>Ga0209689_1003008_pt1 | contig 12430 bp, 10 predicted proteins | sample GraSoiAngelo_149_FD_187119 | JGI IMG/M metagenome (GOLD analysis project Ga0209689, IMG submission 187119) | Grasslands soil microbial communities from the Angelo Coastal Reserve, California, USA - 14_1009_09_30cm (SPAdes) (version 2) | ecosystem: Environmental > Terrestrial > Soil > Grasslands ...
CTGTCTCAGCGACGACTCGGAGTTTTCAATGAGGTCCTCGAGGATTGGTGGCTGAGTGAGCTAGCGAATCCTGAACTTTATTGGGACCGGATCGTTTCCATCGAGCCGGTTGGCGAACAGCACGTTTATGATCTTGCCGTTCCGTCCGGCGCGAACTTCATCGCAGAAGACGTCCTCGTCCACAACACGTCCCTGACACTCAACATCGCGCAACACGCCTCCATCCAGTACAAGATCCCGGTTGCCATCTTTTCACTGGAGATGTCCGAACAGCAACTGGTTACGCGATTGCTGTGCAGCGAGGCGTCGGTCGATTCGTACCGCTTGCGCACCGGCTTGTTGAAAGACGCCGAGTGGCCACGAATTGCTCAGGCGATGGGTGCGCTCTCGGAAGCGCAGATCTACATCGACGACTCGCCGAACGTCTCCGTCATGGAGATGCGAACGAAGGCACGCCGCTTGAAGTCGGCGAACAACCTGGGGCTGATCATCGTCGACTATCTTCAACTGATGCAAGGTCGCAATCAGGAGAATCGTGTCCAGGAAGTCTCCGATATCTCGCGCGGCTTGAAGAGTCTCGCGCGAGAGCTACAGATTCCCGTGATTGCCTGCTCACAGTTGAGCCGAGAACCCGAGAAACGAACGGATCATCGGCCGCAGCTTTCCGACCTTCGTGAGTCCGGCACTCTCGAGCAAGATAGCGACCTCGTACTCTTCATTTATCGCGAGCGTTTCTACAACGACAACGTCGCGGAAGACAAGCGCAACCTCGCCGAGATCATCATCGCCAAGCATCGCAACGGTCCGACCGGAAAATTCGAGCTGCTCTTCATCGACGAGCAGACAAAGTTCGCGAACGTCGACAGGAGACGAGGAACCTAGCCATGGTCACCATCCTCGTGGGCGGCCAGTGGGGAGACGAGGGGAAGGGCAAGATCATCGATCTGCTCTCGGAGAACGCGGACATGGTGATCCGATCCCAGGGCGGCAACAACGCCGGTCATACGGTCGTCAACGCCGGCCAGGAATTTCGATTTCATCTGATCCCGTCAGGGATTCTTTACCCCAACACCACCTGTGTCATTGGCAACGGCGTCGTCCTCGATCCGCGGGTCCTGCTGGAGGAGATGGCACAGGTGCAGTCGCGGGGGATCAGTATCGACCGACTGCTGATCTCGGACCGCGCGCATCTCATCATGCCCTGGCATCCGACCCTCGACAAGCTGGAAGAAGAGCAGCGCGGCGACGATCGCCTGGGCACCACCTGGCGGGGGATCGGTCCGGCCTACGCCGACAAGGTCCGGCGAATCGGCTTCCGCGCCGGCGATCTTCAGAAGCCGCGATTTCTGGAAAAGAAACTAACCTTCGTCCTCGGCAAGATCAAGAATCCCATCCTCGAGCAGCTCTATCACGTCGCGCCGCTCGAGCGCCAGGCGATTCTCGACGAATATACCGCCTACGGCGAGCGCCTCGGCCCCTACATCAAAGACATTTTTCCCATCATCCATCAGGCGTTAGGACGCGGCGATCGCATCCTGCTCGAGGGCGCCCAGGGCAGCATGCTCGACCTGGACTTCGGCACCTACCCGTACGTGACGTCATCCTCGCCAACCGCCGGCGGCGCGCTCACCGGCTCGGGTATTCCGCCAACCGCCGTCGACCTGACCATGGGTGTCTTCAAGGCCTACACGACCCGCGTGGGTTATGGCCCCATGCCGACCGAGCTCGACAACCCGCTGGGCGAGCAGATCCGCAAGATCGGCGTGGAATACGGCACCACCACCGGGCGGCCACGCCGCGTCGGATGGTTCGACGCCGCGGTGGCCCGCTACAGCGTGGCCTTGAACGGGATCGGCTCGATCGCGCTGACCAAGCTGGACGTCCTTGACGGGCTGGACCCGATCCGGATCTGCACCGGGTACATCAGCAAGGGCGAGCTCCAGGAATTCCCGATGGCGAACATCAGCCACCTCAAGCATTGCGAGCCGGTCTACGAAGAGCTACCGGGCTGGGGTTCGCCGACCGCGCAGATCCGCAAGCCGGAAGATCTCCCGAAAGCGGCTCGCCGCTACGTCGACCGCCTGGCGCAACTCTGCGGAGCGCCAATCGACATCGTCTCCGTCGGGCCGTCGCGCGATCAAACGATCCGAATGACTGGCGGAGCCCACGAGTTAGCGGCGCGTCAGCACCAGCAGCAGCACCAGCCCAGCCACCCCTAGATACCAGAGGGCCGAGGCGGCGCTCAACAGCAGCTTGGTACGCCGGCCGACCAACGGCGCGGTCCAGGTGAGCCACAGACCGACCGGATTGATCACCAACAGTGCCGGCAGCAGCACAAAGGGGCTGCCCTGCACGCTTCGCAGCGGGCCGGGGCGCGTCGCCGCACTGCGCATCTGGCGAACCATGTCGTTGGGATCGCCCTGCGAATCGTAGGCACGAACCGGCCGGGCGGCGGCGCCGCGGCTGTACGCCGTCGACACCGGCGAGGTGGCCATCACGGGCTGGCGCACCTCGGGACGCACCGGCTGGCGCGGTTCCGGGCGCAACGGAGCCCAGGCTTGTCGGTGCTCGGCCTCACCGGACTCAACCGTAAGCGTGCGCAGTCGCGCCGGGCCACCGGCTGGCCGGGCGCGACGCCGCAGGATGGCTTGAACGCGCAGCGCCACGGTCACGGCGACACTGGCCAGCAGCAAGCCCTCCCAGGCGGACTGCACGCCCTGGCCGTACCAACGCAAGATCATCGTGGCGACGCCTGCCGCGAGCCCGAACAAGAACGTGAATCGCTCGTCGAGCTGCACCCGACGACGGTCGGCGGCGACGTAGCCAGCAAGAAAGAGCGACGGTCCGGATGCCAGCTGGAACCCGAGATCGGCGCGAATCGCGAGCGCGACGGCGGCAATGCCCAGGAGAAATCCAGCGATCAGACCGAGCGAGACCTTTCGCGTGTACCAGAGGTAGGTCACCCCGAGTAAAATCGCGCCTGCCGAGGTGACCCCGATCGGTCCTGGCACATTGCCGACGTAAAGCTTGACCGGGTCGATGACGATTTGCAGCTTGTACCAGAGCAGCAGCGGATCGTCGAGGTGGCGGCCGTCAAACGGATTGATAAAGCCGACGCCCAGCTGTCGATCGATCAAGAACAGCAGCCCGAAGACGACCAGCGCGGGGTGCAGCATGACGCGCTGCAGCTGGGGCCAGAGCACGGTGTCGACCACGATGAAGACGATGACCATCGTCGCCGCCACCCAGGCCGGCGTGCGCGGTGAGAAGAAGCAGGCGATCAGGATGCTCGCCACCAGCGGATGGGTCGCCTTGAAACCAATCCAGGCCGGAAGACCGAAGGTCAACCGCGCCAGCTGGATCGCCAACAGGCAAACGATCCCGGCGAGAAACGACAGCGCAAACAGCAGCAGCGCGTCCTGCAGGAAGAAAACGATCCCGGCAATGACCAGAGGTAGCAGGGCGAGCGCGTAGGCGAGGTCGTAGCTGAGCTGCTCCGGCTGCACCAGGAGCAACTGCGGGACACCCTGCAGCGCTCGCCAGAGCTGTCGCACGCGAGCATTGTAGTCGAGCTTCTCCGGAAATCAGACCCGGTACTGGACGCTGCGTCCAAAATCGTAGCCCGGATCCACCAGAATCGTCTGCTATCCTTACTCCGTTTTTCCGGGCACCCAGGTGAGATTTCCGCGCCGCCTCGTCCTGTCCACGCTCATCGCGCTGGCCACGGGGTTGCTCCTCATGGTCGCTGCCTCCGCCGCGGACACGCGCTGGACATCAACCGGCGCCCAGCAACCGGGGACGCCCGATCGACCCGTCTGGTCGATCGCCGTCTCGCTCACGCATCCTAGCGTCTTGCTGGCGGCAACCCAGGGCCGTGGCGTCTTGCGCAGCGGCGACTCCGGGGCCACCTGGACGACCGCTATCGCCGGCGTCGATGGGGCCTGGGTGGTCCGTTTCGATCCAAACCAACCGCTAACGGCGTACGCCGGGACCCAGGCCGCCGGAATTTACAAGTCCATCGACGAAGGAAAAACCTGGGCCGCGCAGAACCATGGACTGAACAGCCTGGACGTGCGCTCGATCGAGCTGTCCAGCGGCCTGATTGTCCTGGGAACCGCCCAGGGGGTGTACTACTCCGACGATGCCGCGGGGAGCTGGCATTCGCTGGGCCTCGACTCGCTCAGCGTTGCGGCGGTGGCCATCCTGCCAAAAGCGGCCGGGGTGACGCTCTTCGCCGGCGCCGATAACGGATCGGGTGGCGCCGGATACCTGATGAAAAGTGAAGGAATCGCCGGCAGCTGGGCGGTGGTCAAGGGCAATTTCCCCGGCGATGCCGTCGTCGCCTCGCTGGCGGTGGCGTCGGCCGTGTCGGGCGGCTCCGATCCGCCGGTCCTCGCCGGCACCTCGCAGGGGCTTTTCCGAACCGACGATCGCGGGGCGACCTGGGCTCCGCTGAGCGGGCTGCCGACGACTGACTTCAATATTGCCCTGTTCAATCCCGCCAATCCGGACCAGATCTATGTCGGCAGCGACGGCGACCAGGGCAACGGTGGCGTTTTCCGGTCGCTCGACCGGGGCGCCAGCTGGACGGGGCTCAGCGTGGGGCTTCCGGTCAAGCCCCGGGTCACGGCGATGGCGCTCCAGCCGCTCAACCCGGCGCAGCTGGTTGCCGCCGCCTGGAATCCGACCGATGGCTCGGCCGGCGCCTACCGGATCGCGGACCCGGCCGCCACCGTAGCCGGCGTTACCCCGACCGCGGCGGCCTCAGGCACGATTCGGGCGTCCAGCCCGTCGAATCCGACGGTCGTGGCGCCCAGCCCGGCCCGCCGATCCGCCGGCTCGCCAGCCTACGGGACCTACGTGGTCGCCCTCGTGGTCCTGCTGGCCCTCGGTGCCGTGGTGTGGGTCCGGCGCTGGCGAATCGGTCGTGAAGACCGCCGCACCTACGGTCCGTGACCGGGTGTGACGAACGGGAGGGGGCGGTTAACCATCCTTTCACCGGTTCAGGCTGGCGGATCGAGGCCGGCGCCGCTACCCTCTTGGCTACAGCCCGCCGGACGCGGGCCCAGGAGGTCGATCGCCGCTGCTCACCACCCGCTCGAGGCGAGTCCTGAACATGGATTCCGCTGAGGCGACGCTACGGACGCTGGGGATCGAGCTTCCCGAACCGCCGAAGCCGCTGGCCTCCTACGTGCCGGTGCAGCAGGTTGGCGAGCTGCTCTACACCTCCGGTGTGATTCCGTACTGGAACGGCGAGCTCAAGTTCAAGGGCGTGGTGGGCGCCGACGTTAGCGTCAAGGACGCGGCCCGAGCGGCCGAGATCTGTGCCCTGAACATCATGGCGCTGGTTCGCCAACACGCCGGCTCGCTCGACCAGGTCGAGCAGTTCATTCAGTTGAGCGGATTCGTGCGCTCGGCCTCCGGCTTCGAAGAGCAGCCCAAGGTGCTCAACGGCGCCTCCGACCTGATCTTCAAGGTGTTCGGGGAGCGCGGCCGCCACACCCGCCAGGCGCTTGGCACCAGCGAGCTCCCGCTCGGCGTGCCGGTCGAAATTTCCGCGATCGTTCGCCTGAAGCGCTAAGTCAGGCGGCCAGCGGCAACCAGGCGGTAAACGTCGCCCCCTGGCCCGGCTCGCTCGCGGCCTCGATGCTGCCGTGGTGCGCTTCGACGATCGATTTGGCGATGGCCAGGCCGAGTCCCGATCCGCCGGTCGACCGGTCGCGCGCTTTCTCTCCGCGGTAAAAGCGCTCGAAGATGTGGGGCAGATCCTGTCGCGAGATGCCGGGGCCGCCGTCCTGCAGCCGAATGGCCGCGCGGCCGTCCGTGGCGAATAGGCTCCAGTGCTGTGGCGTTCCCGGCGCGTACTTCAAAGCGTTCTGGGCCAGGTTGGTGACGACTTGCTTGAGGGCTTCCGGGTCGGCATTCACCTCGATGCCAGCCTTGATGTCGCGTGATTCGGTCGCGCCCTTCGCCGGGAGGCCGAGCTCGTCGAGCGCCTGGTTGAGGAAGCGATCGAGCGGCAGTCGCTGTCGTTGCGGCGCCTTCCCCGACTCAAAGCGAGTCAGCGTTAACAGGTCGTTGACCAGGCGCGTCATCCGGCTGCTCTCCTGCTGCATCGCTGCCAGCGATGCCTGCAGGGTCTCCGAATCGACGCTCTCCCGCCGGCCGAGCACGTCGATGTAGCCGGCGATCGAGGTCAGCGGGGTGCGCAGCTCGTGGGAGGCGTCGGCGACGAAGTGCCGCATTTCGTCCTCAGCTTGCCGGCGGACTTCGAAGGCCTGGTCGATCCCTGCCGCCATCTGGTTGAAAGCGACCGCCAGCTTGCCGATTTCGTCCTGGGTTTTTGGCACGCTGACCCGTTGCTTGTAGTCGCCCGCCGCCAGCGCCCCGGCGGTGGTCGACATCTGCTCCAGGGGTCGCAACGCCCGGCCAATGATCAGCGGGCTGAGCAGTAGGGCCACCAGCAGCACCAGGAGCGAGCCGACGATCGCCAGCTGGCGGTCGGCCTGGAGCGTCTGGTCGACGACGGCGGTGGGGATCGACAATTGGACGACCCCGATGGGCTTGGTCCCGACGCGAATCACGTTGAGGACGGCCAGATGCGTGGAGCCATCGGCCGCGGTGGCCAGGTAGTAGACCCGGGGATTGGTTCGAATGGCATTCAAGTAATCCGTCGTGGTCAGCGTCGGAGGCGGCTGATCCGGGGTGATCCCGGCAGATACGGCTTGCCACTGTCCGCCGTTGGCGTCGAAGATCGCCGCCGAAGTGTGGCCCGAGGCAAGCTCGGTGGCGAACTGTTTCGAGAGCATCAGGGCCCGAAGCGCCGCGGCCGGCCGCGCGCTGGTGCCGATCTGGCGTTTGAACGCCAGCAGATCGGCGGCGTACTCGCTGCTCAGCGCCTCGGCATTGGTTCGAAACAGCACCTCGCGGGCGGCGAAATACTGGGCGACACCGCCGGCCAGCAGTAGCACCGACAGCAGGCCCAGGTAAAGAAACGTGAGCCGCCAGCGGAGCGAGCGGAAGCGCGACATAAACGAGCCGCGCGACGCCCGGCTCACGCCTTGATCCGGTACCCGACTCCCCGCACGGTCTGGATCAATTCATGCTTCTCGTCGCCGAGCTTCTGCCGGAGATATCGGATGTAGACCTCGACGTTATTGGCGTCGCCGTAAAAGTTATAGCCCCAGACCTGGTCGAGGATGCGGTCGCGGGGCAGCACCTGGTTGGGATGCATCATCAGCAGCCGAAGGAGATCGAACTCGCGCGCGGACAGGTCGATCTGGCGCCCGTCCCGGCGAACGTCGCGGGTGGTCTCGTCCATGGTGACGTCCTGCACTTGCAGCTGTGGGCCGGCGTTCGGATTCCGGCGGCGCATGACTGCCCGGATCCGAGCCAGCAGCTCCCCGAAATCGAACGGTTTGACCAGGTAGTCGTCCGCCCCCACCTCGAGCCCCTTGATCCGGTCCTGGACCTCGTCGCGTGCAGAGAGAATGATGACCCCGGTGTCCTTGTTGCCGCGGATCGCCTCGGCCACCGCCAGGCCGTCCAGCTTCGGCATCATGATGTCGAGCACCACGACGTGCGGCTTGAACTCGCTGATCAGCCGCAGGGCGGCCTGGCCGTCGGGCGCCGTTTGCACCTGGAAGCCTTCGTACTGAAGGCCCAGCCGAATGAAGTCGACGATGCTGCGCTCGTCGTCCACGACGAGGACGCGCGGGCTGCGGGTGGACGATGCGTCCGGGGCGGGCTCCGCCATTTTGGCCTCAATATAACGGCGGTTTTCTCGAAATCCCAGCTTCCGGAGCGCTTCTCAGCCGGCTCTCAGTAAGCTCGTTCGGTGCAGCCGGCTGACGCTCCCCAGCGGCCGAACGTCCGCCGCCGGCGGGCCTGGCTCCTGCCCTCGCTGGTGGGCGGCTACCTGACGGTCGTCACCCTCTTCATGGTGTTCGTGCTGCACCTGTCCGTCTCACCCGAGCGCCTGCTGATCCTGATGCTGATCGCCGCCCTGGTGCTGGGCCGGGCGCGGCTGTTCCTCGCCGACTGGGTCCCATTCCTGGTGCTGTTTCTCTCCTACGAGTACCTGCGCGGCCTGGGCGGCAAATTTGGCATGCCGATTCATGACGTGACCGGGCTGGAGCGCTGGATCAGCTTCGGGCAGGTGCCCAGCCTGGTTCTGCAGCAGGCCTTCTACCACGCCGGCCAGGTCAGCTGGTACGACATCGCGGCCACCATGTTCTACTTCCTGCACTTCGCCTTCCCGCTCGGGCTGGGGTACCTGTTCTGGATCGTCGATCGTCGGACGTTCCTCCGGTTCTCCCGGGCGTTGATCGCCATGTCCTTCGCCGCGTTCGTGTTTTACTTGCTGCTGCCGGTCGCGCCCCCCTGGAAGGCCGTTCCCGGGGTGGTGAAGATCATCGACCACACGCTGCCCAGCTTCACCGACCTTCCCGGTATCCCGGTTCCCGCGACCATCTACCACTGGCTGACGCCGAACCAGTACGCGGCGATGCCGTCGTTGCACGCGGCATTCCCGCTGCTGGGCGCGCTGTTTGCCCTACGGCTCTGGGGGCCGCGCGCCTGGCCGACCCTGCTCTACACGGTTGGGGTCTGGCTCAGCATCGTCTACCTCGGCGAGCACTACGTGGTCGACATCATCGGCGGCGTGATCTTCGCCCTGGCGGCGTTCTTCGGTGAGGACGCCTTTACGAAGTGGTGGCACTCCCTCAGGAGCGCCAGATCTTTTTCATGATGGCGCGGGCCAGCTTGTCCGGGTCGTGGTGGGTCGAGATCCGCGGGTTGACCACGTCGACCAGGACCGCGTGGATGCTGCGCTGGTTGACGGTCGCCGCGTCGTAGACCACCCGCTTGATGCCGGCGGTCTGGGCGGACGGTGGGAGCGGGAAATTGTTGTTGCTGTTGACCACCACGAAGTCGAAAATGTTCGTCCCCAGGTGCCCCTCGATCGCCTTCAGGTGATCGCTAACCCGGAAGGCGTCCGTTTCACCCGGCTGGGTGGCGACGTTGCAGACGAAGACTTTGATCGCGGGTGAGGCCTTGAGCGCTTCCGCCATGCCGTCGACCACCAGGTTCGGCAGGATGCTGGTGTAGAGGCTGCCGGGGCCGACGATGACCATCTCGGCGTTCAGGATGGCCTCTTCGGCTTCGGGGTTGATGGTGGGCTCTGGCTGCAGGAATACCCGTTTGATCGCAGTCGCAACCGTGCCTTCCCCGTCCCCGTTGGAATGCGGAATGCTCGACTCCCCAACCCGGGTCTGGCCGTCGGCCATTTCCGCAATCAGGGTGACGTCGCGCAGCGTCGACGGCACGATCTGGCCCCGGACGGCGAGGACGCGCCCCGACTCCCGGATGGCGTGCTCGAAGTCGCCGGTGATCTCGGCCATGGCCATGATGAACAGGTTCCCGAACGAGTGGCCGTTGAGGCTGCCTTCATTGAAGCGGTGCTGGAACAGGGTGGTCATCAGCGGTTCGACGTCGGCCAGGGCCGTGATGCACTGCCGGAAGTCGCCTGGGGGGAGGATCCGGTACTCCTGGCGCAGCCGCCCAGAGCTGCCACCGTCGTCGGCCACAGTGACGATCGCAGTCAGGTTGCCGGTGTACTTCTTCAGGCCGCGTAACAGCGTCGACAGCCCGGTGCCGCCACCCAGCGCGACCACCCGGGGGCCTTTCTGAAGAAACCGGTAGTTATAGATGATCTCGGAAAGCGCCCGGTCGCGGCCGGGCAAAAAGGGGCCCAGCACCGACTGGGTGAGCTTGTACAGGGCGTAGAGGATGATGCCGATCCCGAGGGCGCCGAACAAGACAGCCCGGACGTAACGGTCGACAAACTGGAGGGTCAGGTAGTACGTGATGCCTGGAAAGCGAACTCCGGAGGAGTAGAAGTTACGCAGGGCGTAGCCGATCCCCAGGCTGATCAAGATCATCCCGACCATCAGGAGGACGAGCCATCGTTTGACGTGGAGGCCGGGGGTGAACCAGCGCACCACCCGGGGGTTCATACGTAAGGGGGCCACCGGCGCCCCAAGCTTAGCACAGCATTTTTTGAACTCATTTCCCGGCCATTTCGTTACATCTTTTTGGCCCTATGCCGCTCGCCGGAAGCGGCATATAATCGACTCAGGGTCCGGGAGAGTGACTTCCGACTCAGTTCACGAGCCTGTTCGAAAGGCACAAAAGGAGGTCGTCTCTGGATGGCGATCAAGGCAGAGGGTGTCACCCGCGCGGCTGAGGCCCGCAAGAAAGAGCAGGCGCAGTACTGGGTCTACCTGGACGGCGAGTTCAAGCGCTACGCGGACGCCCGCCTTGGCCTGATGACCCACGCCCTGCATTACGGCACCGGGGTATTTGAAGGCATCCGGGGTTACTGGAGCCCCGAGCACGAGCAGCTCTTCGTCCTCAAGTTGCGGGAGCACTTCGCCCGCCTACAACGCTCGGTCAAGGTGCTAAAGCTGAAAATCCCAATTTCGCTGGACGAGCTCTGCAAGACCAGCATCGAGCTCGTCCGGAAAAACAACTTCCGACAGGATATATATCTCCGGCCGTTGGCCTTCAAGAGTTCCGAAGAGATCGGCGTCCGACTTCATAATCTGAGAGATTCGTTCGCGATCTACGTCACGCCGTTCGGCAACTACGTCGACATCGAGCGCGGCATCCGCTGCATGGTCTCGAGCTGGCGCCGGGTCGACGACAACGCCGCCCCCGCCCGTGCCAAGATCACCGGCATCTACGTCAATTCGGCTTTGGCCAAGACCGAGGCCATGGAGAACGGCTTCGACGAGGCAATCATGCTCACGCACGAAGGTCACGTCTGCGAAGGCAGCGCCGAGAATATTTTCTTGCTGCGCGATGGCAAAGCCTATACGCCACCGACCTCCGACAACATCCTTGAGGGCTTGACGCGACTCGGCATGATCGAGCTGCTTCGCAACGAGCTCAAGGTGGAAGTCATCGAACGCTCCATCGATCGGTCGGAACTCTACGTTGCGGACGAGATTTTCCTCTGCGGCACCGGCGCGCAGATCTCGCCGGTGGTCGACGTCGATCACCGCCCGGTCGGCGACGGCCAGGTGGGCCCGGTGGTCAACCGCTTGCAAAAGCTCTACTTCGATATCGTCCGGGGCCGCAACGACAAGTACCGTCACTGGCTGACCCCGGTTTACTAACTCACAGGCGGGCGGAAGCGCGGCGACAGCAGGCCGCGCGCTGATGCGCATCGTGATCGCGCCCAATGCCTTCAAGGGCTCGCTCTCCGCGCTGGAGGCCGCCGAGGCGATCGCCGAGGGAGTCCAGGTTGCTGCTCCCGATATCGAGTTGGTCTTGCTGCCGATTGCCGACGGCGGTGACGGCACCGTCGAGGCACTGGTCGCCGCCACCCATGGCGAGCACCGGAGCCTGCGGGTCAGAGGGCCACTCGGCGATCCCGTCGATGCCGCCTACGGACTGATCGATCAGGGCTCGACGGCCGTGATCGAAATGGCGAAGGCAGCCGGTCTCGCGCTGGTGCCAACCGAGCAACGCGACCCGCGCATTACGACCACGTATGGGGTCGGTGAGCTGCTGCAACACGCCTACGACGCCGGCGCGCGTCACTTCATTGTCGGCATCGGTGGCAGTGCGACGAACGACGGCGGGGCCGGCATGGCCCAGGCCCTCGGCTACCACCTGCTCGACGAACAGGGGCACGAGCTTCCCCCCGGCGGCCTGGCACTGAACAAGCTGGCCCGCATCCACGTCGGCGGGGTCCATGCAGACTGGAAAGCGGCCGTCGTCGATGTGGCGTGCGACGTGAGCAATCCGCTTACCGGTCCGAGCGGGGCCAGTGCCGTCTACGGTCCGCAAAAAGGCGCCACCCCGGAGATGGTCGCCGAGCTGGATGCCGGGCTGCAGCGCCTCGCCGAGGTTATCCAGCGCGACCTTGGCGTCGACGTCGACTCGCTGCCGGGTGCGGGGGCGGCGGGCGGCCTGGGGGCCGGCCTGGTGGCCTTCGCCGGGGCCAGGCTTCGGCCGGGCGCCGAGATGGTGATGGAGGCCCTGAGGCTCGACGAAAAGTTGCAGGGCGCGGACCTGGTGATCACCGGCGAAGGCCGGCTGGACTCCCAGACGGCCCGGTTCGGGAAGGGCCCGGCGGCGGTCGCCCGGCACGCGCGAAATGCGGGGATCCCCGTGATCGGCATCGCCGGCAGCCTCGCAGGCGAAAACGAGTTACAGCTGCTCTTCGACGGTCTGATGGCCACCAACGTCGAGCCGTGTTCCCTGGAGCAGGCCATCGCCCAGGCCCGGCCGCTGCTGGTTCAGGCGGCCACTCGCACGATGAGCCTGGTGCTGATCGGCGGGCGCCCAAAGCCGCTGGCCTAACATCGAGAGATGCCGCATCGGCACGATGACGAGTACCAGCACCGTCATGACCACGATG
>Ga0209689_1003013_pt1 | contig 12426 bp, 13 predicted proteins | sample GraSoiAngelo_149_FD_187119 | JGI IMG/M metagenome (GOLD analysis project Ga0209689, IMG submission 187119) | Grasslands soil microbial communities from the Angelo Coastal Reserve, California, USA - 14_1009_09_30cm (SPAdes) (version 2) | ecosystem: Environmental > Terrestrial > Soil > Grasslands ...
CTATGCCCTGGCGAAGGCAGCAATCCGGGAATATTTACAGCGCCATCCCTGATCTCGAGGCGTGGCTCTGTGACGTAGGCGATCCGATCCCGTGCTCGGAAGGGTTGGCGCCGCGGGCCCGAGGACTAAACGGTCGCGATTCCATCGTTGAGGTTTCGGCTCTCGCCTCCGTTGAAGCAATGGCCCTTCATTCGGGCAGGTGCGCTCGGCAAGAAGCGATTCTCACGCGATACCTAGGGCGCCGGAATCCGTTCCTCCATCCACCTCCGGACCGCGTCCCACACCTCGAGAAATGTGTCTCGCTTGGGACCCTTCGGTTCGAACGAATGGCCCGCCTCCCGAATCACGACCAAGTCATGCGGGACGGACAACCGCGGCAGATCCTCCCGGAGGCGAGCCAGGTCACAGAACGGATCGTGGTCTCCCTGCACGAATAGAATCGGCTTCACGACCATCGGCCACTCCGGTGGGTCTCTCACCTCCGGGCGGAACTTAGGGTGGAGCGGATAGCCAAGGGCGATGAGGCCCGTTGCAAGCGGATCCGCGGAGGCCCGTGCACACACTCGCGCTCCCATCGACTGGCCTGCGAGGAAGATCGGAATCTCCGGGAACCGATTCGCCATGAACCGCAGCGCGCCGCGGAGATCGTCCTCCTCGCGGGAGAGGTCTCGAGAGGCGACGCCCTTCTCATCCGTATACCGGAAATTCATCCGCAGCGCCGCGAGACCGGCATCGGCCGCCGCGGTCGCGATTCGCCGAGGAATCGGGTTCTGCAAGTTCCCTGATCGACCATGCGTGACGACGAGGCCTGCCGATGGAGCGGCCTCGGGTGCATGGAGGAGTCCGCGCACGGTCCCGGATCCGCTGATCGGCGAGAACCGGGCGTCCGCGGCGAGGAACTCCACCATCGGTCTTCACCGCACTCGATTCGGAGGCCTTGCCGCGATGCGTGATCGCATCGGAGGCCGGCCTACGGATTCGGTGGATTGGCGCCTCCCGATCGATTGCGTCGCATCAACCCGACTCCGGCGAGGGCGAGGGCCAGGATACCCAGGACAAGCGCCCCGTATCCGACGAGGGAGAGGGTGCTCACGGCGTCGACCGCGGCCGGCAGGACGATGACCGTCCCGGTCATCCCGACCCAGGAGTCCCCGACCTTGTAGGCGTGGAGCTTGCAGAAGTAGGTGAATGTCCCCTCCGTGTCGAAGGTCCAGTTGAACACAGTCAATTGACCCGGCGCCCCCATGACGGGCGGCAATCCGGGCGGCAAGTTGGGACTCGAATCCCACACGATCCCCGTTGAATTCGTCCCTGTGATCGTGTGCGGCTCTGTCGGATTCGTCAGCGTCCACCGGACGATCGTGCCCTGCGGCACGCTGATGCTCTCGGGGGCGAAGGCCTGGACCGCATAGTTCGGGTCGCCCCAGCCCGCGACCACCGTGACGACGCGATCGATCGGGATGCCCGACGTGACGGTCAGGTTCCCCGCCATCCCGGGATGGATCTTGCAGAAGTAGTGGTATGTCCCGACCGGCAGGAAGTTCGTGTCGTTCTCGTAGACGGAGCCGGGCGGCAGCAGCCTGCCAGGCGACAAATCACCGAGGGCCGCGGCGACCGGGAAGAGCGGGCTCGAGTCGAAGGCCCAGGCGGTCGCGTTCTTCGCCTCGGTCGACGTGACGGTGTGGATCCCGCCTGTGAGCTTCCATTGGACCGTGTCGCCGACGTGGATCACGATCGGGGTCGAATCGTATCCGTTGAACCACACGGCGCCCCCCTGGGCGAGGGGCGGACCGACGACCACGCCTCCGACCTTCACCTGATAGGTCTGAGCGGCCATGGCGCCGGAGGCAAAGACCAGGAAGTTCAGGACCAATCCAACGGCGACGATGGCCAGAATTCTCGGCGAGACCCGCGCTAGGCGACGGCTCCTCTCCCACATGGCCGGGGAATCGAATCCATCCCTATTTAATCTTGGACTGTCGATATTAAGTGACCTGTCCTGCCATCGGTCGATCGAGACGAGGGCTTATTGCTCCGGCGGGTCCATCGGGTCGGTCGGAGTGCGAACGTGACGAAGGTCCGCGAGACGGAGATGCCCTTGATCCGTCGTCACGATGGCAGCACGTTGATCGTCCTCGGTCCAGGGACGATCGACCAGGTGCGTGCCGAGTTGGCCGACCTGGGGGCGACCCGAGCCTACCTCGTGACCGGACCGAGCCTCGCAACCGGTCCGGTCGGCGAGCGGGTCCGCCTCGCCTTCGGGGACTTGTTGGTTGGAACGTATGCGCGGTCACGACCGCACGTCCCTTCCGAAACGATGGACGAAGTCGTTCGTGAGGCTCGCTCCTTGCGGGCCGATGTGCTCGTCAGCCTCGGCGGCGGGAGCCCGATTGGGACGGCGAAGGCCGCCGCGTTTCAGTTGCAACAGCCTGATGGCTCCGACCCTCCCGTTTCGTGTCTCGTCGCGGCAATCCCGACGACGTATTCCGGCTCCGAGGTCACGCCGGTCTTCGGGACGACCGATCTCGAACGCCATCGGAAGTCCGTCCTCCGGAGCGACCCGGTCCGGCCCCGCCTCACGCTCTACGATCCGGAACTCGCGCTCGACACGCCTCCGGACCTGTCGGCCTCGACGGGCGTCAACGCGCTCGCCCACTGCGTGGAGGCCCTCTACGCAAAGGACGCGGGGGAGGAGGAAAGGACCATGGCGTTACGTGCGGCGGGTCGGATCGTCGAGTTTCTCCCGCGGACGGTTCGAGATCCTCGAAATGTCCTCAACCGTTATCGGATGTTCGAGGGCTCCATGGAGGCCGGGCTGGTCCTCGCGAAGGCGGGCATGGGTGTCCACCACGGGCTGTGCCACGTCCTCGGCGGGCGCTACAACGCTCCTCATGGCGTCCTGAACGGGATCGTCCTTCCTCACGCGATGCGATTCAACATCCCGATCGCGACGACAGCGTATCGAGGACTGGCCCCGATCCTCGGCGTGAAAGGAGGGGGCCTCGGCGATGCCGCCCTCGGCGAGAAGGTCTGCGAGGCGACGGCGATGTTCGTCAGAGACTTTGGGCTGCCGCAGAGACTTCGCGATCTCGGGATCCCGCGAGGAGACCTCCCGTCCGTCGCGGAGGAGGCCATGGAGAGCAAGTCCGTCCGAGCGAATCCGCGACCCGTCACCCGGGCAGATGCGTTGCGAATCCTCGAAGCCGCCTGGTAGATCTATTCCCAAGACCGCCGGACGAAATCGCGAACCTCACCGAGATTCCGGACCACCTTCGTACCCTTTGGAACTGGATCCTTGCTTCGACCCGACCTTTGGATCAGGAGTGAACCCATGCCGACTGCGGAAGCCCCCACGACATCCTCCTCGAACGAGTCCCCGACGTGCAGGATGTTCTCCGCCGGCAGGCCCAGGTATCGGATCGCCCTCTGGAAGATCGAGGGAGCCGGTTTGTATCGCTGCTCCTCCTCGGACGTGATGACGAAGGTGAAGCTGAGGCCCATCGGCTCGAGGATGCGGCGAAAGAGACGGTAGGTACCACCGTAGAGGTCGTCGACGGCGACCGTGTGGTCATTGGGCTTGAGCAGCTGCATGATGGCGGCCTCCGCCGCCATGCCCGACGCAAAGGCCAGCCCGTGGGCGCCGCCTTCGAGCGAGGCGATGCACTGTTCGAGGGCGGCGCGGGTCGGGTTTCCGGTGCGCGAATACTCGTAGCCGCGATGTTTGCCGACCGCCTCCTGGGCGAAGGTCGACGTCTGGTAGATCGGGACCACCACCGCGCCAGTCGCCGGGTCGGGCTCCTGGCCGGCGTGAAGGGCGCGGGTGGAAAACCCCGGCATGCCCTCGCCGCTCACCGGGATGGGCGGGTATGGGCCATGAACTCGAGCAGGTCCAGCCGCGTGATGATGCCCACCGGCCGGTCCTGGTCCATGACGATTAAGGCGGTGGCACCGCCGAGCAAGGCGTTGAAGGCCTCGTCCACGTGGGCTCCCGACGTGATCGTGGGGAACGGGCCATCCATGGCAGCCCCGACCGTGGTTTCGATCAAGCCGGGATCGCGGTAGACCCGGTCGAGTAGCGTCCGTTCCTGGATACTGCCCACCAACTTCTTGCTCCGGCCGCTCCCGTCTTCGGTGACCGGCATCTGGGAGATGCCGTATTCCTGCAGCAGGTCGATCGCCTTGCCCACCTTTTCACGCGAGGAGACCGTGATCAGTTCGGGCATCTCCCGCTCGCGCGAGACCACCACGTCATGAACCAGCTGGCGCGGGAATCGCTCCACAAACCCGTTCTGCCGCATCCACTCGTCGTTGTAGATCTTGCTCAGGTTGTTGCGGCCGGTATCGGGGAGGATGACGACCATCAAGCTTTTCTCGTCGAGATCGCGGGCAACGTCGACGGCAGCCTTCATCGCCGTGCCGGCCGAGCCGCCTACGAGGATGCCCTCCTCCCGCGTGATGCGCCGGGCCATCAGAAAGGAGTCGCGGTCGTTGACGGAGATGATCCGGTCGACTATTTTCAGGTCGATCGTCCCCGGGATGAAATCCTCACCGATGCCCTCGACCTTGTAAGGCTTCGCGACATCGCCAGAGTACAAGGACCCCTCCGGGTCGGCCCCTACCGTCATCACCAACGGTTTCTTCTCTTTCAGGAAGCGGGCGACACCGGTCATGGTGCCGCCAGTCCCGAGGCCGGCCACCACGACGTCGACCTTTCCCTCCGTCTGCGCCCAGATTTCCGGGCCGGTGGTTTCATAGTGGGCTTGCGGGTTGGCCTGGTTGAAGTACTGGTTCGGCTGAAAGGCCCCCGGGATCTCGTGGCTGAGCCGCTCGGCCACCGAGTAGTAGCTCTCCGGGGAGTCTCGGGGGACCGCCGTCGGGCAAACCACCACCTCGGCGCCGTAGGCGCGCAGCAACGCGATCTTTTCCGGTGACTGCTTGTCGGCCATCACGAAGATCATTCGGTAATCCTTGAGCGCCGCCGCGATGGCGAGCGCATGGCCGGTGTTTCCGGAGGTCGGCTCGACGATGGTGCCCCCCGGCTTCAGCAGCCCGCGTCGCTCGGCATCCTCGATCATCCGGAGCCCGATCCGGTCCTTTACACTGCCGCCCGGATTCAGGGTCTCGACTTTGGCCAGGATCGTCGGGCGAAGCCCGGCGGTGATGCGATGGAGCCGCACGAGCGGCGTGTGCCCGACGGCCTCCAGGATGCTGCCCAGGACCTGCACGGCCCCCATCATACGGTCGGTCGGGAACGCGTGCAGATCCGCGGGGCTGATCTCAGTTGATCGTGGTGCTCAACGGCTGCCAGGTCGCGCCGCTGTCCGTCGTCCGAGCTAGAAAACCAGGCTTGTCCTTGACCGGACCGCTGCTGATGAAGCCCGTCGTCTCATCGACGAAGTTCAGCTCGCGGGTAAATAGGTAGTCAACCTGTCCGGAGCGCAAGCGCCAGCTCTGGCCATCATCAACCGTGGCATAGAGCGAGAGATGCCCTAATTCGCCGTCCGGGCCGAGTCCGATCATCCAGCCGTGCTCCGAATCGATGAAGTCTGCGGCGAGCAGGGCTGCTGGAAGGCGGACGGCGTTCCATGATGCTCCAAGGTCGCGGCTTTTGTACATCGCTGAATCTTGAAGCCCATTCGCTCCCGTGGTAATCCCCCGGTGAACGAAGGCAACGAATTCGTTGGTCGACGGGTGCGACAGGAAGCCGACCCCATACTGCAGGTAGGCCACCGGTGACACGGTGGATGCAGGTCCTGGAAAGGCTGGAAGGTTCTGCGGGGCCCAGCTGAGGCCCCCGTCGCGCGTTGCATAGAGAAATACTCGGTCGCAAAAGCCACCAAGCCAGCCGGTCTGTGCATCCAGAAACACGGGCTCACTGATCGGACCGCCACCGGCGCAAGCCTCGGGTAGTGTGCCGCGAATATCCGGATTCTGTCGCACCTGGCTTGCGGGTTTCACCGCCTGCCAGCGCTGTCCGCCGTCGACGGTTCGGTAGACCGTCGTGTCTTGCGCGCCGACCGCCCCGCCCGCGCTCGGCTGTGCAAACACCCACCCGTGCGACGTGTCGACGAACTGGATTCGTGTGGCCACACCGTCGACCCCAAGCCGGGCTGTCCGCTGCCAGGTAGCGCCGGCGTCGGCAGTCGAGGCCACCACGACCGATTCGCGACTTGCCGTACTCTCGGAACCAATCACCAGGAGCACCCAGGCCCGCGCCGAGTCGTGGAAGTCGGCGGTCACGACGCCATCCGCCCGCAGAACAGTGGCCCAGTGGCGGCCGCCGTCCGCTGTCCGGACGACGGTGGTGCCGATGGCTAGCGCGGCACCCCCCGCCGAAGGCCCGGCAAGGCCCCATCCAACGAGGCGACTGACCATCCGCACGCTGACCAGCGAGATGGTGGCCGCACCGGAGGATCTTGCCGGCGTACTTGGATGCATAGTCCCCGATCCGGGGGTGGCGCAGCTCGTAACGGCCAGGAGCATCAGGAAAGCGCCGATTCTCATAAGTGCATGGCGAGCCACCCCGATACAACGAAGCAATGGCACCCGCCGTTACGTCAGGGCTCGAATGCCCGACGCACCCCGATAGAATCCACTCGAACCTCAGGAGGGTGTTTTACGTGCCTGTTTCCGTGGCGAACTCACAGGTGGTCTACGACGCCATCAAGGGTGTGGGTGTCCGGATGGTCAGCGCTCTCCCAGAAACCTGGCTGGTGCACCTGATCCGAATGGCGGACGAAGATCCCGACATGACCCTGGTGCGGCTGGCCAAGGAGGAAGAAGGCGTCGGCGTGTCGGCAGGCGCACACTTCGCCGGCATGAAGTCGGCGATGCTGATGCAAAACCACGGATTCCTGCAGGCGATCAACGGCATCGTGGGCGTATCTCTTCTCTACAAGATCCCTCTGCTGATGCTGATCACAGATCGCGGTGGCTTCGGAGAGAAGGATCCGTGGCAGACCGAGGGCGGCAAGCACACGCGTCCCGTCCTCGATGCGCTGCACATTGCCCGCGAAGACCTGACCCGGCCAGATGACGTCGAGCCCAGGCTGGCCAAGGCGATGACCCTGGCGCAGAGCTCCCTCTCGCCGGTTGCGTTGCTCCTCAGCCGCGACTTGATGTGGGAGGAGCCCCGTTGAAGCGGATCGACTGCCTGAAGGCCATTTATCCGGAGTTGGTGGATTGCGCCGTCGTGACCATCATGGGCGCGGTGGCAGCCGAGCTCTACTCGCTCGGACATCGGGCGAACTTCTTTTACCTGGAGCATGCGATGGGACTGGCCTCGTCCGTCGGGCTCGGTATCGCCCTGGCGCAGCCCGACCGTAAGGTGGTGGTGATCGACGGTGATGGGTCGGTCCTGATGAACCTGGGGGGACTCACCACCCTGGCCCGCTCCCGGCCCAACAATCTCGTCCACGTCATCTTCGACAACGAGACCTTACTGTCGGTGGGCGGCGGAGCGCCGGGCGGCTACAAATGGTTCACTACCGCAACCTCAACTGGCACCGACCTGGCTGGGATCGCCAAGGCGGCCGGCTTCCCGCACGCGCGGACCGTACGCGAGCTCGACGATTTCGAGGCAGCCGCCATCGACGCGCTCAACGTCGATGAGTTGAGCTGCATTGTCGCCAAGGTGGAGGCGGAGATGCCGAAGAGCTTCCTGATGGATATCCACATGCTCGAGAACCGCTTCGAATTTCCGCGGGCGCTGCAGCAACCGCCCCGTCACAAAGACCGGCTACGCCGTCCGACCCGCCTCACCAAGGAACAGCCGACGACGATTCCGGCGCTGAAATCAAGGGAGGAGTGACTTGAGTAAAGAAACCGCCTCAAACGCTCGTATGGCACGTTCCGACGTCTCAAACGCTCGCAACGCACTTGAGCGCGGCTCGCGTGGGGCGACGCCCCGGCCACTCGCGTCGGCCGGCGGGGCCGGTGTCGACACCCTGGCGTCCTTCGTCGAGAGCCTGATGTCCGGTTCGATCGACGTCATCGACCTGACCCAGCCACTCTCAGAGGCGACGCCGATGATCCAGTTGCCGCCGCCCTTTGCGAACACCCCGAACTGGCGGACGCACGAGATCAGTCACTACGACGAGAAGGGACCCGCCTGGTACTGGAACTGGTTCGAAGGTGGTGAACACGCCGGCACCCATTTCGACGCGCCCATTCACTGGATAACCGGCAAAGACAGGGATGATGTGGCCCAGGTGCCGGTCAGGCGGCTGGTCGGCCCGGCGGTCGTGATCGACAAGTCACGGGAGGCGCAGGCCAACCCTGACTATCTGTTGACCATGAATGACATTCGGGCGTTCGAGCGACGGCATGGCTCGCTTCCGGAGGGCTGCTGGCTGCTCTACCGCACGGGCTGGGACACGCGGGCGAATGACCAGAAGGCATTCCTGAACGCCAACGAGACCGGACCCCATACGCCGGGGATTGATATCGATCTCGCCAGGTGGCTGGCCAGCGAGAGTCCGGTCGTCGGGGTCGGCGTCGAGACCGTGGGAACGGATGCGGGCGCGGCGCACTCGTTCAATCCCCCTTTCCCCTGCCATCAATTCCTGCTGGGCGCCAACAAGTACGGCCTCACCCAACTGGCCAACCTGGCGAAGCTCCCACCGACTGGGGCCGTCCTGCTGGTCGCCCCGCTGAAACTGGTCAAAGGATCTGGAAGCCCCTGCCGCGCCCTGGCGCTGGTCCAGCGATAAGCGCGCCTCCGGGGCTTAAGCTCCGGCCGGTCAGACCGGAAGAGCAACGCGCCTACTCGACGCTGATGCGTCGAGCCTTTGGCGCGTCGCTCCCGACCGACGAGGAGCTGGCGGTCTCCCGGGAGATCACCGAGTTCGACCGCACGCTGGCGTTTTTCGATGGCCCGGAGATCGTCGCCACAGCGGGCATCTTCTCCTACGAGATGACCGTGCCGGGAGGCAGGTTGCCGTGCGGCGGGGTCACCCGGGTGAGCGTGCTGAGCACGCATCGCCGGCGGGGACTGCTGACGGCGATGATGCGGCGCCAGCTCGATGACATGCACGAGCGGGGTGAGCCGCTGGCGGCTCTGTATGCCTCCGAGGCACCGATCTACGGGCGTTTTGGTTACGGCCTGGCGACCTACCAGGCGGCCGTAGAGGTCGATCGGTCTCATGCGGGCTTTGCAAAAGCCCTCACCGGCAGCGGACGACTGGCCATGGTGGACGTGCCAACCGCGGTTGGGGCATTCACCCGCATCTGGGAGCAAGCCCGGCGCGACCAACCGGGCATGCTCCGACTTGATGAGCGCTGGATCCGCAGCGAGCTGGCTGACCTCGAGCTGCACCGGGAGGGCGCCAGCCCACACTATCGGGTGCTCTACCAGACCGACGACAACCCATCCGGCTTTGCGGTTTACCGGATCAAGCTGGCCTGGGACGCCTCGGGCCCGAACGGGGTGCTGCGCCTCGAAATGCTGGTCGCCACCTCGCCCGAGGCCTACGCGGCGCTCTGGCGCCACCTGCTGGATGTGGACTTGATGGCACGGGTGTCGGCGGAGATGCGGCCCGTGGATGAGCCGTTGCGCTTCCTGTTGGCCGACTCTCGGCAACCAAAGACCAGGATCGAAGATGGCCTCTGGTTACGCCTGGTGGACGTTCCTACGGCTCTGGCCGGACGCCGGTACGCCGCCGAGGGACGCCTCGGATTGCGCGTCCGCGACGCGTTCTGTCCCTGGAATGACGGCCATTTCGAGCTCAATGGCGGCCCCCACACGGCTGAATGCCGGCGGCACGACGGCAACCCCGATCTCGCCATCGACGTGGCCGACCTCGCCGCCGTCTACCTGGGCGGCAACCGCTTTCGCACCCTCATGGAAGCAGGCCGGGTCGAGGAGTTGCAACCGGGAGCGGTGGCGCGAGCCGATGCCATGTTCGCCACCGACCGGGCACCCTGGTGCCCAAGCCACTTCTAATCTCCCTTCCCCCCTGTGGGGGGTCGTGGTGGGGGGCCGCATAATCGCACAGTGGACCGCGAGACCTGTCTGTCGTTCGATCGGCAGGATCCGCTGGCGGCCATTCGCGAGGAGTTCGTCGTTCCCGACGGGCTCATCTATCTCGACGGGAATTCCCTGGGCGCGCTGCCGCGGCGGACCGTCTCCAGGCTGAATCAAGTGGTCGCCGAGGAGTGGGGCAACGGGTTGATCCGAAGCTGGAACGACGCCCACTGGATCGAGGCGCCCGTCCGGATCGGCGACAAAATCGCCCGGTTGATCGGCGCCCGCCCCGGTGAGGTGATCGTCGCCGATAGCACATCGGTGAACCTGTTCAAACTGCTAGCCGGCGCGCTCCGACTGCAACCCGGACGCCACTTCATCCTGACCGAGACCGCCAACTTTCCGACTGATCTCTACGTCGCGCAGGGGCTGACCGACCTCCTTGGAGGCAATCACGCGGTTCGGCTGGTGGAACGCGGCCAGCTTGACGCCGCGCTGGACGGCAGCGTCGCCGTGTTGATGCTGACCCACGTCGACTATGCCAGCGGCGCGATCCAGGACATGCGCCGGCTAACCGCGGCCGCCCACAAGTACGGCACCCTGGTGCTCTGGGATCTCTCGCACAGCGCCGGCGCCGTGCCGATCGACCTCAATGGCTGCGAGGTCGACCTCGCTGTGGGCTGCGGTTACAAATACCTCAACGGCGGACCGGGGGCACCGGCGTACCTCTTCATCGCGAGCGCATTGCAGGACGCGATGCGCTCACCCCTTTCTGGCTGGATGGGCCATGCCGCGCCCTTTGCCTTCGAGCGCGAATACCGACCCGCCGCCGGCATCGCGCGGCAGCTGGCCGGCACGCCGCCGGTCCTTAGCATGATGGCGCTGGAAGTGGCGATCGACCTCTGGCTGGGCGTCGACCAAGGGGAGGCCCGCCGCAAGTCGATGGCGCTTGGCGACCTCTTTATCCGGCTGGTGGACGAGACCTGTCGAGACCTTGGCGTTGAAGTCGCATCGCCGCGGAGCGCGGAGGATCGCGGGTCGCAGGTTTCGCTCCGGCACAAAGAGGCCTACCGGGTGATGCGCGCCCTCATCGATCGCGGCGTGGTCGGCGATTTTCGGACGCCGGACCTGTTACGGTTCGGCTTTGCGGCGCTGTACACGCGCTACGTCGACGTGTTCGATGCGGTGCGGTGCCTGCGAGAGGTGCTCGCTGCCCGCGCCTGGGAGCGGCCCGAATATTCCCAACGCATGTCCGTGACCTGATGAGCAGTCAGGGTGATCGGCTGCTGCGTGGCTACCTGAGTAGCCGAATCGTCCTGCTCGCCATCGGCATCATCACGCCGGTCGGCATCCTCGTCGTCAACGCCTCGGCGTTCGTGATGCGAAACCTGGTGCAGTTTCGGATTGGCATTGCCGTATGCGCCCTGATCAGCTCGCTGGTCCTCAACGGATTGACCGCCGCCTGGCTGCTCCGCCTTGCGGGCCGGCGATCGATCTCGCTCTACGTCCAGCACCAGGAGTGGGCGACGATCATCGCCACCATCGTGGTCCTGGCCACTTCGGTTGGCGCCGCCTTCTTCACCTACATCGGGATGAGCAACCCGAGCCATCTGCCGGATACTCTGTCGGTGCTGACGGCGCTGGGCGCGCTTCTGATCCCGATCGGGATCACGTACTTCAGCCGCCTATTCGTCACCAGCCGCTGACGACCTAGCGGGCCAGCCGGCGGACGAGGTCGAGTATCCGGTTGAAATCGTCCGCGGCAAGCTGCCCGGCGCGGGACGCGAGTTCCTGTAACCCCGCCTCACTGGCGGACTCCGCGCCGGCAGGATCCAGCCGGTAGACACGAGCCAGCGCTTGTCCTCTGGACCTGCGCCCCTTTCGGCTGGATATCCCGGCCAGCGCGGACCCGAGAAGGCCGCGCTCCAGCAGCCGCTCCGCTCGTTCGAGGAGCTCGGATTGCCTCAAGCCGAGTGCCCGGGCAATCGGACGCAGCGCCTCCGTGGAGGCTCGCTTCTTGCCTTTTTCGATCTCCGATATGTAGGGATAGGAAAGACCCGAGAGCCTGGCGAGCTCCTTTCGCTCCAATCCCTGCTCGGTCCGCGTGACCCTGATCGCGCGGCCGAGCGCGGCGTAGAAATCCTTGCCCCGCGGCGAAGCGGCCAGCGCCGCCGGTTCGCGCGATGCCATGAATCCGATTCTGTGGTCAATCACACTACGCTCGCAATAGCCAAAAATATGCTGATGGCAGATATGTTATGCTGGCAGACTCTAAACCGCAATAAGGTACGGGAGGGTCATGGGCATGGCAACTAACTTTGGGGACAAGGCCGCTCGCTCCAGCGCCGATGTCGTTCGCGATTGGCTCGACTATGGATCCCCGGCTGGCGTTCGGTTGGGCTCGCCACAAACAGCGGATGGCCTCACGCTGATACCGATCTTTCACGCTGGACCCGAACTCG
>Ga0209689_1003018_pt1 | contig 12417 bp, 10 predicted proteins | sample GraSoiAngelo_149_FD_187119 | JGI IMG/M metagenome (GOLD analysis project Ga0209689, IMG submission 187119) | Grasslands soil microbial communities from the Angelo Coastal Reserve, California, USA - 14_1009_09_30cm (SPAdes) (version 2) | ecosystem: Environmental > Terrestrial > Soil > Grasslands ...
GATGCCGGTCAGCGCCTTGGCGGAGGTGCCGTCGGCGAGCAGGAAGCCGCCCACGACGTCCATCTGCCAGAGCTCCATCGGGCCGCCGCGCTCCCAGCGTTTCCAGATCTCCTTCCGGCGGTGCCGCTTGTCCGACTCGATGACGCCGGCGCGCACCAGACAGCGGTAGACCGATGACTTCGACGGTGCCGGGGTGACTCGCTTGCGCGCCAACTCCAGCGCCAGTCGCCGGGCGCCCCAGTATCGGTGCGCCCGACGCAGCTCGAGCACCAGGACTTCGACCTCGGCGGGCATCTGGTGCGGACATCGCTCCGGCCGATGGGAGCGATCCGGCAAGCCCTCGAGACCGTCGGCCTCATACCGAGCCAGCCAGCGGTGCAGCGTCCGGCGGCTGACCCCCCATTGGCTTGCCACCTCCATCACCGTCCGCCCCTCCGAAATCACTCCAAGCACCGCGTCGTACCGCTGTTCAGTCACGCTCTTTTCCCTCATGGGGGAAAGTGAGACACATCAGCCGAACCAGCTGGGACACATCACCCGAAGCTGTGAGACACATCAGCCGAAGCTCCAATGGGACACCTCAGCCGAATCCCTACAACGGGGTAGGTGCCCCCTGCAGGATTCGAACCTGCGGCCTAGTGCTTAGAAGGCACCCGCTCTGGTCCACTGAGCTAAGGGGGCGCGGCACGCGGATTATAAAGATGGATCAGCGGAAGGCCGCCGTTTGAGCTACTCGCGGGTCGCTTGCGCCAGCGCTCGAGAGGCTAGCCAGCCCCGTCCCTCGAGCACAACGACCGAGGACAGGATAAAGGCGCCGCCAAGATACTGAATGGGATTGGCCGCTTCACCGAGGATGATGACCGCGAGCAACACGCTGCTCGCCGGCTCGAAGGTGCTGAGAATGGCGGCGCGGGACGCCCCGATCAGCCGGAGACCCAGGATGAATGCCAGGATCGGGATGGTGCTCGCGATCACCGCAAAGGCAATGAGGAGCGCCGCTCGTGAGGGCGTCCAATTCACCATCAGCTGGCCGGTTGCGGCCGCGAATCCGCTCCACACGATCGCGGCGGCGGTCGCGATAGTGGCGGTCGCTGAAACAGGCGGGATCCCGGGGAGCAGCCGGCTTCCAAGAAGGATGTAGCCCGAGTAGACGGCCGCGGACGTCAGTCCCAGGATGATGCCGATCGGCGGCGCAGCCGTCAGTTGCGCCTGCACCACGAGCATCGTGCCGATGAACGCCAGGGCCACGGCTACGATCCTTGTCCAGCCGAGCGGCTCCTGGAAAAGAAGCGTCGCCAGCAAGGTGACGACCACGGGAAAGGTGTAGAGCAGCAGGGCCGTGGTCGACACCGGGATGAAGTGCAGGGCGCTGAAATAGGCCGCCGACTGGCCGACGTAGCCGGCACCGCCCATGATCGCGAGACCGACGAGGCTACGTCGCGGCGGCAGGCCCTGTCGCGTCACAGCCGCGGCCAACCAGAGCATCAGCGCGGCCAGCGCGAACCGATAACTGAGCAGCTGCGGCGTGGTCAGCCCGAGCCGGTAGGCGAGCTTGCCGAAGACGCCGAGTGATCCGAAGCAACATGCCGAGCCGATGACGAGCGCCACGCCCGCCGCACTTCGATTACTGGCGGGCACGCCCGCCATTCTAAGGATGGACCGCTACTGGATCAGGCCACGGAAGTAGGGCAGGTAGGCCGGGTTGTAGTGCTCGTCCACGGTGCCGTTACCACAGAGGATCATCGTCCAGGCGACGATCTGGCCGACTCCGTATCCGGCGCCGTTGCCGCAGAAGAACATGTTGTCGCCCGGGCCGTAGAAGGCGCCGTAGATATTGAGCGAGGCCGAGCCGGAGATGTTGACGACGTGGGTTCCGTTGGGCGTGGACGATGAGCATCCCAGCCCTGGGTAGGGGGCGAGCAACTCGATGTAGAAGCTGATGTTGTTGTATCTCGGCGACGGCCGGAAGGTGATGGTGGTCGACCCGCCGGCCACCTTGAAGGTGTTCGTGGTACAGTCCGCGGCCTTGAGTTCGATGATCAAGCCCAGGTCCGCCGGCGCGCTGCTGGTGTTGTAACCGGTGCAGTTGATCGCGACCGCCGCTCCCGGGATCGGGTAGTCCGTGGCGACGGCCCCGCGAATGGTCCCACCCGTCAGGGTCATGGCGATCGGGGCCGTGAAGCGATAGACCCCGGGATACATGATGACCGTCGATCCGGGGCTGCTCTCGCTCAGCGTTCCCTGGTAGGTGCCCGGACAGAGATAGTAGGTGCCACCCGACGCCGTCAAGGCAGGCGAATAGGTGGGGCCGGTTACGGCCGGTTCGGGGTAGCTGGGGAACGGGATCTTGACGGTGTTCTTCGGATAGGGCGTGTACAGAGTGTTTGCAGTGCACGTCGGATAGGTGGCGCCGTCCCCGTAGTGTCCCCAGCTGTGGCCGGGGATATTGCCGGTGCCAGCGACACTCTCGTTGGCGGCCCAGAGGTCGCCCGACGTGCCGCAGGGGTTGAAGTAAATGCTGCCGTTACCGGCGTTCATGCTCTCGTTGGAGAAGGCGCCACCCTTGCTCCCGCCGTCGTGGAGCACCAGCTTGGCGTTCGAGCCGTTCATCGAGAGGTTTTCGTAGTTCAGGATTTCGTCGTTAAGCAGGATCAACGCGAACGGGTAGGTGGCGGCGAGCGCCTTGGCGTGGGCCTGCAGGCAGACGGCGTTGGTGGTCGTCGTGCCACCCAGAATGCAGGTTGACGACCCGAAGCCAATCGCCTGGGCGGCAAAGAAGTTGTAGGCATGGTTGATGACCACCAGGTAGGTGTCCTGCTGGACATTGGCCACGTCCGCCGTCAGGATGAATTGATAGGTGCCGGAGAACGCCGTGGTCGTGTAGGTCGCGCCGGCCGCGCCGGGCACGGTGGGCACGGTGGTTCCCGGGAACAGGTTGTGATAGATCTCGTTGAGCGCCGCCTGGTGCGGGACGGAGTAGCTCCGCAAGGGCAGCGCCTCGGCGGCGTCGCCCCCGGCGAGCGCCCCGGCATCCGCGGCATTCTGCATCCGCCGCTTGTCGAGGTAGATCGAGCCGCCATCAACCGCGATCACGAGCAGGCCCGTGATGGCCATGATCGCCAGGGCGAAGATGACCAGCGCCTGACCAGCGAGCTTGCGACGGCGATAGCTGGACATGATCATGGTTAGAACTCCGTGCTCATCGTGCTGCTTGCGATCATCGTGATGCCACCCGGCATGAATTGCGAGGCAAACGGCGTAAAGGGCTGATAGTTATAGGCGATCACGACTTTGAGCGGGTATCGGCCGAGCCCGGCAGCCGTGATCGCGTTGCAGCCGGCGTTGACGGTCTCGGCGTAGCCCGCCCCGCCCGAGGGCGCGTTCGGTTGCCCGGCCACGGTGGACAGGATGTAGATGTAGCCGGTGTTTCCGATCGCCGGCGGCGGCGTGACCATGCCGGCAGTGTGGCCATGGACACAACCGGTCACCGGGCTGATGCTCAGATTGACGCCGAATGCCTGCGTGTTGCCGATGATGGCGTAGTCGGTGGCTGCCGTCGTCTGGCCGATGGTCACGGACGTGCGCGATCCTTCTCGTACCGCTTCGGAAATCGCGGCCCAGGTGGCTGCGGCTCGAGCGAGATCGAAGACAAAGATCAGCAGCATGAAGATCATCGGCGCCAGCATCGCCAGCTCGATCATCGCCTGGGCCCGCTTCTTCGGCCGGCGCATCAGCCGTTCCCCTGGGTCAGGATCTCAGTGCTGGCGGCGGAGTGGACCATGCTGCCGATCAGCGGTGTCACCGGCTGAAAGCTATAGAGGATCGTGATCCGAATCGGCTGGCCCACCGTCGCGGTGGTCGCGGTCGTCGAGTTGTTGAAGCAAACGAACACGTAGCCGGTGTTCGGCGCCGATGTCGGCGGATACAGCGCGTTCGCATAGGGATAACTGGGGCAGTTCGTCAGACTTCCGCTGCAGATCGTGTTCGGATGGCACGGCTCGGACAAGTTCAGGTAGGAGGCTTCCGCGTTCACGGCCGAGTAGACGGCTGCGTCCGTGGCGTACGTGTTTCCCCCGGGGAAGGTCATCGGGTCGTAGTAGGCACCCTGGCGCGCGCCTTCTCGAGCCGCATTCGTGATCGACGTTGAGTAGTAAAAGAGTTGCGAAAGGTCGGTGGCGCCAAGCACCATCAAGAACAGGACCGGTGCCATGAGCGCCATTTCGACCATCGCCTGGGCACGCTTGGTTGGCAGGATACGACGCACGGTCACAACCTTAGTGACGGGTTCCTACGCCGACTCTTACGCCGGGCTCGTCCTCAAGCGGCGCGCCCGTTTGTTACGCGATCGTTGTACGGGTGACGGGACCGTGACTGCTACTGGGTCAGGCCCTTGATGTAGGGCAACCGGTTGGCGCTGAAGTTGGCGTTGAGCGTGCCGCTGCCGTTCACCGTCAGCGTCCAGGCGATCACCTGGCCGACCGTCGTCCCGCAGGCGCTGCTCGTGCCCATGATCATGTTGTCGGCCGGGCCATAGATTGCGCCGCTGATGTTGTAGCAGGCTCCCGACGAAAATTGGAGGACGTTCGTGCCGAGAGGCTGGGTTGTGCAAACAGTCTGCCAGGCTGCCGAGTAGGTCTCGATGTAGACGTTGATATTGAAGTAGTTGAGGGACGGGGTGAGCGTGAACGTGGCGCTGCTCCCCACCGTGAACGGGTTCTTGTCGCAGCGGGTGCTGCCGCCAAAGTTGTCCGGTTTGATCTCGACAATGGCGCCAAGGTCCGCGCCCGAGGTCAGCGTCTGGCCGCAGCCGGAGATCGGCAGATCGGCGTTCGTCAGCGTCCGCAGCGTCCCCTGGACGTTGACCCCCCCTGCCTGCACCTTGTAGACGCCGGGAAACAGGATTGCCGTCCCCGCGCTCTGCACGTTGATCTGGTTGGTGTATTGACCGGGGCACAGGTACGCCGTTCCATTGACCACGGTACTGCCATTGAAGCTGGCCGCTGGCGGTGCGGGCTCCGGATAGCTCGGCAAGTCGAGGTGCGATGCGAGCCGAGGTAGGGTTCCCGCTGTCTGCTGCCCCGTCACCCGGCCGGCGGCGTTCAAGAGGGACTGGTCGCCGTTCGGTTCGTTGACCGCCCAGAGATCACCGGCGTTGCCCGCCGGACTGAAGGTGATCGCGGGGATGCCGTTACCCGGGTCGATGCCCGCGTTGGAAAAGACACCCCCGCGCGCGCTCGGGCCGCCACCACCCTGCAGCCCGAGGACCGCGGTCGATGCTGAGATGTTGAGGTTGTGATATTGCGAATTCGCCGGCTTGTCCTGCAAGGCCACGACCGCGTAAGGCAGGTTCGCGTTCTGCGCCACCGCGCGGGCCTGCAGTGTCATCGTCGACTGGAAGCCGTGGATCGGGGCCACCGCCACCTGGTGGATGTGCCAGACGACGGCGAGGTAGGTGTATGAGTTGGTCACGGAAAGCTCGGCGTAGTAGCCCGCGCCCAAATTGAGCGTGCCGAGCCCGCCACTCGGGAAGCCGACCGTCGGCTGGTTCGGGCACGAGGCGCTGCACACGGTCCCCGCGGTGCTCGTGCCCGGGAGATTCTTGACCAGGTTCCCGATCGCCTGGTTGTGGATGCCCGGATAACTGGGCGGTATCGCCATCAGCAGCTCCGCCCCCGCCAGCGCGGCCGAGTCCGCGGCGTTCTGGATCTGTCGCCGATCGAGATAGATCCCCCCACCGTCCAACGCGAGCGCCAGGATCGCGGTCAGCACCACCACCGCGACGGCGACGAGGACAACCGCCTGCCCTGACTGCTTTCGCAACCAGGATGCGTGCATCAATACTCGGTGCTCATGGTGCTGGTAACAGTCATGACGATCCCACCCGGGAAAAACTGCGAGCCGAATGGCGTCAGCGGCTGGAAATTGTATTTGATGGTGACCGCCAGCGCGTGGTGACCGGCGTAGCTGGGAATCACCGCCTCACAGCTTCCCAGGGCAGCGGCCGGCGGCTGGCCGGCAGGGGCGTTGGTGGTCGTGTTGCCGCTCCCCGCCCCGACGTAGACGAGCCCCGTGTTGGGCGCCATGCTGGGACTCGCCGGCGGCGCGTCATTGATACAGGTCGCCGGGCTGAGCTGAACGCCGAAGGCATTCTGCTTGACGGCCCCAACGACCCAGGAATTGTCGGGCCGGTTGCTGCCGGTGGTGACCGCGGCCCGGGCGCCATCGCGCGTCGCGCCGGCCAGCGTGGAATAGGCGTAGGCGGCGCGGCCGCAGTCGATCATCACCAGCAGGATCATGATCAGGAAGGGCGCGATCATCGCCATCTCGACCAGCGTCTGACCCCGCTGCCTGCGCTTCATTGTTGCTTTTGCACCTGCATCGTCGTGGCCGCTTCGACCTGAATGAGGCTGGCGCCGACGACCTGTGCCAGCGGGGTCACCGGCGAGAAGTTGTAGAGGATGATCACCTGAATCGTCTGCGTCGCGGCCGTCGACTGGCTGTCGTTGCCGTCGAAGCAAATGAACACGTAGCCGGTGTTTGGCTGCGTGGGGTAGTAGATCGACCAGCTCGCGGGTGCGCCGGTCAGGCAGTGCGAGGGGGTGCTCGTGGGGAGGCTAAGCGTCACGTCGCTCGGCACCTCCTCCTGTGCCGCGGCCAGAACCTGAGCGTAGCTATCGTAGGCGTTGCTGCTGGAAGTCGGATCCCAATACGTCCCCTGCCGGGCCGCCTCGCGGGCGGAGTTGGTGACGGCGATGGCGTAGTAGAAGACCCGGCCCAAATCGGCGCTGCCCATAACCAGCAACATCAGGATCGGCAGCAGCAGCGCCGTTTCGACGATCGCCTGCCCTTTGGAATAGGAAAAACGGTGGCCCGGCACGCCTTCCAGCATGGGGCCGCGCCAGCGCTTCCGATCCCTGCCGTTGGGACCATTCACTCTGGTCATACGACGACAGAAACGTTGCGGGGGCCGTTACCTTGAGACTTAGCCGGTGAGCTCCCGGGGTGGCGACAGCCGCTGTTCCGGGCCCATCAGGGGCAGGTAGAGGCTGATAAGCAGGGCGCCGAGCCCGATCACGAAGGCCGCCAGCACGATGGGAATCCCCGGATCCTTGTTGAGGGTCAGATCGGTGTAGGCCTTCAACCCGGTGAAGCTCAGCTTGTAACCGTCGGGCGTGACGACGCTGTCCCCGACCCGGAGCGCCCCCCGCCAGCGGAGGTCCATGTTGCTGGTGTCCAGCGCGAAGACGTTCTGGGGCTGGGTCAGGTGCAGGTCACCCCGGAAGAGGCGGACGAGGAGGATCGGGTTTTTGAGCTGGGGCGTGCCCGGCGCGATCGACTGGTTGACGATCTGCGGATCGGGCATGAAGATCGCCGTCGCGCCCAGCTGCTCCGGGGGTGGTCCGGCGGAGGGGACCTTGATCACGCCGTTCGCGAACTGGGGATCGCCGACGAAGATGGTCGCCACGTCTTCGAGGACCCGGCCGTCGGGGGATTCGATGCGCAGTGTCGGCGCCCAGCCGTAGCCTGCCTGGTAGATCTTCACGCCCCGGTACTCGACGTAGTGGTTGACCTGGATGCTCTTCGTGTCGACCAGCCGACCGCCGTCGTAGATACGGACCTGGGAGGTGAAGTCCTTCGGCGCGCCCGTGGGCCAGAAGCTGGCGCTGAAGCGATCGACCTTGACTTGAAAGCCCGCGTGCTTGCTGGCCAGCTTCCCCTCACTCAGGTTGTCATAGTTCGCGCGGGCTTCGACGAAGCTGTCCCCCTCCACCACCGCGGCATTGCCGACGAACCCGGCCGCCTTGCCGTAGATGACGCCCACCAGCAGGATGAAGAAGCTCGCGTGGAAAACGATGCTCGCGATCTCGGCAAAAAGCCCCCGGTTGCGCTGCGCCGGGTCCATCACGCGCCGCCAGGCGGCGGGCACGCGGATGAACATGCTCGCCCCAATCGAGGTGTACATGAGAACCGCGGTGATGATGAACGGCCAGGAGCTGAAGATGTCGAAGAGACCAAGCCGGGCGAACCAGGGAGCACTCGCCGGATGGCGCAGGACGTAACCCATCACGCCGCGCGGGTTCTGCGGCAGCTGCGGGAGGAGCGTGCCGATGACCGCCAACAGCGCCAGGATGGCGAGCAGGATGATCGCGGTCCGCATCTTCCGCAGCTCGCGCCATGCTCGACCGAGCCAGCGCACCGGCGTGATCGGGCGGCGGGCCGCCGGCCGGATCGCCTGACGCACCGGCGACGGAGCGATCATGGGTGCACCGTGCAACCGAGCTTCATGGGATTCCTAAAAGTGTAGAGACGCCGCGTGGCTTGCCCAGTCGAGGACCACCGACGGAAAGAGGCCGAGGAAGACGGTGGCGACCGCCACGGCGCCCAGCACGGTGCTGGTCGAGAACCCGACGCGGTTCTCGGCGACCGCCCCATCGGGTTGGGCGAGCATGACCACGATCACCCGCAAGTAGTAATAGAAGGATACGATCGTCATGATCACTGCCACCACGAGGGGCGCCCAGATCTGCGCCGTTACCAGCGACTGGAAGACGAAGAGCTTGGCGAAGAACCCCACGGTCGGCGGGATGCCCGCCAGGGAGAGCATGAAAACCGTCATCACCGTCGCCAGGAAGGGACGTCGGTAGAACAGACCGCGCCAGTAGCTGAGGTCGGCGGTCTGCTCGCCGCCGGCGCCGATCGCGGTGACGACCGCGAAGGCGCCGAAGTTCATGACGGCGTAGGCGGCAATGTAGAACAGCGTTGCCGTGAAACCCTGGGTCGTGCCCGGAAGGATCCCGAGCAGGATGTACCCAGCATGCGCGATTCCCGAGTAAGCGAGCATGCGCTTGATGTTGTCCTGGGTGATTGCGACCAGGTTGCCAATGAAGAGCGAGAAGATGGCGATCAGCGCCAGCGGGAAGTACCAGCGGCTCGAGATCGAGGGGAATGTCGCGATGAAGATGCGACCGATGGCGGCAAAGGCTGCCGCCTTGGTTGCCACTGACATGAAGGTCGTGACGACGGTGGGCGCGCCCTCGTAGACGTCCGGCGTCCACATGTGGAAGGGCGCCGCCGACACTTTGAAGGCGAGCCCGACCGAGAGCAAGGCGATGCCGACCAGGAGCAAGACGTTGCTGGCGGCTGCCGTGGTGGTGGCCGCTGCGATCGCCCGCAGCGTCGTGCTGCCGGTGGCGCCGTAGATGAGGGCCATGCCGTAGAGCAGGAAGCCGGTGGCGAAGCCGCCCAGCAGCAGGTACTTGAGGGCCGCCTCCTGCGAGCGCAACGCGGTCCGCGCGAACCCGGAGAGCACATAGAGGCAGACCGAGAGCAGCTCGATGCCGAGGAAGATCGTCATCAGGCTGGTGGCGGCGGCCAGCAGCATCATGCCGGCGGTCGCCCCCAATAGAAGGATGTAGTACTCGCCGTAGTCGAGATCGAGCGCGCGCAGGAAGCGCGGTGAGATCAGCGCGGTGAGAATCGTGATCGCGATCAGCAGCACGTTGAAGAACGCGGCCAGGCTGTCGGCAATCACGGTGTCGCCGAAGGCGGCACGGTCCTGCCCCCAGAGCGGAAAGCTGGCGGCGAGCGCGGCGAGCAGCCCGACCACGGTCACGCCCGCGAGCCATCCGCGCCGGTCGGCGGGCACGACCAGGTCCAAAAAGAGGACGACGATCGCCGTGCCGACCACGATCAGCTCGGGCAGGATCGCCCCGTAGTCGATGCCGAGGCCGCTCAGGTTGATCGTCATCGCAGGATCACCGGCAGGGCCTTGACCGTCGCATCGACCGCGGCCGGGAAGAAGCCGGGGCTGATCCCGATCACCACCATCAGGGCGAGCAGCGGCGCCAGGACGCCCACGTCGAGAATGCGCAACTCAGGAAAGCTCGCCGGATGGGGCGGCGCGTCCTGCGTACTCCCCTGGTAGAAGCGGAGCACGTACCATGCCGCCAGCACGACGCCGATGCCCGCGCCGACCGCCAGGGGCAGGAACGACGACCAGGCACCGAGCATGATGAGGAACTCGCCGACGAATCCGTTGAGCCCGGGCAGGCCGAGCGCGGCCAGCGACACGACCAGGAAGAGCGCCGCAAAGAGGGGCGCGGTCGCGCCCAGCCCGCGAAGCTCGCCACGCAGGCGCGTGCCGGCGCGCCGCTCGATCATGCCGACCACCAGGAAGAGCGCGGCAATGATCACGCCGTGGTTGATCATTTGCACCAGGGCGCCCTCGATGCCCAGCAAGTTGCCGGCGAAGATGCCCAGCCCGATGAAGCCGAGGTGGCTCATCGACGCGTAGGCGACCAGCCGCTTGAGATCGGTCTGGGCGAGCGCCATGACGGCGCCGTAGAGGATGCCGATCGTCGCCAGCACCGCCAGCGGGCCACCAAGGCTATGCGCCGCATCCGGGAAGAGCGACAGGTTGAAGCGAATGAACCCGTAAGCGCCAAGCTTCGAGACCAGGCCGGCGAAGACGATGACCACGGGAACCGGTGAGGCGGTGTAGGCAGGCGGCAGCCAGGTGTGCAGCGGCCAGATCGGCATCTTGATGGCGAAGGCCAGGGCGAAGCCGACAAAGAGCAGTTGGGGGATGCCAACGCTTCCCAGGCTGCCCGGGAGATGCCACACCCCGGCCGCGGGATGCTGCACCAGGACGGTCCAGTCGAAGCTCAACTGCCCCGTCTGCGAGAAGTTGATCCCGGCGACGGCGAGGATCGCGATCAGCATCGCGAAGCTGCCGATGACCGTGTAGATCAGGAATTTGAAGGCGGCGTAGATGCGGCGGCCCTCGCCCCAGACCCCGATCAGGAAGTAGAGCGGAACCAGCATCGCCTCCCAGAAGACATAGAAGAGGATGAGGTCGAGCGCCAGGAGAATGCCCGCGGTGGCGGCTTCCAGGATCAGAAGCAGGAGGATGAATTCCTTGAGGCGGGGGGTCGCCGAGTCGGTCACGATGATCGCGATCAGGAAGAGCAGCGCGTTGAGGCCGAGCAGGAAGAGACTCAAGCCATCGATGCCGAGGTGATAGCTGATCCCGAGCGAGGGGATCCACCGAAGCACCTCCTCGAACTGGAGGTGGAGGCCGCCGACGCCCTGCTGGAATCCCCCGATGATCGCCAGCACCAGGGCGAGCGTGATCACCGCGGTCAGGATCCCCAGCTGTTTGATGACGCGGCCGGCGACCGAGGGCGTCAGCGCGACGAGGAGGGCACCAACCAGGGGAACCACCAGGACCAGGGACAACCACGGCACGTTGGTGGGCAGCGTGTACCAGCTCATGCGCCCAACTTCCAGGGCAAATACCCCAGATACAGGGCGACGATGAGGAGCACGCCAACCGCGCCGCCCAGGGTCACGAGCGCGTAGCTGCGCACCCGGCCGGTCTGGATGCCGCGGAACTCACGCGCCTCCACCAGGAAGAAAGCCGCGACCCCGTTGACCGCGCCATCGATCACGCGCGGTTCCACCACGTCGTTGAAGAAGCGGGCGAGCGCCAGCCCGGGCCGGACGAAGACCCGGTCGTAGAGCTCGTCGACGTAGTACTTGTGCTCGACCAGCGCGTGGATCGGCGCGAACCGGGTCCGCCAGGCGACCGCCAGTTGCGGACGGCGCGCGTACATCACGTAGGCGATCGCGAAGCCGACCGCCGAGGCGGCGAGCGTCAATCCCGCCAGGCCCCAGAACGCCAGCGCGCCCACCTCGACCGGTTGGCCGAACACCGGCGAGAGGAAGCTCGCGACCGGAATGTAGCCGGCGACGACGGCGCCGGCCGCCAGGACGATGATCGGAATCGTCTGGATAGGCGGCGCCTCGTGGAGGTGACGGTCGTCGTGCGCCATCCACTCCCAACCGAAGGCGATGATGAAGAGCCGGAACATATAGAAGGCGGTGAGCCCGGCCGTGAGGAGTGCCAGGATGCCGAGGAGGTACTCACTGCCGGCCGCCGTCAGCGCCGCGCGGATGATCTCGTCTTTGCTCCAGAAGCCGGCGGTCACAATGGGGAAGCCGCTGATCGAAAGGGTGCCGATCAGAAACGTCCAGAAGGTCACGGGCAACCCGGCGCGGAGATTGCCCATGTGCCGGATGTCCTGGTCCTCGTGGAAGGCGTGGATAACGTTGCCCGCCGCGAGGAAGAGGAGGGCTTTGAAGAAGGCGTGAGTCATGAAATGGAACATGCCCGCGGTGTAGGCGCCGATGCCTACCGCAAGGAACATGTAGCCGATCTGGCTCATCGTCGAGTAGGCGAGGATCCGCTTGATGTCGACCTGCGCCGTCCCGATGGTGGCCGCGAAGAGCGCGGTTACGCCGCCGATGACCGCGACGGTCGCGGCGGCGGTCGGCGCCCAATCGTAGAGCAGGTGCATGCGGGCGACGAGGTAGACGCCGGCCGTCACCATGGTGGCAGCGTGAATCAGGGCAGAG
>Ga0209689_1003019_pt1 | contig 12415 bp, 13 predicted proteins | sample GraSoiAngelo_149_FD_187119 | JGI IMG/M metagenome (GOLD analysis project Ga0209689, IMG submission 187119) | Grasslands soil microbial communities from the Angelo Coastal Reserve, California, USA - 14_1009_09_30cm (SPAdes) (version 2) | ecosystem: Environmental > Terrestrial > Soil > Grasslands ...
GCACAACCTCTTCGGCCGCGTGCACGAGGTACACGTATTCGTCGACGACGACGACCCGGAGGACTTCTACATCGAGGAAGTGATCCCGGGCGACACCATGGAGCGCGTGTTGGCGCGCGTGCAGTACGAGCCGAGCGATCTGGCGAAGCGGATCAAGCAAGCGCTGGACGGCAAGGTCCGCGAAGGCCAGGTGAAACCAAAGGAAAGCGTCCAGCTCACCGACTTCTACGAGCAGGCGATGCGCGGGTACACGTACCTGGGAACAGAGTGATCAGCCGCGCAATCGCAGCGCGTCGAGCTTTCGCAACAGGCTGGAGCGGGCGATGCCGAGCTCCTCGGAGACAGCGCGGCGGTTGCCGCCGTGGCGCGCGAGCGCGGATCGGATGGCGAGCTCTTCCAACTCGTCGAGCGTGCGCCCGCGCAGGACCACCGCCGAGTCGCCAGGCTGTTCGCAGACCCGAGGAGCCCAGGGCGCCGGCGCGGGGTCGTCGAACCGCAGCGCGTACGCGCGGATGATCGGAGACTCGGAAAGCAGGGCTGCCAGCTGGACCACGTGCCTCAGCTCGCGGACGTTGCCGGGCCAGCGATGGGAGAGGAGCGCCGCGCGGGCATCCGGCGCGAACGATCGGTCCGGCGGCAGGAAATGCTCGGCGAGCGGGAGGATGTCGTGCGGGCGGGCGCGCAAAGGCGGCAGCTCGACCGTGACTCCGCGCAGCCGGTAGAACAGATCCTCGCGAAAGGCGCCGTCGCGCATCCGCATCCTCAGGTCATGGTGCGTGGCGCAGACCACCCGCACGTCGATGCGGCGCGGCTTCGGGGCGCCCACAGGCTTCACCTCTCCCGCTTCCAGCGCGCGCAGCAGCTTGACCTGGAGCGGCGCGGGCAGATCGCCGATCTCGTCGAGGAACAGCGTTCCGCCGTCGGCCGCGGCGAACGCGCCCGGCGCGCTGGTGATGGCTCCGGTGAACGAGCCTCTCTCGTGCCCGAAGAGCTCCGATTCCGCCAGCTCGCGGGAGATGGCGCCGCAGTTCAGCGGAACGAACGGGCCGGTCCGGCGGTGGGACAGCTCGTGCACCGCGCGCGCGGCTACCTCCTTCCCCGTGCCGCTCTCACCCAGGATGGTCACCGGCAACGACGACGGAGCGGCGCGGCGAAGAAGCTCCAGGACCGGCCCGAGCGCGGGATCGCAGGCGACCAACCCCGGCAGCGAGGCCTCCAGCCGCGGCCCCGCGCGCTCGACGCGGAGCTCGGCGGAACCCAGGCGGATCCGGGCGCCGGCCTCGATCTCCGCCTCCGCGACGCGAGCGCCGTCGAGGTAGGTGCCGTTGGTGGAGGAGAGATCCTTGAGGACCCAGCGGCCGCCCTGGGGCACCAGCCGGCAGTGGAACCGCGAGACGTAGCGATCTTCGAGGACGACCTGATTCGTCGCATCCGCGCCGACCGATACCGTGCTCTGAAGCCCGATGCTGCCACCCGGAAAGTGCAGCGCGAGCGTGGGAGGAGACAGCGTGTCGCGCGGGGAATCCGCGGTGACGCGGTCCGAAAGTGCGAGGATCGCTTGGGCCATGTCGCCTCCGTGCGTCGATCACGGTATCCGGCGGACGGCCCGTCGAACATCCGATCGGTGACGGAGCAGGTTATGATCGGCGGGCAATGCCTTCCGTGGTCCTCGTCCTGCCCAAGTCGGGCTACCGGAACGACGACTTTCTCGCCGCGGCGAAGCACCTCGGCGTCGATGTGATCGCCGCGAGCGACGTCTGCCACCAGCTCGCCGACATCTGGGAACACGCGCCGGTCGCGCTGCGGTTCCGGGACGCCCAGGCAGCGGCCGACGAGCTGGCGCGCGGCGTCCGCGAGCGCAGGCCGCTGGCGGTGGTGGGAGTGGACGATCTGACGGCGCTCGTCGCCGCGCTCGCCGCCGCCAGGCTGCGGCTTCCGCACAATCCGGCCGAAGCCGTGGCGGCAGCGCGCAGCAAGGCGCTGAGCCGCGCGCGCCTGCGCGAGGCCGACCTCCCGGTGCCTCGCTTCGAGGTCGTACCGCGCGAGCTTTCCGGAACGGACCTGGACGCACTGCTGCGGCGCGCGCCGTATCCCTGCGTGGTGAAGCCGCTCGTGCTGTCGGGGAGCCGCGGGGTGATCCGCGCAAATGACGTCGAGGAGCTCCGCTCGGCCTTTCTCCGCGTCGCCGCCCTGCTCCGTTCCCCCGACGTGGCACAGCGCCGCGATCCCGATCTGGAGCGGGTGCTGATCGAGGAATTCGTCCCCGGGCCCGAGGTCGCTCTCGAGGGATTGCTGATGCGCGGCCACCTGCACGTGCTCGCCCTCTTCGACAAGCCGGACCCGCTCGACGGCCCTTACTTCGAGGAGACGCTCTACGTCACCCCTTCCCGGCAACCGGCGCCTTTGCAGGACGCCATTGCCCGCGAGGTCTCGCGCGGCTGCGCGGCACTCGGGCTCGTGGAAGGGCCGGTACACGCGGAGCTGCGCCTTTCGCCGGCCGGGCCGCGAATCCTCGAGATCGCTGCACGGAGCATCGGCGGCCTGTGCGGGCGGGCGCTGCGCTTCGGCGTTGGCGTGACGCTGGAGGAGCTGATCCTCCGGCACGCGCTTGGTCTCGGGGGCGAGCCGCCACCGCGGGAGAGGAGCTCGTCCGGTGTGCTCATGCTGCCCATCCGTGGGCGCGGCGTGCTCCAGGAGGTGCGCGGGGTCGACGGCGCACGTCGCGTGCCTCACATCGAAGACATAGTCATCACCGCGCACTTGCGCGAAGAGATCATTCCGCTCCCGGAGGGCGCGTCCTATCTCGGGTTCGCCTTCGCACGTGGCGACACACCCGAGGAGGTCGAGGCAGCGCTGCGGGCGGCGGGTGCCCGAATCGAAGCGGTGGTCACTCCCAAGCTTCCGGTGGCCTGAGAACTAGACCCGGCCGAACTGGCCGGCGGTGGGCTCCGCTCAACAGAACCAGGGCTCGGTGAGGCGCGGGACGCTCCGGCGCGAGCGGCCGGCGCGCTTGGCCAGCGGCCTGCGCAAAGCGTGGTCCGCAAGCGCCCGTAGCTCGTCGAATCCGGCGCCGTTGCGCACTGCCTCTACCGATTCGCGCCAGAGCGCGTCCACGCGCGGGTCCTCGTGCTCCCAGCGCCAGGTGAACGCGTCGGCATCGAAGTCGCGCAGCCAAGGGCCGGCATCTTCCAGGAGCAGCGATCCGCGCGGCAGCAAGAGGCGCAGCGTGTACTGGACGGGATCGATGGCGCCGACCAGGTCATGCTCGATCGCGAAGTCGAAGAGGGCGGGCAGGTCCTCGAGCGCCGCCCAAGGCGTGAACGGCAGGAGCGTCGGGCGAAGTTCGGTGCCCGCCTCCCGGACCGCGGCCAGGGCGAGCGGTACGTCAGCGGCAGCGTGGCCTTTGCGCAGCGCTGCGAGCACACGGTCACTGAGGGACTCCACGGCGCTGGTGACGAAGATCATCCCGCAGCGCGCGAGCTCGGGAAGCAGCGCGCGATGCTGAAGGAGGTGCTCGATCTTGATCGTGGCGTCGAACGAGATCCGCGGCCACCGCTCGTGCAGCTCGCGCGCGATCCGGAACGCGTGGGTCGGTCCGTTCAGGAAATCGGGATCCCCGAAGCTGACGTGGCGCGCGCCCGCCGCGATCTGCTGCGCCACATCGGCCAGCACCGTCTCGCGCGGCACGGCGACGAATCGGCCCCGGTAGACGGGGACGATGGGGCAGTGCCGGCAGAGGTGCTTGCATCCCCGCGAGGCGTCGACCGACGCGACCAGGCGCTCCTCGCCGTTCCAGACGAGCTTCGCGTACCGATCGAGGTCCGGCAGCGCGCCGCGCGAGGGCACCGCCACGTCGCGCTTGCTGCCTTCGCCGACGGCCGGTGCGCGTCCGTCCTCGAGGGCGCGCGCCAGCTCGACGAGGTCGGCGGTGTTCTCGCCGGCGGCGAAATCGCCGTGGCGCTCGCAGAGATGAGCGGCATTCAGCGCGGCGTAGAGCCCGAAGAATGCCACCCGGGCACCGGCCTCGCGCGCCTTCGCCGCCACGCGGACCCCGAGTTGCAAAGCGGTATGCATGGGCACGCTGATCAGGACCAGACGGGCCCGCGACAAGGCTTGCGGCGAGAGCTTGTCGATGGAGACGTCCTGCGCGGCGGGAGCGAATCCTGCCCGCTCCAAGGCGGCGATCGCCGACGCGGCCGCCACGGGCTGGCGTCCGAGCTCGTAGCAGGAAACGACGAGGATCTCGCCCGCCCCGCGCACGCTTCAGCCTTTTGCGGCAGGCGGCTTGTAGTCCGGCGGGAGCTGCGCGCCTTCGCCGAAAAAGAATTTCTCGGCCTGATCGAAGAGCACCTGGTTCGCCTGCTCGGAGCCGCCGGCGAGGCGGTACTCGTTCATGACCATCTTGAAGTGCTCCAGCCACATCTTCCACGCGTCCTGCGAGATGCTGTCGTAGATGCGCTGGCCCAGCTCGTTGTTCCACGGTTTGAAATCGAGGCCCGGCAACTCCTTTCCGAGCTTTGCGCACTTGACCATCCGCGGCATCGCACTCTCCCTCGTGGGCGTCCCTGTATAACCCAGTCCCGGCCGCAGAGAGACCGCGGCGCCGCCAGACGTCGAAGCGCTTGTCCGCCTTCCTGCCAGGCGATGGAAAGTGCTACCCTTTTTTCTTGCTCCTCAGCGCGGACATCGACGTCGAGCTGCTCTCGTTCTTGAACCGGCCCGGAACGCCGTGGCTCGATTCCCTGATGGGAGCGGCGTCGAACCGTGGAGTCCTGCTCGCCATCGCGGCGCTCGCCGCGATCTATCTCTGGCTGAAGTCGCCTCACCGTGCGCTCGCGGCGGTGTTGCTCTGGGCTGCCATCGGGGCTGCCGATCTCATCAGCGTGCGCGTCGTCAAGCCCCAGGTCGCGCGTCCGCGTCCCTGCAACACCGACCCCGTTCACGTCGTGTATCCGCTCGGATGTGGGAGCGGACTGTCGTTCCCCTCCAGCCACGCGAGCGACACAGCGGCTGCAGCGGCGGTCTTCGGTTGGGCAGCACCCCGGCTCTCGCCTATCGGAGTTGCCTTGGTGGTGCTCGTGGGAGTGTCGCGGGTGTACCTGGGGGTGCACTGGCCGACCGACGTGCTGGGCGGTTGGGCGCTCGGCGCCGCCGTGGGGACCGCCCTGATCGCGATCGCGCGCCTCCGCTACCTGAGATAATCCGCCGTGCTTACGGTTGTTCCTGAACCTCTACAGCGGGAAACCGACCCATGCATATCATCGGCTTCATCATCTTCGGCCTCGTGATCGGCCTCCTTGCCCGCGCGATCTATCCCGGGCGGCAGCCCATGGGGTGGCTCTCGACCGCCCTCCTGGGAATGGTCGGCTCGCTCGTCGGCGGGCTGATCGGTCACGCGATCTTCGGCTCCAGCACGCAGGCGGACGGATCCTGGGGATTCACCCCAGGTGGGTGGATCTCGTCGATCATCGGCGCGATCGTCGTCCTCTGGGCGTACATGGCGATCGCGGGCCGCCGAAGGGCGGTCTGAGGCTCGACGAGATCGGTTGCTCCGGGTCGCTCGCGCGCCGGCGAGGCCGGGTGCGCTAGAAAATCGTTTGACCTCAAACGATGTTCAGGGCAAAGATTCCGCTTGCGGTAAGCGGGCGGGCGGGCATACGCCAAGAGCGCCCGCTGTTCCTTGGGCAACACTGGAGGTAATCGATGAAGCTGTCGGACATGACCGGACATGTGCTGACCATCGGGCTCGCTGGGATGATCGCCTGCTCGCACGCCCAGCCTGCGCCAGACACGAGCGCGATGCAGGACGAGACGAAGCAGGAAGCGCAGCCCCAAGCGAAGCCGACCCCGGAGGAGTACCACGCGCAGGGCCAGGCCGACCTGGACAAGGCGCTCGAGCAACTCCGCGGGGTCAGCGTGTTCTTCGAGTTCGACTCGGCGACGCTGACCAAGGACGCGCAGGAGAAGCTGAGCAACGTCGCCAACGTGCTCTCGGCGCACTCCGAGCTGAAGGTCCGCATCGAGGGGAACTGCGACGAGCGCGGCTCGGGCCAGTACAACCTTGCCCTCGGCCAGCGGCGGGCGGATTCGGCGAAAAAATATCTTGCCACCCTAGGGGTGGGCTCCGGCCAGATCACCGCCATCAGCTTCGGCGCCGAGAAGCCAAAGGCGCTCGGCCACGACGAAGAGGCCTGGCGGCAGAACCGGCGCGACGACCTCACCGCGAAGCGCTGAGGACCTGCACCATCTTCGGGTGGAGCGAGGGCGGCGCGGCGACGATCTCGCCGCCCGCCAGCCGGTGCGGGGAACCGTCGAAACGCGTGACGAGACCTCCCGCTTCTTCCACCAGCAGCTGACCTGCGGCCACGTCCCAGGGCTTGAGGCCCAGCTCCCAGAATCCGTCGAGCCGGCCGGCGGCGACCCAGCCGAGGTCGATCGCCGCGCTTCCCAGCCTGCGTGAGCCGCGGGCGAGCTCTGTGAACTTGCCGAACGCCGCGATCATGCGCGGGAGCTTGTCGCGATCGCCGTAGGGGAAACCGGTGCAGACGACTGCTTCGACCAGCTCGGCGGCGGCCGAGACCCGCAGCGGACGGGTTCCTTTTTCGGTGCGAAGCTCCGCGCCCAGCCCCCGGCCGGCCACGAACGTCTCGCCGCGCATCGGATCGACGGTGCAGCCTGCGACGACGACGCCGTTCTCTTCCGCCCCCACGGTACAAGCGAAGATGGGGATCCCGTGCGCGTAGTTGGTGGTGCCGTCGAGCGGATCGACGACGAAGCAGATGTCGCCCTCACCCTGGGCGCCACTCTCTTCGGCGAGCACCTTCGTGCCGGGAGCGCGCTCGCGCAGGATGCGCAGCACCGCCTCCTCGGCGGCCTTGTCGGCGTCGGTGACCAGGTCGGTGCGGCCCTTGAAGCGAACGTCGCGCGGGAGATCGCGCAGATCGCGCAACACGCAGGCCCCGGCTTCCGCTGCGGCGATGCAGATCTCGCGCAAGGAGGCGGGGTTCATGCTTTCGCCCCCAGCGCTTTCAGCAGCTTGTCATGGAGTCCGCCGAAGGCGCCGTTCGACATGGCGAGCACGACGTCGCCCGAGCGCGCCTCCTTCGCCAACGCCGCAACGATGGCGTCGGGAGACTCCATCCACCGCGCCCGCGTGCCCGCGTCCGTGATGTCCTGGGCCATCCGCTTGGCGTCGATGCGCTCGCTCTCCGGCACCTTGGCGATGGCGGTAGGCTGGCTGATGATCGCCTCGTCCGCGCCGCGGAAGGCGTTCGCGTACTCCTCCTGATGGATCTTGCGCATCGCGGTGTTGCTGCGCGGCTCGAAGACCGCCATCAGCCGCCGGCCGGGGTACTGCGCGAGGACGGCGGCGATGGTCTCGCGCACGGCGGTGGGATGGTGGGCGAAGTCGTCGATCACGGCTACTCCTTTAACCTCGCCGCGCAGCTCCTGCCGGCGTTTCACGCCGCGGAAGCTGCGAAAGCCCGCGGCGATCTCGTCGGGCTTCACTCCCAGAGCGCGGCAGGCCGCGTAGACGCCGAGCGCATTCTCGACGTTGTGCCGGCCGGCAGCAGGGAGCGTGACGCGGATCTCCGGCTTGTCCTTGTAGTGGACTTCGAAAGTGGCGCCGGGGGGGCCCAGGTTCAGCCAGCGCGAGTGCCAGTCGGCCTCAACGTCGTCCTGCGCGCAGTAGCTCTCCACCTTGCACTTCCCGAACGAGGCCAGCCGCTTCCAGTTGGGAAAGGCGCTGCAGGCAGCGAGGTAGCCGTCCTGCGGCAGGAGGGGGAAGAACTTCTCGAAGGCGCTCTCGTAGTGGGCGGTGTCCCGGTAGATGTCGGCGTGGTCGAACTCCGCGCCGGTGAAGATGGCGGTGCGCGGCCGGTAGTGGAGGAACTTGGGCCCCTTGTCGAAGTAAGCGGTGTCGTACTCATCGCCCTCGATGACGAAGTGCTCGCCGCCCCCGAGACGAAAGCCTTCGTTGAAGTTCAAGGGAACTCCGCCCACCAGCATGCTCGGATCGCGCCCCGCGTGCGTCAGAACCTGCGCGCAGATCGCGGTGGTGGTGGTCTTCCCATGGGTGCCGACGATGACCACCGGATGCCGCTTGGTGAGAAAGAGCTCCTCGAGCGCTTCGGGGAAGCTCATGTGCGGAATGCCGAGCCGCCTGACCGCCTTCGCCTCGACGTTGTCCGCCCGCAACACGTTGCCGACCACCGCCAGATCGATCTCTGCCCTTTTCAAGTTGTCCGCGGAGTATGGCGTGAAGACGCGGATCTTCCATTCTGCGAGCTTGTCGCTCATCGGCGGGTAGACGTTCTCGTCCGAGCCCGCCACCTCGTGGCCTGCTTTCCGCAAGAGACCCGCGAACGAGCCCATTCCGGTGCCGGCGATGCCGAGCAGGTAGACGCGCATGCGGCGATCGAGCGTATCAGCTTTGCGGCGCGACGGTCGGCGATTCCAGAGGTGTGAGCTTGCCGGAGTCGGCGTCAAGCGAATGCGCGCAGCCGAAGGCGACGGGCTGGTTGCGGCCGGCGTGCCCGAAGGGCGCCCCGAACGCCACGGGGACGGCGAGCTTGCCCAAGCGCTCGGCAACGACTTCTTCCCGGCCTTCGAGGGCTTCACCGGGCGCGCTGAGATCGCCCACTACGAAGGCCTTCGCTCCCTCGAGGACGCCGCTGAGGAGGAGCTGGGTGAGCAGGCGATCGAGGCGATACGGCGGCTCGTTGAGATCTTCGATCAGAACGATGCACCCGCGAAACTGCGGCTGGACCGGCGTGCCGCACATCGAGGCGAGCGTCGCGAGATTGCCGCCTGCCAAAGGTCCCTCGGCGCGCCCTCCGTGCGCAGAGCGAGACGTCCAGGAGAGGGGACCGATCGGTTCGCTGAAGAGGAGCGCCCGCAGGCGCTCGAGCGCGGAGGGATCCTCGCCGAGCTGCGTGCACATCGGGCCGTGGATCGAAGGCATCCCCTTGCGCCGCCAGAGCTCGTGGAGGACGGTCGCGTCGCTGTAGCCGACCAGGAGCTTGCGAGGGAGCCGTTTCAGCTCGCTGGCGAAGCGGAGAAGGCCGTATCCGCCGCGCGCGAGGATCAGCGCCTTGGCGTCGCTGCGAAACGCCGCCTCGAGCTCGCGCTTGCGCCGCGCGTCGTCTCCGGCGAGGTGGCCGGTGCGCGAAAAAATCTCCTCGCCGAAGCGGGGGACGAGGCCGATCTGCCGGAGCGCGCCGATGCCCCGCTCGAACCGTTCGCGCTCGAAGGCGCTGGAGGGAGCGACGACGTCGATCGGATCACCCGGACGGAGCGCTTCCACGCTCGCAGTGTATCTTGACACGGTTGGAGTGCACGGATAGAAACGGCGGCCTTCGCCGGCCTGTTCCCCGATAGCTCAGCTGGCAGAGCAACGGACTGTTAATCCGTGGGTCGCTGGTTCGAACCCAGCTCGGGGAGCCACTCTTCCTGCTCGGTAGAGCATTCTCCGTTGCTGCTTGAGCAGCTACGCGCAGCGGTCGTGGGCCCACCGTACATTCCGCCCTGAACTCCGGATCTGGTTCGGGCTCCGGCTGGAGGGCGCGGCCGCGGTCGATCCACAGGTTCGACAGGTTCGACGCGATGCGGAAGAGCCACGCGCGCGAACACCGACTACCCATGCGCGTTCCGCGCGTTCAACTTACTCAGTCGGATCCGATGTAGATGAGTGCTAGAGGTGCTGGTCTTGCGCGACTCCAGCGCCAAAAAACGGGAAGCGCAGCGGAGACCCGTCCGGGGCCTAGAATCGGAGGGCACTATGGCAACGACTACTGATGTCGAGAAGCTGGCGCGGAAGCGCGATGGGACAGTGAATGAAGCAACTCCGTTCGATACCATCGCGAAGATCGCGGGTGGGGCTTGCCTCCCTCGCTCCCTTCACGCTGTCGCAGATCTCGGTGTGGCCGACGCGCTCGATGACCAGCCGAGGACACCCGCCGATCTGGCGGCTGCGGTGGGGGCACATCCGGACTCGTTGGCGAGAGTCCTGCGCCTCTTGTCTGCATACGGAATCTTCGAGATGGACGGCGACAAGGTCCGACACTCCCCGGCGTCGAGACTTCTGCGATCCGACCACCCTCACTCGATGCGGGCGTTCGCCAGGATGTTCGGCAACGACATGAACTGGAACGCTTATATCGAATTCGCGCACAGCGTGAGGACCGGACAACCTGCCACGACGAAGACGTTGCCCCGGGGATTCTGGGCATACTTCCAGGAGAATCCCGAAGCGGCGCGGATCTTCAATGAAGCGATGGTGTCGAAGGCGCAGGCCCAGGTCCCTGCGGTTGTCGCGGCTTACGATTTCTCGCGCTTCGGCACGATCGCGGACATCGGCGGTGGGCGCGGGCACCTCCTCCAGGCGCTGCTCGAGGCCTACCACTCCGCGCGCGGAGTGCTGTTCGACCTCCCGAACGTAATCCAGGACGCTGCCGGAGCCACGAGCGATCGGCTCAAGCTCCAGGCCGGCGACTTCTTCAAAGAATCGCTTCCCGCCGCGGACGCATTCATCGTCATGGAGGTGATCCACGATTGGGCGGACGAGGAGTCGCTCTCGATCTTCAAGGCCATCCGCCGCGCGGCGAAGCCTGGCGCCACGCTGCTCGTAATCGAGCAGCTGATCCCCGACGACAATGAGCCGCACTGGTCCAAGATGCTCGACATCCACATGCTGACGCTCCTGGGCGGAAAGCAACGCACGGGCAAGGAGTACGGCGAACTGCTCCGCCGCACTGGGTTCGAGCTCTTGCGTGTGCATCCGACGCGGTCCGACGTTTCCATCATGGAAGCGAAGGCCGTCTGAGCGGCTTTTGGTAGAGGAGTCACGGCAATCCCGAAGGAACCCACTGAGCCGTGGCCCCTCGGCCAATCAGTACACTTCGGGCAGTGTGCATGCGTCCGGCCGATGGTAACGTGCGGTTCAAGGAGCCGATCATGGCCGGGTACACGGACGTCCGGACCGCGTTGGGCATCGTTCGAGTGCATCACGATACCGGGCGCGTGATGTTGAAGAAGAGGAACCAAAAATCGTGGCGCTCGATGAGCACAGGAAACATCGTCGCCCATCGCTACCGGAAGAGGGCTGGCAAGGTCCATCGCAAAGCTAAGAAGCTCCGTTTGGTGAAGTGAACATCGAGGAGCCAAGGCATCCCAACGATGTGTGGCCGAACGGACTGCTCGCTACTGTTCGGGTTCGTGCTTGACGAACTTCTGGCTGAATTTCCAGGTTCGAGCGCCGCCCACTTCCGGGAGCCAATTTCTCAGCGGTTAGGTCGTCGACTTGCTGTCCGATGCGTCCGTTCTGTGCACCTTCTCCGCTGGTGTTTACTGCACCGGCACTGCACCTTCCGAGGGCCGCGAGCAAACGGACGCGAAGCAGCTCCGGCGGTAGTCTCGCGTAGACGCGATCGAGCATACGCGTGTCCTTGTGCCCCATGGTCGGCGCGCTGAGCTCGTTGGGGACACCATCCGCGCGCAGCCAGGTGGAGTAGGTACGGCGCAGATCGTTCGGCGTGCAGCGCGGGATGCCGGCGCGCGCGCAGGCGCGCTCCAGCGTCTGACCGAACTTGGTCCGCGGCAGAAAGAGGCGTGTGTCGCGGCCCCGGGCGTGCTCAAGCGCGAAGTCAGCAGCTCGCGCTGCAGTTCGCCACAATCGGCACCTTGCGCCAGCGGGTCGCGCGCTTCGAACCCCGCACCTGGACGAAGAGGCGGTCGGGCGAGACGTCTTCGCGCAGAGCGCGCTCGGTGGCCGCAGCTTCAGCTGACGTCGCGATGGTGAAGGCCACGCGCGCGGCCGCGTCCTCGAGCAGCTCGCCGAGGAGCGCCTCGAGCTCGTCATAGGTGAGGAACCGATTGCGCGGCTTGTACTCCGGTGCGAATCCGACGGGCAGGACCTCAGCGGGGTCGCCCTTCCAGATGCCGCGCCGCTTGGCCAGCTTCAGCGCCGCGCGCAAGGCGACGAGCTCTTTCGCGATGGTGTGGTCCGTCACATGCCGGCCCGCTCGCGCCGGCTTGAGAACATTTCCTCATCCAACACCGGGTCGCGCGGAGGAACGGACCACTCGCTACGCCGGTGCGTGATGTAGCGGTCGACGTCGGTTCCCGAGAGCCGCGCCAGTGGGAAGTCCTCGCCGAGGACGCGCAGCCAGTGACCGGTTTTCTCCCGGTAGAACCCGAACGTCGCCTCGCTTTTCCTGCCCGCGGAGACCTGCTCCTTGCGCGCGTGCAGCAAGAGCTCGATGGCGTCTAAGAGGACGGCGTCGCGCGCGACCGCGTGACCCGGCTCAGCCGCGTCACGCTCCCATCGGCAATCGCGCCGTTCCGCTCGTGATACGTGCGCTGAGTTTCCGGCAGGCGGCAGCCCTGTTCCGCAGCCGACTTCAGCCCCTGGCCG
>Ga0209689_1003020_pt1 | contig 12414 bp, 16 predicted proteins | sample GraSoiAngelo_149_FD_187119 | JGI IMG/M metagenome (GOLD analysis project Ga0209689, IMG submission 187119) | Grasslands soil microbial communities from the Angelo Coastal Reserve, California, USA - 14_1009_09_30cm (SPAdes) (version 2) | ecosystem: Environmental > Terrestrial > Soil > Grasslands ...
GGGGGCGGAGAGCCGAAGACAACGCAGGAATGTGCCTGCCGAGGTCGCCGATGGAGTCCTTTGCGACGTTGCTCATAGGTAGGCAGCTTAAACCTGGTCGGGCGGCGCCTTGATTCGTGCGTTTTGCGCAAAACTATCCTTTGAAAGAACGTCAAACGAGCTTTCTGCGCAAAACACACCTAATCCCCGGCGTTGCTGGTCGGGCGGGCGAGATTTGAACTCGCGGTCTCCTGGTCCCAAACCAGGCGCTTTACCGAGCTAAGCTACCGCCCGCGCGCGTCGATCGAACCAGAGAGGTGCTGCAGCGCGCCCGACTCTAGCAGCGCTCGGGCCGCGGCGGCGCGGTGGCTGTACTTGCGCTTCTCCTCCGGCGGCATCTCGCCAAACGTCTTGCCCGTCCCGGGCACGAGAAAGATCGGGTCGTAGCCGAAACCCGCCTCGCCTCGCCACTCCGGCACGACCTCGCCGCGGCACTCGCCCTCGAAAAACCGCGTGTCGCGTCCGGGCACCGCGAGCGCGATCACACAGACGAAACGCGCGTTCCACGGCCGCGGCACTCCCTCCAACCGCCGCAGGAGCTCGGCCGTCCTTTCCTTTTGCGTGGGGCCTAGCCGGGCTGACCTGATGCCCGGAAATCCATCCAGCGCTTCGACCTCGAGCCCCGAGTCGTCGCCCAACGACGGCAGGCCGGATCGTGCCAGAGCCGCGTCCGCCTTCAAGCGAGCGTTTTCGGAGTAGCTCTCCCCCACCTCGTCGACCTCGCTGTCGAACGCGACCAGCTCGACGCCGGCGCCGGACAGCAGGTCGCGATATTCACGCAGCTTGCCGGCGTTGCCCGAGGCGATGACGAGTCGCGGACGATCAGCCAAGCGTGGTCAAAGCACGTTTCTGCGCGACGATCAGCTCCTTGATGCCCTTGAAGGCCAGACCCAGCATCGAATCCAGGTCTGCGCGCGTGTAGGGCGCGCCTTCGGCTGTCGCCTGCAGCTCGACCAGGCGGCCGTCCTCGGTCATCACGCAGTTGAGGTCGGTCGAGGCCTGGAAGTCTTCCGTGTAGTCCAGGTCCAGCACGGGCGTGCCGTCGACGATGCCGCAGCTCACCGCGGCCAGGTACTGCCGGACCGGGACCTCGGCGATCATGCGCGCGTCCTTCATCCGCTTGACCGCCATGTAGAGGGCGACGAACGCGCCTGTGATGGAGGCGGTCCGCGTGCCGCCGTCGGCCTGCAGCACGTCGCAGTCGAGGGTGATCGTGCGCTCGCCGATCTGCTTCATGTCGACCGCCGCGCGCAGTGATCGGCCGATCAGGCGCTGGATCTCATGCGTGCGGCCGCCGACGCGGCCCTGGATCGCCTCCCGCGCCCCACGGTCGTGGGTGGCCCGCGGCAGCATCGAGTACTCCGCCGTGATCCATCCCTGGCCGCTGCCTCGACGGTGCATCGGGACACGGTCCTCGACGCTGGCGGTGATCCACACGCGGGTGCGCCCCATCTCGATCAGGCACGAACCCTCGGCGTGCACGTTGACGCCCAGCTCGATCTTCACCGGTCGCAGCTGGTCCGGCGCGCGCCCGTCGCGGCGCGCGGCCGTGCCGGTTATCGTCCGAGAAGTTTCAGTAATAGCGCTGTGGCCTCAAAGAATATGTAGAGAGGGACGAACATGATCATAGGGGTCAGGGGATCTACGCCAGGTGTCAGGAAGTTCGCGACGATCGCAAGCGCCAGGAACCAATACGGCCGTCGCTTGTACAGCCAGCGCGAGCTGATGATGCGCACCATCCCGAGTACGAAAAGGACCACGGGCAGCTCGAAGACGAGCCCGAAGCCGATGGTCATGATCAGGACAAAGCTGACCAGCTCGCTGATATCGGGCAAATACGACACGTCGGCCGGGGCGAGTGAGCCGAGGATCTTGATGTAGATCGGAAGCGCAAACATCGCGACACCGACGCCAAACGCGAAGAAGATGATCGTCGCGATGACCAGCGGCATGACAAACCGCCTCTCGTGCGCGTGCAACCCGGGGCTGACAAACCACCAGATCTGCTGAATGAGCACCGGCGCGGCGAGCACAAGGCCGATGTACAGCGCGACCTTCAGCTGAAGAAGGACCCCACCGCCAGGCTGTAGGTAGATCGCATGGCCGATGCCGGCGCGGGTGATAACGAAAGTGATCACGTAATGCGCGATGAATACCGCGGCAATCGTCGCCACGCCCCACGCGATGAGCGAGATGATCAGCATCCGACGCAGCGCTTCGAGGTGCTCGATCACAGACATGCGCTGCTCCTCGACCGGAGGACTGGTCTGAGGGCCGCGCTGCAGGACCCTGTCTAGAAGGGCCACAGCCGCTAGTTCTTGGAGGTATCAGCCTCGGACGACGAAGGGCCCTTGGCGACGCTCTCAGTCGGTGCAGGTGGTTCCGGCTTGCCCTGCACGGCCGACGTGACTTCGCTGGTCAGCTCGGTGGTCGCCTTCCGAAATTCCCGCATCGCCTTGCCCACCGCTCCGCCGAGTTCCGGCAGCCGGCCGGGCCCGAAGATGATCAGCACGACGGCGAGGATCAGAAGCAGCCACAGCGGGTGAAAAGGCATTTCGACCCGATTATAGGCCCCGGTCCTGTCAGGACACCTTGATCGTGACTGAGAGGATCGTGTCGGTCACGGAAAGCACCTGCGCCTTCTCCATGCCCGAGGTCACGGTTCCAAACCGGTTGTAGGCGGCGGTCGGGCCGGGACTCGGCCAGTCCGCCTTTTGAATAAAGAACTGGCTTCCGTTGACAGCACCCCCGGGTACCCGCGCCATGCCGACGGCGCCCAGTTCCCAAGGGGTGGTCGTCGTTTCGTCCGGGAGGCTGTAGCCAGGCCCGCCGCGTCCGTCGCCCCGCGGATCGCCTCCCTGCACGACCCAGTCCTCCGCCTTCCAGAAACCCAGCCCGTTGTAGTAGCCGTGGACCGCGAGCACGACGAAGTTGTTGACCGTGACCGGCGCGACCTCGGGATGGAGCTGGACCACGATGTCGCCCTGCGAGGTGGTGATGGTGGCCTGCAGCTTCTGCGCCGCCGTGATGCACATCGGCTGCGGGCCGATGAACTCGTGGGGGGCGATCTGCGTCGACGTGGCGCAGTTCGCGAGGGCGGCGGGTACCACCGGCTCGATGGCGTGCTTGATCAGCAATCCACCGCCCGCGACCGCCGCGATCAAAACCGCCATCACCAAGAGCGCCAGCCACGCCTGACGTCCGCGCGGCGGCGGTGCCTCGAGCTCGTCGGGTTCGACCGGCGCGGGGCGCCGCGACGGCCTGGGCTGGCTCACTTCACTTTCTCGCGGTTGCTTCGGCGATCGCCTGCACCAGCCCGTGCGTCGTGTACTCCCGCGCGACGATCGAGACTTCGAGTCCGAGCTTGCGCGCCGTGTCGGCGGTGACGGGACCCATGCACGCGATCTCGGCGTCGCCGAGGATGGCCGGCAGCCGGTCTTCCGGAAACGCCCGGACGAAGTTGACCACGGTCGAGGAGCTGGTGAAGGTGATCACGTCCACACCCTCGCCGTCGAAGAGGCGGAGCAGCGCCGGACCCGCCTCGACCGGGCAAACAGCTCGATAGACAGGCAGTATCTCGACTTCGGCTCCACGATTCGCAAGCAGCGATGGTAGTGCGTCGCGTGCGATCTCCGCTCGCGGCACGAGCACGCGCATGCCCTTCATCTCCCAGCCTTCCAGGGCGTTGGCGAGGCCTTCCGCCGTGTACTCGGACGTCACGAGCTCCGGCCTGAGTCCGTGGCCCGCGAGGGCGTCCGCGGTCTCCTGGCCGATGGCGCAGAGCTTCGAGTTGTGCAGCGCCCTGGCATCGAGGCTGGCCGTCAACAGCATCTGGAAGAAGATGTCGACCGCGTTGGCTGAAGCAAAGATGACCAGGGCGGTTCGGTCCAGGTTCTTGATCGCGTTGCTGACCCGGGCGTCGGCCGGCAGCCGGCGGATCTCGAGGGTCGGAATCTCGACCACCGCGGCTCCCAGGTCGACGAGCTCGCGGCGGAAGGGATCGACCTGGTGGCGGGCGCGAGTGATCAGGATGCGGCGGCCGTGTAGAGGCCGTTTCGAGAGCGTGTCCAGGCGGTCCGACATCTCGACGCCCGGGCCCAGGACAAGCAGCGCGTCGCCTTTGACCCCATATGTGGCGGCCTTGCGCGCCAGCTCGCTCAGCGGCGCGCTGACGCGATGCTGGCCGGGCTGACCGGGATTGAGGATCAAGGCCGCGGGGGTTTGCGGGGCGCGGCCGTTCTGCAGCAGCGCGGTGATGCCCGACTCCAACCATCCCGACGCGAGCCGGAGGACGACGGTCTCACCGCCTGTCACCAGGCCGAAGCCGATCGACGCGGACAGGCCTTCGATGGTCAGCGGTATGCCGCTCATCACCGGGGCGGCGAGCTCGACGATCAGGCCGGGCACTGCTTCGAAGTCGATCCCTGCGCGCTCGAGCCGATCGGCGATCTCGCTGCCGTTCGAGAACGCATATGGATTGCCGGGAAACAGCACGGTGACCTTGCGCCCGTTGCGTGCAAGACGAATGACCTCGTCCACCGACTCGAGTGGCGCGATGTCTGCGTTGGGCATCGCGAGGTGCAGGAGCCCGGTGCCGCAGCCGTCGCAATTTCTGATCACGTCGGCTTCCTTGATCGCCTCGACGGCCTGCAGGGTGGCGAGCCCGGGATGACCTGGTCCGACACCGACGAGCCTGACCCTGCTCATGCCACCACACCCATCCCCACCCGGGACATGGGGAGACAGATTAGAGGTTTCGGCTGACCACGTAATCCGTTAGCGACTCGAGCGCAGCGACAGCCTCGCCGCGGTCGAGCTTGCTCAATTGAGCGCGCGCCGCATTTGCGTGATCGCGAGCCTGATCGAGCGCGCGCTGAGGTCCATCACTTTTGCGGACGGCATCTGCAATGCGGCGCGCCTCCTGTTCGTCGAGACGCCGGCCATCTTCGATCTCTACTGATGAGAGCATCAGCGGAAGAGTCGCGAAACCTTCGGCGATGTCGTGACCGATGGGCTTGCCGACCTCGCCTTCGGTGCTGACATAGTCGAGCACGTCGTCCGCGATCTGAAACGCAAGGCCAAGTTCACGACCGTATCCGCGCAACGCGGCTCGTCGTTCGCCGTCCAGGCCACCGAGCAGCCCACCGATATCGCAGCACGCTGCGACGAGCAACGCTGTCTTCGCCTCGATTCGGCGCATGTACTCGCCAACGTCGGTGCTGTAGCGGTATCGGATCGACTGCTGGCGCACTTCGCCCGCGCAGATGCCCATCACGGTCCGCGCGAGGATCGCCACGACCTCCGGTTGGGCGGTGATTGCGGCCAGCTCATAAGCCTTGGCGAAATAGAAGTCCCCGATGACGATTGCGGGCTCATCGCCCAGCGTTGATGCGATGGTCGGACGTCCCCGCCTCATCTTTGCTCGGTCGATCACGTCGTCATGGACCAGGGTCGCCGCATGGGTCAGCTCGACCGCCATCGCCGCGGGGACGAGGCGCGCGAGGTCGTAGCGTCCTGACATCGCCGACAGCAGCACCAGCGCCGGGCGGATCCGCTTGCCTCCGGCTTCGAAGAGGTCTGCCATCGGACCGGCGACCTCAGGCGGATCGCGCTGGATTTGCTGGCGGAGCTCGGACTCGACGGTCGCCAGGTCTCCGGCCACGGGGCCGAAGAGGTTGGTGGTCTGTTCCGTCAAGCGCCCTTGACCGACAGCCGGTAACCGAGTCCGGGGACCGCCTCCAGGCTCACGCCTGTGTTGGTGCGCTCCGAGAGCTTGCGCCGCAACCGCTGCACGTGCGGGTCGACGGAATGGTCGTCGAGGTCGTGCGGATAACCCCACACCTTGTCTCGCAGCTGCGCGCGCGTCAGGACTCGCTCCGGGTTCGCGGCGAGCACCGCGAGCAGGTTGAATTCGGTCATCGTCAGCGTGATCTCGTCTTCGCCCACCCTGACCCGGCGAGCGGCGTTGTCGATCTGCAGCGAGCCGATGCTGAGCACCCCTTCACGGCCGCCGCCTGTTTCCGCGAGCGCCGAGCGCCGCAGGTGAGCGTTGATGCGAGCCGCGAGGATCCGCGAGTCGAACGGCTTGGTGATGTAATCGTCGGCGCCGACCTCGAGCCCGACCACCTCGTCCATCTTCGTCGTGCGGCCTGTGAGCATGACCATCGGGCTGACCACGCCCTGGCGGCGGAGCTCGCGAATGACCTCGGTGCCACTGATGTCGGGCAGCACCCAGTCCACGAGCACGAGGTCAGGCTGCGCGCTGCGGCCCAGCTCGATCGCCTGCGCACCGGTCCCGGCTTCGACGACGTCGTGGCCCTGGAGACGGCAGACCTCGGCGACCAGCATGCGGACCGGCACGTCGTCTTCGACCACCAGGATGCGCCGCCTGCGCCGTGGTGCAGCGCTGCTCAGTTGTTCGTAGGAGGCGCGAAACCCACCCGTCGTGACTCACGGGCTGAGCGCTTTGGCCTGCGCATCAGGATTACGCGTTTCTCTCCCCCGTCGAGCACGCTGGCAAGCTCCCAACCGTCGGCCGCGGCCTCGTGGAGGACCTTGACCACCGTGACGCCATCGCTCACCTGGGCCACGCTGAGGACCTTGGTCGAATACTCCCACTCCCGGCTGGGATATCCCACCGACGGCACCAGACCCGCGGCTGTCCCACGGGCGCCGTCGGGTTGGGGCTGGGCCGGCTCTTCCGGTTCCTCGTCGGGCTCTTCTTCGAACCGCGGGTCCATTGTTCGTCGATTGTAGGCCTGCGAACGCGGCGCTCTACGGAGCCGAATACCCCCGGCGGGGGTCGAACCCGCGCTGGACCGGGTTTAAGCCGGCTGCCTCTGCCATTGGGCTACGGGGGCAAATCAATTTTGCCTCCGCGACCTTATGGGTGCGTCCTCAGTCGTAATCGAAGAAGCCCTTGCCCGTCTTACGCCCGAGGCGGCCCTCCTCGACCAGGCGGCGCAGCACCTCCGGCGCTTCGCCGCCTTCGCCCAGCCGGTGGCGGTCCTGCATGGCGCCGTAGAAGACGTCGAGGCCGCTGAAGTCGAGCAGGTGGAATGGGCCCATCGGCCAATTCAGTCCTTTCTGGACCGCGATGTCGATGTCCTCCGCGCTCGCGTAGCCGCCCTCGAGCAGCCGCATCGCCTCCTCCGAGGCGGCGAAGAGGATCCGGTTGACGATGAACCCCCAGATCTCTTTCTTGAGGAGAACCGGCGTGCGGTCGATGCTGCGAACGAATTCCATCGCGGTCTGGACCGTGTCGTCCGAGGTCTTCGGGCCGCGTACCACCTCGCACAGCTGCATGACCGTGACCGGGTGGAAGAAATGCATGTTGCAGCAGCGCTCGGGTTGCCCGGTGATGTCGGCGAGCCGGCTGATCGCGATGGTGCTCGAGTTGCTGGCCAGGACCGCGTCCGGCCTGGCGTGCTTGCCAAGGTCCTCGAAGACGCTTCTCTTGGCATCGATGTTCTCGATCACCGCTTCGATCACGAGGTCCGCGTTTGACGCCGACTCAGGCAGGTCGCTCGAGTGATCGATGCGGCGCAGCGCTTGCTCCGCCTGGTCCTTGGTGAGCCGGCCCTTTTCCACTGATCGATCGAGCAGCTTTTGGTTTTGCGCCCGCGCTTTGTCGAGCTGGCCGGCCACCGTATCGACCAGGGTGACGCCGTAGCGTCCACTCAAAGCGGTCTGAAGCGCGATCTGCGAGCCCATCGTCCCCGCGCCAACGACCATGACCCGCTTCAATTCATGCATGCAGGTCAGCATGAAGCAGTTCGAGGAGGCGGCGCAGGCCGCGATCGACTCGATTCCCGAACAGTTCCAGCCCTATCTCGAGAACACCGTGTTCATCCTCGAAGAGCGGTCGCGGGATGGCCTGATGGGGCTCTACGAAGGAGCAGGCGCGCTCGGGGCAGGTGAGGGCCTGCCCGAGCGCATCACTCTCTACAAACACTCGCATGAGCAGGCCAGCCGGAGTTATCGCGAGCTGGTGGAGGAGGTGCGGCGGACGATCCTGCACGAGGTCGGCCATCACTTCGGGATGGAAGAGGACGATCTTCCTTACTGAGCGCGGGTGAGCCCCCGTCCTTATTAGTGCAGCGTCCAGAACGTGCGGTCCCACAGGACGAGGGGGTCGCCGCTCCCGATCCCGGCGGCCAGCACCTCTCCGACGCAGATGTCGTGGTCGCCCGCCTGGTGCACCTGCACCAGCCGGCACTCGAGCCAGGCGGCGCATCCGTCGAGGAGCGGGATCCCGTTCGTACCGAGGCGGTGTGGGAGCGTACGCCACTCGAGGTCAAGCGCCGGGGCGCGGCCAGCAAAGCGGTCGGCGAGAAACTCCTGCGAGCGGGTGAGCAAGCTGGCGTTGAAGGCCTTCGTTTCCAGGACTGCGGCCCGGGTGGCGGACTCACGCTCCAGACCTACGAGCACCAGCGGCGGATCGAGCGAGATCGAGACGAGGCTGCTCGCGGTCAGGCCTCGGAACTCATCGCCGACGCGCGCGGTGATGACGACGACTCCGGCCGGAAGCCGCGCCATCGCATCTCGGAATTGGTGACTGGACACCTGCCGGGCACAGCCTACCCGCCAGGACCTCGACGCTTGAAGGAGCCCCGCGAACTCACGGCGAAGCCTCTGAGTTCGTGGGGATCTTAGAATCGACCTCGAAACTCCGCGGCCACGTAGCCAAGTGGTAAGGCAGAGGTCTGCAAAACCTCCATCCCCAGTTCGATTCTGGGCGTGGCCTCCAGTTTCTCGCTTAGCTCAGGGCGCCGGCGTGGCCTGCATCATCGCCAGGTACAGCAGGGTCAGATAAACGGCCCACAGCGCGCCCAGCACCGCACCGCACCCGCCGGCGATCATGCCCGCAACCGCGAATCCCGCACCTCCCCTCGCGCCGCCCGAGCGTTTGATGCGGCCGCGGGCGCGCAGGCCCAGGATGATCGCGACGATCCCCAGGACCACTCCAGGGACGCCAAGGAAAGACGCACCCGGCACGGCGCTGAGCCCGACCACAAGCGCGGCGATCGCCATCCCGTCGGTGGGCCGGGCTGCTTGCCCGAAGAGGTCCGGCGGTGGAGGCGGCGGAACTGCGGCCACGGCGGCATGTTAAGGCCGGTCGGGCGGCCGTCAAGCCTCCGCTACACTCGCAACGTGGCCGTCTCGCAGATCAAGATGCCCCAGCTCGGCGAGTCCGTCACCGAAGGCACGGTCGACAAGTGGCTGAAGCACGAGGGCGATTTCGTCAAGCGCGATGAGCCCCTCGTCGAGGTGGTCACGGACAAGGTCAACGCCGAGATCCCCTCGCCGTTCGAAGGCAAGCTCGTGAAGATCGCGGTCGGGGAAGGCGAGACCGTGCGGGTGGGCGCGGTCATCGCGCAGATCGAGACCGGCGCCCCGGCGGCGGGCGCCGCCGCTGCCCAGTCGAAGCCGAAAGAGGCAGGCGTCGCTCATACCGAGGTGCCGCCCGAACCCGCCGGCGGGAAAGCCCCAGCTCCGGTGGCCGCGCCGGCGGCCGAGTCCTCCGACGGAGGGGAAAGGCAGCGACTTTCACCCGCCGTGCGCAAGCTGGCCGCCGAGCACGACATCGACCCGGCATCTTTGCGCGGTTCGGGCCTGGGTGGCCGGGTCACGAGGGATGACGTGCTGGCGGCTGTGGGCGGCGAGAAGGTCGCAGCTGCTCCTCAAGCGCCGGCGCAACCGTCCGGCCCAGTGCCCGCTCGCGTCGACGGCGCCCGCGAGGAGCTCGTGAAGCTGAGCGTGATTCGCAAGTCGATCGCGGAACACATGGTCCGCAGCCTGGCGACCTCACCTCATGCGTGGACGCTGCAAGAGATCGACATGACGAGCCTGGTCCGGTATCGCGAGGCGGAGAAAGAAAAGTTCAAGGCACGCCACGGCGTCGCGCTGACCTACCTCCCGTTTGTAGCCCAGATCGTCTGTGAGGCGCTCAAGCAGTTTCCGTGGCTCAACTCCACCTGGAGCGACGAGGGTGTAGTCATCAAGCGCTACGTCAACCTCGGCATCGCGGTCTCCATCCCCGACGGCCTGATCGTTCCTGTCGTCAAGGACGCGGACAAGCTCGGCTTCACGGACCTCGTGCGCGTGATCAACGACCTGGTCGAGCGCGCACGCAACAAGCAGCTGAAACCTGAAGACGTGCAGGCCGGCACGTTCACCCTCAACAACACCGGCGCGACTGGCTCGATCGCGAGCCAGCCCATCATCAATCAGCCGCAGGCCGCGATCCTGACCACGGAATCAATCGTCAAGCGCGCCGTTGTGATCGAGGACGCGATCGCGATGCGCCACATGATGAACATGTGTCTCAGCTTCGACCACCGGATCATCGACGGGATGATGGCGGGCCAGTTTTTGGGCACGATGAAGAAAAGGCTCGAGGAGTGGACGCCCGGTAGCATTCGGCTGTGAGCACGACGGAGTCGCTTCGACCCGCGCCGATCCCGGAGTGGATCCGCGTCCGCGTGACCGAAGGCGGCAACTTCAAGGAGCTCAAGCAGATCGTCCAGGGCCGGCGCCTGCACACGGTGTGCGAAGAAGCTCGCTGTCCCAACATCTTCGACTGCTGGAACCGGAAGACGGCGACGTTCATGATCCTCGGCGACGTCTGCACGCGCGCCTGCCGGTTTTGCGCGGTCACGTCGGGCCGGCCGTCCGAGCTCGACCTCGGTGAGCCGCTGCGTGTCGCGGAATCGGTCGCCGAGCTCGGCCTCAAGCATGCGGTCATCACCTCGGTCGACCGCGACGACCTGAAAGATGGCGGCGCCGGCATCTTCGCACGCACCATCCGCGCCATCCGGCGCCGCAGCCCAGGCACAACGATCGAGGTCCTGACGCCAGACTTTCAGGGCGACTTCAACGCGGTGCGCACCGTCGTCGAGGCGAGACCCGACATCTTCAACCACAACACCGAGACAGTACCTAGGCTCTATGCGCGCATCCGGCCGAAAGCCGTGTACGCCAACAGCCTCGCGCTGCTGCGCCACGTCAAGGCACTGGCGCCCGAGATGGTGACCAAGTCCGGATTGATGGTCGGCCTGGGTGAGACGGAGGACGAGCTGCTCGACGTGTTTCGAAACATGCGGGCGCACAACATCGATGTGCTGACGGTCGGGCAGTACCTGCGGCCGTCGAAGAAGCACGCCGAGGTCGTGCGCTACTACCGACCGGAAGAGTTCCTGCGTCTGAAGGAGCAGGCACTCGCCATGGGTTTCGGCCACGTCGAGGCAGGTCCCCTGGTGAGGTCCTCATACCACGCCGATGAACAAGTCCCAACCGCGCGTAAGAGCCTCCTGGCTGGGTAGCGTCCCTTACCGCGAGGCCTGGGACCTCCAGGCCGCGCTGGTGAGGGAGCTGCGGGAAGGGGCCGGCCACGACACGCTGCTCCTGCTCGAGCACCCACACGTGTTCACCATGGGCAAGGCGGCGGCGCCCGAGCACGTGCTCTGGGATGAGGATGAGCGGGCTCGCCGGCGGGTCGAGGTGGTCTGGTCAGACCGTGGCGGGGAGGCCACCTACCACGGGCCGGGGCAGCTGGTCGGCTACCCGGTGCTTGATCTGGCGCACCTCGAGCTGACCATCCCCCAGTACCTCGAGCGGCTGGAGCGGTCGCTCATCAAGTACCTGGGCGAGCTCGGGATCGACTCCGAGCCAGGCGAGCCGGGCTTCACGGGCGTCTGGCGGAACGGCGAGAAGCTGGCCGCGATCGGGATCAAGCTCGACCGCTCGGTGGTCAGCCACGGCTTCGCACTGAACCTGACCACCGATCTGGGGTACTTCGAGGGGATCGTCCCCTGCGGTCACGCCGACCGGCGGCCGACCTCGATGGAGGCGGTCACGGGACGGCGAATCGACACGAGATCCGCTGCTGAGGCCTACACCGGCCATTTCGAGGCCGTGTTCGGGGTTGGAGTAGATTGGTTGCCGGCTGGGCGCCTTCGGGAGGCCCAGGGAACGCCCGTACGCACCTGACCGGAATACGGAGTGTTACCAATCCGGTATTCATAGCGTGACTTCCAGTGAGGACCGTGCGAGAGGCGGTACTCAGTTTGGCCTCGATCGTTATCGGGTAAGTGGGATATGAGCATGGCAACCAACCGCAAGACCGCTGAAAAGACCCGCCCGGAGCTGGTGCGCCTGGACAGCGTTTCCATGGACGAGGACGACGAGATCCTCCCGGACTTCGAGGCGCAGGTAGACGATGGACGCCGCGTCTGGGTGACCGCGGTACTCGAGCGCACCGCTGTGATCGAGCCCGCCCCCGGCGAGCCGAAGGTGCTGGTCAACCGCCGGCGCCTGTTTGTCGACCCCCGGCAGCTGCGCGTCCGGCACCTCGCCAGCAAGGAAGCGGCTCGG
>Ga0209689_1003025_pt1 | contig 12406 bp, 10 predicted proteins | sample GraSoiAngelo_149_FD_187119 | JGI IMG/M metagenome (GOLD analysis project Ga0209689, IMG submission 187119) | Grasslands soil microbial communities from the Angelo Coastal Reserve, California, USA - 14_1009_09_30cm (SPAdes) (version 2) | ecosystem: Environmental > Terrestrial > Soil > Grasslands ...
GTCTACGATCTGAAAAACCGCCATTCTCGACCCAACCTTCACGCATCAGCTCGTACCAAGGCTAAATGATCAGCGAGTCCCTACCGATGCTAGAGAATAGAGTCCAATGGAGGTCAAAACAAGCGAGGGAATTCACGACAGTCTCTGCTAGGCTATCCGGCTGTTCAACACGACAATTTTTTGGTGTTTGTGTCCTGTTTGTGGGTTACAACCAAAATTAGTCTAAGCCAACGAGAGTAGTTAGCGCCGGTGTAATTCGTGGCGCGTGGAGGGAGAGGGGTCCGGACAGGTCGGGCACCTAGTGTCTCGCGGTTTAGAATCGCCAGTCTAACGATAATCTTCTCTGTCCCTTTTTCCCTGCTGGGGGCCTTGGCAAACTGGTATTTTTGGTATCAGCCTCGAACGTGGGAAGTGTTTGTGTTTTCACTGCACCAAACGTTGGAAACACCGGTATGGGCGCTGTTCAGTCTGGCAGTCCTACCGATACTTTCATCGTTTGTCCTCGTGAAGCTCTCAAGGACTATTTTCGAGAGACGAAATTTGAGGCTCGGCACAGGGGCCTTTGCGGTTTTGGTCGTGACACTCGTTCTGGCGAGCAGCATGATGGCTGGAGTTGCGGCTAGGTCCTATTCAATCACTGGTAGATTTGTGGAAGGAAACAACGGAGTGCCTTGCACATGGTTCGTTTCGTTTGATGGAACTACACCTTTTGCACAAGCGCAACTCTCAACAAATCTCATTCCAAATCCTGGCAGTATCCTTGTGGGATCTGCTGGAGAAGATATCACAACCTTTCTCCACTCTGTCGTCACCAGCGATGAGAGCATTTGCTTTGGAGCCGCAACATTTCCCGTTGGCAACTCAACTATCAGTCTGGCCAGCAACCTAGTGTTTTCAGGCATCCCTGGCGCCACGATATTCCGGCTAGCACCCGGAACAGCGAGACATATGATGAACTGGGGAACGGTATCGAACTTGACGATACATGGCGTAACATTTGACGGCGATGCGCACAATGAGGCCGACGCGTCCAGTAGGACCGAAGGAGAGCTTCTCGTGCTGAGAAGCCCGTCAAATAACCACGTCGTCCTCGATAACATAGTATGCGAGTATGCAAGGAACGGAGCTTGTCTCGACATAGGAGGGAACGATTTGGTCGTGCGCAACAGTAAATTCATACGCAATAGTGGCGATGCTGGTGCATCTACTTGGCCCGTAGACCACGTTCATTTTGGAACCTCGGTAGGCGTAAAGGTTTCGGATAACTACTTCGAAGACTGTACTGACACGGCTCTGGCTATGGATCACGTCAGTTTCGCTATTGTTGTACGTAACACGTTCAAGGATTGTAGTGGCCAGCTTTGGACATATACTTCTGTCGGCGGCGGAGCCTCTACTAAAGGGACCGTTAGTGATAATGTCTTCATGCAAACAAAATATTTTGGCCCTGCGATCAGAATTGATCACTTTGGAGACAGCACCATGGGACCAACTGCCGTAGGAGTATCCATAACAAGAAACAGTTTCTCCAATCTTCAACCGGGAAAATATGACTTGCTAGAATTGGCCTGGGCTAGTGGGATAGCTGTAACCGACAATATGATTCAGAGCGCCTCCACCGATCCAAATGAATATGCTATAGCCGCCTTTAGCGATACAGACCTGGCCATAAACAGCAATACGATTCTTAACATCGACTCAGCCGGAGCGGGCAAGGACACGTTATTCCAGGCCATAGTAGGGTTCAGCGTCATGGGAAACACGTTCAAAACGGCCCATGTAGGCCTAGAGTTTGGCTGTTGTGCTTCTCTGTCATCAGACGGAGTCATCGTTAGTAACACGTTCGACAGTGTTGCCAACCCAATAATATTCACAACTTCTCCTACAAACACGACCATTGGGAACAATCACGTATGAGACCGAGACGAGAGAAGTCATCGTTACAACTTTGCGTCCGGCATACTAGTTAGTCGTAATGGCGGTTCTTCCCTCAGGGTCAGAATTGTAACATCTTTCCACTTTCTCTGGAAACCTGCCCTTTTCCTCTTCAGAATGGTTCAGGTTGAAGTCGTGTTTGTGGGACGGGGAGCGTTGAAGAAGGATGTCATTGGGACGGCCGCAGCATCAAGCGGTCCAAGCGACGGTAAGCTCCAAGCAACCTCCAAAGTCTTTACAAAAGAGAAGTGGCTAAAGCCCACATTACTTACATAATCCTGTTTCACATGCGGGCCAGCAACAATCGCTGGCACTCTGTCAATACAATTGGGATAAGTCGGTCCTACTCCTGGACAAGTGACTCCAGATCCTTCATCCCAAGTGATGAATAATGCTGCATTCTTGGTTTCGAAAGTGCGACTCTCAAGTATCTGCGGGACAAGCAGGCTAAGATACTCATTGCCCTGGGAGACGCACTGAGCGAGAATGCGGCATGAACCGGTCAGGCTGGTTGAGTTACAGGCGTTATGACCACTATCGCACAAGTTAGGACTGAGCCACATGAAGTTGGGCGTTCCATCGACCTCGTTCAGGTCTGAAAGCAACCGTGTTGGGAGTCCGAGGTAACCCTGATGCGTTGGATTTGCTGTGACTACGTTGGAACATCGGGTCGCATTATAGTAAACATCTCTGTAAAATAGAAAAGGGTCAGGACCCGGGATGTGGTCGCTTGAACTTCCCTTGCAACCACCGCTGTAGTCTTCGATGTAGGCCCGCCATGATCTGTGCGTTGCTTCGATACTATCGACAATGTTTCTCGATGTGACCGTGCAATTACCAACCTGCGGGCCACAATCAGTGACGAATGGCGCGTAAGAATAATTCAACCCACTTGTAAGCGTTAGATAGTTTGGCAGACTTCTATGAGCCACGCCAGAATAATTCTCAGCAATGCCGTAATCCCCGGCCAATTGGGTAATGTATGAGCAGTTGCCTGTGCAGGAGTTGCCGAACGTTTGGGACAGGTTCTTGTTCTCCATTACAATGACCACGATGTAATCAAAGTACGAAAGTGAGGTGCCTGTCGCACTCTTCGGGCGAAAAACAACCCGCTCACCAAGAAAACCTGCAACTGTCAAGACAGCGATAATGAGACCTATCTTAATGATAGTAGATCTGGCCGGCAGTTTTCAGTCCCAGGTGGTTCCGAAGAAGCCTCTTCGGTCACGATGGAATATTAGAGGATTACTTGAGAGTTTGTCAAAAACCCATGATTCGGGTTTCCGTCTAATTGCCGTGTTCCCAACACATAATCGTGCATCGGCCAAGGCCAGAGTCTTTCTAGACGCCTTAGTATCCACAGAAGGTGCTTCGGGCATCTTCTGTACAGAGTAACAGGCATCCTCATGATGGATCCGCTTCTCGCGATCCTAAACCCGGCTCTGAGAAACATTTCTTCGACATCAGAGATTCTGTAGTAGTATTGCTCTGATACTCCTATACCGAGAAAGAGAAGAAATCGTCTCAAGAGGTTATCGGTTTCAAAAGTGACTAAGCATTCGCCCGAATCTTTCAAAGCGGTGAACATTCCCAGCAAAGCCTCTACGGGCTTTGGCAGGAAATGGAATGTTCGTATACACAGAGCGTAGTCGAAAGAGCCTCTGAAACCCAACCAGCACCCATCCATCTGAACAACAGACGCGGAGTGTTCTGTTCTTTCCCGAGTAGCTCGTAACATCTTCAGTGAGAGGTCTATGCCAACATATTCTGCTCCTTTCTTGATCAAACATTCTGCGAATCTTCCTGTAGCCGTTCCGATTTCCAAGACGCTTGATCCTTGGACTACGCTCGCTACAAACTCCATTTCTCTCTTGTTGACGTATTGTCCCCCAACTGAGCCGAATCTAACCTTGTCGTAATCCCTAGCGCTCTGGTCGTAGTCAGTTCGGACCTGTGCTCGACTTCGTATATTCTTATGACGCATGATCTCACAAGCAAATGTAGAGCAGACTGTTGGCCAGGAACGCGGGGAGCCTTCCCTGTCCGGTCCCCCTTGTTACCTTAACACGGTCAAACCAGCGTTTGGCCAGCCTCGCGAAGACCCAAGGAAGGTAGTAGTTTACAATGTATCCTCTAACCGTTGGGATATTCTCAAAGAAGCCTCTGCCTGGTCGCTTGTTGAACATGACCAATGCATGGACAAGCGGCCGCGCTCCGAAGAAACAAGCCACTCCCAAAGGATTGGGCATCACAATCAGCGCTTTCTTTGCTACTCGTCTCAGTTCCCATAAGACTCGTTCAACATCATCTCGTTGCATGTGTTGGATAACATGAGAACAAATGAGACAATCGACAGCCATCTCGCGGAACGGCAAATGGTGAATATCGCACATGACAAACGGCACTCCAGCGTCTAGCACGGTTCGAGACATAGTCCGAGACACATCGCATGCAACTATGTTGTGACTCTTGTTGAATAAGGGAATGCTATTCCTTCCGTAGCCACAGCCGACATCGAGGATACCGGGCTCGCCCTCGACCTCACTCAGTAGAGCTGTGTCAGGCGCCGCAAATTTTCCCAGATGCGGCACGGCTTTGGTTGGCCCCCCCGTCCCACAGTAGGGATCATTCTGTCCAATTTCATTCCACGTATCTCTTTCCGTCAATGTTCTATGAACGCTCCCGTCACGTTTTCTGGGTCATTTTCCTCACTGTGAACATTCTTCTTCATGCATTGGTCCCCTAAACTGGCAGGATTCTCATTATGCTTAACCAGAAGTACGCTTGCAAGTAAACGAGTGCTACTAGAGCGATGACTTCGACTTTGAACTTGACAGGTTTCAGGAAGAGATAGCCGAGTAGAACGAGTAGCATTGTGGCAATGCTGACAGAGTATACAGCTACTCTCGCTTGGAATGTTTCGATTGCTTGAAAGAAGACCAGTGGAGTTCCAAGCAGGAGATATCCAATGCTCTGCAAGATGGTGATTGAGAGAAAGGTGCTTGCTATTCCGTAGAAGTAGGTGTAATGGGCTAGTCCTTCGCGTTTGGTTAGATAGGCGTAGAGAATCGACATAGGAATCGGCCAGGACAGCCACTGAGGTTCGGACTGTGTCAGAGTGTTCAGCGCAACAGCTCCGACAATGCTCCAGAGAAGTAACGCTTGGAGTGGTGAACGCGATCTTCTAAGGTGTAATACGAACGAGATTGCAATAGCCCCGAGCCCCAGATAGATGAAGGGGGACGAACCCGCGAACCGAGCCCCTGAGAATATGGCAACGATATCGTAGCCTCTGGTCAATGCCCCGCTAAGGCCCAAGAAACGGAGAAGAATTCCAACATAGAAATCCTGCAAGCCGTTACCAACGTAGGGCGCAAATGTCAGGGCAATCAGCCCAATCGCACTTCCAATCTGGAAACCGAATTCTTTCCATTTTCTCTGTAGCAAAGTCTCCAACACCATTAGGCTGAAAGGCACGAATCCGAATAGCTTGAAAAGACCCGAGATGACAAAGGAAACGCTTGCTAGACGTCTTTCATTTCGGGCGTAGAGGACAAAGCCAGCAACTAGTGGAAACAACATGAGCGAGTCGTAAATTCCCCACGCTCCTGTGAGATAGATAATGAGGGGGTTGAGCAAGTAGAGTGCCGCATATCGAAGCCTGCCGGTAAACTTCAAAATTAGCGCAAATATTCCAACGTCAGATATTATCAGTGGAATCCGGAAGAATATTCCTTCTATCATATAGTTGGTGTGAAAGAGAAAGGTTGGATCGCTGAACCCTGCGTCTCTTATGAGAACGTAGAATGAGTAGAAGGCCAGTTGCACGTAGTAGACGAGCGGTAGCGACGGAAACAGATAGTCGAACTGTCCAGACTCGAAGTATATCCTAGAGGAAAACGCAAAAAGGGCTAGGTCACCTGGATGTCCCGCGAAGGAAGCCAGCTCAAAGCGTACGATCAGACCCAAGAGAAGAGTGACTAGGACCTTAGTCTTCATCTCTGAACACCTTGATCAGAAGAACGATCGTTGAAGATGGAATTACGAAAAGGAATACGAAATAGTAGAATACGAGTGAGTTGTAATTTGCCGTGCTAAGAGCCGCTGATGGAGCCGGTGTTGTTGTGAGAAACCTTATGTCAACGCTGTCTAGCCGGAAGAAGCTTATCTCTCCTTTCCAAGCACTTACTATCAGCGACGACGAGGCCAAGTTACCCGCAAACAGGGGGCTGGAGTTCACGAGAGACGGCGACATTAATGCAAGTTCGTAGGTTGTTGCGAGCTTGGGAACGTAGGTGTAACCCTGCGCTACGATCGAAGCTCCTCTCGTAAGATACAACGTATAGCTTAGGTCGGAGCTGCCCTTGATGTCCAATCCTACAAAGACTTGGAACACACCTTGACTGGAGACTGAAGATTTGAGATTCGCAATCAGACCAGTAAAGTTACCGTTTAACTCAAGCGAGTGGGCAGGGGTCGTAATCGTGGGATTGAGATGCAAGTCGTATAAAGTAAGAGAGAAGCTCCCGCTTGTGAAGGGCGCAGCTTCGATGTAGAACAGCACCTCCGTGATCCTCGCGCCCGTAATTAGGAGCTTTGGATTGACCAGAAAAGTTTCCGTGACCAGATTTGCGGAGACTGTCTCTAGCGTGCCGAGCCCGGGCCTGTGCTGTAGGGGAGACCCTTCCCGCCAAGCTGCAAAACTCGTATTACTGGCGGTGACTCCGAAGAACCTGACACCGTAAGAAACGCCCGTCGAAACTCTTGCCGTGATTGTTATGATTGGTGTCTGGTTCAAGGGCCAGTTCACATTGCGGGAAACGGAAATGGCTTGGGCCTTGGAACTTGAAGGAAATGCGACTGAGAGTTTGAGAGATCCACTGACCGAAAGGACGCTGGGAGGGTTTGTAGGGGCACTCCACACGCTGGGAGTGTTGTTGAAACTCTCGCTCCATATAACGGGGCCCAGAGAAGCTCCCTGCATTGACGCGAATTCGGCAAGCCCATCGATCTGGGTGGCTGTGTGCTGAGGAAGTGTTCCGCGGAGGAAGATTGCTGGCATCGCCAAGCTCAACACCAGAAGCAACAATATCCAATAGAGTCGAAAGCTTTTCGAGCGGAATCGGAAATTTTTCAAGATCGGGGGGATCGCGATTTTCATTATCCTTGCACTTCCGCAAGCAAACGCTTCGCAGATCTTTCCAGTGTGAAGTTCTCAAGGACCCGCTTTCTCGCCTTCCGTCCCATCTCGTGACGCAGTTCGGGATTAGAGAGAAGTTCTTTCATCCTTCTCGCAATCGAGGAGTAGTCTCTTGGAGCGACAATGAACCCAGTCTCGCCGTCAACAACTATCTCTGGCGGTCCTCCATGGTTGGTGACAATTGATGGCTTTCCGAAGAGCCCTGCTTCGACAGGCGTCAGTCCAAATGGCTCGTATAGCGATAGGTGGACGAGAAGTCTGCATTGTGAATAGAGCTGAGCAAGTTCTTCTTCGCTGTGAGAGTTACCTTTGATATTGAGGGGGACGCCTAAGAATTCCGCCTGCTCTTCCAGCGGAATCCTCTCCTGACCATCTCCCACCACGACAAGTCTAGCAGAAGGTACTTTGGAGGCGGCCTGGATCATGCCGTCCACATTTTTTAGTGGGATCAATGGTCCCACGGCTAGCATGTAGTCGCTCTCGCCCGCAAAATCTTTCGACGACAGCTCCTCTAGTATTGGGTCAGGTCCAGGATAGACAACAGCGGGTTCATCGTCCATCTTGTAGATTCGTTTGAGAAAGCGCGAGAGGAATTTGCTGTTGGCAATTACCTTCGAGTATCTCCTCGCAACGTGTATGTCGATCGCACGGGAAAAACGGACGGTCTGGTTGAAGAGTAAATCTGACAGCGCAAGATTGGAGAATGTCCGCCCATAGTATTCTTCACTGGTCTGCTTGACTGTCCGGCTAATCGATCTGTAGTCTTCTCCGGTGATCCATCTCTCCCAGGCAAGCTCAAACATCGACCCGGAGTACCAGACTGTCCGCTTCCCAAGGGTTCTAGAGATGTACAGTGCCAGAAGGGGGTCAACGTGGTGATGAATTATGATCGAGTCGTAACGGGACAGTTCTTTTAGGAACCTGATCATTCGTCCGATGCCTATGGGGCCTGGTAACGTCGAGGGTATGCTCTTGATATCGTAGCCATTCAGCCTGTCCTGCCAACGGGTAGTGACCAGCCCGCTCCAGAAGAGTGTGGCGTCGACGTTCATCTTCCTGAGCTGCTCGTAGTGCGCCAGGGCAACTCTCTCGGCACCTCCAAAACGGCCGTATGACTGGTGAACGATGGCTAGTGGCAACCGGGACCCAAGGGGAGAGGGACACATCGGAACCCTGAACTAAAGGGTATTGGATTTTCTTTCATCTAAAACGTAACAAATGATATCCTGAGAAAGCCTAGGATTGAAGCGTGGGGCTCAAGTGGGCACTTTCAGGCTTGAATTATCGAACCGACAGCGTAGTTCGCCGAAAAAAGTATTATGGTCAGCAGAATGAGGGTCGTTCGCAGGTTTCCACCCCCTGCTTTCGACATGAGTAATAGGGTCCCCAATGCCGCCAACGGCGCAATGGGCAAGTCATAAACGAGCCTGGTCTGATGAAAGCTGTTAAGAAGTGCAAACGGTACCGACGTGCTGGCGACCCAACAAAAAAGCATCCCTTCCATTCTGTCCTGAAACTTGACCGCAACGATGGAGAGAGCACTGAGAGCGAGGAGCACCGCGTTACCCAGCAAGCCGTCGTAAAAGACCGTCAAGGCAGTCCAGATGTTCGGCCAGAACAATAAGAACTGAGAAATTCCAAACACGGGAGCTTTCGTCCCCAAATCTGCTACAAGGGTCGTACTGCCCACTACCTGTTTCTTCACAAAGTCAACGATGACTCCACTCAGAATCAGGACCGCGGAAGATATTGTCAGGAGCTTCCGTCGGTCTCGCGACCTGCTTATCCCGAAGACGAAGGTCGTCGCGAGAATCATAGCCCACGTCCAGGGATGCGTCAACAACATGCCCAGCGATAGCAGAAACAGGGGAACAAGGATAGTTTTCCGCTTCGACCTTTCAAAGATGAAGAAGCCTGCAAGGAAGAAGTAGGCGATGATCATCGCTAGCCAATTGGCTAGGTAGCCTCCCCAGATCCCTACGGTGACGTCGAAAGAGAAGCACGCGATAACCCCGGAGATGGCGGCACCTCCGATATTTCCCGAGCCGGTCTTCACAAAATAGAAGATCGAGAGGGACATGAGGGGGCCGAGCACTATCGGAGAAAATTCCACTGTTCGTTGTGAGCCGAGACCGAGAGAAGCTATCGAGTAGAAGATGATCAGGAGAAGGGGTCTGAAGCCGCTATCTGCTTGACTGAATGCGTAGGAGATGGCCTGCGGGAAGGGCTTCGTGAGCATTTGGTTGGTCCAATTGATGTAGGTGGGTGTGTCCACGCCTACGATGTTCCCGTTGGGGTTCAATCCAGGCCAGTAGGGAAGGACCCCCAACAGAGCCGAAACCGACATGGCAATGATCAACAATAGCCGGGGATGGTGCAGGACGAGAAATTTTTCGGTAGCGGAAGCCTGCGTATCTGAACGTCCTACGGTCCTTGCGAGAGCATGAACAAACCTGTTGAGTCGAACCGAGTGTTTTCTGGTAACTCTAACCGCCAACGTGGCAAGCCAAGCATACAGCAATAGGACTAGTACCAAGGGCGAGAGGAGTGACAGCCGCCGAAATGCTTGGGCTTGATACCATGCGAAGCTTCCGACTGTATAGAATGAGAAGGGATACAATACGAGCTGTCCAAGGGCGATCGTCTCAAATATTGTCACCAGTGCCAAGGCATCGTCAAGAACCGCTCCGATACTGACCCGCAAGGACAGGCCCCCTCGCATTCTGCGAATATCTAAGGGCTGTTAGGAAAGATGAACGTTCTGAGCGTCGCTGATGAAACGAGATAACTTAGGATGCACTCTACCCTTTTGACCTAACAAAGTCCAATAGCCTTTAGTTTCGACCTCCCGCTTGCTCACCTATCTTGCGCTACGATGCTAGATGCCGGCACTCGCGTGGACTGAAAACGACTCGTATCTCAGCTACCTTTAAGTTTGGGGCCCGAGGAAAACAATCCTCTTGAAGCTTCCAATCACGCGCTTACTCGCGTACATTCTCGTGGGCGCTGCAGTAGCGTCTGCCCTCGGGGTCGCATACACAGCTGTGATTCTACCCTCGTCCACGCTTACGACCCCGAAAGTGACATGGACGACAAACCCGCTAACCATTTCCTTCGCCGCAACCGACGGTTCAGGCAGTGCTACAGACATATTCAGTTGTAGCCCTAGCACGGGCGCCATCTCCCTGCGGACCGTAAGCAATTCTCCAGGGATCATCGGGCTGACGACGGTTCCAACTAGCTTCAGCGATTGCGGAACGTCTCTGTTACAAGTGACCGTGATAGCGACGTGTCAGGTTCCACCTAGCCAATGCCGAGGCAGCTTCTCAGGGATCGTTCAGGTCAGGCAGCCGATCAATTACCGCAATCTCCCCGCAAATCTCATGTTGAAAATCGTAGTAGGATAAAGTTCCGTAAGGCACGCGACATTTCCTAAGTTCGGCGATTTGAACTAAAGTTCCAGTGTAGTGGCCACGACACGATGTTATTAGGATATAGCAATAGTGTTCTGTTAACTCTTCGTCGGCTGAGTTAGCTTCGGGGGGCATCGACTCCAGGGATTACCGTAGTCGTCGGGTTCCCGTTGTCTCCCGTCCGATTGGAATCTCTCCCCGCATCTCGGACAAATCATACTGGACCCCGCCCCATTGCCAGCAATACCATGCTTAGGTTACAGGTTTAGGATACGATGGTGCAAACGTAAGAGAGCCCCTCACGAAAACCAAACGTTTGTTGAACTGGGAAGACGGAAACGTTAGCACAAAGACTTCACACTTGCAGACCGGAAAATTCTCCAGTAACCAGAAAAAAGAAGGGAGAGTTGTAAGAAGACTGTGTCGCTTTAGATGTTAGCGCTACGAATGTCGCCGCTGTTCCCGCCACGGTCGTCCGAAGCGTTCTTCCACTGGTTTATGATGAGACCCTGGTCGCCGGCTGCATAGTGGAAGAAGAACGTGGTCACCGTGCACGTCACTGGGTAGCAAGAAGTGAAATGGGTGTTGATGAAGGTAGCCGTATTGCAACCAGTGTTAGTCATGGTAACTCCGTTACAATGAGTATCAAACGATGTTTGCATTTCACCGGGCGGAAGAGGAATGACGAAGTAGCCGTGCAGGCTCCCCGTTACGCCATCATTCACTGTGCCTTGGGGAGTAGCTGAAGTCTGACACGCGCCCGGGCTAAAGTTGGTGGGGGGAGAATCGCTCGCTGGTGTTGTGAAGCTTCCATCCTTGAACTGCTCGACGATAGTGAATGTGGTGCCGAAGGTGAACACGGTGAAGTGCCGATTGAAAAGATCATTCGCCCAGTCGTTTCCGCATGTCCCAGAGTCGGTTGAGCCGCTAGCGTATGGCCCGTAGTGTTGTGTTGGATTAGTCGTTGGGTCGACTAGTGTGGTTAGGTCTGTAGTTGAGAACAAGTCGTCGCCGACAGTGTTAATGAGGGACGTGACAGGGTTTAGTACAGTTGTATTAGTTGTCTCGCCTTTTGGCATTCCCGCGACGGTTGATAGACCGCTGATCCCTGTTACCAGTAACGCTGCGATAGTGAGAACTGATAGTTTTCTGAGATTCATCATTTTTGTTTTCATCGGTTTCGCAAGTGTGGTTGAAATATATGGATTGTTCCACCTGGCAATATTTTCGAGATTCGATATTATCGAGATTGGAGATTTTCGAAAGATGAGATTCTCGGATCTCGATATGTTGTGCGCCGGTACATTTGTCAGACTCGAAGCAGGTTCGGTTCTAGAAGCGTCCTGATAGATCTCATTTTTCCCCTTCTTTCCACAACGGTTCAACAGTCACCGACTAACTCTATTTTCTTCTGGTCGCGGGATAGTACGATTCTGACTCTCCATTCGGAAAGGTCCTTTCAAACACGCGATGGTTCGACTACTTCCCGTGGCGGAGCATAGTGTTGCCAGAACAACTTGAGAGCCAACAACGAACGATAAGAGCCAGAACCCTGCTATATGCGTTAGAGAGGCATCCGACGATAAGTTAACAGAACCAGTAATATTCCACCCAGGTTATCGCTCACGATAGTCGTAGCCTAGGGTCGCGAATTACTCCGAGAACTTTTCAGCGAATAGTCTTCTTCTATTCTCGCGTGTCTTAGAGAGTCTTTTTATGAGCTAGATCCGAGTCGGCGGGAGATTTGGTTCTTCCCACTGCCCTCACTGTTATAGTGGTCGGGGTCTTCTTCGGAGTCTACGGCCTAATCCTCTCGGACAAATTTCACAAGCCGTCGGCCGCAGTCCTAGGCGCTACC
>Ga0209689_1003028_pt1 | contig 12401 bp, 12 predicted proteins | sample GraSoiAngelo_149_FD_187119 | JGI IMG/M metagenome (GOLD analysis project Ga0209689, IMG submission 187119) | Grasslands soil microbial communities from the Angelo Coastal Reserve, California, USA - 14_1009_09_30cm (SPAdes) (version 2) | ecosystem: Environmental > Terrestrial > Soil > Grasslands ...
TGGAGGGAGAGATCAGAGGGGCTTGAGCGCGTCCATCAAGTCTCGGGCGAAGGTGCCCGTGAAGACTTCTTCCACGGGCCCCTTGAGGCGGATGGACCAGTCGGCACGAACGTCGATCTCGAGCGTGCCCCCCGGCATCCGCACGGTGACGAGGCCGTGATCGCAGAAGCCGTTCTTGACGGCCGCGCAGGCAACCGCGGATGACGAGGATCCCGAGGCCAGGGTATAGCCTGCCCCGCGCTCCCAGATCAGGATGTCCACCTGCGCGCGGGACATGACCTTGGCGAACTGGACATTGGTGCGGTTGGGAAAGGCCGGGTGATGCTCGATCTGTGGGCCGAGGGCCCGGCAGCGCGCCTCGTCGAGCTGATCCACGAAGACCACGCAGTGGGGATTGCCCACCGACACCGCGGTGACGAGCAGCGCCTCCCCTCCCACCTGGAGCGGCACCCTCACCACCTCGCGGGCGGGGCCGTGCATGGGGATCTCGGGCGCCACGAACGTGCACGTGCCCATCTCCACCGTCACGAGGTTCATGTGGCCATCGCTGACATGGCAGTGGCACTCGACGCGCCCGCCCTTCGTGTCCACCGTGAAGACCGGCGCCTTGGTGTGCCCGTGCTCCCAGAGATACTTGGCGAAGATGCGCAGGCCGTTGCCGGATTTCTCGGCTTCGCTGCCGTCCGGATTGAGGATGCGCATGCCGAAGTCGGCGCCCGCCCACGCCGGCACCTTGAGGAGAATGCCGTCAGAGCCCACGCCCCAGTTGCGGTCGCAGATGCGCACGATCTGCGGCACCGTGAGGGGCGCCGGCACGTCCTTGCCGTCGATCACGATGTAGTCGTTACCGAGCCCGTGTCCCTTCGCGAATGGAATCATGCCGATGCTTTCTCGCCTCGAGGTTCGAAGTAGCTGGCGATGCGCTCGCGGATCCCCCGCACGTCGCTGGGAAGCCGATGACTCCACTTGTGGGCGAAGCGCGCCATGGCCTCGCGGCGCTGGATGATGTCCTCGGACGCAGCCACGGGGGCGCCTTCCCCCGACCGGGTGCCCCCGCCCCGGTGAACGAAGGGCACGTCCACGACCAGGCAGCGCCGTCCCCGCTCGCGCACGGCGAAGGAGAGATCGCGGTCATAGCCGTGAAAGAAGCCGTAGCTCTCGTCGAAGCCGCCCACCTCCCTGAACAGCGAGCGGCGCAGGGCCAGGCAGACGCCGTCCACCGCCGCCACCTCGACCATGGGCGCGGGCATGCGGGGGGCGCCCGCGAGGCAGTGTACGATGGTGCGTCCGACATAGCGCCCGTCGCGGCGGAGCCGACGCGCGCCGTAGAGGCCCGCCAGTCCCACGTCACGTCCGTCGCCCAGCGCGCCCATCAGGCGCTCGAGCCATGTGGGTTCCAGCATCTCGGTGTCGTTGTGGAGGAAGCAGAGGGTCTCGCCCGTGGCCAGGGTCGCCCCCTGGTTGAGCGCGCGTATCAAACCGACATTGCCGTCGTTGCGCTGATAGCGAAGCGGATAGAGTAAAGGGAAGGCGCGGAAATAGGCCTCGGTGCCGTCGGTCGAGCCGTTGTCCACCACGCAGAGCTCGAAGGGCGCGGTAGTGGAGCGGAGGCTGTCGAGACAGGCCTGGGTCAACGCTTCCTGGTTGCGGACAACCAGGACCACGCTGGCCGCGGGTCTAGCGCTCGGCGAGGGGGACGTACTTGGCGTCCGTGGCCCCCGTGTAGTCGGAGCGCGGCCGAATAAGCCGGTTGTTCCCGTGCTGCTCGAGGATGTGGGCGGCCCAGCCCGCCACTCGGCTCATCGCGAAAATGGGCGTGAACTGGTCTGTCGAGATTCCCATCGACGCGTAGGCCGCGCCCGAATACAGGTCCACGTTGGGAAAGATGTGCTTGGCTGCCGAGACCACGCCGGCCATGATGTCGAGGATCTGGATGTTGACGGTGCTCCCCGCCTGCTGCCCGAGCTCGAGGGCCAGGCGCTTCAAGTGCTTGGCCCTCGGGTCCTCCACGCGATAGACGCGGTGGCCGAAGCCCATGATCCGCGCCTTGTCGGCCAGCGCCTGACGGATCCAGGCATCGGCCTTGGCGGGATCCTTGATCTTCTGGACCATGAGCATGACCTGCTCGTTGGCGCCGCCGTGCAGCGGGCCCTTGAGGGCGCCGATGCCCGAGACCACGCCGGAGTGCACATCGGACAGGGTGGCCGCCGTCACGCGGGCCGCGAAGGTCGAGGCGTTGAACTCGTGGTCAGCGTGAAGGATGAGGGCGACGTCGAACGTCTTGGTGGCGAGCTCGGTGGGCTTCTTGCCCGTCATCATGTAGAGGAAATTGCCAGAGAGGGAGAGCTTGGGATTGGGAGCGACCACGGGCTTCCCGCGCCGGATCCGCTCCCAGGCCGCCACCAGCGTCGGCATCTGCGCCGTCAGGCGGATGCTCTTCCTCAACGTCGCCTCGCGCGAGTTGTCCGCGGCGTCGGGATCGAAGGCGGACAGCGCCGAGACGCCCGTGCGGAGGACCTCCATGGGCGTGGTCTTCTTGGGCAGCTGCCGGAGCATGGTGATCAGCTTGGGGGGCAGCTTCCGATTCGCCGTCGAGGAAAGCGCCTTGACGTGGGCGTCCAGCTCCTTCCGGCTCGGCAGCTTGCCGTACCAGAGGAGGTACGTGACCTCCTCGAAGGTCGATTGCGCGACGAGGTCGTCGACATCGAAGCCCCGATAGAGGAGGCGGCCCTTGTGGCCGTCGATGAAGCAGATGTCCGATGTCGAGACGACAACGTCCTCGAGACCGGCCTTCAGGGGATTCGCAGCGGCGTCACTCATGGCGTGCCTGATCTCCTCGGAGCACAGGGTGGAAACGCCCCCTGTAGTACCACAGGCCCCTACCCGGTTCAAGGCGGCACTGGGTCAATGTAGACTCTTCGCCATGAATCGCGTCGTGCCCGCCGCCGAGCTCTTCTACCGGCGGCATCCCATCAGCGAAGAGCAGGTGCTCGACGCGCTGCGCCGCCAGGGCAAGGACCCGGCAAAGCTTTCCCCCGAAGATCTCTACGAATGGGACCAGGATCACTACGGTGGACTGGCCGCGGTGGAGGCCTTGACGCGCCGGGCTGGCATCTCGGCGGACAGCCACGTGCTCGACGTCTGCGCGGGGCTGGCGGGCCCGGCCCGTTTCATCGCCGCCCGATGCGCGGCCCGCGTCACCTGCGTCGATCTCTCGCCCGAGCGCGCGGCCGGCGCGAAGCGTCTCACCGCGCTCGTGGGACTCGACCGGCTCGTGCGGATGGTCCGCGCCGATGCCCAGGCGCTTCCCTTCCCGCGCTCCGCCTTCACGGCCGTCATCAGCCAGGAAGGGCTGCTGCACGTTCCCGACAAGGCCCGCGTCCTCGACGAGTGTGCCCGGGTGCTCCGAACGGGGGGACGCCTGGCCTTCAGCGATTGGGTCGCCACCCCGCGCCTGTCGCTCAACGAGCGGCGCCGGCTGGAGGAGTGGATGGCCGCGGTGAGCATCCAGACCCAGGACAGCTACCGGAGGCTCCTCGCGCGCGCCGGCTTCACGGGCATCCTCGCCGAGGATCTCTCCGAGGAGTGGATGGGTGTCCTCCGGCGCCGGCTCGAGATGTTCAGGGGGCTCCGTGCCCAGACCGTGGCCCGGCTCGGGCCGCGACGCTACGAGGAGTACAACCAGCTCTACGCGTTCTTCGTGGGTCTCGTCGAGTCGCGCAAGCTCGGCGGCGGGCGCTTCAGCGCAGGAGCCGGTCCAGGAATCTCTTGACGGCGTCCGGGTCCCTGACCTGGACGCCCACGGGCACCGCGTGAAACGATCCCGCGCTGCCTGTGACGTGGGCGCGGAACTCTCCGGTGCTCTGGCTGATCCGCACCATCATGTCCGTGCGCCCGTCGGCGAGGCCATAGGTTCCCGCGGTGCTCATGGCCAGCCCCTTGGTCTGGTACACGGTGTCGTCGGTCCGGAGCACTCCGTTGGTGATCTTGTAGCTGCCCTTGATCGACGTGAACTCCAGGGGCATGGTGCCGACAGCCCTCACGTCTCCCTGGAGCGCGGAGCTGATGACACCCTGGGCCAGGAGCACCTCGCGCACCAGCTTGAGGGCGCCCTCTCCGACCACCCTCCCCGCGCCGACCTTGAACTCGCCCGCGCCGTTCATGCTGCGCCACATGTCTGCCGTCCGCATGGAAAGCACACCCGTGAGATCGAGCGGGCCCGAGATCGCATAGCCCTGGCAGAGATAGTCATGGAGCACGGGGAGGAGCTGCACGCTCGAGATCTTGATGTCGCGGAGGCTGACGAGGGAGGAGGGCTCGTCGAGCGTCGAGGTCACGGTGAGGCCCAGCGTGCCCTGGGCGAGCTTGGCTCGGAACGGCACGCTCTCGAATCCGGTCGCCTTGAGGAGGACGGGCACCCGCACCTCGTCGAGGACGAGCTGACGTCGCGTAGGTGGTGGGCACTGGGGCCGATCCTGGCTGAGTGTCACCCGGGCGAGATCGAGCTGCCCGGTCGCGCCCAGGCGCGCCGAGGTGCCGGAGAGCTGGAGCGTGCCCTTGATCGGACCCGACAGCGCCGGCGAGGCGAAGGCGAGGGCGCGCGCGAGAGGCGCGATGTCCGCCCCCTCGAGGCCGAGGGTCGCCTTGATGGGGATCTCGGGGCTCCGGATCCCGACGGTCGCGCGGATGTCGCGAAGCCTGAGGCCGCCCGGCTCCACGCGCGCGTCGCCACGGATGTCGAGATCGGGGCCGCCCACGCCGGCAACCGTTGCGTTGACGCCTTCGATCCGCAGGTCCCGTCCGGGAGTGCCGCGTCGAGTGACGTGGATGACCCCCTCTTTGAAGGCAACCCGCGAGACCATGATGCTGCCCACGGCGGCGCTTCCGGGGATGCCGGGAACGCTGCGGGTCGCCGGCTTGGGCTGGGCGGGAGGCGCGGCCAGTGAGGCCGCGTTCCAGCGGCCGCCGCTTTCCACCAGCTCCACGCGCGCGCCGTCGAGCGTGAGGCTGGCCAGCTCGATCCGGAGCGAGAGCAAGGGCCTCACGCGAAGGCCCACCCTTACCTCGTCGACGTCGAGGAAGGGCGCCGTGCCAAATCGCGGATCGTCGGCGACCTGGAGCCCCTGGAGGATGACACTGGGGGGCAGGAGAGAGACGGCGAGCGAGGTGAACTTGACGGGCCGTCCCACCGCCTGCCCCGCGAGCTGGGTGATGTAGGCGTGCATGGCGGGCGTATCGATCCAGCGGGGAAGCAGAAGCAGCGCCCCCACCACGATGACGAGAAGGGTGAGGGCGACGAAGAGGGAGGTGCGCAGCCATCGTCGAAAGGCCATGGCGGGCCGCCGCCCTCAGCGGCCTCGCGCGGTCCGCGCCGGCGGCCGGCGCGCGGACCGCGCGAGGCTCGAGAAGGAGATCATGCGGCTCCGCCGAGGCTACGGGATGAGAAGGATCTTGCCCGTGGTCTTTCGGCCCTCGAGCGCGCGATGCGCCTCAGCGGCCTGCGCCAACGGGAACTGGTGCTCGATGCGCAGCTTGACCTTCCCGTCCTTGATCCAGCCCAGGACTTCACCCGCACGCTGGACCAACTCCTCGCGCGAGCCGATGTGGTGGTTGAGGCTCGGCCGCTGCAGGAAGAGCGAGCCCCGCACGTTGATGACCTGGAGGTCGAGGGGCGGCACGGGACCGCTGGCCGCGCCGAACAGGATCATGTACCCGCGCGGTCGGAGGCAGTTGAGGCTCTTGTCGAACGTCGAGGCGCCCACGCCGTCGTACACAACGTCCACCCCGCGTCCTTCCGTGATCCGCTTCACCTCGGGCTCGAACTCCTGCTTCGTGTAGAGGATGACGTGGTCGGCGCCCGCGGATTTGGCGAGGGCGGCCTTCTCCTCCGTGGAGACCGTCCCGATCACGGTGGCGCCCAGCATCTTGGCCATCTGGCACAGCAAGAGGCCCATGCCCCCCGCCGCCGCGTGCACGAGACAGGTGTCCCCCTTCTTCAGCGGATAGCTCGATTTCACGAGGTAGTGCGCGGTCATGCCCTGGAGCATGGCGGCCGCGCCATCCTTGGCGGAGACACCGGCGGGGAGCTTCACGAGCCGATCAGCGGGCACGACGTTCATCTGGGCGTAGGAGCCCGGCACGCCGGTCCACGCGACATTGTCGCCCGCCTTCACGTCGCTGACGCCGGACCCGACCGCGGTCACGGTCCCTGCGCCTTCCAGCCCCAGGGTGAGCGGGAGCTGGGCCTTGTACTGCCCGGTGCGGAAATAGACGTCGATGTAATTGACGCCCGCCGCGGCCAGCTTGACCGCGGCTTGGCCCCCACCTGGGGAGGGATCGGCCACGTCGTCGAGCTGGAGAGCTTCCGGACCGCCGGGCTGATGGATGCGAATGGCTTTCATGGTCGCCCTCTAGGCCTTGAGCAGGCCGCGGATTTCGTTCACGACGTCCTGGCGCCACGGCAGGAGCTTCTCGACCCGCAGCGCCTTGCGCACTTCGAGCATCTTGGCCTCGAGCTCTTCCGTCATCTTGCTCGGCCGCTCGAGGAGGCGCGCCACCTCGTTCATGCTCTCGTCGAAGAAGACAAAGACGGGAATGGATCGGAACATGCCCTTGTTCAGGTACTGATCCATCAGATCGGGGTTCTTGTCGCGGAGGAAGACGCGTGTCTCGATGCTCGGATTCCCCTCGGCCAGCTTGAAGAGCACCGGCACGTTGTAGAGCGCGTCGCCGCACCAGTCCTCGGTGATGACCATGAGCTTGAGCTTCTTGCCGAGGGACTCGAGGGCCTTCTTGTCCTCGGGCCTGATCTTGATGTCCCCGAGAAACTTCACGAAGCTGTCCTTGTTGGTGCCCATCTGGTCGAGATACTGCTCGGGCGTCATGCCCTGCGCGAACCGCTCCTTGGTGACCATGCAGTCTCCCTGGGCCGCCCTTACCGCATGGCGGCGAGATCAACGGTGAACTTCGCGACTTCCCGCTCCTCGGCATCGCGCACCACGAGGGTGACCCGGCCCCTGGGATCGAGCCCGTCGGCGGGGAAGACATAGATGCATCGCGCGGCGTACTTGCCGTCCTCTTCGCGGAGGGCGGTCCGCTCGTTCTGCACGAAGCTGGCCTTGACGGCGAGGGATCCGGCCACCAGCGTGGGCGTATAGAACCGGGCAAAGTCGATCTTGTTCCCCCGCAGGGTGGCCCAGAAGGAGAGCACGCCCGTGTGGTCCTTGAGCACGGACTCGATGTCACGCGGCTTGATCTCTGCCCCCCGAAAGGCCGAGTTGCGAGCGGCGAGGGCGAGGCGATGAAAGGGCGTCATGACCACGAGGGTCTGGCCCGACGCGTCGCGGAGGCGCCACTCCGCTCCGAATTCCTCGAGCACGATGCTCTTCTTGCCCGCGCGGATGGCCTGCTCGCGGTCGCGGTCGGCCAGGGCGAACGAGACAGCCTCCCCCGGGGCCACCCCCAGCAGCGCGACCACGAGCATCAGGAGCGGAAGAAACCCGTAGTGCGAGGTTTTCCGGCTCATGTGAGGCCGTATTGTAACGGATTCTCGACGTCTCCGCCGCCTGACCTCGAGAGCGCAGCATTGCCACGGGCAATTCCGCGCGGTAGCGTGAGACGCATGTGGCGGCGATCCCTCACCGGCGCGCTCGTGGCCTTCTTGTCGGCGGGATGCGCCTCCGCGCCGTTCCCCGACGAGATGCTGCGCGGAGTCGACCGCTCCCTCAGGTTGGGCGCGCTTCGGGCCAGCCCCTCCGCCTACCGGGGCGCGCGCGTGATGCTCGGCGGCCAGATCATCGCCACGGTGCCGAAGCCCGGCGCCACCGAGATCGAGATCCTCTCCCGGCGCCTGGGCGACAGTGGCGCACCCGAGTCTGGCGACCGATCGGACGGCCGGTTCCTCGCGCGCAGTGCCAAGTTCCTGGACCCTGCCATCTACGCGCCGGGCCGGCGCCTCACGGTACTCGGCACCGTCAAGGGCACCGAGGAACGGCCCATCGGCACCGTCCCCTTTACTTATCTCGTCGTCGAGGCGGAGCGCCTCAAGCTCTGGCCCAGGGAAGAGAACTGGGTCGGCAACCCGAGCTATCCTCCCCTCCCCCTCGACGCGCCCGTCCTGCCGTATCCGCGCTAGGCGCCCGCGCATCAGACGGAGTCCTTCGAGCTCGCGCGCCAGAGGGAGGGCCCATAACCAAAGTCGATTCAGAACCTGGATTGACGTAGGCTGGGTTCGACGGAAGACGGGGGCACGCCGCACCGATCCAGGACATACTTCTGGAAGACGTACACGCGTTCTTCCCGGGTCCCGATGACACCGCGAGATCTACTGGCTTCCAGTCCCCGCTGGATGTCGGGATAGATCGCCCGATCCTCGAAGAGGATCTGTCGCGTCACGACCGTGACCACGGGCGCCATCAGCCTGCCCAGTGTCTTCCGCATCCACCCCGGCCGATGGCCACGAGCCGTGAAGAGCCACACCTTCTGCCGGCAGGTGGTCGGAGAGGTCGGATACACGACCTGCACCAGTCGGAACACGTCCAGGCTGGCGAATGTCATGTGCGGGTGCACGTGGTGTTGCTCGTAGATCAAGGTGGAGGGCACTCGCAGACGGCGGGCGAACCAGCTCTGGAAGCGATTGCCGAACGACTCGTCACGGGTCTTGAACCACGTGTACTGCTCGGTCAGCTCGTGCTCGCACTTCTCTTCCGGAGGGAACCGGCCGAACGTCTTCCTGTGCAGGCACGGGATGTGATACGACTCCAGCGAGTTCTCGATGGGAACCTTCCAGTTCGCCTCGTAGCACCCCTCCCACCTCCATGCCTCGCGAAAGGGCGGCGCGAAGGATTCAGCGCAGTACGCGTGATACGGCCCAAGGAATTCGGCGAGGCTGGGCCCTTCGTCCTCCAGGCGCACGAAGATGAGCTGCCCACAAGACTCCGTGGGCAACGTGGTCAACCGCGCATTGTCGCGGTCGAACGGGCGAAAGCAGCCCGCGTCCGGAATGCGGCCCGTGTGGCCCTCCTTCGTGTATTCCCATCCATGGTACTGGCAGCGAAAGCGGGGATCGTTGCCCCGCGGGGCGTGCGTGAGGAGACAGTGGCGGTGGGCACACACGTTGAGAAAGGCGCGGATGTCTCCGTGAAAGTTGCGGACGAGCACGGGACGGCCGAAGAGATCCACGGTGAGGAAGTCGCCGTGCCTCGGAAGCTCGGCCGTGGTGGCCAGCAAGTGCCAGCTGGGCAGGAAGAGCCGCTCCAGCTCGCGCCGGTGCTGCTCCGGCGAGAAGTACTGGGCCGGAACTAGGAGATGATCGAGCCGGGCGTGGTGGATGAACATGGGTGTCCGTTGGCGCGGGCCATCGCGCGCAAGTGCTTCTGCACGAGGGCCGTGAAGGCGCCGGGATTCTGCAACGGCGCGACGTGTTTGGCGCCTGGCACAATCTCCATCTGGGCGCCCGGAAGGTTGGCGGCCAGAAACCGGCGCGTGGCCGAGAAGGAGGTGTGCTCGTCATAGAGGGCGACCAGTGGCTGGCGAACCTGGCAGATGCGCTCGGCCGTCAGTCCGACAGGGAGGAAGACATCGTGCCCGCAGGTGGTCGCGGCCAGCCGCGGCAGCTGGGACAGCCAGCGCATCGAAGATGGGCGCATCGTCTCGCGAAGGCGGGTCAGCTGGGAAGGGCTCAAGGCGGCGACGATCTGGAACAGCCGCGTGAAGTCGACCTCCTCATCCAGCTCGGCGCCGGCGTCGACCAGAGCTTCGCGCACCTCACGCCACATCTCGGCGTCGGCCAGGTTCGGCTCCAGGTGCGCCAGGCCGGGAAAGTAGGGATCGGAGAGGATCAGGCCCCGGACCATGTCCGGGTACAGCACGGCGGCATGGACGGCCACCACGGCGCCGAAGCTGTGGCCTACCAGCAGGGCGGGCCCCAGGCGCAGGGCGGCGTGGAGACGCCGCAAATCCTCGACCATGTCCGCGGAGGTGTAGCCGCTCGCCGGCACGTCGCTCGCCCCGTGGCCGCGCAGATCGAAGGCAGTCACCCGGAACTCTTCGGCCAGCACGCCCATCAGATTGCTGAACAGCCAGATCGACAGGTTGCCGGTGACGGCGTGGAGGAGCACGACGTCCTCGCCCCGCCCCTTCTGCTGGTAGTGAATGCGCAGACCGTCCAGATCGATGAGGGGCATGTCACGCGTCGACGCCGGAGCGAATCATGTGGCGATGCAGAAAGGCGGCCAGCTCGCCCAGCTCGATGTCGCGCACTCCTTCTCGCTCGATCTCGGAAAGGAATTGGCCGAAGGGGAAGCCGCAGTCGTAAAAGCGCTCCAAAGTCTCGGCGAGGATGACGGCGTCGATCGAGACGAGCCCCAGATCGCCGAAAAAGAGCGTTTTGGAGCCGATGTCTCCGGAGTATTCCTTGCCGTTGAATTCTCGAAGCAGGTTGCCCAGATCCTTCACGATCTGCTCCTGGGTGTGGGCGCTCATGTGCTGTCCCTTTCGCAAAAGCTGATGGCGACCACGAGGTCGTCGTCACGGACGGTATGGGCAATCATCCGATCGGCGCTCCACTCCGGGAAGATTCCGGCCAGGGTCGGCCCCAGCGCAACCTTGACCACGCCCGTCTCTCGGTCGGCGTCCCGGACGGCCACCGCCTTGGATCCGTCGACCAATCCTCGGCCGAGCGCCTTCGCCACGGCTTCCTTCGCGCACCAGAAGCGCGCGAGCCATTCGTCGCGGTCGGGCCCGAGGCGGTCCAGAAGCCGCCGCTCGTCGTCGTCGAAGGCGACGCGCTCGAACCCCGCGTCGCGCGGCCGGATGCGCTCCACGTCGATCCCGGCGTGGGGCGCCACGGCGGCCAGACCGGCGGCGACATCTTCGGTGTGGGCGAGCGAGATGGTCGGGAACGGCTCGAGGCCCTCGGGACCGCGCGGCCGCGCGACTGGCCGGCCGTGGCTGTCCCGCTCGATGACGATGTCTGCGGGGAACAGGCGCTCGCCGTGCCGCGCATGCCACAGCACACGCACGGCGTCCTTGGCAGCCAGCCGTCCGAACAGCCACTCGGTTTGCCGTTGCTCGTGTCTCGCCCCGGCACGAAACTCGTCCCATTCCGGAGGGCTGAGCGTCACCTTGGCGGTCACGAGCCGCATGGCCGCTTGCTTCTGGTCGGCCGGCATGTCCAGGCGAATGCACGCGGCGGGCACGGGCGAGGACGGCAACGCGAGCTTCCATTCCCGGCTGATGAAGTACTCGTCCTTGGGCCCGTGGAAATTGACCTTGGCAAAGGGCACGTAGAAGCGCCAGTACTTCACGCGGTGGATGCGGCACCACATCTTGCCGTTCGGCCCGATCACATCCACTCCGTGGACGAAATGGCGGTAGCTCGTGGCCAGGATCGACGCGCGACTGGTGAACCGAGCGCCGACGTCGGGCCGGGGCCCGAACAGGTCGATCTTGTCCAGCTCGATGGGCAGCAGGATGCGCCCGGACTGATCGGGAAACTCCAAGTGCCAGGCCGCCAGGGGGTGCATGGCGACGTCCAGGAGGACGGGATCGGTCAGGAACCGGGGATCGGGATCGGACCGGAAGAGCTCCTGACGTGGCAGGGCGACGACTTCCTTCTCGATGCCCTCGTCGCCTGAGCGGCCGCCCGGCTGCCCTCCCTGAAAGAGCGGACCGTGGAACAGGTTCCGGTACCAGACATCCACGGGGATGCGCGACGGATGCTCGTTGGTCAGCCGATACCCGCCGACGGGCGGCGGCTCCGGATACTTTTCGGCGAGCAGCACGGTGCCCAGGCTGGCGGGCCCGCGCGCGCCGGCGGGCTTGGCGGAGCTACCGAGATCGCGAATCTCCACGGCCACCTGGGCCATCAGCCCGGGCTCCCGAGGCGCGTCGGCAAGCACGCGAGCGCTCACCTCGATCGTGGTCGGCTCTTCCTCGTCAAAGGCGAGCCAGCGGTACAGCCGAATCCCTTGCAAGCCCACGACGGTCAGTCCGGGCGCGAGAAGCGCGGCGACCTCAGCCATGAGCTCCAGGGTGAACGTCATCGGCATGACGGGCAGGCCGTGCTGGTTCGGGTCGACCTTGCTGACCGCTTGGCCGCCCACGGTGTGATGAAGGGCGAAGAGATCCTCGGTGAGGTCGAGCCGGCGGCGAACGAGCACATCCTTGCCCGGCTCGAGCCGAACGATGTCGGCCGTGCGCAACAACGGCAGCAGCGAAGCCGCGCGAGGATTGTGTCCGTCTCGAGCGGGGGCGACGGCCGCGTGAGCCCGATCGCCGGATCCGCTGCGTCGGGCGAGGTAGCCTTCCATCAAATCGCGGTGATCGTCGAGGAATCGCTCCATCACGGCTAGGTACTGGGCAACGACAGCGCCCCGCCCGTCCGCGGGAGTCTCGAGGGC
>Ga0209689_1003031_pt1 | contig 12398 bp, 11 predicted proteins | sample GraSoiAngelo_149_FD_187119 | JGI IMG/M metagenome (GOLD analysis project Ga0209689, IMG submission 187119) | Grasslands soil microbial communities from the Angelo Coastal Reserve, California, USA - 14_1009_09_30cm (SPAdes) (version 2) | ecosystem: Environmental > Terrestrial > Soil > Grasslands ...
CCGCTTCAGCGCCACGCCGTAAGGGCCGTAGTCGTAGAAGCCCGACAGGCCGCCGTAGATCTCAGAAGACGGATAGATGAAGCCGCGACGCTTCGTCAGCGCGACGACCTTCTCCATCACCTGCTCGCGCGGGACGGTTGATGTACCCACGCCCCTCACCCTGACCCTCTCCCCTGTGGGGAGAGGGAATTTAGGAAGGCGAGCGATTTCAGCCGCCGGTCTAGGTGGTGTTCCAGCTGTGACTGCAGGACCCCTTCGATCGAGGCCATCAGGGGGGCGTCCAGCTTCACCCGCCGGTACGTGGCCAGGTCGCCCGACGCCATCAGGCGCAACACCTTGATCGCCGCCAGCGGAACCAGGTCCATGGAAGGCAGGGCGCATGTGGAGCACAGCAATCCGCCGGCCGAGGGGCTGAACGCGGCCGGCTTGGCAGGCAGCGGCCGCTCGCACGACGCGCACGAAACCAGCTGCGGCGCGTAGCCCAACAGGTCCAGCGCGGACGTCAGGAACCACGCCGACGCCCGGCGCGGATCCGTCTCCCGCGATAGCTCGACCAGCGCCTCCACCGCCAGCTCGTACACCCCGTCCACCGGGTGCCGGTCCTCGCACACTCGCTCCGCCAGCTCGGCGATCAACGCGGCGTGCGCCATCCGCGAGACGTCACCCTCGATCCGGTACCCGGGCAGGCGCGCAACCTGCGCCACCACGTCCAGCTCGCCGCGCCCCTTCGCCAGCAAAACGTCGACGTGTCCGTACAGCTCCAGTGACGGGCCCAGCTTGGACGACGGGCGGCGCACGCCCTTCGCGATCGCCCCCACCTTGCCGTGCTCGCGCGTCAACAGAGTGAAGATGCGGTCGGCCTCGCCGTAGTCGAGCTTGCGCAGCACGACGGCGCGGTCACGGTAGGTGGCCAGTCTGCTCCTCCACCCGGATCTCGCCCGCCCCGTCGTGACCGTGGACCTCGGTCGGCCACCGCTCCTCGGCGACGAGACGGATGGTCTCGATCCTCCGACCCTTCACCTTTTCGACAATCCATTTCGCGCGACCGGATTGAAAAGAGTCGCCTTCCTCCGCGATCTTGCCGAGAACCGAGTGCACGTAGCCACCGACCGAATCGTAGTCGCCCGACTCCTCGATCCCGAGGTGCAAGCGCTCGTTGAGCTCCTCCAGGGGAAACGTCGCGTCGACGCGCGCTTCATGGTCGTTGAGGATCACCAGCTGCTCCGGCTCCGCGGTGTCGTACTCGTCCCGGATCTCGCCGACGATCTCTTCGAGCAAGTCCTCGAGAGTCACCAGGCCCGCGGTGCCGCCGTACTCGTCGACCACGATCATCATGTGGACCTTCTTGGTCCGCATCTCGTTCAGCAGCTCATCCACCTTCTTCTGTTCCGGCGTGAACTCGATCGGCCGCAGCACCTTGTCCATGTCGAACTTGCGCGAGCTGGACAGCGTGTAGAAGAGCAGCAGGTCTTTGGTGTGGATGAGCCCGATGACGTGGTCGATGTCGCGCTCGTACACCGGCATTCGCGTGTGGCGGTGCTGCTTGAAGACCTTCACGATGTCGCGCAGCTGCGCGTCGTGGGCGACCGCGACGATGTCGGTGCGCGGGATCATGATCTCGCGCACGGTCTTGTCGCCGATCTCGATGATGCCGTGGATCATCTGGTGTTCCTGCTCTTCGATCACCCCCGCTTCTTCGGAAACATGGAGGGCCGCGAGCAGCTCTTCTTCAGTCAGGTAGGGAGCACGCGCCGCGCGCCCGCCGGTCAGAGCCCGCGACACGATGGTCACCGCCCACAGGATCGGGCCGAGAAACGAGGCGAGCCGGTCGACGGGGACGGCCGCGGCCAGAGCGACACGTTCGGCGTGGGCGAGAGCGAACGTCTTCGGTGTGACCTCCGCCACGATGAGCAGGACGACCGACAGCGCGACCGAATCCAGCAATGTGAGCCACAGGCGCCATTCGACCGGCACGCCCCAACGCATGAACAGCGAGTCGCTCAGGAGGGCCGTCGCCGTCGAGGCGACGATCAGCGCGAGCGTGTTGGTGAACAGCACGGTCGAGAGGAAGCGATTCGGGTCCGCGCGCAATCGCTGCAGGATCGCCGCCGCCTGGCTTCCCTGCTCAGCGAGGTAGCGGACGCGCAGACGGCCGACGGAGGTCAGCGCCGTCTCCGTCCCGCTGGCGAGAGCGGCCAGGACGAAGCACAGCAGCATGACGATGATCTCCATCCATTCCTGTCCGGTCATCGGAACGGACTACTGCTGGAAGAGCTCGCTGACGCTCCGGTTCTCGTGCACCCGGATGATCGCTTCAGCTAGCAGCGGCGCCACCGACAGCAGGGTCAGTGGCGGGCCCAGCTTTTCCGCTGGGATGGGGACGGTGTCGGTCACGATCACCTGTTCCACGTCGGCTTTCCTCAATCGATCCATCGCGTCCCCGGTCAGCACCGGGTGCGTCGCCGCAATGAGCACCCTGTTGGCGCCTTGCTGTCGCAGCGCGATCGCGAGCTTGGAGACGGTGCCGCCGGTGGTGATGATGTCCTCGACCACCACGCAGTCCCGGCCTTTCACGTCACCTGACACCGCGATGACCTCGACCGATTGCTCGTCGTCGCGCCGTTTGTAGCCGAACGCGATGGGAGCGCCCAGGTCGTTGGCTACGGCCTCCGCACGGCGACCGCCGCCCGCGTCGGGGGCGACGATGGTCAGGTGCTTGAGGTTCAGCGTCTTCAGGTACTCGGAGAAGATCCGGTGCGGCGACAGGTGGTCGGTCGGCACGTCGAAGAACCCTTCGATGGCTTCGGCGTGGAGGTCGAACAGCAGCAAACGGTCCGCGCCCGCGAGGGTGATGAAGTTCGCGACCAGCTTGGCCGAGATCGGCTCCCGCGGCTGCGTCTTGCGCTCTTTGCGTGCGTACCCGTAGTAAGGGATGACCGCGGTGACGCGGCCGGCCGAGGCTCGGCGCAGCGCGTCCAGGATGATGAACAGCTCCATCAGATGCTCGTTCACGGGAGGCGAGGTGGGCTGGATCACGAACACGTCGTGGCCGCGCATCGAGTCTTCGATCTTGACGTTGATCTCGCCGTCGGGGAAATGGCGCAGCCGGGGATCGGTCAGCGGCACGTCGAGGATTTCCGCGATCTTGGCCGCCAGCATCATGTTGGCGCCGCCCGAGATCAACTTCAGCTCGCCCCATGGCGAAGCCTCCGTCCCGGTGTATTCGACCGCCGTTTGCAGCCTCCCTATCAACTCTTCCTCCGTACCACCCTAGCTGGAACCCCGACGGCTGTCGCGCCGTCCGGCACGTCCTTCGTCACCACGGAACCGGCGCCGGTGCGCGAGCCCTTGCCAAGTTTGACGGGAGCGACGAGCATCGTGTCCACGCCGACGAACGCGCCGTCGCCGATCTCGGTCCGGTTCTTGTTCGTGCCGTCGAAATTGGCGGTTATCGTACCCGCGCCGATGTTCGCGTCCTCGCCGACGTCGGTGTCGCCCAGGTAGGACACGTGCGGAACCCGGCTCCGCCTGCCCACCTTGGTCCGCACGAGCTCGGCGAAGCTGCCGATGTGTACCTCCTCGCCGACCTCGGTGCCAGGCCGAAGTTTGGCGAACGGGCCGCAGTCGGAGCGGTCGCCAACCCTCGCGTCCTCTATATACACGTGGGGTCCGATGCGGCACTCGGCGCCGATTTGCGTTTCGCCTTTGAGGACCGTGAACGGCTCGATCACGGTGTCCTGACCGATCGTGACGGTGGCGTCGACGAACGTGCTGTCGGGGTCGACGATGGTGACGCCGCCCAGCATCAGGCGCTCGAGCAGCCTGCGGCGCGCGATGTCCGTCGCCCTGGCGAGCCGGACGCGGTCCTTGATCCCCATCGCCTCGCTCGGGTCGTCGAGCTTGACGACCGTCACCGGCTTCAGGTGCAGGAAGATGTCGGTCAGGTAGAACTCGCCCGCATTGTTGTCGTCCTTGATCTTGTCGAGCTCCTCGACGAGCCTGCTGCCGTCGAAGCAGTAGACGCCGACGTTGAACTCGTGCACGCTCGCCCGCTCTTCCGCGGTGGCGTCCTTGCGCTCGACGATGCGCTCGAGCCAGCCGTCTCGGTTTCGGATCACGCGGCCGTCGTCGCGGGTCGGGTCTTCGACGCTGGCGATCGTCGCGGGCGAGCCCGCCTCCTGGTGGGCGTGGATGACCTTGAGGACGCTCGCCGCGGTCAAGAGCGGCGAGTCGCCGTTGACCACGAGCACGTGGCGGCCGCGCAGCTCGCCGGCTGGAATCTGCTGCAGCGCGTGCGCGGTACCCCGGGGGTCGCGCTGGTAGACGAGCTCGACGCGTCCGTCGAGGTGCGCCGCGACGTCGGCGTGGTGGGGATTCGCGATCACCGTAACGTGCTTCGCGCCGGCCTCGTTGACGGCTTCGATGACCCAGTCGATCATGGGACGGCCGCAGATGGGATGGAGGACTTTGGGAATCCGCGACCGCATCCGGGTGCCGTGGCCGGCGGCGAGTATCACTGCGGTCAGGGATTGGCTCAGCTTGTCCCGATTATGCCATGCCCGTCCCAACGCCAGAGCTTCCGCCTTCCTATACTGAAAAGTGGCATGCGGTGGCGGCCGATCCTGGTGTCGGCAGCGGTGTCTGGCGCTGCGGCACTGGCACTCGTCATGAGCGAAAGCGCGATGATGGGCGCGCACGTCCCGCACAGTTCCGGTGGAGGGCAGGCTTCGGCGCCGAAAACCGACAGCGGAAACAGCACCACTGTCAATGGCACGTTTGACAACGGGGAGAGTCCAAGCGGAGCGTTCGGCGGTGAGCCGACGAGCGATTCACCCGATCAGCAATCGACGGAGCAGCCGAATTCGGGTCAGTCCGGTTCCGGCGCGATCAATCCTCTTGGCACCGTGCAGCAGCTGGTGCCCAAGCCCGGTCCGATCCCAATCACCCGCTGAACGGGGAGGAAGGAATTCCTAGGGCGTAGCATCACTTTCTTGTGAGCGAAGTCCCGGCGGTGAACCTCGAGGGAGCGGTGCCTTCGCACCTGCCCGTCTTGCCGTTGAAGTCGACGGTGGTGTTCCCCCGCATCTTCATCCCGCTCTCGGTCGGCCGCAAGAAATCGCTCCAGCTGCTGGATGACCTGTCCGGTGTCGAGCGCCACATCGCGGTCGCCACGCAGCTCGACGAGTCCGCGGAAGAGGTCGACTTCAAGGACCTCCACCACGTGGGCACGATGGTCCGCGTCCAGCACCTGCTCAAATTGCCCGACGGCACCGTCCAGCTGGCCGTGCTCGGCCTGCGCCGCATCCGGCTGACCGACGTCGAGTCGGACGAGCCGTACCTCACGTGTTCCGTCGAGATGCTGCCCGAGATCAGCGAGGACATCCTCTCGATCGAGCGCGAAGCGTTGATGCGCCGCGCCATCGCGTCGTTCCAGCAGCTGGTCGCGCTCGCCCCTCACCTCCCCGCCGAGCTCGCGGGTGCGGCCGGTGCGGTCGACGACCCACTGCACCTCGCGTACTACATCGCCAACCACATACGGCTCACCACCGAGCAGCGGCAGGAGATCCTCGAGCTCGACTCGTCGAAGGCGAAGCTGGAAAGGCTGCTCGGCCACATGTCGCATGAGCTGGAGGTGCTCGAGCTCGGCCGCAAGATCCAGACCCAGGCCGAAGAGCAGATGGGCAAGGCCCAGCGCGAGTATTTCCTGCGCGAGCAGCTGAAAGCCATCCAGCGCGAGCTGGGCGAGCTCGACACCGAGCACGCGGAATTGAGCGAGCTGCGCGAGCGCATCGAGAAGGCCGGGCTGCCGCTGGAGGCCAAGCGCGAGGCGGACCGCGAGATCGGGCGGCTGGAGCGAATCCCCTCCGCGTCGCCCGAGTCGTCGGTCATCCGTACGTATCTCGAATTGATGGTTTCGCTGCCGTGGAACGTCTCGACCGGCGGTGAGGTCGACGTCAAGAAATCGCGCGAGATCCTCGACGCCGACCACTACGACCTCGACAAGGTGAAGCAGCGCATCGTCGAGCACCTGGCCGTACGCCGGCTCAAGCAGGTGCGTGGCTCGACCGACCGCGGTCGCGAGCCGATCCTCTGTTTCGTGGGTCCGCCCGGGGTCGGCAAGACGTCGCTGGGTCAATCGATCGCGCGTGCCATGGGCCGCAAGTTCGCCCGTGCGTCGCTGGGTGGCGTGCACGACGAGGCGGAGATCCGCGGCCACCGTCGCACCTACATCGGCGCGATGCCCGGCCGCATCCTGCAGGCCATCCGCCGCGCGGAGTCGAACGACCCCGTGTTCATCCTGGACGAGGTCGACAAGATCGGCGCCGACTGGCGCGGCGACCCCTCGTCGGCGCTGCTCGAGGTCCTCGACCCGGAGCAGAACAAAGACTTCCGCGACAACTACCTCGACGTGCCCTTCGACCTCTCCAAGGTGATGTTCATCACCACCGCCAACTCACTCGAGACCATCCCGCCCGCGCTGCGCGACCGCATGGAGGTGCTGCACCTCTCGGGCTACACCGAGGAGGAGAAGGTCCAGATCGCCGAGCGCTTCCTCATCCCGAAGCAGGTCTCCGCGCATGGGTTGCGGGACGGCGAGATCACGATCTCCGAAGACGCTGTCCGGCTCATCATCCGCGACTACACGCGCGAGGCCGGGGTGCGCAACCTGGAGCGCGAGATCGCCTCGCTGATCCGGCGCGACGTCGCGGAGATCGCGGCCGGCAAGCGCGTGAAGCGGATGGACGACGCGAAGAAGGTGCGGGCGGCGCTCGGCAAGCGGCGCTTCTACGACGATGTGGCGGAGCGCATCGACCGGCCTGGCGTCGCGACCGGCCTGGTGTGGACGCCGACCGGCGGGGAGATCATCTTCGTCGAGGCGACGCTCACGCCCGGCAAGGGCGAGCTGAAGCTGACCGGGCAGCTGGGCGAGGTGATGAAGGAGTCGGCGGCGGCGGCCCTGTCCTACCTGAAGTCGCACGCGTCCGACATCGGCATCGACCCTTCGCTCTTCGACAAGAGCGACATCCACGTCCACGTGCCTGCGGGCGCCCAGCCCAAAGAAGGGCCGTCCGCCGGGGTGACGGTGCTGACGGCGATGGCCTCCATCCTCACGGGACGGCCTGTCCGCGACGACATCGCGATGACCGGCGAGATCACCCTGCGCGGCAAGGTGCTGCCGATTGGCGGGATCAAGGAGAAGGTGCTCGGCGCGCACCGCGCCGGCCTGCGACGGGTGCTGGTGCCGTCGCACAACGAGGCCGACCTGGACGATATCCCCGCCGACCTGCGCAAGCAGATGCAGTTCGTGATGCTGGAGTCGATCGACCAGGTGCTGCGCGAGGCGCTGGTGTCGCGAAAGCCGGTCGTCCTGAACGGGAACGGCGCGCGGACTACCGTCGTTGCGCGCGCTGCAGGATCCAGCCGTGCGCGGCCAGCTCCGCCGAGTCGTCGAGGTGCGAAAGGGCGCCGCCGCCCCGTCGCCTGAGCGCGCCCGCGATCAGGTGATCCGCGAGGTGCGGATTCTTCGGCAGCAGCGACCCGTGCATGTAGGTGCCGATGACGCCGCCCTGCACGCATCCTTCCTGGTGATCGGAACCGTTGTTGCCGTGGCCCTTCAGGACTTTGCCCAGGGGCCTGGCGTTCGGGCCCAGGAACGTGCGGCCGCTGTGGTTCTCGAAACCGACGAGCGTGCTGGGCGTGAGCCCATCGATGGCGCTGAGCACGACGACGTCGCCGATGAAGCGCTTCTTCCCGGCCTCCGTCCGCACGTCGATGAGCCCGATCCCGTCGTACCGCTCGCCGTCCCCCGTCTGGTAGTAGTGGCCGAGCAGCTGGTATCCGCCACAAACCGCCAGGACCTGGGCGCCGTTTGCGACCGCTTGCTGGAGTGAGGCCTGCTTGAACTCGCGCAGGTCGTCGTAGATCAAGGCCTGCTCGCGGTCCTGGCCGCCGCCGAAGAAAAAGACGTCGACCTCATCCATCTGTGTCGCGGCGCCCCGGCCGAGCTCGACCACGCTCGCTTCGAAGCCGTGCCACTCGGCCCGCCTCAGCAGGGTGAGGATGTTGCCGCGGTCGCCATAGATGTTCATCAGGTCTGGGTAGAGCCAGCCGACGGTGAACTTCACGTTTCCCAGTATGGCGACGCCCATCCACGTCTCACCAGCTCGGCCCTCAGGTCGAGCATCGCCGTGTAGGTGCAGAGCAGGTAGGCCGTGTCGCCCTCGCTGGTCGACTTGATCAGCAGGTCGAGCGCTTTGCCCGGGTCGGTTTGCGGCGCCTCGGCGGCGATTCCCGCGTACTTCAGGCGCACCGCCAGGTCATGGGCGCGCACTCCGGCCGGGATGACGACGCTCGCGTGGTCTTGGAGCTGTTCGAAATCGACGTCCCAGATCCACGACACGTCGGTGCCGTCAGCTTTGCGGTCGTTGAGGCCGATGACGAAGTGCTTGCCCTTCGCGAGCTCCACGGCCGTGCGCACCGTTTCGTTGAAGCCGGCGGGATTCTTGGAGAGCACGAGGACCAGGTGGCGGCCGCGAAACTCGATCCGCTCCTGGCGGCCGAACGCAGCCTTGAAGGTGCGCAGCCGCTCGGCGATGTAAGACGGCGCGAGGTCGATGCTGCGCGCGACGGCGTAAGCCGCGAGCACGTTGTAGCAGTTGTACAGACCGCCGAGCGGCATCTCGATGCGCGTGCCGTCGATGCTCAGCGCGATGCTTTCGAAGCCGTCGAGCTTGATGTCCGTCGCTGTGATTTCCGGTTGCGGTCGCGCGAAGTCGCCGTTGGGACAGCGGTAGACGCCGTCGTGGCCGACGTAGACCGCGTCGAAGATGAGGCTCGACCCGCATCGAGGGCACGTCCGCGCGTCCGCGGCATGCGGAAGTGTCGTCGACGCGACAGATGTGTCGTCCAGCCCGTACCAAAGCGGCTTGTGCGAGAGGTTCAACCCGATCTCGGCGACACGAGGGTCGTCGGCGTTGAGGATGGCCCGCGCAGTCTCGGGCTGCGCACTGAGCGCCTGCTCGATCTTCTTGGCGATCGACTCGAGCTCGCCGTATCGGTCGAGCTGGTCGCGAAACAGGTTCAGCACCAGGGTCGCCCGCGGCTGGATCTCTTCCACCGCTTTCGGGAGGCTGGCCTCGTCGATCTCGAAAACGCCCCAGTCCGCCTTCAGCTTGCCGTCGGTGCCGGCACGGTTCAGCGCCGCCGCGGTCGCCCCGAAGATGAGGTTCGCGCCGGCCCGGTTCGACACGACGCGATGGCCCGCGCCTTCGAGCAGCCAGCTCAACAGGCGAGCGGTGGTCGTCTTGCCGTTGGTCCCGGTGATGACGACCGATCCATAGGTCAGGTCCTGGGCGAGGCGCGTCAGGATCTTGGGGTCGATCGCGCGCGCGACGTCGCCCGGCAGCGTCGTGCCGCCGCCTCGCCCTGTGATGCGGCTCAGCGTGCCGGTGGCCTTGCCGGCCCAAACAGCCGCGGTTTTGCGGATCACGGCCAGGAACCGACGGCGCGCGAGATCGCGGTCCAGCAGTCCAGCTTCCCTATGGCTTGCCTTCCTTCTTCTTCGGTGTTGACGTGCTTGTAGAACGCCGAGCCGCTGCCGGTCATCTGCCACCCGGGACCCAGGCTCGCGGCAAATTGTTTCAGACGCGGTTCGACATGCTCGGCGGCGCGACGCAGCTGGTTCGGTCCGTCACCCTTGACCTCATCCCACGCGCGGTATACGTCTGCCGTCGAAAGCTCGATGCCGGGCCACGCGATCGCAAACCAGGCAGCGTTCACTAGCAGCGGGGTCAGACGCTCGCCGCGGCCTTCTCCACGAGCGCGCCCACCCATCAAGAAGAAGGGAACGTCCGAGCCCGACTCTTTTGCGATCGGGGCTAGGTCGAGGTCTAGCGCGTACATCGCCTTCAAAGCTCTAAGCGTTGTCGCTGCGTCGGAGCTGGCTCCTCCCATACCTGAACCGGGTGGGATTCGCTTGTGGAGATGGAAGGTCGCGGGCAGCTGTTTGCGCGCGGCGCGTTCGAGGGCGGCGTGCGCCGCGAGCACCGAGTTGTCCTTCGCGCTGACACTCAAGCCCGAGATCGCGATCGTCGTTTCATCCGCGGCAGAGACGACAAGCAGGTCGTGCAGGTCGATGGCCTGGAACGTCGTGCGGATCTGGTGCAATCCATCTTTGTCGCGTCCGACGACCTCGAGGTCGAGGTTGAGCTTCGCGCGCGCCGGCAGCGCGAGGATCAATCTCTGATCGGCTTCAAGCCCGCCCGATACCTCACCGCGCGATCTCTGTAGTGCTGCGCCGCGGTGCCGACCCACTTCTTGGACGAACCGTCTAACGGTTTCTTTACCACCGCAGGCACGCCGGCGGCCATCTGACCCGGCGGGATGTTCGCGCCCTCCTGCAGCACCGCCCCGGCGGCGAGCATCGAGCCGGCGCCCAGGCGACTGCGCTGCAGCATCGTCGCGCCCATCCCGACGAGCGCACCCTGCTCGACGGTGCATCCCTCGAGCTGCGCGGAGTGGCCGACGCTCGCGTTGCGCTCGATCACGGTCGGGAGATTTTCCGCGCAGTGGATGACGGCGTTGTCCTGGACGTTGGCCCCCTCGCCGACCTTGATCGTCGATTCATCGCCTCGCAGCACGGCGCCGAACCAGATGCTCGCACCGGCTTCGACCTCCACGTCACCGATGAGGACCGCGGTTGGTGCGATGTAGGCGTCGCGATGCACCTTCGGGCGCTTGCCGCCCAGCTCGAACTCCACCTGTGCCTATAATCCTATCCTCGTGAGTTTTTCCTCCCTTCGCGTGATGACACGTGGCTAAACGAACCGCGTCGGCCAAGAAGCAGGCGCGCGCCGGCGCGCGGCGTGCGGTGCGCAATCGCGCTTCCCGGTCCGAGGTCAAAACGCTGATCGTCAAAGCCCGCAAGGCCCTGAGCGACGGCTCAGGGGAGACCACGGAGCGGGTCGCGACCGCGGTCGAGGCCGTTCGGGCGTTGGACCGCGCCGCGGCCAAGGGCGTCCTGCACGCGAACAACGCGGCGCGTCGCAAGGGCCGGATCGCCCGGCAGCTGGCGAAGGTGGCGGCGACGGCGCCCGCACCCGTCAAGGGCAAGAAGGCCGCAGCGGCTCCGACTCCGGCTCCGAAGAAGAAATAGCCTCCTAGAGCCGCGTCAGCAGCACGTCCAGGCCGAGCTCGGCGTCGACCTGTCCCGATTTGACCTCCCACTCGTAGTCGCGGATCTGCTTCAGCGCCTGCTCCAGCCGGTCGGGGTTCGCCTGCTGCGCGGCGTCGAACGCCTTCTGGACCACGAAGCGATGCTCGCTCATGTCTTCCTGGACCTGCTGCAGCGATTCGCCGCGCTCCTGTCTCGCCTTGACTGCGAGCACCAGGGCGATGTGGCGCGCCATGCGATAGGCGACCGACGTCGGCTGCATCCCTCCGCGGGTGAGGTTGCGGGCGATGTCGAGCGCCTGCGCGGTCGGGTGCGGGAGCAGGTTGTCGGTGAGCCTGAAAATCTCGTCCTCACGCCCGCCCGCCAGCAGCTCGGCCACCACCTCTGGCGCGAGCTTCGCCCCCGACGCCTTGTATGCGGCGAGCTTGGTGAGCTCGGAGTCGATGATGCTGAGGTCGGGCGGCGACACCCGCACGACTTGCGCCGCCATCGCCGGCGTCAGTCCATGGCGTTCGACGGCGCGTTTCGACGCCCACTCGCCGAGCGCGCGGCCCTTGAGGTGCTGCATCTCCTCGACCTGGCCCCCCGCGGTGCTGATCGCCTTGGCGAGCTTGCTGGCCGCGCTGATGCGGCCCGCGACGGTGAGCAGCAGCCGTGTCGTGGGTGGGATCTCCGCCATGGCCGCCGCGAGGCTCTCGGCCCGATTGGCCGGGACCATGCGCACGAAGACCACGCGATAGGGATCGAGGAACGGCGCCTGGAGCACGGCGTCCTGCAGCCGCGCGGCAGCGAGCCCCGCGCCTTCGAGGGTGTCGAGACCGAAGTCCGAGACCAGCTCCTTACCCCACTCCTCGAGCGTGGCGCGCGCCTTTTCGTCGACGAGGAAGCGCTCGTCCCCGTGCAGCAGGAGCGCGGTCGCGCCGGCGCGGCTGGTGGCTCGCGGCATGCTGGGATCGTACTTACAACGGCAAGGTGATCGTGCCCTCCTGGTCGGTGCGCAGGACGCTGGGTGGGAATCCCGCCGCCAGGCGTCCCGATGACCTGGATGCGATGAGCTGCGTGCTGCGTGTGATCGCGCGCCGCTCCAGGTCAGGCGACAAACGACTGCGACCGCCGCTCGGGAGAAGCAGGTAGGTGCAAGCTCCGCGCAGGCGAGTCGCCGCGAGGGTCTGCGCGTCGAGGTCGAGGTCGCTGAAATCGCAGAAGCTGAGCCCGCTCGCCGACA
>Ga0209689_1003033_pt1 | contig 12393 bp, 11 predicted proteins | sample GraSoiAngelo_149_FD_187119 | JGI IMG/M metagenome (GOLD analysis project Ga0209689, IMG submission 187119) | Grasslands soil microbial communities from the Angelo Coastal Reserve, California, USA - 14_1009_09_30cm (SPAdes) (version 2) | ecosystem: Environmental > Terrestrial > Soil > Grasslands ...
CGCGGACACGTTGCGGCCGACGTACCGCCTGCTGATCGGGATCCCAGGCCGCAGCAACGCGCTATCGATCGCAGAACGTCTGGGACTCGATGCCCAGATTGTGGAACGGGCGCGCGACCTGCTCGGGCCGGAGGTCGTGGCCATCGATCGCGTGCTCAGCGATATCGAGGCGGACCGGAAGGCCTATGAGTACGAACTTGCTGAGGCCAGCCGGCACCGGCAGGAGGCCAGCGAATTGCGGACGCGCGCAGAGCAGGAACTCGACCGGCTCCGCGCCGAGCGCAGGCACGCCGCGGCGAGGTTGCGGGAAGAAGCCGACGCGCTGTTGATTCACGCCCGCCGCGAGGTCGAGGCGATCGTGGCCTCGCTGCGAGCCGGGTCCGGTTCCCAGGCGGTGCAGGAGGCGCGGGCCCGCTTGCGGCACCTGGCGGAAGAACTGGCGTCGAAGGCGCAGGTCGATGCTTCACCTCCGGGCGAACCGCTGGCAGAGGTGACGCCGGGTCAGACGGTCTACGTGGTTCCCCTCAACCGTACGGGTACAGTTCTAGCAGTCGTCGACTCTCGCGACGAGATAGAAGTCGAGACGGGCGCCATGCGGGTGAAAGTTCGGCTGTCGGCGTTGCGGGCCCCGTACCAACTCGATCCGCAGCGTGGATTGGGTGACCAGCAAACTGGCAAATCGAGTGGTACGGGGCGGGCCGCGCCCACCGCACCGGTTAGTCCCGCGCCGACGCCAATCGGGAGCGGCACGAGAGCGCCCGATCTGCCCCGTCCTGTACCCACATCACTCAGCCTGCGTGGCATGACGGTCGACGAAGCCATCCCGATCCTGGACAAATATCTCGACGAGGCGTTCGTGGCCGGACTGCGCCGCGTCACCATCGTTCACGGGAAGGGCACCGGCGCGCTGCGGAAGGCCGTGCACGACTTCCTGAAAAACCACCCCCACGTGAAAAGTTACCGCCTCGGCGGGAAAGGCGAGGGCGAGACGGGAGCCACCATCGTCGAGCTCGACGCCTCCTGAGGTATCCCTGTCATCGCGAGCCCCGGAGGGGCGTGGCGGCGAACACTTAACTTGTCATTGCGAGCGCAGCCCTGCACCCTATGGTGCAGGGCGCAGCGAAGCAATCTCCTGTCGATAGGAGGTTGCCACGGCCCTTCGGGCCTCGCAACGACGCCTGCGGCGTCGCTTCGTCGCTGCGCTCTTCGCAATGACAAAGGGTCTATGCCATGTGATGCTAGATCAGTCTGGTATAATCGTTCCGTCCATGAAGAGGCTCTCTCCCGAAGAGCAGCTTGACGTGCTCCGCCGTGGCACGGTGGAGGTCATCTCCGAAGAGGATCTCCTGGCAAAGCTGCGCCGGGACCGGCCGCTGCGGGTGAAGCTCGGCGTCGACCCCAGCGCGCCCGACATCCACCTCGGCATCGCCATCGTGCTGCGCAAACTGCGCCAGTTCCAGGACCTCGGCCATCAGGCCATCCTCGTGGTTGGCGACTTTACCGGCATGATCGGCGATCCGTCCGAGAAAAAGAAAACCCGGCCGATGTTGACGCGGGAAGAAATCCAGCGGAACGTCGCCACCTACCGCGATCAGTACGGTATGATCCTCGACCCGCAGAAGACCCAGGTGGCCTTCAATAGCGAGTGGCTGGGCCGCATGTCGTTTGAGGACGTGATCCGGCTCGGGGCGAAGATGACCGTCGCGCGGGTGCTCGAGCGCGATGACTTCACCAATCGGTTGCGCAGCGGGGTGCCCATTTTCATGCACGAACTCCTCTACCCGCTCTGCCAGGCGATGGATTCTGTCAACCTGCAGGCCGACGTCGAGCTGGGCGGCACTGATCAGAAGTTCAATAACCTGATGGGCCGGGATCTGCAGCGCGAGTTCGGCCAGGAGCCGCAGGTGGTGTTGCTGACACCACTGCTGGTGGGGCTCGACGGCGTGGAAAAGATGAGCAAGTCGCTGGGCAATGCGATCGGCATTGCCGAACCGCCCGACGAAATGTACGGCAAGGTGATGTCCATGCCGGACGCGCTGATCGGACACTATTTCGAATTCTGCACCGACGTGCCTATGGACGAGGTGAGAACCATTGCCATCGGATTAGAGCAGGGCAGCGTCCACCCGCGAGAGGCTAAGGCCCGGCTGGCCAGGGAGATCGTGGCGATGTGGCATGGAAAGGCGAAGGCCATACAGGCGGAGCGGGCCTTTGAGCGCGTGTTTGTGGAGAAAGACATGCCGTCCGACATTCCCGAGGCCGCCCTGGGCCGTGACGAACTGAGGCAGGGCCGCATCCGGCTGACGAAGCTGCTCGTGCTCGCCGGCCTGGCAGAGTCCAATAGTGAGGCCAAGCGGCTGATTTCCCAGGGCGGCGTCAGCGTGGACGGTGATAGAGTGCACAAGGTGGATGCCGACGTCGCCGTCAAAGATGGCGTGGTCCTCCGCGTCGGCAAGCGCCGTTTTGTAAAAGTTCGTCTTGAGTAGTTTCTGCCAGAAACGGTCGAGGGAGACAGAAGCACATGGAGATCCGCCAGACTATCTTGCAAGGGATTGACGCCGCGGCGGACCAACTAATTGGCCTTGCCCGCCGGATTCATGCGACCCCGGAGATTGCGTTTCAGGAACTAAAGGCGTCGCAGTGGCTGTCCGATACGCTGGAAAGCCACAGGTTTGCGGTACAGCGCGGCATCGCGGACCTGCCCACGGCATTCCGGGCCGAGGTTTCCGGCGGCCCGGGCGGGCCCTCTGTCGCGTTCCTCGCCGAATACGACGCCCTCCCCGAGATCGGTCACGCATGCGGGCACAACCTCATCTGCACGGCCGCGCTGGGCGCCGGCATCGGCCTCGCGGCCGTGGCGTCAAAACTGGCAGGGAAGGTGCTCGTGCTGGGCACGCCGGCTGAGGAAGGCGGGGGCGGAAAAGTGTTGATGCTCCAGCGCGGCGCCTTTGCCGGAATAGACGCGGCGCTGATGTTTCACCCCGCCGACTACACCTTGACCGCACGCTCATCCCTGGCATCCTACCGGCTCAAGGTAAAGTTTCTCGGCAAGGCCGCCCACGCCGCGGCGGCCCCCTACGAAGGAATCAACGCCCTCGACGGGCTGGTTCAGATGTTCGTCAACATTGGGCTGCTGCGCCAGCAGCTGCGTGACGACGCGCGCGTGCACGGCATCATCACCTACGGCGGTGCCGCTCCCAACATCATTCCGGACAGAGCGGAGGCCGCATTCAGCGTGCGCGCGGCCGACAGCGCCTACGCGGCGGCGGCGCTGGAGAAAGTGATCAACTGCGGTCGGGCAGGCGCGGCGGCAACGGGCGCTACCTTCGAGCACGAGACGCAGAAGGGTTACGATGCGATGAAGCCCAACCGCCCGCTGGCCGACGCCTTTGGGCGACATCTGCAGGAACTGGGATGGGCGGTTGATCTCCCGCCACAGCGACCGCGCATGGGTTCGACCGACATGGGCGACATCAGCCAGGTCATCCCATCGGTCCATCCATACCTGGCGATTGGAAAGGGCGTCGTCGGACATTCGGTGGGGTTCCGTGAGGCCGCGCTGTCTGAGCAAGGATTTCAGGCGATGCTGACCGCGGCGAAGGCGATGGCGCTGACCGGTCTGGACGTGATGACGAAGCCGGAATTTTTGGAGCAGGTTAGAGCGGACTTTTCCAGCGGAGCACGGCGCTGAGGGATTCTATCCCGTCATTGCGAGGCCCGAAGGGCCGAAGCAATCTCACGTGACAGGGGCGGGAGAGGCCCCGCTCCGCTCCGAGTCGGCTCGCCTGCCGAGCGTAACGCTCGCGCTCGCTGCTCCGGGCCCCCCTGTACAACTCGGCCAACTGCGAACTACGCCTCGTGTACAGGGCCCGACCCTCCGCGACGCGGCGCTCGCTAACGACGGCGACGGCTCGCCTCCAGTCGCTCGCGGAACCTCCCCCGCCCCTGTCTAGCAGAGAGTCATTGCGAGGCCCGCAGGGCCGAAGCAATCTCCTCTTCCCGCGTCCAGCCTCGTGGTTGACCCTATCCGGAGGCCCGACTATACTCTCCGTAGAGTTTTCCTTGATGGTGTGGGCCCTTAGCTCAGGTGGTGAGAGCGCACCCCTGATAAGGGTGAGGTCCGTGGTTCGAGTCCACGAGGGCCCACCAAGAAGGTTGAGGGGCCGCCAGCAGGCGGCCCAATCCTCTTACGCCTCTCCCCAGGGGAGAGGCCCTCATTTGAGATCATCTCGAGCCGGTCCCGCGATTCCGAGCTTCGGATCGCACGGTGAGGGGTCATTTCAGTCCTTCAAGCTGTCATTGCGAGGCCCGCAGGGCCGAAGCAATCTCCTGAATGTACCTCGTTGGGCGGGGGCGGGGAAGGGCCGCTCCGCTCCGAGTCGGCTCGCCTGCCGGGCGTAACGCTCGCGCTCGCGCTAGAGATCTCGAATCATGAACCATCTGTCTTCCGCAGGAGACAGTCGAGCCTCATTGAACCCAGTTCCATCCGAGTCGATCTCGCCGAAATTCAAGGAGGACACATGGCTAAGCCGCTGACGGTGGGCGTCGCGGTTCTGGTCCTTGCATGCTCCCTGTCCATTCCGCTGGGACGGCTTGCCGCTCAAGAAGCTGCCCTTACGTGGATGGTCGTCACCTACAAAATGCAGCTCGTGGAGGGCAGGCCCATGATGATGTTGATGGGTCCTTTCCCCAGCAGCAGTATGTGTGATGCCATGCTGAAGTTCGCCCAAGAAGGTCTTAGCCGGCAGGGACTGGAGATGGCGTCGTCAACGTGCAGGAAGGACGTGACGGTTGCCATCCCAGACCAGCCGGCTCCGAGCGTTCCTCCTCAGGTCCCTGCCGGTGGAGATGGTGCTGGACGGTGAGTCGAGCAGGAAGTGAAATACCTATTTCGCAAGGCGAGGCTACCCGTCGGAGAAAAACATGAAACCACGAGTCACGGTGATCACCCTAGGCGTGGACGACCTGGAACGGTCGCTCGCATTCTACCGCGACGGGCTTGGCTTCCCGACGGAAGGCATTGTCGGCAGGGAGTTTGAGCATGGTGCCGTCGCCTTTTTCAACCTGCAGTCCGGCTTGATACTCGCCGTGTGGCCTCGCAGTGACATCGCGTATGATGCAAAAATTCCTAAAGGTGCTCGTAGTGCCACTGAATTTACCGTCGGTCATAACGTGAACAGTAAAGAGGAAGTTAATGCGGTCATGGAACAGGCGAGAAAGGCAGGCGCGATAATCACCAAGGCCGCACAAGATACGTTTTGGGGCGGCTATGCCGGCTACTTCCAAGACCCCGATGGTCACCTGTGGGAGATTGTGTGGAACCCGCAAATGAAAATCGAAGAGGATTGAGCCGGCTGACCTTTGACTTCATCCGCCCGCCTGGCCGTCGCGTCTCCATGCGTTCGGATCTCCTACAAGCCACAAACAATATGATCGTGGTTGCCACCGACCTCGCGCCATCCAAGCCTGTGGAGTATTTGGGGGAGATCGTGATGAACGCGGGGTACCGGGCGGTGTGGTTCCTCTTTAAGGATCAGCCCTACGATATCGGCCGCGTCTATCGCCCGGACGGGACCTGGATGGGGTACTATGCCGACGTCCTCGAGCCGGTACGATGGGACGGCTCGGATCCCACCACGCTTGAACCGATCATCGACCTCTTCCTCGATCTCTGGATCGCGCCGGACGGTAGATTCGAGGTTCTCGATGAAGACGAGTTTGAAGAGGCGGGCGTTCGTGGGAACATCACGGCGCACCAGATCGACCATGCCAGGCGAGTGCTTCAGGATCTGGTCCGGGCGACCCAGCGAGGGAACTTCCCGCCTGCGGTGGTCAAAGAATTCCTGCTGCGGAAAACTCAGCCACAGGAGGGTCACTGATCGTAGTGGAATTGCTCATTATTCCTTCGGAAGAAAGAATGGAGGGGGTAAAGAAGATGAAGGCATGGGTTGCTCTGGCAATAATGTCGCTGCTCACCGCCGGATTTACAACGCCGGCCCTTGCGGGCAAGCCGGCGAATCCAAACTGCTGGGGCGTCGTCACCTCCCAGCGGGCTACAACCGTGGGTGATATCGGCGAGCACGCGTCGACTCAGGATGTGCCGCGCTTGGGGTTGGGGAATGTCGCTCGTCTATTCGTTGAACTCGGACTTTTGATCGAGGGCCACGTCAGCGATCTGGGTACCTTCCTGGCTGAGATCGATGGGATCGCAGCGACCGAATGCCCGTGATAGCCTGGAGATAACGGTACCCGGCACCAGGGATCGTCAGATCTGTACTGGTGCCTAAGTCCGGGAGGAATAGGGCCGCCAGGAGGCGGCCCTATTCCTTTTCTGTATGAAGACGAGTTTGAAGAGGCAGGCGTTCGCGGGAGAGCTTCCCGCCTGCGGTGGTGAAGGAATTCCGATAGAATCCGTTCCAATCGGTAGCATACTCAAAACCTTGAGGAGATTTCTGCCCCGTTGGTGTGCGCACCGCAACCGCGTCTGGTCCGGAAGTTGCTCCGATTTGTATCGTGGGGATCCAGGCCATGGCGGGTGGCGGCAGGCCAGACCTGCGACGTGTGTGGCATCATTCGTGGGGCCGGTTGAGGCGAGCGGGGCGCCTCGGCCCCAGGCTACGCTTTGCACTTGTCGTCGGACTCACGGTCATGGCGTTGATCGCCAGCCTGTCCCCGCTTGCCGCGGCGGCGATCCGCGAATCCATCATCGATTGGGAAGCCCGCCAGGTCGCGGATCAGGTCAGCGGACTCTCCTCCCCCGCGTTCACGCGCGCTGAATTTGAGGACGGCCTGGGACCAGACAAACGAACGTTTTTTGACGGCCTATTCGCGGATCCCAGGCATACCAGCCTGATGCGGGTCAGGTTGTGGAGTCGTTCGGGTGTCCTCCTGTACAGCAACGACGACTTCGGGATCGGGATGGAGTTCCCGATTTCCAACGGGCTGCGTGCCGCGCTGGACGGCTCGGTGGCCGTGCAGCCGGCGTCCCAGTTCGGCCCGTTTCCGGCCAAGACGATGTACATGTCCCGGGACGGGTATTTGCGGTACGTCACCTTTCAGGAGAAGCAGGTCTGGATCGATCCGCCCGCCAACGAGCCGGTGGCCTCTGGGGCCCGGATCAAGCCCGCGGCGCTGATGCCCGCAGTCTCACAATCCGGCGTCGTGCGGCTCTTTGTTCCGGTAAGCCTCAAGGATGCCTTGAACCCGTCAGGGGCGTTTGAAGTGTTTTACGACTTCAGGCCGATGGAGCGCCGGCTGGCCCAGGTCCAGCGGACCGTGTGGGCCATAGCGCCAAGTGGATTTTTCGTCCTCTGCTTCGGCATGGTGGCCCTGATGCAGGTGACGACGCATACGTCACACCGGCACGATGAGAGTTTGCGCGCGGCCCACCTCGGCACGTACCGCGCCTTGGCCAGCGCCGTAGACGCGCGAGATTCTCATACAGGCAACCACTCCAGCCGGGTGGCGGCATTTGTGTTGGGCGTGGCGCGCCGCCTCGATCTCCCGCCATCAGCCCTCGCGGAACTGGAGGTTGCCGCCCGGTTGCATGACATCGGCAAAATCGGCGTCCCCGACGACATCTTGATGAAGCCGGGTCCCTTGACGTCCAGCCAGTGGGAGCTCATGCGGCAGCACGCCGTGGTCGGAAGTTCGATCCTCCACTCCGCGCCGTTAAGTCAGGCGATCAAAGATGCTGTCCGCCATGTGCATGAGTGGTGGGATGGCCGGGGATACCCGGACAGCTTGGACGGTGAGCGGATCCCGCTGTTTGCCCGCATTCTGGCTGTCGCGGACGCGTTTGAGGCCATGACGTCCGACCGGCCATACCGTCCCGCGCTCCCATCCCAGCAGGCCCTGGCTGAGCTGAGGCGGATGCGCGGCGTGCAGTTTGACCCGCAGATCGTGGATGCGTTCTGCGCGTGCGCGCAGGGGGGCGACCTGCCGGGGTCGTGACCTAGGCCCGTTTTAGTCGCGGCGGAGGAGGCGTCTGAGACAAAGGCTTCTGAAACGCAGCCCGCAGCGCCGCGGCCATATCCGTATCCGCCTCAGGTCCCTGGAAGCCGTGCACCATTCCCGCATAGCGTTTGTGTGTCACGGGTACGCCCTCGTTCCGCAGGCGCGCCGCGTACGCCTCGCCTTCGTCTCGCAGCGGATCGAACTCGGCCGTGGCCACGAACGCGGGAGGAAGTCCCCGCAGGCTCGGCGCGTGCAGCGGTGAGGCATACGGGTGCCGGCCATCGGCGTCGGTGGTCAGGTAGTGCCGCCAGTACCAGCGCATCCCCTCAGAGGTCAGACCGTATCCCTCGGCGTTCTCGCGGTATGACGGCGTGTCGAACGCGGAGTCAATAACCGGGACAATCAGGAGCTGATAGGAAAGCGGGGGCCCGCCGCGATCGCGGGCTGCAAGAGCGACCACCGCCGCCAGGTTGCCTCCGGCGCTAGAGCCGCTCACGGCCAGGCGTGTCGGGTCACCGCGAAATGTTTGCGCGTGCTGCGAGGCCCAGCGCGTGCCCGCGTACGCATCTTCCACGGCCGCCGGGAATTTGTACTCGGGAGCGTGGCGGTAGTTTACCGAGACCACCATGCAGCCGGCAGCATTCGCCATCATCCGGCAGAACTGGTCTACCGTGTCCAGGTTCCCCACCACCCATCCCCCGCCGTGGAAATAGACGAGGACCGGCAGGGAACTCTTGTCCACCGGTGTGTAGAGGCGGATGGGGATCGTGCCGAGGGGGCCTGGAATCGTGAGGTCCTCGGTTCGAGCCACCGGGTCGCCCGGGCCCGCCGCCCGGGCCACGCGAATCGCCTGGGCCCGGGCCTCTTCGACCGAGAGCTCCTGCACGGGCCTGACACCCATAGCGGCCCGCTGGTCCAGAAACGCTTTCGCCGATGCGTGGAGGGGCATGAGACTTGTCCCTACAGGGTTACGCGGTCCGCCACGCCGTATCCTTGGGGTATGAGGCAGAGGCCACACACGTGATCTGGAGCGAGTTTGAAGCCGCAGCGCCGGAGGTGGCGCGGCTGGGGGCCGAGCGCCTGCTGCGGACGGGGCTCGCCATCGTGGCCACGATCCGGCGGGACGGTACGCCGCGGATCGATCCGGTGGAACCGTTCTTCTCGCATGGACACTTGCTGCTGGGCATGATGCGGTCACAGAAGGCCTTTGACCTGTTGCGCGATCCGCGCTGTTTGCTCCACAACCCGATCTCAGATCCCAATGGGTCTGAAGGCGAGTTCAAGTTGCGCGGGCGGGCGGTGGACGTCCAGGGCGCCAACCTGTGGGAAGGCTACCGTCAGGCATATGCCGACCGGTGGAAGAGACGCCCTCCGGAGGGGTTCCCATTCCGTGTGTTCTCTCTCGATATTGACAGCGCGGCGCTGATCCGGTGGGACATTGAGAAAGGCGAGATGATCATCGGACTGTGGAGTCTCGCCCACGGCGTGACAGAGACCAGACGGAAATACCCATAACAGGTTACCCCATCCGGCGAGTCCCCTTGAAGCCAGCGGTCCCCCGTACGCGTATTTTCCGGCAATTTCAGGCATGTTTCTTGCTATCAGGTGGAAATGAGGGGCAAAAGGCAGAGCCGGCCGCCACAGGCTGCAAAGGATCAGGCTGACCCTGCAGAGGCACACAGGCCGTGGAGCCAGTACTCGCCTCTACGGATCGGGGTTTGCGGGCTGATCGCCACCTCCGGGCGCGAGGGGGACGGGGCTGGACCCAAATCCTGTGCGTGTTCGGGATGCTGGTCCTGCTCGGTGCTATCCTCGGGCGATCCGCAGCAGCAGGCGCGGAGGCGTTTCCCACTGACGCAGTTGGCCGGCTCATCATCGATGATCAGCGCCTATGCACGGCTTTCATCATTTCGTCTGACGTACGGCAGGTCCCCGATGGGTTTGGCGGTCGGAGCACCGTGTATGAGAACTGGCTCGCCACAGCCGGCCACTGCCAGGGCGGAACGCTTGTTTTCCAGCAGCAGAGTCAAGCATATACCGCGCGCGTCATTGGTTTCAGTGCGGGGCGCGCCAATGGCGGCTTCGATGTCATGGTGATGTCGTTCGTCAGCGACAAGCGGCTGCCGGCACTGGAGCCTGCGTTTGGCGAATACCCCCAGGTGGGCGATCCTCTGATGCTGGTTGGCTATGGATCTCGGGCGCTGATGATGCGGGTGGGTCCGTTGCTACGGTACGATGAGCGTGGACATATGGAAATTCGCGGCTATGCCAGCCGCGGCAACAGCGGAGGCCCGGTGTTGATCCCTGGAACACGGCGCGTCGTCGGTGTTGGCATCGAGACAACGCTGGACAAACCGGAAGGCGCCTCATTCATCTACTGCATTCTGGCCACCTGCGCAGTAAAGCCTCCGTATACCGCGGCGCACATCGATAGGCTGAAGGGTCTCGCCAATTTCCATTAGGTCGCTATTCCATCTCTCGTAACCACGGCGCTGCGGTTCTCATCGCCGCGGCGAGGATCACCAGAACTGCAGCATTCACCATCACCGTGCGCGGTTCACCGATGCGTTCTGCGGCGGCCCCGACCCACAGCGCGCCCAGCGGCATGGCGCCGAAGAACACCAGGCTGTAGATGCTCATCACCCTCCCTCGCAGCGCGTCGGGCACCTGAGCCTGCACCATCGCGTTGGCGAGGTTCATGATCAGGACCATCGCCGCACCGACCGCCGCCAAGACCACCAGAGAGAGCAGGGGGCTTGCGACGACGGCGAACGCCAGGATGGTCAGCGGAAGGACAACGGTGCCCAGCGTCAGGAGGGATCCTCGCCGGATGCCTCCTCCCAGCGCAGCGATGAGCAGGGCGCTGCCGACGGCCCCAACACCGCGCGCAGACTGCAACAGGCCGTTCGTCGTGGCGTTGCCGTGCAGGATCTTGACTGCCCACGCGGGGATCAGGGTGCCGACTGAGACGCCGAACAAGCTGATCATGCCGACAATGACGACCAGCATTCGCACCGGCGGATGCGAGAGCGTGTACTGGATTCCCTCGCGCAGTTCGGCATCCGCCCGCCGCGCCCGGGAAGAGTCCGGACGGACCTCCAGGTTCATCATCAGCAGGGCGGCGATGACGGCCAGGAACGAGATGCCGTTGATGGTGAAGCACCACGCCGGTCCAAACGCCGCATAGGTCACTCCGGCCAACGCGGGACCCAGCGCCGTCGCCGTACTGAACATGGTGGAGTTCATCGCGATGGCGTTGGTGAGGTTCTCGCGTGGAACAAGGTCGACCACAAACGCCTGCCGCGCCGGGGCGTCAAAGGCGTTGGCGACGCCGAGCGCGGCCGCCAGGGCGGCCACGTGCCACGGCTGCACGTGCCCCGTGAACGTCAGGAACGCCAGCACAAAGGCCAGCGCCATCATCAGGGTCTGTGTGCTCACCAGCAGCGTCCGGCGGGGCACACGGTCGGCGACGACGCCGCCATAGAGCATCAGGACCCACGTCGGCATGCCGGACGCAAACCCGACATAGCCCAGGTAGGCGGGAGAATGCGTCAGCTGGAAGACCAGAAATCCCTGGGCGGTGGCCTGCATCCACGTTCCAAATAGCGAGACCAGCTGGCCCGCGAACCACAGCCGGTAGTTTCGGTGCTTCAACGAGGCAAACGTGGCGCCGCGCGCCTGCGTAGCCCATCGGCTCATGTGTCTGCCGGTTCCACGCCGCACACATGGTCCCTCCCCCAGCGGGACCCAGGAAAAGAAGGCGAGGAAATCGAAAATCGTCAGTTAATCAACAATCTGGCAAGGGGGGATATCTCCTATGCGCACAGCCGCCATCAGTGTGCTCGCAGCGTTTGCGATCGGTCTTCTCCTTCTTCAGCCAGGCATCGGCGCCGCTCCGTTCTCGTTGTTCGGCGCGGCGACTCTTGTCAAGACCGGCGCACCGCCCAATCCGTGGGCGGTGCAGCTCATCTCCAACACCGGTAATACAACCGCGGCCGACGACTTCGGCGGAATCGCGTTTCAGGACTCGAACGACAGCCTGACATTCGCGGGCTTGTACGGGTTGAGCGCGGACTATCAGGTTGTCACTGGAGATTGTGGCGGAGGAGCTCCACGTTTCTCTATTGGAATCGATACGAATGACGATGGGGCGGTCGACGGAAACGTATTTGTCTACATCGGTCCTGAGCCGAGTTTCTCAGGTTGCGCAGCCCTCTTGTCGGAATGGCAGTCCACAGGAAACCTCATCGGCATTCCGGCGGCTGACAAGCGATATGACCTTACTCAGGTGGGTGGCACGTTTTACGACACATACGACAACGCACTGACTCTCGTCGGTAGCAAGAAGGTTCTCTATGTGGCGTTGGTGGTTGACGCCGGATGGGCTTTCCCTCCTGACCACGTGCAGACGTTCAACGTGGACAAATTTGCCGTCAA
>Ga0209689_1003034_pt1 | contig 12387 bp, 20 predicted proteins | sample GraSoiAngelo_149_FD_187119 | JGI IMG/M metagenome (GOLD analysis project Ga0209689, IMG submission 187119) | Grasslands soil microbial communities from the Angelo Coastal Reserve, California, USA - 14_1009_09_30cm (SPAdes) (version 2) | ecosystem: Environmental > Terrestrial > Soil > Grasslands ...
CCTCCTGGTCTGGGTGTTAACCCGTTTGGGAGTCAATCATGGAGACACCACCGGACGGAAGTGGCGCGCCGTCGCTGGTCTGTCGCTGATGGCGCGCCTGGTCTAGTGTCGTAACACCAAGTCCCGGCGCAAGCCGAGACGCGCAGCCGTGGTGCTGCGCACAACTACACGACGCTCGGGGGTGGAGTACCGGTCCCACTCCCGAGCGTTCGCTAACCGCACACGACTTTCACAGATCTCGCCGCACGGCGTGGTCAAGGGGCCGACGGCGTGTCCTGGCCGGAAAGGCTGGATCATATTCGCCTCACCGCGATTTGCTCATGCGCGCTCCAGGTCCGCAAATCGGCGATCTCAGGCCGCCCGATCTTGCGTACGTGAGCGCTGGCGAGCTTGCCGCCGGCTGACACGTAGGGTCGGGTGATGACTTCCCACTCTCCGGTCGCGTCAGTGAATCTATCGCCGATCTGGAGCTCCATCGGCAGGACGCGAACGTCGGTCAGCTTCGCAGGCTCTGGCTTCTTATCGGGCTTCGGCTTATCCATCGGCGCGCCTCAGCGCATCTCGCGCCGCGCCCATTTCTGAGAGCGTCACGCGGCGAGCCTTGGGCGCGGGAGTCAGATCCCATCCAGGCGGGTTCTCATCGGGCCACAAGGGCACCTCGATCGTCTTCGGGCAGAAGTTGCATTTGATCGCCATCTGTCGGTGCGGGCGGCGATTGTAGTGATGCGGCGGCCCTCTTGGCCTCGTCGTCGAACCGGACTGACCCGGCCCATGGTTCCCCGTCGCGGACGTGGATTCGCGCAACTAGCACGCCTGTAAGGGCCTCGTGATCAAGCAGTACCTTTCGTAGAATTGCCCGGTAGGTCGCTGGTCGCGAGTTCAGGTGCTATCGCTTTGCCCGATCTCCGCGGCAAGACGCTTATGGCTGGCGACTTGCCGACAGCGGATCCGATTCGGATCGTTCACGTTCCGTGACCATGAGTTTCGTGACCATGAGGGGAGCAGCTGCCACGACAGGCAGGTTGCTGCTCGCAGCTGCCTGGGGAGCCCGGGGAAGGATTGCGAACGTGTCGAATTTAGTCGGTAGCGGATCCCACGCATACTCTGGAATGACCTCGCCGTCCGCGACGGCCTTGAGGAGCGCGGCGCGCTGCTGCGGGTTGGTAATGCGTGCGAGTGGGGCCTCTTGTTCCGGAGTCGGTCGGCGTCGGCGAAACCAGTCGAAGAGACCCATCCGTATTGACCTCCAGCAGCTCGACTGCTATCACACAGGACGGAAAATCGCGGCATGTCCAATGAGCTTCAAATAAGTCTACACCGCGAGCCGAATACACGCTTCAGGGCGGGCGCTACTGTGAAGCCTGACTCGAAACGGTTGCGGCGTTGCGGGGAGGGATGCCGTGGCGTGACATCGTCGCAGGCCGGATTCCGGCCTGTATTTGCTGAGCCACCCGGCTCAGAACAGGGTGCTTTGTGACATCGCGTTTCTCCGGTGTTTGACAACGTCGGCAGAGTTCCTGTATACGCGACCCAACTGCCTTTCCAGTTGGTGGACCAGGGTTGGATGTCCAAGGGAGACAGAACGAATGGAGGTGCTGACCATGATCTCCATAAGAACGAAGCGAATCACGTTCGGTGTCCTTCTCGCTGGATTGCTTACCGTGACGGCGGCATGCAGTCTGGTCGCCGCGATGCGCGGAGCGCCCGCCGTCAAGCCGACTTACAGCGTGGTACAGGCGCCCACGCCTCAGGTAGTGCCGGCGGGCCCGCCCGCAACGGCGAGTGTTGAGACGCGCCCGGATCTCGCGGTCGCGCCGGTTAAGCCCACAGAGGCGGCCGTGCCCACTGCGTCCGAATCGACTCCGGCGGAGCGGCCGTCAAACAGTGCGGAAGATCCTCGGGCCGTTATCGACTGGCTGCTGAACCGCTCGCGATAGGCACCAAGATCGGATGGAGGCGGGCGCTTCCGTCTGAATGCTGAAGTTGACTGCCGAAGACCACGGCCGGCTCTGGGCCGTCGCCGGGCAGACGGCCTTTGAGAGGATCTACGTTCTGAACGCGCTCGAACCTGGGCTCGAGGCCTACGAGATCTACCCAGGCTGCGTGCCCTGCTCATGACGGTAGAGGCGTGTCCCTCAGCCCAATCCGGCCCTTCTCGCGCCCGGTTTAGAGCGGGACCCGCCGCAGCCGAAGCGCGTTGCCGATGACGGACACCGAACTGAACGTCATCGCGGCGCTCGCGATGATCGGGCTCAGCAGCAGACCCGTCCACGGGTAGAGCACGCCTGCGGCGATTGGTACGCCGAGCGCGTTGTACACGAAGGCGAAGAAGAGATTCTGTCGGATGTTGCGCATCGTGGCCCGGCTGAGACCCCGTGCGCGAACGATGCCCCGCAGATCACCCTTCACGAGGGTCACGCCCGCGCTCTGCATCGCGACATCGGTACCCGTGCCCATGGCGATGCCCACGTCCGCTGCCGCGAGCGCCGGGGCGTCGTTGACGCCGTCGCCGACATGGCGACCTTGCGTCCCTTCGCCCGCAGGTCGCGGACGACCTCGATCTTCCGCTCCGGCAGCACCTCGGCCTCGACGTGCGTGATGCCGAGCTTTGCGGCCACGGCCTCGGCTGTCCGGCGACTGTCCCCCGTGAGCATCACGATCGTCAATCCCGCCTGCCGCAGCTGCTCGAGCGCTTCCGGAGCAGACTCCTTGATCGGGTCGGCCACCCCGATCAGGCCGATCCGCCGTCTGTCGCGCGCAACGAACATCACGGTCTGACCGTCGCCGCGAAGCTCCTCGGCGCGAGCCAGGGCCGCGCCAGGATCGACCCCGACCTCGCGCATGAGGGCGACGTTGCCGAGGGCGACCGCATGGCCGCCGACCCGTGCAACGACACCCTTGCCCGTCACGGAGCGAAAATCGTCGGCGGCGACGGGCTTGATGCCCCGCGCCTCCGCGCCTTCCACGATGGCCGCGGCCAGCGGGTGCTCGCTCCCAACCTCGACGCTCGCGGCGAGGCGCAGCACTTCGCCCTCATCGGCGTCCGCGACGGGCACGACGGCACGCAGGCGCGGGCGCCCCTCGGTCAGCGTGCCCGTCTTGTCCACGACCAGGGTGTCCACTTTCTCGAGGATCTCGAGCGCCTCGGCGTTGCGAATGAGCACGCCGGCGAGCGCGCCGCGGCCGGTGCCGACCATGATGGACATCGGCGTCGCCAGTCCGAGCGCGCAAGGGCACGCGATGATAAGGACGGCGACGGCGTTTACCAGCCCGTACGCCAGGCGCGGCTCGGGGCCCCAGATCGCCCACGCCACGAACGTCGCCACGGCGACCAGCACGACGGCGGGCAAACCATGAGGAGACGACGTCCGCCAGGCGCTGGATCGGGGCGCGGCTGCGCTGCGCCTCGCCCACCATGTGGACGATCTGAGCCAGCAGCGTCTCGCTGCCCACGCGCTCGGCACGCATCACGAAGCTACCCGTGCCGTTGACGGTGCCGCCAATGACGCGGCTACCGGGAGTCTTCTCCACGGGTATCGACTCGCCCGTCACCAGCGATTCGTCCACCGCGCTCCGGCCCTCGAGCACCACGCCGTCGACGGGGACTTTCTCGCCGGGACGCACGCGTAGCCGGTCCCCGACCTGCACATGCTCGCGGCACGTCCTCCTCGGTGCCGTCGGGCCGGAGCCGGCGTGCCGTCGGGGGCGCCAGGCGGAGCAGCGCCCGGATCGCGCTACTCGTCTGGCTGCGCGCGCGCAGCTCGAGCACCTGGCCCAGCAGCACGAGGACCGTGATGACGGCTGCGGCCTCGAAGTAGAGCCCGACCTCGCCGCCGTGCGTGCGGAACGACGCCGGGAAGAGCCCGGGCGCGAGCGCCCCGACGACACTGTAGACGTACGCCATCCCGGTGCCGAGCGCGATCAGCGTGAACATGTTGAGGCTGCGGTTGACGACCGACGCCCAGCCCCGCTGGAAGAAGGGCCAGCCCGCCCACAGGACCACCGGCGTCGCCAGCACGAGCTGTAGCCACGCCGAGACCCGGCCCGGGATCAGGTGACGAAGTGGCTGGCCGGGCAGCATGTCGCCCATGACGAAGGCGAGCAGCGGCAGCGTGAGTACGAGCCCGATCCAGAACCGCCGTGTCATGTCCACCAGCTCGGGGTCCGGGCCTTCGACGGCGCCTACCGTCCGCGGCTCGAGCGCCATGCCACAGATCGGGCACGACCCCGGCGCGGCGCGCACGATCTGCGGATGCATCGGGCAGGTCCACTCGGTTCGCGGACTTGCCGCCACCATGGGCTCCAGTGTCATGCCGCACTTCGGGCAATTCCCCGGTCCGCGCTGGCGGACCTCGGGATGCATCGGGCAGGTGTATATCCGGTCGTCGGCCGTCATGCCCTCACCGTCGAGGTGACTTCGAGCACGCGTTGCGTGTCCCGGCACATCCGACGCAGGCACGAGCGGCTATACGATCTTACCAGCACGAGACCTACGATCCGCCAGAACCCCGAGCGCGGCAACTCGTAGACGATGGAAATCGTCAGCCGCGATGATGACGGCGATAGCGGCTCGACCGCCACGCGCATCTCGTAGGACGCAATGATCAACAGCCGGGGCTCGCCGATCGTGCGCCACACTTTCTCGCGCGGCGGCACGTACTTCGTGACGGACTCCGAGAAGTCGATCGAGAACCCCCGCATCCCGGCATCGGCTGCTCTCCGTTGAAAACAACGTCAAAGCAACGCGGCCGGGTCACGGGACGAGGTTTCCTGCCAGGTCGCAGCGGAAACGCGGGCGGCCGTCCCAAAAGCGCTACGAAGCTGATCGAGACGATCCAGCAGGAGACCCGCGACGGCAAGGAGCTCGTCGAATTCATGCTACTGACCTTTCGCTCGGGTCCGATGCGCTACCGCATAGAGGCCGCTCACTGGCTCACCGAACGTGGCTTCGGTAAGGCGCCGCAGATCGTCGAGCACATGGGTGAGGACGGCGGACCGGTCAGCGTCAAGGTCATTCGGGGTGAGGGTGCTCCTGATCGCACGAGGGACGCAGCAGGGCGGGATTCTCGAGGCCGCTTCCGCTCAGGCGTCTCCGGTAACCCGGCAAGGCGATTTCAGCCAGGGACGTCAGGCAACCCCAGCGGCAAGCCGAAGAACTTCTCGATTCATCAGCTCATGGCCGAGGCGATTGACGACAACACCCGCGACGAAGCCGTAGGCGCGTGCAGGAGAACCTGAAGACCCGACGGAGTGTCCTCCCGACCCTCGAGTTCGCGGCCCGGCTCAACCGAGAGATCGGCCTCGGCTCCGAGGATCGTCCACCGGGCATCACCATCACGTTCGTCTCCAATCTTCAACCTGGCGCGCTCAAGCGACGGCATGAGGCCGAACGCAATTCGGGCGTCCGCCGCGAGCGCAGTCGAAAGGACGGTGCGGCATGACAGAGGCAGCGCAGCAGCCACCCAAGCAGCAAGATCTTTCGGGTCCGCTTCACCGGCACTTGGGTTCCACCACGGCGCCGGAAGCCGTGAAGGAGGGCCACGTTGCCCTGGGCAAGACCGCGCGCCATTAGGCCGAGGCGGGGAAGGATCAGCGGCGTTTCCGCTGGCGCCGCCGAGGGCGAAGACGCCGAGCGCCACAGAAAGGACGGCGAACTGGCCCGGACAGGGACGGTGAGACGCCGGTGATCCGAGCGGTCGGTGAGACGCCGCGGCACGAATACAGCCCAATACAGCCTTGCGACAGTGTAACGCCGCGGGCGGCAAGCCGGAGGAGGCGCATGGCTGAGACAGCGTCAGCGTTCAGCAGAGAGGACCGGGAACTGCACAACGGCGGAAACGGTGCGACCGCTTCAGGTCGGCGCCTGCTGAGACGACCAACCACCTCGGAGACGGAACGAATCCTGCGTGAGTGTCCCCCCGTAGGTCTCACGGTTCCCTTGGTTGTGGCCGCGATTCGGCGAGAAACCGGTTGCTCACGCGCGACCGCTTACCGCGCCGTCTCAGATGCCTTCGCTGCCGGCATCCTGGAACCGACGAGGGACGAAGATTCGTGAGACGCCGGCTTGGCTGAGAAGAGCGGGGCGCGGCGAATGTAGGGCCGCCCGACCACTTACCACTCCTCGGTTGAGTCGGTCATGCGATCACCGATCTGGAGCTGCATGGGGCGGACACGAGCGGTGCCCCGGTGGCTCGGGCGGCGGCATCCCAGGTAACGGAGGTTGTACCGGCTTGGCCTTCTGGCGCTTCTTCTGGGGGCGCGGCTTAGCCATCCACTCGTCAGGCGTCACTTCGTCTTCGGTTCGTGGCCGAGGAAGCAGGTCACGTTCCAGGCTGTAATCTTCTCGGAGGAGTAGTTCACCTTCACCCGCCATTTCACCTGCTCGAAGGTGCCCTCGACCGTCGCGGCACCAGCCTGACACGGCGGCTTCTCATACGAGGTCACGCGGACGGTCTGAGAGCCATCACCGAAGTCGAACGTGTAGTAGCGAGTCCTCGTGCGTGTGACGTGTTCCCGAAAACGGCTCATCGTTCCGATGACGGCCACTGGCTGGCCGCGGAAGTGGTCGGGATCAGCGAGGAGTTCGCCCACCGAGACGGGAGCGGCTTGCGCGGCTGTGACCGCGACCAGCGCCACGCCGAGGGACAGGAGGGCTCCACTCATCGTGTTGCCTCCGCTTTCCTCAACGCCTCCCACGCCGCCCGCTGCGTCGCTTGCCACGGTGTGCGCTCCCGCCCGGTGCCCGTCGCGCTCGTCGGCGAGTGCTCCATCCCGGTCGTGTAGAAGGTCCGAATCGGGATCACACAGTGCGTCGCCGGATCGCGTGGTAGACCACCAAGAAAACCACAGCTCCGATGACGGCCACGATGAGACTGTAGATGTTCAACCCGGTGACCCCGCGCATGCCGAACAGGTTGAACAACCAGCCCCCGATCACCGCGCCGACGATACCCAGGCCGATGTCGAGGAAGAACCCTTCGCCCGTTTTGTTGACCAGCTTGCTGCCGATGAAGCCCGCGATCAGACCGAGCACTATCCACGCGATGATCGACATGGTCTGCCCTCCCGGTTTTGATACAGGTGGTGTCGCTACTGGATCACCTGGTCCGCCCGCAGAAGCAGCGTCTGGGGGATCGTGAGACCGAGCGACTTGGCGGTCTTCAGGTTGATCACTAGCTCGAACTTCGTGGGCTGCTCGACGGGGAGGTCCGCGGGCTTGGCGCCCTTGAGGATCTTGTCGGCGTAGCCGGCGAGCCGTGCATGCACCTCGCGCTGGCTCGCTCCATAGCTTATCAGCCCCCCTGCGGCGGCGTACTCGCTCCAGCCGAACATCGCCGGGATTCGGTGTGCGATGGCGAAGCTGGCGAGGCTGACGCGATTCGCCATCGTCGCGCCTTCGGGAAAGACGATCATTGCGTCCGGCCGCGCCCCGCGCACCGCCTCAAGCGCCTTATCGAGTTCGGGGCTCGTTCCGAAAGGGGACTGCCTGAAGGGAACGTAGACCAAGTGGATTCCGAGGCTCCGAGCCGCGGTGTCGGTGGCATGCAGCTCGGATTGCTCCCCCGGGTGATCAGTATTCGATAGCGCGGCGAGCGAACGCAGCCGGGGGAAGGCTTCCTTGAGCAACTCAACTCGCTTGCCCGCGATTTCAAGCGAGAGGAAGGTGCTGCCGGTCAGATTGCCACCAGGTCGGGATAGACTCTTCGCGAGACCGGCCTCGATGGGGTCACCGCTTATGGCGAAAAGAATGGGAATATCCGGCACGGCTCGCGCCGCCCGGACCGCCGTAAGGCTGGCGACAATCAGGGCGACTTTCAACTGTGCCAGTTCCGCCGCGCCTGCGACTAGCGCCTGCAAATCCCCATGCGCGTGTCGAGTGTCGAGGACGACATTTTGCCCCTGAACGTAGCCCAGCTTCTTCAGGCCTTCACGAAATGCTTGCAAGAACGGGTCGGGCTCCGATCCTGCGGACAGCCAGCCGATCCGGGGCGGCGGAGGCTTTTGTGCGCGCAGAGGCGTCGTCGGTAGCAGAGTCGCAGCGAGGCCGATGATCACAGCGCGTCGGCCGAAGATCAGCCGCATGGGCACCTCGGTGGAGGATAGCTTGGGGGGGAGTCTAGCCGAACGCCACGACGCGCACCAGCCCGGCGCGGCACGCGGAGGGCGCGGTCACGAGCCTAGTTGAACCAGTCCGCGCGCCGGATCTGGCTCCGTAGCTTGAGCGCTTGAACTCGAACCTGACCACGGACCACGCCTCCGCGCTCCAGCGGCTCTGCAGCATCGCGCGCAGGCGGTCGTGAGCATGGGAAACATCCGTGGCAGGCTCTCGGCGGCGAGCAGGACCGCCTTGAAGCCCGCCACCGTGGACATCAAAGCGAGCGCGTCCATGCTCTGCGCCCGCGTGATGCGCGGCATGAATTCGACGGAGAAGGCGAGCGCGCCGGTAGCGGCAATCTCCTCGACGGCCCGTGGATTGCCCAATGGCCGCAGGAATCCGATGAGAGCCTGGTCGCGCCGAAGGAACTGGAGATCCGCGTCCTCGTTCTTGTCATTCGCCCCGTACCCGAGAACCTGGAGAATCACCTCTGCGCCGAAGACCTCCGAGCGCGAGGTGGCGATCTTTGCTCCCCTCTCAACATAGAGCGCGTCAGGATAGAACGCCGTCTCGCCGGCGCCCGCTTCTACCAGAACCTCACACCCGGCTTTCGCGAGAGTCGGGATCGAGGCGGGTATGAGAGCGACCCGCCGTTCCCCGGGGAAGGTTTCCTTGGGAACGCCGACAATCATTGCAGGCCCTGACTTCCTCTCTTTCCACAACACACACTACGCTGACCGGCGGGCTCGGTCGAATTGGAAGTCCTTGACCCGCGTGCGCCACGGCAGGAGACTGGCGCTGTGGAGCGTCTTCGGAGGTTAGCGATCTTCTCGACTGAGCTTACTGACAGGCTCTGCCGCCTCGACGGACGCCATTGCGGCGGCCCGAGATGCGCCTTCGCACGCCTGCCTGGCTTCCGCCTCCGCGGACGCGGCGTCTTCAGACCGCTTCCGACAGCGCGCTCCTAGCGCGTCTGCGCGATCGGCCTGCGTATCACCGCCGGCGATGCACTCGCCGTGATGGACCCCTAGACTATTCGTTCGAGCATCCCAGACAAAAAGGAGACAGAGATGATTCAAGTGACCGAGCTGGCCCGAGAAACCTTCGCGGAGACGCTCGAGAACATGGTCGATAGACCCGGCGTGATGCTGCGTATTGGCCCCACCGACTCGGGTCTGGGGATCTTTCCGGACACACTGAAGGATGATGACCAGGTCATCGAGCACGAGGGGCGGGCCGTGCTGCTCATCGACCGCGAGGTGTCGACGAAGCTCGCCGACACGACGATCGATGTCGAGGAGCACTCCGACGGGCCTCATTTCGTGATCCGGCGATAGCGAAAGCTGGACGATGAGGATCGCAGCACCCACCCGATCACAGTACCGAATCAATGAGGTTGAAAGGATGCGAACGCTCACGATGGCCGTTGCGGTCCTGGCTTCAGTGACCTTGGTTGCGGAGGCGGGAGCTCAAAAGGTCCCGACACCGACTGGGCAGAGTTCGCCACCTCTGGGCGAGCAAACGCCGGCCCAGGAGGGAGACGAAAAGACGGTCGAGGGCCAAGTCGGGGAGCTCTTCAAGGACGGTGATAACCCTTACGGACAGCACCAAGCTGGTGACCCGCCTGGAGTCGTGATGAGGCCCGGGGTCCTCACGGAGGGTCATGATCGTCATCGCGAGCTACAGGGAGCAGAACGGCAAGAAGGTCATGACTGGAATCGCTATAAAAGGCAAGGAGCCCAACGACTCACCAAAGCAGAACTGAGATCGCGCGAGTCCTACGCCGACAACGCGTCGGCCGCCTGGCGGCGCGTCTTCGTCACAGTATTCGCATGACTGACCACAGCCAGTTCGTTCAGCTCGAGTACTTGCGGGCTGACATCTGAGGGCCGAAGAGCCTGTGAGGCCGGTCGTAACCTACAAGGCGTGAGGAGGGCCAGACCGGGCCGTGTCACGCATCTTCCTGGCCGGCGACGTCATGACGGGCCGGGGCGTCGATCAGATTCTGCGCCATCCGAGCCTCCCGGCGATCCAGGAACCCGTCATACGAGACGCGCGAGCATACGTGGCGCTCGCCGAGGCGGTCAATGGGCCCATCCCGGGCCAGGTCGGCGATACCTATGTCTGGGGGGACGCGCTCGAAGAACTGGACCGCGTGGCGCCGGCTGCGCGCGTGGTGAACCTGGAGACCAGCGTGACCCGAAGCGATGAGGCTTGGCCCAAGGGAATCAACTACCGGATGCACCCCGCGAACGTCGGCTGTCTCACTGCGGCCCGATTCGACGTCTGTGGGCTAGCGAACAACCACATCCTCGACTACGGCTATGCCGGCCTGGTGGAGACGATGGAGACGCTCACACACGCGGGACTCAAAGTCGTCGGGGCGGGTCGCGACCAGGAGGAGGCCTTTCGGCCGGCTCGCATTCCCTTGGGGGACGGGCGCGGCCTCGTCGTGTTTGCGATCGGCTCCGAAACCGCTGGCATCCCCGCGTGTTGGGCCACTAGCGCCACGCGTCCGGGCGTCGCCTTGCTCCAGGATCTGTCCGAGGCGACCGCGGTCGCGATTCTCGATCGCGTGGCGCGTGCCAAAGGTCCGGGGGACCTTCTGGTCGCCACCGTTCACTGGGGGAGCAACTGGGGCTACGCGGTGCCGCGCGAGTATGTGCGCTTCGCTCATTGGCTGATCGATGGCGGCGTCGATCTGGTCCATGGCCACTCCTCGCACCATCCACGGCCCATTGAGGTATACGCAGACCGGCTCATCCTCTACGGTTGCGGAGACTTCATCCACGACTACGAGGGCATCGGGGGTTACGAAGAGTTCCGCAACGACATCGTGCTGATGTACTTTGCCGCGCTCGGGTCGGCAGGGGACCTTGTCGACCTCCGCATGATGCCGATGCAGGTGAAGCGAATGCGGCTCCACCGAGCCTCGTCTGAGGACGCGGCCTGGCTAGCGCGTCTCTTGACTCAGCTCAGTACGCCATTCGGGACGCGGGTTCGGCTCGCGGACGACGGCATAGGGACGCTCCTCCTAGAGCAGGACCCTCGCGGCTCGACCGAATCGTAGAGAAGGAAGTTGCAACCGCAAGGTGCTTGAACCGAGACATCTCCATTTGGAGTGACACTTCTGACAACGACACCGTCGCCCGGATGCAGGGGTGTCGGGCGCGCACAAAGGTCTTTCATCAGAAGGCTGTGAAACCTGTGCTCTTTGCCCTGTGCCTCCCACTTATTTGTCCGAGCGGCTCATGCCGCTCTCCGGAGATATTCGTGATGGAGCCCGCCCACGCGTGGCATCTCCACCACCCCGCCCTGGCTTGGCGGCTGCACGCTCCGGCGCTCGGGCGCGTCCTTGGCCAACGATAAGTGTGTCCGGGTCGTGTTGTAGTAGTGCACGTACTCCGACAGCAGCCGCTTCAGATGTCGTTCGCCGATCACGACGAGATGGTCAAGGCACTCCCGTCGGATTGATCCAATTACGCGCTCGGCATAGGCGTTTTGCCAGGGTGAGCGTGGCGCAATGACAACTTCCCGGATGTTCAACGCCCGGGCCTGACGTGAGAATCGTTCTCCATATACCTGGTCCCGGTCTCGGATCAGGTGCCCAGGCGTCTCCTCCAGCCCGTATGCCTCGACCAGTTGCCGAGCGGTCCACCCCGCGGTCGGATGCTCGGTGACGTTGAAATGCACCAGCCGACGCCGGGCGTGGCTCAGCACCACGAGCACGAACAGGATCCGGAACGTCGCCGTAGGGACGGTGAAGAAATCCACCGCGATCAGATCCTTGGCGTGATTTTTCAAAAACGCGCGCCACGTTTGCGACGGTGGCTTCCGCGGCCGGATCATGTACTTCGAAACCGTCGCCTGCGATACCGTCAGGCCCAGTTTCAGCAACTCACCATGGATCCTCGGCGCGCCCCCAGAGAGGGTTGGCGCGGCTCATCCGCCGAATCAGGGCTCGGAGCTCCATCGCGATCCCGGGCCGACCGCGTCGGCGTCGACTCTTCCACGCCCAGTAGCGCCTGAATCCCTGCCGGTGCCATCCCACCACGGTCTCAGGCCGCACCATCCGCAGGGAACTCCGCCAGCTCTTCCAGAGCCGGGACAGGATGACCCAGAAGATCCGGTCCATTGCCGTCAGCCGTGGCCGCGGCCGGCGGACCTTCCACACGGCGAGTTGCTGCCGAAGAGCGAGGTTCTCGAGCGCCAGCTCGCGATGTGTGCGAACCGTGGCCCGCAGCGTCCCAATGAGGATCCCAAGCCATCTGACCATGACTGGCCAATAGCCT
>Ga0209689_1003038_pt1 | contig 12380 bp, 15 predicted proteins | sample GraSoiAngelo_149_FD_187119 | JGI IMG/M metagenome (GOLD analysis project Ga0209689, IMG submission 187119) | Grasslands soil microbial communities from the Angelo Coastal Reserve, California, USA - 14_1009_09_30cm (SPAdes) (version 2) | ecosystem: Environmental > Terrestrial > Soil > Grasslands ...
TCGTGATTGAGGACTACCCTACCTACCCCAAAGGACCCTGTGTTCTTGTCCTTCAGCGTGATAGAACGGCGAGGCCGATTCACGTAGTCTGGGGCATCCCGTGGGGGCAGATATCTCCGGCGGTGTTGGTGACCGCCTATCGGCCCGATCCGGCTCGCTGGACTGAGGATTTCCTGCGGAGGAGGCCATGAACGCGAGGCGTCATACCAAGTTCGTCCGTGAGGGCTCATATGCAGCAGAGGTCGACGTCGAGCTCATCGAGGAGGAGAACGGCTGGTCGCCATATCTTTCACTCGATGATGCCCGCAAGCTCGACGACGTCCGTGAAGCGTTGCGGCGGGGCGATCTCAAGGCAGCATCTCGACTGGCGCGTGTGTTTAGTCTCACGCCCATCCGTCGTTGAACCGCCGGGCGAACAAGCGCATGCAGCGGACGCGGCTGCGCCGCGCCGCTGATACGCAGCGTTCGACCACAAGGAATCGCATGTCGGTGCAGGCGTTCTACGATGAGTTGGCTCCGCTGTACCACCTCGTCTACGAGAACTGGGAGGCGAGCGTTGCCCGGCAAGGGACAGCATTGGCGTCGCTCATCCGCGAACATTGGGGGGCAGGCGCGCGCACGGTGCTCGACGCCGCCGTCGGTATCGGCACGCAAGCGCTTGGACTCCTCCCGCTCGGGTTCCGGGTGACAGGCTCCGATCTCTCGCACGCCGCCGTGAATCGCGCCCAGCGCGAAGCAGCCACGCGTCATCTTCCGCTCACCTGTCTCGTCGCCGACTTCCGCGCTCTGCCGGTCCGTGCGGCAAGCGTTGATGTGGTAATCGTCTGTGACAACTCCCTCCCGCATCTGGAGACGCCGAGGGACATCGAGACAGCGCTCGGCGAATGCTTCCGTTGCGCTCGGCCGGGTGGTGGCTGTCTAGTCTCACTGCGCGACTACGGAGCACCGCCACCTTCCGGGACGGTTGAGGTGCGGCCGTACGGCGAGCGTGCCTGGGCGGGGCGCCGCTATCATCTGCGCCAGGTCTGGAGTTGGCGGGGAACACGATACGACCTTTCGTTTGAGATTGCGCCTGCGGACAACGCTGCGGACTGCGCCACCATTCTGAAGAGCTCCTATCTCGCGATTCCGGTGGCACAGGTCGCTGAGCTCATGAACGTGGTCGGCTTTCAAGGCGTTCGACGGGTGGACGATCGATTCTTCCAGCCCGTCCTCGTGGGCACGCGTCCCGTGGTCTAACTTCGCGATGAACCCGACGTCGGCTTCGCGATGCTCAGCCGCCGCAGGTTATCGCGGGTGAAGCACACGTCGGGTTGACCGATGATCGCGAGAGCGGTTCGCTGGTAGGCGTGCTGCCCAAATCGAGTTCGGCGGACAACACGTATCAGCCGCCGCTCGTAGCGGCTTGGCAAGGAGGTATCGTGGACGACGATCTCGACACGATGGTGCGCGAGCAGCTGATTGCCGAGGCGCGGCGGCTGCGCGCGGGCATCCGGACCCACAGGGACGGCACCGGACACGCGCTCTGCTGGCGTCAGCCGGCACTCTGGAGCCTCCTACCCGAAAAGACCGACCCGCTGCCGACGGTCCCAACGTGGCCGGAGTTTCTCCGAGGCTGTCTGCGGTACCGCCAGTCTCTGGACGAGCAGTTGCCTGATGCGCCCCGCTCCGACGCGCCGTATCGGCCGTGACCGTGGCGCGACAAGTCGCGTATGCCGAGGGCCGCCGAACACCACATCGGAGCGGACCGCTGGCTCGCGAACGCTCGCCGCGGCCGCTCAACGTGAGCCGTCAGGCTACGCAACCGACACCGACGGGTGGCCGCCGATCCGAAAGAAGGGAGACGAAAGCATGTTGCGCCAATTGATCGTGCTTCTGCTCGCCGTCCTCGTCAGCTCTGCCTGCGCCAGCTACACGGTCCCTCGGTACGGTCTTTCGGCCGAAAACATCACCGGCCTCCGGAAGCTCGGCGCGACGGTCAACGTTGGGAGGTTCACGGCGACGACTCCCGCCCAGACGGAGATTCGCTGCCGCGCCAGCGGGCCTGTGAGGACGCCTGACGGCCGCCCGTTCGAGGACTATATCCGACGGGCATTGGTCGACGAGCTCAAGGTCGCGGAGCTGCTCTCGGATTCGGCTCCGGTCACGCTCACGGGTAATCTCGACAAGATCGATTTCAACTCCATGGCGGGTGACTGGACGATGCACCTCACCGCCACATCGTCGAACGGGCGCTCCTTGAGCGTCTCGAGCAAATACGGCTTCAGCACGGGCCCCGTGTTCTACGTGGGCGGCGGCGGCACAGCGGCGGCAGAGCGGGCGTGCGCGGAGACAGCCCAAGCGTTCGCGCCGGCGGTGCAGGTGTTGATCGGAAAGCTCGTGCACCATCCCGAGTTCGCCGCTCTGCTGAAGTAGGCGAGCATCCTTGGCGGCGTCTCGATTCGCCCTGGCCTGGGTCGTCGCCGCCGTCCTCGCGGTCGCAATGGCTGGCTGCGCCCGCTATTATTGGTCGAAGTCCGGGGCCACGACCGAGCAGTTCGACCGGGACAACACGGAGTGCGCGCGCGAGGCGAGCGCGAACCCGACGGAGGCGGCGCACGGCATGGTGAACGAGAAGCTTTATCGCGCGTGCCTTGAGGCGCGCAACTGGGTGCGGAAGAAGGAGTTCGACCCTCCGCCGGCTGGCTCCTACCGAGGGTTCGAGTAACCTGGCGGTCGATGAGCCTGGCAGTCGCTCGCCGCGGCCGGTCAACGTGGGCGTGAGGCGGCGACAGACGGAGTGAACGCCGTCGAGACCAATCGGCTTCTCTTACGTCCCTGGCGTGAGGAAGACGGCGTGGAGCTTCAGCGCCTCTTTAACGACGCGGCCGTCAGAGGTGGGCGTAACCTGCCTCCGGACCGAATCGCCAGGCTCGCCGACGGGAGCTTGCGACAATGGCGCGTGAACGGGTTCGGCCCGTGGGCGGCTATCGACAAGGCCACCGGCTCCTGGATCGGCAGGGTCGGTCTGGATGAGCTTGATGACTGGCCGGGTGCCGACAAGATCGAGGTAGGGTTCGAGCTGCACAAAGCATGGTGGGGCCGCGGCCTCGCCACCGAAGGTGCCCTGGCGGCGCTTGAGTTCGGCTTTGAGCAGCATAGCCTCCAATGCATCATCAGTGTCACTGCCGCCGCGCATGCCGCCGCGCGCCGGGTAATGGAGAAAGCGGGGCTCACGTACAGAGGCACACACTATTGGATGAATCCCGAAGTTCCGGTTGTTTGGTACGCCATCGACCGTGCGGCGTGGAAAGCGAGCAAGTCGGAAGCGAACACGCTGTGACGACCTTCCTCCGCCTCACCTCAGCTTGGAGCCGTCGGTGCTGCCGCACCGCGGCCCAACGTGAGCCGTTCGGCAGCTAGCGGAGTGATGCACCGTGGGTGATGTGCTGCGCGACATGAGCCTGGCGGCTTTGACGCAAGCGGTGGAAGCCAACCTCACCGCGTTCCATGTCGTTCCCGGAGAGCGCTTTTACGCGCACTATTCGCATGAGGAGCTGTTCGGCTTGTTCTGCGAATACGAAATGGCGAGATGCGGAGCGTTAGATTCCAACGGGGAACCATCATGAAAAAGCAATCGACCAGCATCGCGCTTATCGTTGTGTTAATGGGAGCGTGTGCCCCCATGCAGCGCGGCCGCTCGTATCAAGAGTCTGTCGTGGGGGGATTTGATCTCAAAGAGTGGACTGTGGGTCGTCAGCGGTCAGATCAGAATCAACGTATCGTTGAGTTTGTAAGGCCCGGAGAGAAAATCGACAGTTGGACGGAGTTGTTTACGTCGCAAGTGCTGAGGAAGCCAACCAACCCCGGACCCATTGATGCCTTGGTCGCTCGCGTACATGCGGATGATGCAAAGTTATGCCCTAACGGTTTCGTACAGAACGTGATTGCACAGGGATTCCGAACCGAAACTGAAGAGGCGAGTATTCTTTATGAATCAAAATTCACGAACTGTCCTCCGCATGCAGACCAGCATGAAGTGGCGCGGGTCATATACGGCAAATCCAATATCTTTCGTCTGGCCTACGTCGCAAAGACCCAGGCGTTGGCGCCCGAGAAGCGAGACAAAGTGATTAAGGAGCTGTCGGCGGCCACGATCATGGTCACACGATAACGCGAATCTGCGCTCTGCCCCAGCTGCTGTCGGCGGCGGCTCGGAGCGAGCGTTACCGCCGCGCGTCGAGGATCGCGCGCGCGATGAGCCGGGCGCCCTCGTAGCACTTCTCCGGCGGCTCGTAGCTGAAGGCGAGGCGGATGAAGCGCTCGCCCCCGCCGTCGGGGAAGAACGCAGGCCCCGACGTGTACTGCGCCTGCGCCGCCACCGCGAGCGCTTCCAGCCGCGCGGGGTCGGTCGCCGCCGGGAGCCGGATCCAGATGAAGAACCCGCCCTGGGGACGGCTGATCTCCACGTCGATGCCCTCGAGCACCTCCCAGAGTCCGCGGAGCATGGCGTCGCGCTTGGCGCGATAGACGCCGATCAAGAGCTTCACGTGCGCTTCCATGTGGTCGCGCAGGTACCAGGTCGCCACGCGCGACATGAAGGGGCTCACGCCGCCGCCGAAGTTGAAGCCCTGGAAGGCGGGCAGCATCGCGCGCGGCGCGCAGAGCCAGCCGAGCCGCACCCCCGCGCCGAGGATCTTCGAGAGCGTGCCGGCCCGGATCACCCGCCCGCCGCGATCCAGCGCGTACACGGGCGGCTTCGGCTCCCCCTCGAACCTGAGCTCGCCGTACGCGTCGTCTTCGAGGATGAAGGTGTCGAACTCTTCGGCGAGCCGGACCAGCTCCGTGCGGCGACGGAGCGACAGGTCGGGGCCCGCCGGGTTCTGGAAGTTGACGATCGTGTAGATCAGCTTGCACCGACGACCCTGCCGTCTGAGCCCCTCGAGGCGCTCGCGCACCACGCTCGTGACCATGCCTTCGGCGTCCACGGGCGCGTCCAGAATGTCCGGGCCGTGCCGCCGGATGTTGTTGAGCGACCCGGCGAACGTGGGCGCCTCGCAGATGATCGGGTCGCCCGGGTCCACGAAGGCGCCGAACGCGAGCGAGAGGGCGTGGCCGGAGCCGTTCGCGACGAAGATGTTCTCCGGCGTCACCTCGAGGCCCTCGAACACCCGGTACTTGTGGCACACGAGCTCGCGGAGTCCGCGATAGCCCTGCGGATCGCCGTACGTCAAGGCCTGCGCCCCCTCGGCCTTCATCATCCGCGCGGTGGCCTCGACCATGTCGTTGTACGGGAACGACGCGGGGTCCGGATAGCCGCCACCGAACTCGTAGCGCGGACTGGCGACGGGACGGGCCGCGGCCCCTGGGGCGCCCCAGCCGATGCGGGCACGGCTCGACAAGAGATGCTCGAAGCGGGCGGTCGGGGTTGTCATGACGCTAGGATACGACAGGCTCTATAATCGATGCACCCATGCTGATCCGCTACTCGCGGTGGGACGGCTCGCAGGCCGTCCCGGACCTCGACGCCGACGATCTCCTGTCCGCGATGTCCGACGACCTCATGCTGGACGGCGATCCCTGGCGCGCGCTCCGCCGTCTGTTCCAGCAGGGCCTCCAGCATCCGGCGGGTCAGCGAACGCCAGGACTTCAAGACCTCCTGAAACAGCTCCGCCAGCAGCGGCAGCAGCGGCTCGACCGCTACGACCTCGGCGGGGCGCTCGAGGACATCAAGAAGAAGCTCGCCGAAGTCATCCAGACGGAGCGCGAGGGGATCAAGGACCGCCTCGCCGGGACGTCGGCGGAGCAGAAACTCGCCGAGCTCGACAAGCTCCCGCCGGACCCGGGCGGCCAGATCCGGGAGCTGCAGACCTACGACTTCGTGGATCCCGAGGCGAAGCGCCGCTTCGACGAGCTCATGCAGTCGCTCCGCGCCCAGATGCTCGCGCCGCTCCTCAAGGGCATGCAGCAGGCCCTCCAGGGGATGACGCCCGAGGATCTGCGGCGCCTGCGCGAGATGCTCCAGGACCTGAACCGGATGCTCCGCCAGCGGGCGGAGGGCCAGGAGCCCGACTTCCAGGCGTTCAAGGACAAGTGGGGCCAGTTCTTCCCCGGCGCCGAGAGCCTCGACGAGCTGCTCGCTCAGCTCGGTCGCGGGATCGCGCAGATGCAGTCGCTCCTCGAGAGCATGTCGCCCGGCCAGCGCGGAGAGCTTCAAGACATGATGCGCTCGCTCTTCATGCAGGACGAGCGTCTCGAAGCCGCGCTGGCCCAGCTCGCCGGCCACCTCGAGGAGCTCCTGCCGCTCGACGAGCTGCGCCGCCGCTACGAGTTCGGTGGCGACGAAGAGGTGACGCTCCGTGAGGCGATGAAGCTCATGGAGGAGCTCCAGGGGATGGACCAGCTCGAGCGCCAGCTGCGCCGCGCGGAGAGCCCCGCCGACCTCGAGCAGATCGACCCCGCGCAGGTCGCCGAGCTCTTGGGCGAGGAGGCCGTGCGGGACCTCGAGAAGCTCCGCGAGATCGCAAAGAAGCTCGAGGAGGCGGGCTACCTCGAGCGTCGCGGCGATCGGCTCGAGCTGACGGCGCGCGCGATCAGGAAGATCGCCGACAAGGCGCTGCGTGACATCTTCGCCCACCTCAAGCGCGACCGCTTCGGCCGCCACGTCGTGAGCCATCGCGGCGCGGGCGGGGACCGCACCGACGACACCAAGCCGTACGAGTTCGGCGACCCCTTCCTGCTCGACCTCAAGGAGACGCTGATGAACGCGGTTGAGCGGGGCGGCCCGGGCACGCCGGTGCGCCTGGTGCCCGACGACTTCGAGGTGTTCCGCACCGAGCTGTCGACGCGGGCCGCCACGGTGGTGATGCTCGACATGAGCCGCTCGATGATCAACAACGGCCTGTTCATGCCCGCCAAGAAGGTCGCGCTCGCGCTCCACGCGCTCATCCGCGGCCAGTTCCCGCGCGACAGCCTCCACATCGTCGGGTTCTCGCTCTACGCGCGCGAGTTCACGGCCGAGCAGCTCCCGAGCCTCACGTGGACCGACTGGAACGTCGGGACCAACATGCACGCGGGCTTTGCGCTCTCGCGCCAGCGCCTCGGGCGCCAGAAGGTCGGCAACAAGCAGATCATCATGATCACCGACGGCGAGCCGACCGCGCACCTGGAAGGCACCGAGGCCGCGTTCGCCTACCCACCCACGCGCCGGACGCTCCAGGAGACCCTCAAGGAGGTCCAGCGCTGCACCCGCGAGGGCATCACGATCAACACGTTCATGCTCGACCGGAGCCCGACGCTGACCGCCTTCGTCCGGGAGATGGCGCGCATCAATCGCGGGCGCGCGTTCTTCGCCGCGCCCGAGCGCCTCGGCGAGTACGTGTTGGTGGACTACGTGCGTAACAAGCGGCGGGCGGTGTCCTAGGCTTAGTCGGGGAGCGTGTCGGACTCACCGGGGTTCGAGCGCGGGCTTCGCCCGCGCGATCGGTCCTGGGTCAGGCCGCCGCGTGATAACACTCAGGACCCGACGAGGATTGGGCCGAACTTTGTGCTGCCTTCGATGACGGGCATCGCACCGGCGACTCGCCAGGAGAATTTCAGGGTCGCGAAGGCGAAGGACGTTCTGCCCGAGGGGACGTTCACGGGCGCGGTCCTGGGCCGACACGGAGACCAGGCCGACAGTTTCTTGGGCTAGGCGATGTCGCACTTTCCGGAGGTCGACTCATTCATCTCGAAGCGCGGACCATCCGCTCTCGAAGTCGCCTTCAAGCGGCTCGAGGACGCGTTCCTCGCGAAGCAGGCGGCGTTCCATTCGCTCGTCGTCCGCGCGCAGGGCCGCTCGCCCGGCGACGCGGGGACTACTAACACTGTAACGACCGTGCTCAGCCAGGTGAACATCGACGCGTTGACTTTCCAACTTGGTGTTCCCCCCAGTCCGTTCGCAGCAGCCCTTTGCCAGTAGCCCAAGTTCTGGCGTTTACGTAAGCGGGAAGCGACCCGGAAAGACAACGGGCCGAGCGGTGATCTGCCCGGCCCGTCGTCGAGCAGCGGCGGGGTCGGAATTTGGGTTACGCTCGCGCCACCGTGCACCTGGGCGCGGTCTTTGGCTATTCCGCTGCCCGAGAGAGGGGGATCAACTCGCGGCTCCTGATCGCCTGGTTGGTCCTCGCGCTGGCAATCAGTTGCGCGCGGTTCCTACGATTCGCACTTGATGAGCCTGACTGGTTGGCGGCTCAGGTCAGCATAAAGGGCGTGGCCACAGCACTCACGCGCACTCGGCGCTGGCCGTCGCAGCCGAGGTGAGCAGGGAGAACGCGACGAGAAGTGAGGCCCCTCGTGCGGCACGCGTCATTTCGTGCCTGGGCGCGACGATCGCGAAAAGGTGACCCACCACGTCTTCGACAAGCGAAACTCCCCGGCCAGCGACTCGCCGCGCCTGTGCAGAACCATGGTAAGGCGTTCAGGGCTATAGCCGCCTTTGAACCACCCCTCGAGGACGACCGTGGTTGGCCCCTCGATGCGTGCGGTTCCGCTCGCATACCAGCTACCGCCGACCGTTGACGTGTACTGCCAGTTTAGGTTCGACGAGATCGTGAGGTCATATCCGCCTCCGCTGCCGTCCCAATTTCCGCGAAGCCACGTCCTAAAATCGGCGGGAACGGCGGCGACCTCGGTTGTGGGCGTCATCTCCAGAGTGGATGTCCCATCGTCCGGAATCATCCGCAGGGTCCGCTTGCCGTTGGCTTCCTGCACTGTTGCCGTCCCGGTTCGTCCGGTCGTGATCGACTTCCAGACCACGTTGCCGCCGCTCAACCGCCACGTGCCATCAAACCTCCCGGGTTTCAGTGTGGCAGACGTGGCATGGTACGTACCATCGTCCTTGAACGTGATGGTTAGTGGATAGGACGCCTGCTGCCCATATACCGTCCCACTCCACGTACCGACCCCGCTCCACGTATCGCCGATGGTCGGTTGCCGTTGCATTGGCGGTGGCGGAGCGAGGGTGATGGTTTTCTGCGCCTCGACTCCGCTCGACGTCCATTCAGGCGGGTTGTCCTTACAGCTCTCGCGGATCTTGATCTCCTTGCCCGGCTTATCGTCCCGCCAGTAGGCGCACTCGGGCTCCTCGGGCGCGTCGACGTAGCCCTCATTGTGCCGCAGCTCAAGACAGTTCTGATAGTCCTGCCACTGGACTATGAAACCGAGGGGCAGAAAAATCATCGCCAGGAGGGCACTTTTGGCGCTTAAATGCGTCTCACATCGGACCACGTGCACGGGGTCGGCCGTGTCGGGCTTGATCAGATACGTGGAGCCACTACACCCGGTGAGCCCGGCAGCAACGAGCAGGAGCCCGCACGCGAGAATTGCTCTAGCCATGCCGCATCCTCCCGATCCAGGGCGTTGCGTGGTCAGCGGCGCCGAGCGCCAAGGTGAGGACAATGACCGCTACCGCCTAGGCACGCACGCTGCCCTGCGCAGCAAGATAGATACCAGCTCCGATGAGCGTTTTCTGGCATCGCCATTCCCCCGACTTAGCCATCAAGCTTGGAGATCGCAGTCGGTGACGAGCCTTTGAAGGAAGATGCGCAACGGCCCTATCCCGCTAAGCCGCGGCCGTGGCTGCCGGGCCTGCCATCGTGACAATCGCGTGACGAAAAGGGGTCTTCTTTGCGACGGGGGTGAGACGCGAGCGGCGAGGTCGATTTGGCAGGCAATTGCCGCGTCGACAGGAGCAGCGGTGCCAGGGTGCCGGGTTGACGAGTCAGTTCGGGAAATAAAGCGAGGGCCGGGGGATCTCGCCCCGGCCCTCGTGCTGCCGTGCTACGACTGCGCGACTGGCTCACCGCTTCACGACGGCGAGCGCGACCACGTACCCACGCCTGGTAAGAGTGGCCTTGACCTCTGCGAACAATGCCAACACCTCAGCGTCGCTGCTCAGGTCGAGCCAGGGACCGAAGGAAGCAGGGAGCGGACGGGGAGGTCATGACCGAGCCCCCGCAGTGCGGCGACACGACCTAGGTTGTGCTGCGTTGTCGGGAACGCGGCCCTTAAATTCGACCGTGAAGACGCCGGTTACGGTCGGCGCCTCGCCGCTCCCCCCCGCACCCCCCACCGGTCACCCGCGGCGGCCTTTCCCCAGAAGGGTTGCGCGGGCAAAGCCGGCGCTCGAACGCGCCGCTTAGAGGCCCGGGAACGGGCCCGGCTCGCCGGCCGCGCGCGGGATCACGCTGATCCCGCCGTTCTCCTCGAGCACGGCCACCCGCACGTGCTCGGCGTCGACGACCCCGCCGCGGCGGAGGGCGGCGTGGAGGTCGTCGAGCGTGATCCGCTCCTTCTTGAGGTTCTGGTGCAGGATCTGGCCGTTGTGGATCAAGAGCGTCGGCGTCGCCTCGAGGAGCCGGCGCAGCCGCTTGGAGCGGAACGTCAGGTCGACAAAGGCGTAGTTGAGGCCGAGAATCACCGCCGCGCCGAGGAGCCCGCCCCCGAGCGAGTTGTCGGGCCCGATGACCGCGTTCTGGACCACGTTCGAGATGATCAGCAGCACCACGAGGTCGAAGGGGGTGAGCTGGCCCACCTGACGCTTGCCCGTGAACCGGAACGCCAGGAGCACGAACAGGTAGACGACGACCGACCGTAGCACCTTCTCCCAGATTCCGATCTCGGGAACGAACAGGCTCGTCATGCGCCCCCCCTGCAGCGGCGGCCGCCGCGCTACGTCTTTTCGTCCTTCGCCTTCGCGTCCTTCTCCTTCGCGTCAGCTGCCTGCGCGCCCTCGTTGATGCCCTTCTTGAACTCGTTGATCGAGCGTCCGAGAGAGCGCGCCAGCTCGGGCAGCTTGCTCCCGCCGAACAGCACGAGCCCGATGATGAGAATGACGATGAGCTCCTGACTCCCCAGTCCAAACATGGCCGACCTCCTCCTCGCGAAGGCATTCGTGTGCGTCGAGAGCCCGACGAACGCTACGCGAGGGGCGGCGCGCGCGGCGCACGCCGGAGCGCGCGCACACCCGCGGGAGGCGAGTCTTGCGGGAGCGGCCACGCCGGCGCGGGCGACGGCGGGACGACCGCGATGCCATCGAACACGAGCGCCGGCGCCTGGTCCCACACGAGTGCGAGGAGCTCGTCCCCGTCCGCGCCGTCGTAGAAGCCGCCGACCCACGTCGGATCGGGCACGTTGGCGGCGGCGATCACGGGGGCCACGACCACCAGCGCCGTGAAGAGGAGCGCGAACGCCGCCCGCCGTGCCACCACCCGATCCCGGCTCACAGGTGAATCGCCTGACCGAGCGCGCCGAGCGTCGCCTCGAGCGCTGCCTCGGACAGGGTCGGATGGGCGTGGATCGTGTGGATGACCTCCTCCAGCGTCGCCTCGACGGTCCGGCCCACGGCGAACTCGTGGATGATCTCCGTCGCCTCCGGGCCGACGATATGCACGCCCAGGATCTCGCCCGTCGCCTTGTCGGCGACGACCTTGACGAAGCCCTCCGTGTCGCCGAGGGCGACGGCCTTGCCGTTCGCGGTGAACGGGAATCGCCCGACGCTCACCTCGCGCCCGTTCTCCTTCGCGCGCGCCTCGCTCACGCCGATCGAAGCGATCTGAGGACGGCAGTAGGTGCACGCTGGCACGTTCCCGTAATCGAGCGGCCGGGGATCGCGCCCCGCGATCGCCTCGGCGGCCACCACGCCCTCCGCCATCGCCTTGTGCGCGAGGAGCGGCGGCCCGACCATGTCGCCGATCGCGTAGACGCCCGGCACCGACGTCTCCATCCGTGGCGAGACCGTCACGAACCCACGGTCGAGGCGGACGCCGAGCGGCTCCAGACCGAGACCCGTCACCTTTGCCGCGCGGCCGACGGCCATCAGCACCTGCTCGGCTTCGAGCCTGCCGGCGTCGGTCTCGACGGCCACGCCTGCGCCCCCGGGCTTCACCGAGGCCACCTTCACGCCGGTCTTCATCTCGATGGACCGGCGCCGGAACGCCCGCGCAAGCTCCTTGGAGACCTCCTCGTCCTCGAGGGGTACCAGGCGGGGCAGCGCCTCGAGGATCGTCACCTGGACGCCGTAGGAGGCGTAGACGTCGGCGAACTCGACGCCGACCGCGCCCGCGCCGATCACGATGATCGACTTGGGCGGCTGCTCGTTGCGCACGGCGCCATTGGAGGAGAGCACCGTCTTCTCGTCGATGGGGACGCCGGGCAGAGACTTCGGCTCGGAGCCGGTCGCGAGGATTGCCGACGTGGCCTGGATCGTCTCGGTCCCGCCCGGCCCGGACACCTCCACGGCACCGCGCGCCTTGAGGACGCCACGACCCGGGACGAGCGTGATCTTGTTCTTCCTGAACAGGAACTCGACGCCCTTCGACATGCGGTCGGCGACGCGGCGGCTCCGCTGGATCGCCTCGGCG
>Ga0209689_1003039_pt1 | contig 12378 bp, 6 predicted proteins | sample GraSoiAngelo_149_FD_187119 | JGI IMG/M metagenome (GOLD analysis project Ga0209689, IMG submission 187119) | Grasslands soil microbial communities from the Angelo Coastal Reserve, California, USA - 14_1009_09_30cm (SPAdes) (version 2) | ecosystem: Environmental > Terrestrial > Soil > Grasslands ...
GGGGATACACCCGGTCCCATCCCGAACCCGGAAGTTAAGCCCGCCCACGTTCCCTGCGGTAGTGCGGTGCGCGAGCCCGCGCGAAGCCTGCCCTCCTTTGAGGAGGGCTTGGGCCGACGACCTAGGTACGCTAGCCGTCCATCCTTGTGGTGGACGACGAAACGTGCCGTTCTAACGGCCGTTGGTCCTTGGAACGCTGTCAGCCACTCTCTATTCCTTTTCGCGGCGTTTCGCGCGGAACTTCAGTCCGACGATAATCAAGGGGACCGCGAGCACGAAGACCATGTCAGAGAGCTCCGGAATCGCGACGGTCACGGAGGAGCTGCTGCCGATCAGCGCGTACCCGCCCGGAGTCGTGTAGTTCAGGAACGCCCAGTTTACGAGCTGCGAGCCGGTGAAGCTCGCGTTCACCCGGGCGGTCATCGTGAGACTGTGGGCCCCCGGAGCCACCCTCGTGAAGTTCCAGTAGAACACACGGCCGTCCGTCCACGTGGGCGTGGGGCTCGCTCCGACGTAGTCGAAGCCGGTCGGAAGCGAGTCCTTGATCGTCACCGTCGCGGCCGTGACGGAGCCTGTGTTGTTGTAGTACAGGGTGAAGGTGACGAGATCGCCGGCCTTCGCGTTCGCCGGGCTTGCGGTCTTCACAATCGTAATCATCGGACGCGACACGGTCGTGTTCGCCCACCCCAGACTCCGCGGTAGAGAGCGACCGATCTGGTCCGCGTAGTCCAAGGTGACCGTGTTCCGGAGGACCTGCCCGTCCGTCGTCGCCGCCGTCACCTGCGCCGTCGCGGTGAACGAATGCGCACCCGGGAGGACGCTCGTGAAGACCCAGCCATACCGCGAACCCGAGACGCTGTTGTACGGCACGCTCGAGGAGGTGTACACGGCTCCGCTGGGCAGCGTGTCGTTCACCCAGACCGTCTTCGCCATCCCCGTGTTCGTGTTGTTGTAGTACAGGGAATACGTGATGAAGTCCCCAGGAACCGCAGCCGTGCGGCTCGCGGTCTTCGCCACCGCAATCGTCGGGCGGTGTCGATCATTGCCTTGGCTGGGGGACGGCAGGAGAGAGACGTAGAAGTCCGTCGCATCGTTGTTCGTGTCCATCGGCAAGCCGGTAATCGGATCCTTGAACCGGGCCCACGACTGGCCATTGCCGACGTTCGACGTATACGTCGTAGCATCGATCACGGTCGTGCCTTGGAGCAGTTCGAGCTGGCCATTCCCGTTCGGGAGGGAGTTGCCCGGTAGCCCGACGGAGAGGTATTCCGAACCGGACCCCCACGCGCCGAGGAGTTCGGTCGTGAACGTGAAGACGGTGACCAGCTTGTTTCCGCGGATGATCGCGAGGGTCCAGCCATTCAACGACACGGCAGCCGCGGTCGGATTCGCAAGCTCCACCCATTCCGGGTTCGGTTGGGGTGCGAGTTCGTTGATCACGACGTTCGTCGCCGCCTGCGCGCCGACGGGGAACCGCGACACCGCGGCATCCGGCAATGCGACATCATACCCGAGCCTCCAGTCCGAAGCGAAGTAGGCGACCCGGTATCCGGCGGTCAGATTGAGGGCCGTCGCGTTCACGGCGAACTCCATCCGGTGTGCGTCCAACGCCACGGCAATCGGCCGCACAAGGGTCCACGGATTCGCTTGTCCGGGTGCGAACGCGTAAAGACCACTCGAGTTCACGACCCCGTTCCGCCCGATGACGGCGATGGCATAGTCGAATCCGTAGAGGCGGCCTTGGACGTCCGACGGCAGCCCTGTCGAAGTCGAGTTGTCGGAGTCGATGTACGCGTAGACAACGTCGACGCCCTCCTGCGGGGTCGCACCGATCGGACAGATGTAGCGAGACACTTGTCGTCCCGCGTACGGCGGGGGATACCACGCCGGGATCGTGGTGTTGAGCCAACAATCCGGGCCGTTCGGATAATCGATGATTCCGTCCCCATCGACATCGCCTCCGGTCCGGTTGTCCGTGAGGTTGTCGTTGTTGAAATCGAACGTGAGGTTGGGGCCCAGCGTGTTCTCGACCGCGTCCGGGACCGTGTCGAGGTCCGTATCAAGCGGGACCGGATTCGTTCGGGTCCGGGTCGTCGGGATATCCTGGCCGCCGAGGAGCCGACCGTCCACCCGGACGTACCCGGTGAAGTTAGCCCCGACATCGACCGCGGTCGCGAGGAGGTCGACATTTGCATCGTATTGGGGCGCCCCGCTCCGGTTCGTCACGTCGCCGAGCATGTCTTGCCCGTATGGCCGACCGCGCCAGTCCCCGAAGGCGCCGTCGACCCGCAGGGTGGGGGGAGCTGCGCCCACATAGACGAGCCCCGTCTCCGGCGGCAGGAAACTCGCGCTCCCGTTCGACGCGATCCCGGCTACCTTCAGGCCGAAGGTCGCGGTCGGCGTCAGGTTCCCCCACGCCGCTTCGACCCATAGGACGGCGGGTGTCGCTAGATCGAGATTGATCGGGAATGTCGCGCTGTTTCCTACCATGGACGCCGTCGCGAGACGCACGTCGGCCGGGTCGAGGGCACCGCTCCCATCGTCGCGGTACAACGAGACGTTGACCGAGTCCACGGACGTCCCGAGCCGGGTCAGATTCAGCGCGGTCAGGTGGGGCACGCCGCCCATCGGGCTCAGGGTGATCCGAAGCACAGTCGCGTTCGGGCCCACAACGATGTCCGGTGCGACGGTCTGCTGGCCGATGACCACGGTCGGGATCGTCGGTTGCACAGACCCGTCTGCGGGGTCCTGATCGCCGAAGTTGTCGGCCGCGTACACGAGGACTCGGGTCGCCGCGGGCTGCTTCACGGTCGTCCGGAGTTCGATCTGCTGCCCGTTGAACGCTGCATCCGCCGAACCGCCGGGAATGAACCGGTTCCAGTCGTTCGAGCGGGGCGTCGTCGATTCGTCGAAGAGGTAACTGGTCACGTGGTCTTGCAGTCCACGGTAATCTCGCCATCCGGTGATCTCGACCAGCGCATCCGCTCCGAGATCGCCGACCGGGTAGCCGGTCAGGCGGTTGTTGTCCTCATCGAGGAACACGAAGATGCTGTCGGTCTCGTTCGTGCGGGCTCCTTGGAACAGGAGTCCCTGCACCCGCGCGTACGCGAAGAGGTCCTGCCCCTGCGAGGCCACCTTGATCGAAACGAGGTTCACATCCGGATTCTGGACCTGGTCCGTCACGGCGTCCGCGTATGCGGGGAACTTCGCCCAGTCGCTGAAGTCCCCGTCGATCTGGACGAACGGGGATGGACCGGTCGGCGAGGGGGACAGCATGCTCGCAAGGATCGGGACGATCAGAAGGAGCGCGACGACCGCCGCGATCCCGATGAGAGAGCGGGACCAGTGGGGCTGGACCGGAATTCGAAGCCCGGGACGCCCGCGAGCTCCGTTCGTGAAGCCGTTCCCGTTGACGAGGCCGTTCGTCGCCCCTTTCCCAAACGTCAGGCCGTTCACGGCACCGGTCGTCAGGCCGTTCACCCGGCCCTCGCGGAGTCCGTTCACTCGTCCGTTCGTCCGGCCGTTGGTTCGCCCGTTCGTCCGGCCGTTCGTCCGCCCGCCCCGGGTCCCGTTCACCTGCCCGTTGACCCGGCCGTTCACGCGACCGGTGCCTGCGGGACCGGAGGTAGTCAAGCCGCTCGAGCGCAAGCCGGAGACTGCGGCCTGAAGAGAGCGGCCCTCCGCGCGCTCGAGTGAAGCGGCACGTTCGAAACACTCACGGGCCTCCCCGGAGCGCCCGAGGCGATCCAGGATCTCCCCCTTCGTGCGCCACGCAACGACGAGGGACGGGTCCGCGCGGAGCAGGGATTCGTAGTGGTCGAGGGCTTCGACGAGGCGGGTGTCGACCGTTGCCGGCGCCGCCGTCGCGGCGGGTTGGCGCCACCGGGGCGGCAGGACGGGCGAATCCGCCGTTGCATGGAGGATGTTTTGGACCTCAACCCGATACTGATCCTCCTTCGCTGGGTTCAGGTCCGCGGCCTTGGAGAGGGACTCGAGAGCTTCGTCCCGTCGGCCCAGTTTCTCCAGGATCTTGGCCCGGCTCGACCACGCCCGCTCGAGCGACGCATCGGTCTCGAGGAGCCGGTCGAAATGTTCGAGTTCCTCTTGGAGCCGGTCCGTCTCCGAAACCGGGACGCCTGCCTCGGCCATCCGCTGCCAGCGGCTCAGGAAGTCTTTCACGACCCCTTTCCCGCCGACGCCCGCGGGTTGCGGGACGGTCGGAGACACGGCCGTGCCGCAGATCGCGCAATCCGCCTCATCCGAGAAGAGGTACGCCCCGCAGTGGGCGCAGAAGGGTGCGCCCTCCTCGAGACTCCCCGCGAAACCCGGGAGCAGCGCAAGCTCGCTCGGCGCGTATTGGCGGCCACACATCCCGCACTTCGTCGCCCCCTTCCCCATCGCGGCGCCACACGTGAGGCAGAGCCGGGCCGGCGGGCCGTCCTCGTCCAAGAATTCCTCGAGCTCCTCGGAGAGGCCGGCCTCAGCGGATCCGGCGAACTCGACGCCGCAGGACGGGCATGCTGTCGCGCCGGTCCCTACGAACGAGCCGCATTCCGGGCACAGGAAGAGTTCGTCCGAGGCCTTGGGCGGGGTCGTGCCGTGCAGAACTCCAAGCAAGGCGTCGACGTCCGCCGACCCCAGGACAACGAGAGACGCGAGTTCCTCGCGGGTGGCGGCCTCCAGCCGTTCGTAGGTCGGGAACCGCTCCGCGACCTTGCGCGCCTTCTCCTCGGTGAAACCGGGAAGGCCGAGCAGCCACTCAAGATAGCTCTGGTCCATCGTGGAGAGCGGGTTCGTCTCCGGCTTAAAGCGACTTATAACGCTTCTATCACGATGTCTATCCAGTCCGTTAACATGTGGCGCTCACTCGGCGCGCTGCCACACGGTCCCGTACGGATCCAAAGAGAGATCGAGGAGGACCCGCTGGGTGCCCATCCCGAATCGAACGAGGAGGGTGGTCTCGTCCCGGCGAAGCAGTTCCGGCGAAAGACCTTCCGCCGCGAGCCGACGGACCAACGCCTCCCCGAACGCATCCGCCCGAACGCGGTTCGCCTCGCGCTTTTGGGCGAGCACGTCCGTCGGACGGACGCGCCGGTGCCGACCGTCTTCGAGGAGCTTCACGAGTCCGAACTCGGTGAGCTCGGACGCGATCTTGCTAATCGACTGCCGTGTCAGCCCGACTCGAGCCGCAAGATCCTGAAACGAGATTCCCGGGGCCTCGAATGTCGCCGCGAGAACGGCGGCGCGTCCCGGGGCCGCGAGGGTGGCGAAGAGCGCCGCGTCCTCCGGGTCGATGAGACCGGCCGGGAACATGCGCGTCCGGTCGGCATCGACGTACCGGTGCTCCAAGAGATTCCAGACATGCCACCGCACCGTCGCCTGCGACATGCGGAGTTGTCGCCCCATGTCCCCGATCCGGGCGCAGGGCCGGAGGCAGAGGTATCGGAACACTTGACGGCGTCGCGCGTTCGCGAGGGTCCGACCCTCGGCTGCCAAATCGACATCGAAGCCTTCGAGCGACACCGCCCGTTGGAGGGCGCGCCCGATGCCGCGGGCCATCTCACGCCCCCTGGTACTCCTGGAGGATCAACTCAAGGACCTGTTCCGGCTTCAACGTGCGGAAGTCCTCGTCCGTGAGGCCGTCGAGCGACTTCTCGAGCGCATCTCGCACGTTCTTTGGGATCGAACGGGTGAGGAGGAGCTGCCGGAGTTGCGACGGTGCTTTCGCGGTCGTAGGCTTTCGGCTATCGACCCCATCGATCACAATCCCGAGGCCGCGGAGAATTTGAAACGGGTGGGACGTCGGGCTGTGTCGGCTGTTGCGGCATTTCACGATGTTCAGGAGCCGCGTGGGATTCGCCTGGTCGCTGTTGTATTTCAGATGGACGACGCAGTCCGCGAGGTACATCGGGATGACGGTCTCCGGTCCCGCGAGATCCCCGGGGCCGTGCTCCTCGAGGGTACAGAGGACGGTCCCGACCTTTCGGGTCTGCTTGAACATGTAGCCGATCAAGTCCCGCTGTTCGTACAGGTCTTTCGTGGACCAGAGCACGGGTGTGAGCGGGTCGACCACGATGCGGGCATTGCTCCCTTTCCAGTCCGCGACGAACGCGGGGAGCTCCTTCCGGATGAAGTTCGAGAATTCTCGGCCCGACGCGTCGATGAACACGAGCAGCTCGTCGGCCAGATAGTCGAGGATGTCGGACCATCCCATCTCCACCGCCTCGCGGATGATCTGCTCCTTGTTCTCGTCGAGGGACACGAAGACGCCTTCCTGGCCGTCCTGGAGCCCCCGGCGGATGAACTGGGTTGCGAGGGTCGTCTTGCCCGCGCCGGACCGGCCGATCACAACGGTCGTGCTGTTCTCATTCACGCCGCCGTCCAGAAGCGGATTGAGGCCGTAGATCCCGCTCCGAATCTTGCGCACACGATTTCATCCGGGCAGGGGCACTAAATACGTGCGCCCTGAAAATCAGGCACGAAACCGAATGGGGTCAGGCGAGGACCGGCTGGAGCCGTCGGACGAAATCGTCGACCATCTTCCGGCTGATCCCGTAGCCTAGGACGCCGTTCAGGCGATCCACGACCTTGCCGTCGTGAAACAAGGCGAGCGTCGGGACGACATCGACCGCGTAGTCGTCCCAGAGCGGGTTGTCCTCGTCGTCGAGGTACACGGCGGCGAAGCGCCACGGGTGCGAGGCGGCGAGCCGCTCGAACTCCTGTTTGAACCGCCTGCAGAACGGGCACCACGTGGCCCAAAACATGACGACGGTCGGCTCGTCCGACTCGACGACCGTCTTCTGGAACGCCGCCGGATCTTTCACCTGGAGCATCGCGTTGCCCATGAGGTCATCCGAGGGCGATAAAGCTTCACGCGTGGAATTTCGCGCGTCCGCGTGCGGGCGCACGGAAAGACATATACGAGCCTCGCCGGATGGGGCCGGCCGCTTCCTTCTTGAAGGGATGGAATGGGTTCACCCGCCGCATCGGAAGAGGTCCGTGCCTACTTCGCGGGCCTGCTGAAACAGGTCGAGGCGACCTATGCGGTCGCACGCGCAGCACGCCGCCGAGGGTTCGATCCCGAACTGGACGTGGAAATTCCCCTCACGGACGACCTCGCCTCCCGCGTCGAGCGCCTCCTGGAACACTACGAGGTCGAAGGCGTCGCGCGCCGGATCCGCGAGCTCGCGAAGACCCACGACCGGGAGGAGCTCGCAATCTTGGTCGCGAAGGAGATGGCGTTGCGGCCCGCCTCGAACAAGGAGAAGGCGGTCGAACGGGCGGTCCGGGTGGGCCTCGCGATCCTGACGGAAGGAATCCTCGTCGCGCCGCTCGAGGGACTCGCGGGCGTGAAGATCAAACGGAACCGGGACGGCACGACGTACGTCGACCTGTCGTACGCGGGCCCGATTCGGTCCGCCGGAGGGACGGGTCAGGCCCTGAGCGTCCTGATTGCCGACATCGTGCGCCGGGAACTCGGGATCGGCTCGTATCAGCCCGCTCGGGAGGAAGTCGAGCGATTCAAGGAGGAGATCCCGCTCTACCGCCAAATCCAGCATCTCCAGTACGCCCCGTCCAACGAGGAAATCTCGCTCATCGTCTCGAACTGCCCGGTCGCGATCAACGGCGAGGGCACCGAGGAGGCGGAGATCAGCGGCTTCCGGGACCTGCCTCGCGTCGAGACGAACCGGATCCGCGGAGGCGCCTGCCTTGTGATCGCGGACGGCATGTGCCTGAAGGCGCCGAAGATCCAGAAACACGTGAAGAAACTGGGGATCGACGGGTGGGAGTTCATCGACGCGTATCTCCAGGAGAAAGCGGTGCGCCCCGAGGAGACGAAGGACGAAGCCGGCGTGGAGCCGAGCGAGGCGTTCATCCAGAACATCGTCGCGGGGCGGCCGGTCCTCTGCCATCCAAGCCGGCCCGGCGGCCTCCGGCTCCGGTACGGACGGACACGGGCGACGGGGCTCGCGGCGGTTGCCCTGCATCCCGCGACGATGCACATCCTCGACGACTTCATCGCGGTAGGCACCCAGATCAAGACCGAGCGGCCCGGGAAGGCGGGCGCGGTGACCCCGTGCGACCGAATCGAAGGACCGCTCGTCGTCCTCGACACGGGTGACTTTGTCGAGATCTCGGACGCCGCGACCGCACGGCGGGTCGCGGGCCACGTCCGCGTCATCGCGGATCTCGGCGAAATCCTGGTCCCGTTCGGAGAGTTCTTGGAGAACAACCATGTCCTGATGCCCGGGGCGTTCAGCCTCGAGTGGTACGGCGCCCTGCTGCGCGAGAAACTCGCGCGGTTGCCCGAGAACTGGGAGACGGTCGACGCCCCGCAGGCAATCGCTTGGTCCCGGGAGTTCGGGCTGCCTCTTCATCCACGGTACAATCTGTTCTTCCACGACCTGACCGTCGAAGAACTCAAGCGGCTCCGCGACCTGACGGCGGCCCACGGCCGCATCGCCGACGGCCGGCTCATCCTCCCCGGTGACGAGGAACCGCGAGAGCTACTCGTGCACCTCGGCGTGCCGTACCGCGTGGCAGGTCAGGAAATCGTGGTGGAACGGCACACGGAGATTCTCCTCGCGACCCTCGGAATCGAATCCGAAGGACCTTCGCTGACGATGGGACCCGCACCCGTGGCGACGGATCCCCTCGTGTTCGTCTCTCAGCTGGCTGGATTCCCCGTGAAGGCACGGGGCCCGACCCGGATCGGGGCTCGGATGGCGCGACCCGAGAAATCCGCACCCCGCAAGATGCAACCTGCCCCGCATTCCCTGTTCCCGATCGGCCACGAGGGCGGCCCGCAGCGGCTCCTCGTACAGGCGGCCGCAAAGGAGACGATCGAAGCGGAAGTCGGCCTGCGCATTTGCAGTTCGTGCGGGAAACGCTGGTTCCTCCCGAAATGCTCGTGCGGCGGTCACACACTTTCTCGGAACGGTCCGGCGCGCCAACACATTCCCCTCGCGGAGGTCCTGCGCACGGCGCTCGATCGAGTCGGCGAGCCAAAGCCGCCGGACATCAAGGCGGTCCAAGGGATGATCTCGAAGACGAAGACGCCGGAGCCGCTCGAGAAAGGCATCTTGCGGGCAAAGCACGACATCTACGTCTTCAAGGACGGCACCACCCGGTTCGACATGACGAACCTCCCTCTGACGCACTTCACGCCAAAGGAGGCGGGCACCTCCGTCGAGGCAGCGCGTCGGCTCGGCTACACGAAGGACCGCACCGGACAGCCCTTGGAACGGGCCGACCAAATCCTCGAACTCCGTCCCCAAGACATCCTCGTCGCGAGGTCCGGCGGCGAGTACCTGGTCCGGGTCGCGGCGTTTTTGGACGACCTGCTGGAGCGCCTCTATGGCCTGGAGCGCTTCTACGATGCGAAGGCCCCGGAGGACCTCCTCGGCCACCTCGTCCTCACGCTCGCGCCTCACACGAGCTGCGGGGTCCTCGCGCGGATCGTCGGATTTACGGACGCGAACGCGTGCTTCGCACATCCCTACCTGATCGCCGCCCGCCGGCGGAACTGCGACGGAGACGAAGACTCCGTGATCCTGCTCCTCGACTCCCTCATCAACTTCTCCCGCGCGTTCCTGCCGGACAAACGGGGCGGGCTGATGGACGCGCCCCTCGTCCTCACGACACGCATCGATCCAAACGAAATCGACAAGGAGGCGCACAACATCGACCTGTTGACCGCGTACCCGTTGGCGCTCTACGACGCGGCCGAACGGTTCGCCCACCCGAAGGAGATCGAGCCCCTGATCGACACGGTCAGCAAACGGATCGGGAGCGTCCTCCAATACGAGGGGTTCTCGTACACCCACGAGACCTCGGACGTCGCGCAAGGCCCCCTCGCCTCCGCGTACGGCGAGGGATCGATGGCGGAGAAGATCGACAAGCAACTCGAACTCGCCCTCCGCATCCGGGCCGTGGACCCGAACGACGTTGTAGCCCGGATTGTCGTCCACCACTTCCTGCCGGACCTGATTGGGAACCTGAAGGCGTTCTCGAGTCAGCAGGTCCGCTGCACGAAGTGCGGCGAGAAGTACCGACGAATCCCCCTCCGGGGTAAATGTCTCGCCTGCGGGGGCAACCTCACACTGACCGTCCACGAGAGTTCCGTGAAGAAGTACCTGGAAATCTCGAAGCGGATCAGTCAGCAATTCAACGTGTCGAACTACTTGCGGCAACGGATCGACCTGATCGAGGACGCGATCACGTCGTTGTTCACGAACGACAAGACGCAGGACCTGAAGCTCGACGATTTCTTCTAAGCGGCCGCGAGCCGGGCCTGTTCGCTTCGGATCTTGAGGGCAGCCGCTGCGACGAGGAGGATGCCGAGCCCAAAGGCGCCGAGGACCATGAGAACAAAGTTCGCAATCGTCAGGTTCGCGAGGTCCGTGGGCAACACTCCCGACCGTAGCGGGAGCCGGTCGGGGCCATAGACGTACGCGCCGAGCAGGAAAAGGCCGACGATCATGAACGCGAGGCCGGCCTTCGCCGCGGCGGGCGTGCGGAGCGTGTACCGGCAGACCGGGCACACCCACACGACGTCATCCGGTAACTCGGCGTAGCACTCGGGGCACCGGCGGGCCATCATTGTAGAGAGAAGCGCCCCGGAGAAATAGTTTGCGTCGACAGTTTTTCGAGCCGAAACAAAGGGTGCGGATACCCTTTAGTAGCGGGGCTCGGTTCGCGAGCGGATGCGGAAGTCCACCGCCCTCGGGCTGGCCGCGATCGCGCTCGGCTCGATCTCGGTCCGGCTCTCTCCGCTTTGGTCCTTTGTGTACTGGGGCTCGGACACGGGCGAGTACTTCTCGATCCTCCGGACGCTCGTGCGCACCGGGCACGTCTCGACCCCGTATTACGGGTGGGGCATCACGTATCCGTACTTTCCCGGGATGTTCTTCGTCCAGGCGGGCCTCGCCGATCTCGGTGGAGTCGATGTTTCGACGGTCCTGAACCTCCTCGTTCCAATCTTGGGTGCGCTGGCGGTGGGGCCGATGTTCCTCCTCGCCGCTCGAATCGTCACGGAGGACCGTTTTGCGCTCTTCGCCGCGGCCCTTCTCGCCGGTGCCAATCCGCACGTCTACACGACCTCTCACGCGGCGCCGGCGACCCTCGGCGATCTCCTCGCCGTGACCTGCCTTCTCCTCTTCGTACGGCTTCGTTCGGACCGACGCGCCATCATCCCGCTTCTCCTGGTGTCCGGGAGCCTAGTCGTAACGCACCATCTGTCCCTCTACTTCCTGATCGTAATGGTCGTCGGTGCGATCGTCGTGCGCGGACTCGCCCGACCTTGGCAAGGAGGCGCGGGGACGCGGCGCGAGATCGCCTTTGCGTTCGTCCTCGCGGTGGGCACCTTCGCTTTTTGGTTCGGATACGCGACTCCCTTCCGAGACACCATCCTCCCCTCCGTGAACGTCCAGCCCTGGTGGGCGCTAATCCTCGCGTTCCCAATCGGGGTCGCGATTCTTGCCGGAATCATCTTCGCCCGGCGACGGATTCCGTGGCGATACCGGCCGCGATATCCGAACCTGGGACGGCCTGCCGCCGGATACGTCGTAGGACTCGCGGCGATTTCCGTGCTCGGCCTCGTGACGGTGGTGGTCGCTGTCCCCGGAACCACGTTTCAGGAGTCCCCCACCACGCTCCTGTTTTTCGTGCCCCTCGTGGCGCTCCTGCCGTTCTCGGCGTCGGGCCGAAAGTTCCTCGACTTCTGCCGCGACGGTGCCGACGTGACCGCGTGGCTAATCGCCCTCCTGCTCTCGGCGGCATTGGGAATCGTCGTCGCACCGCAGGTCCTCATCCCGTACCGCCACATGGAGTACGTGTTGGTGCCACTCGCGATCTTCGCGGGCGTCGGATTCTTCCGGCTCCTTGATCTCGCGGGGCTTCGCGGCCGGAGCCGGTCCGCCGCCCTTGCGGCATGCGGTCTCCTGCTGGTGGGGACCGCCATCACGAGCATCCCGCCCCCATCGGCGTTCGCGGGCTGGCACGAAGGCACCGTCCCCCAAGCGCTCGACCCCGCCTATTGGGCCCGCGATTACGCGAGCGGACTCGTCGCGACGGATCATCACGGCTCGTCCACGGTCTTCGGGTACGGCGGGATTAACGCGACGTGGGATCGCACGCGAGCGCCGTTCTTGGTGAACATCCCCGGGGACCCACTGAATGGCTTGGGGTCCATCGACTCGCCGTCCGGGGTGAAGAACGCCACGTACGTGTGGATCGACCGGGACATGAAGGCCGGTGTCCGCCTGGGTCCGTTCGAGCCGGCGGTCCCGATGCCCCCCGACGTCGTCAGGAAGTTCGACGGGTCCCCGTTCGTCAAGGTGTTCGACAACGGATATGCCCAGCTCTACTGGATCGCGT
>Ga0209689_1003040_pt1 | contig 12377 bp, 8 predicted proteins | sample GraSoiAngelo_149_FD_187119 | JGI IMG/M metagenome (GOLD analysis project Ga0209689, IMG submission 187119) | Grasslands soil microbial communities from the Angelo Coastal Reserve, California, USA - 14_1009_09_30cm (SPAdes) (version 2) | ecosystem: Environmental > Terrestrial > Soil > Grasslands ...
ACGACGCCGCGCTACTACGGGTCCCGGCAGGAGAGCCGCGAGTGCGTCTGGCTGTTCTTCCAAGACGCCTACTCGCGCCGGCACCAGGCGAAGGCGTAGAGCATAGACTCAAGCGAGCCGCGTCACATCATCGGGTCGAGCCAGGTGCACGTGCGCCACGCGCCGACCCCGCGCCAGCAGCGCCCGAATGTCGCCACGCGCCTGGGCGCGCTTCAAGCGGCCGAACGTCGTGCCCATTTCCGGGATGTCGGCATCCTCCGCATCGTCCGCGGTCACGACCAGGAACAACCCCGTGTTCGGCCCGCCCTTGTGCAGCTGACCGGTGGAGTGCAGGTAGCGCGGGCCGAAGCCGAGCGTCGTTGCGCAACCGAGGTCCCGGGCCCAGGTCGCGCGCACGGCTTGCAGCCGCGCGGCGTTGTCGGTCGTAGGCGGCAGGTAGGCGAGGATGGCGAAATAGTCTCCCGGTCGTGCGGCCTGGCGCAGGGCTTCCAGGGTGAGCGTGGGTAGGGGCGCAGCATGCTGCGCCCCTACGGACCCCCCGCTTCGACCCGCCAGCTCCGCGCGCGCCAATGCTTTCGCCTCCTCCACGTCGGGCTGATCGAACGCGTTCACACCCAGTCCGGTGCACAGCTCCCAAGTGGTGTACTCCCATGCCAGGAACTCCGCCCCGAGGGCGAGCGGATCCGCGGAAAAGTCGCGCACGATCTCGCTGTCGGGACGCGGCCCCATGATCGGGTCGTCCACCACGGGGACGACGCCCCGCCCGTCCTTCCCGGTGCTCTCCGCCACGAGCTGCTCGATCCAGCCGGCCAGGCGCGCCACCGGCGCCGGCGGCCGGAGCACCAGCTTGTCCCTCCCCGCGAGCGTCGCCTCGGCGAAGCGCGCGCCGCGCGCACGCGCGGCGTCCGTGTCGACGGCGAGCGCCCGCTCGAGCAGATCCCGCCCGTTCACGCCCAGCAGCGCGGCCGGAAGCATCCCGACCACGGTGAGAGCAGCGTACCGACCGCCCACATCCGGCGGATGGCGGAACACCCCCCGGAACCCACGGCTGTGCGCCAGCGCCTCGAGCGGGCTCCCGGGATCGGTGATCGCCACGAAGCGCGCCGCGTCGGCGCGCGCGGCAAGGTAGTGATAGAAGGCGAGCGTCTCGACGGTAGTCCCCGACTTACTGCACACCACGAACAGCGTTCGGTCGAAATCCGCCGCGCGCGTCACGGCGAGCACGGCGCTCGGATCCGTGCTGTCGAGCACCGACAGGGACGCATTCGCGAAGCTCGATGCGAGCACCTCGGGCGCGAGGCTCGACCCGCCCATCCCGCACACGAGCGTGCGGCTCAGGCCGTCGTGCCGCGCCGCATCCGCGAAGCGCACGAGCTCGTCCCATTGCGCAACCGAGGTGCGCGGCGCGGTCCTCCATGCCAGACGGTCCATACGGCCGCGAAACTTAATGCCCTCGCGGCCGGTCGCGCGTGCCGTTAGGTTAGCGCCAAGGTCGCTCGTGCCTTCCCTCCCCCGGCAGACTCGCGCGCTGGTGGCGATCGCCGCCGGATCCTTCCTCACGATCGTGTTGGCCTATCTGCTCGTCCCCGCGGACCGCCGGGCGCTCGTAGCCGACGTGTCGTGGACGTGGGCGGCGGCGTACGCCGTCGCGTGTTGCACCCTCGCCGCCCGCCGTCACCCCTCACCGGATCAGCGACGCGCGTGGCTGTGGATCGGCGCGGGCTGCGTGCTGTTCCTGGGGGGCCAGCTCGTCTGGAGCTACTACGAGCTGATCCGTCGCGTGACGCCGCCGTACCCGTCGCTCGCAGACGCGGGCTACCTGGGCGTGTACGTCTGCTTCCTGATCGCCGTGACGAAGCTGGTCGGATCCGAGCCGCGCCGGCGATTCGACCCCGAGCTGCTGATCGACACCGTGCTCGTCACGCTCACCGCGGGCGTGCTCGCCTACGAGTTCCTCCTCAAGCCGCTGTTCGACCTGGCCGGCAGCGTGCCCTCGATGCTCACGAGCATCGCCTGGTCGATCGGCGGCGTCGCCGTGCTCTGGCTGATCCTGGTCGAGCTGCTGCGCCATACCCGGGTTCCCTTGGCCGCGGCGGGCGTCGTGACGGCGCTGGGCGTCCTGTGCGTCACGAATGTGGTGTACGCCGCGGCGGCCTTGCGGGGGACGTTTCGCTCAGGCGGCGCGCTCGATCTCGGGTGGGACGCCGGCTTGCTGCTGCTGGCCTCGGCGGCGGCCGTGGCCCCTGCCGCCCGGCTGAGTGCGGAGGTCGGGGCGCGCGCCATCTCGGGTAACGCCGCGCGCATCACGGCCCTCGTGATCGGGCTCGGCGGCATCGGCGCGGTCGCGATCAGAAACGCGCTGTCCCGCGAGCCCGACACGGGCAGCGCCGTGCTCATCGCGCTGGCCGTGGTGATCATCGGGCTGCGCCTGATCTACTCCACCCGCGCCGACCGGCGCTACGCCGCGCTGCTCGAGAACGAGGTCGCGAGCCAGACCCGGTCGCTGATGGACTCGCTCGCGGCGACCGCCTCCGCGGAGCGCAATCTGCGCCTCCTCATGGACGCCGTGCCCGATGCGATCGTGGTCGTCGACCGCGAGGGGCGGATCGTCGAATCGAACGGGCCCACCTACGTCATGGGCGCGCTCGTGGGGCCGGCGGAAAACCGCAACATCTTCGAGTTCCTGGCGCCCGACGCGGCGCCCGTGGTCCGGGAGAAGCTGGCGGCCGCGTTCCGCGGGGAGATTCAACGGTTCGAGATTCCGTTCTCGCGCGACGACGACACCCACGGAGTCGGCGCCCTCCTGTACGCCCCGATCCGCGAAGGCAGCGGGATCACGCGGGTGCTGATCCTGGCGCGCGACATTACCGAGCAGAAGCGGCACGAGTCCCAATTCCAGCAGGCCGAAAAGCTCTCTGCCATGGGACAGCTCGTGAGCGGCGTGGCCCACGAAATCAACAACCCGGCGGCGATCATCTCAGGATTCGCGCAGACCTTGTTGCTGGACGACCTGAAGCCCGAGCACCGCGAAATGCTGCAGATGATGTACGACGAGGCGACGCGCATCGGCCGGATCACCTCCAATCTGCTGGCGTTCGCGCGCGCCGGCAGCAAACAGCGCGCCCTCGTGGACATGAACGACATCGCGCGCCGCACGTTCGCCCTGCGCTCCTACCACCTCTCGACGCTGAACATCGCGGTCTCGCTCGACCTCGATCCGAGCGAGCCCAAGATCTGGGCCGATGCGTCCGAGCTCCAGCAGATGATTCTCAACCTGCTGATCAACGCAGAGCAGGCGCTCGTGACCATCGACCGACCGCGCACGATCGTCGTTCGCACGCGCGCCGACGAGGGCGAGGCCCGCCTCGAGATCGCCGACTCGGGCCCTGGTATCCCGGCCGAGATTCGCAGTAAGATCTTCGACCCGTTCTTCACCACCAAACCCGAGGGCGTCGGCACCGGCCTCGGGCTCTCCATCTGCTACGGGATCGCCCGCGAGCACGGCGGCCGGATCTGGGTGGAGTCGGAGCCCGGGCACGGGGCCCGCTTCGCGGTCACGCTGCCGCGCGACGCACGCGAGGAATCCCGGCCCCGGCCCAAGGCGCCGCCACTCACCGCTGCGGGTGCCGGCGAGCTCACCGTCCTCGTCGTGGACGACGAGACCGCGCTGCGCGACGCGCTGCTGCGGTTTCTCGACCGCCGCGGGATCCGCGGCGAAGGAGTCTCGGACGGGAGAGAAGCGCTGCGCGTGCTGCAACAACGTCGGTTCGACGTGATCATCTCCGACGTGCGCATGCCCGGGATGAGCGGACGGGAGTTTCTCGAGCGGCTCCAGCGGGATCGGCCGGACCTCGTGCCGCGGGTCGTGTTCAGCACCGGCGACACGTTCGCGCCGGACACGGCCGCACTCCTCAAGGAGTCAGGTGTCCCGACGGTGACCAAACCGTTCGATTTCGCGATCCTGGAGCGAGTGATCCGCGAGGTCGTCGCCCGGGCGACGGCGGGGGGGCCTACGGCGTCGGCGTGATCCCGAGCTTTTCCCGCAGCGGGGTCGGGATGATGGCCACCGCGTGCGTCGTGGAATCGATCAGCTTCAGGTAAGGCGCGGCGCGACTCCCTTGGCGCGTCGGTCAGGGACGAGCCGGCGGGGCGCCAAAGAGCGCCGCACCGCCCGGCGGCGCTCGCCGCCGCCACGACGCTCGCCGGCTGCGCGGCGCTCGGTCGGTACAGGCGTGTTCACTGTTCGCCGATCGGTCGGCTCCCGCCGATCGACGCCGGAGCGACGGTCGTCGAGCTGGCGTCGATCGCCTCTGGTACGGCGGTCGGGGAGTGGTTCGTAACCCATGGCGCCCTCTCGCAGGCCGCGGGTGGGGGGCAAACTTATCGGCCCGGGAGTGCCCCGGCTAGGGTGATGCTAGCTTTGAGCACGTCATGGACAACCTGGCCCATACCCTGGTTGGCGCCGCGCTGGGTCGCGCCGTCGCCGGTCGCGAGCTGCCGGCAGCGGGATGGGTCGGCGCGATCGCCGGGAACGCCCCGGACTGGGCCGAACTGTTGCTGAAGCCGACCTCGTGGGCGCCCCGCGCCGGGGGCGAGTACCTGGTCTACCATCGCGGGATCACGCACTCGTTCGTGGGTGCAGCGGTCGAGATCGTGGCCCTGACCGGTCTGGTTGGCCTCCTCATGCGTCTCTGGGCCCGCCGCGCGGGACCGACCCCGCCACCGTGGCGCTGGGTCGCCGCGTGCGTCACTGCCAGCGTCGCGAGTCACCTCTACTTGGACTGGCAGGGATCCTACGGTTTGCGACCGTTCCTCCCCTGGAGCGCGCAGTGGTACTACGCCGATTGGATCGCGATCGTCGACCCGTTCTTCTGGACGGTGCCGCTCGTGGCGCTCGCGTGGGGTGCGCACCGCCACTGGGCACCGGCGCTCGTGTACCTCGTCGCGCTGGTCGGGGTCACCACGCTGGTGTTGTGGCGGGGCCACGATCTCGTCGTGTGGTGGGTACGGCTGGGGATGGTCGGATGCAGCGCCGTGGGCGTGGTCGGTTGGATGCGGCACTGGTTCGGGGTGGCGGGCCGGCGCCGCGCCGCAGCGTACGGGCTGCTCCTGCTGGGCGCTTACGCCGCCACGAGCGCCGGGGTGAGCCTGGCGGCCAAGGCGGACGCGCGGGCCGCCGCGACACGGCGGTTCGGACCGGACGCCCGCTGGGCGGCGCTCACCATCGTCGGGCGTCCCTTCCGCTGGGAGGCCCTCTCCGCTTCGGCGGACAGCGTCGCGGGCGACGGGTGGAGCGTCGCGCGACAGCTCGATCGTCCCGCGGTGCGCGCAGCGCTGACGACCCCCCAGGGTCACGCGATCGCGCAGTTCGCCCGGTTTCTCGCGGCGGCGGTCGATTCGAGCGGCGGCGGCGTGGCCGTATCGCTGTGGGATGTGCGCTACCATGCGCCTGGGTCGGGAGCCCGAGGCTGGGCCGGGGTGCAGGTCAGGCTGCGTTGACGCGGTTAGATTGGGCGGCGCCATGAGCCACACGATCCCCCCTGCCGACCTTCTGGAGGACGTCGTCCGGGCGCTCGCGCCGGCGTTTCGTCTGGACGAGCGGGTAGCCGCCGCCGCCGAGCGCACCGTGTACCATGCATGGGACCGGCTGCTCAAGCGCTCCGTCGCCTTGCACGTGCACCTGGCGCCCGACTCTCCGGGGCGCGCGTGGTTCCTGCGCGAGACCGAGACGCTCGCAGCCCTCGACCATCCGGCGATTCGCCATGTCTACGCGGCCGGCCTGGTGGGCACCTTCGCCTACCGCACCGCCAACTGGGTCGAGGGAGAGAGCCTGGCCGAGGCGCTGCGCCGCGGACCGCGCGCGATCCCCATGGCGCACGCCCTGGTGCGCGACCTGCTCGGCGCGGCCGAGCACGCCCACGCGCGCGGCGTCATTCTGCGACGCATCGTCCCGCTGACGCTCATGCTCGACCTCACCGGGCGCGCGGTGATCACCGACCTCCGCTACTCCAACTGGTGTCTCCCGAACGTGCCGCCGGACGAGCAGGGCGCAGGCGGTGCGTTCGTCGCGCCGGAAGTGCGTACCGGGGGGCCCGGCGAGCCCGCCAGCGATGTGTACGGCGTGGCCGCCCTCGTGTACTACGTCCTGACGGGCCAGGAGCCGGATCCCGATCCCGCCCGGATCACGCCACCGCGCCAGCTGCGACCGGCGGTACCGGCCGCGCTGGAGCGGGTGTTGCTGCGCGCCCTGCAGGCGGCGCCGGGCGACCGTTACTACACGGCAACGGAGATGCTCGAGGACTTCGTGAGCGATGCGGGCGTGTTTCAGGAGCCAGCGGCGGCGCCGCAGGTCGCGGAGGCGGGGTTCGAGCGCCGGCTGCGCCGCGCCCTCGGCGACGACTACGAGCTGCTCGAAGAGATCGGCACGGGCGGGTTCGGCCGGGTGTACCGCGCGCGCGACCTGGGACTCGAGCGCGACGTGGCGATGAAGGTCCTCCACCCCTCGTTGACGACGGACCCGTCGGTGATGGAGCGGTTCCGGCGCGAGGCGCAGCTTGCCGCCCGACTCCGGCATCCGAGCATCGTGAGCATCTACGACATCCGGAGCCGCGCCGGACTGCAGTGGTACACGATGGAGCTCGTGCCGGGGACGAACCTGGCGCAGCTCGTCCACAGGCAGGGACCGCTCTCTCTCGATCAGACCGTGCGCGTGATCGACCAGGGCTTGTCGGCGCTGGAGCACGCGCACCCGCTCGGCCTGGTGCACCGGGACCTGAAGCCCGAAAACATGCTGATCGAACCCGACGGCCGGCTGCGCATCACCGACTTCGGCCTGGCGCTCGCGCTGCGCGGCGACGCCCGGTGGGGAGGCGCCACCTCGCGGAGCGGCACGCCGCTGTTCGCCGCGCCGGAGCAGCTGCTCGGCGAGCGGGTGGACCAGCGCACCGACCTGTATTCGCTTGCCGCCACGGCGTACTTCGCCCTGTTGGGCCGCCCGCCTTTCGAGGGACCCACCCCCGAAGCGATTCTGGCGCGTCAAACCACGGAGGACCCGCCGTCGCTTCACGAGTCCCGCAAGGATGTACGGCGGGAACTGGAGGGCGTGCTGCGTAAGGCGCTGGCGAGCGAGCCGGCCGCGCGCTATCCGACCGCCGCCGCCTTCCGCGACGCGCTGCGCCGGTCGCGGGGCTGGCGGTCCCGGCTGGGGGCCCTGTTGCGGGGTGGGTGAGGCCCGGAATTTGACAAAACTCTGCTCGCGCTACAGCATACCGCAAGCGGCGTCCACTGGGGGACTCATGCACATGCGGAGTGGGGGATTCGCGCTTGTGTTCGTTGCGGCCTGCGGCGGCTCAAGCCCGATGGGCGGCGGCGCCCCCGTCGAGAACGTGATCATGAACGACAATGCCGGCGCCGCGCCCTACGCCTTCTCGCCCGCCACGGTGACGGTCAAGGTCGGCACGACCGTGAAATGGACCAACAACGGCGGCACGGCGCACACAGCAACCAGCGACGCGACGCCGCAGCCGATCTGGGACAGCGGTACGGTGCTCCCCGCCGGAAGCACGAGTTGTCCCCCGACCGACCCCTACTGCCAGCCGAGTGGCACCCCGCCCGGGACGTATCGAGTGACGTTCAACACCGCGGGCACATACCAGTACCACTGCGGGTTTCACCAGGCTCAGGGGATGACGGGCACCGTCACGGTGACGCCCTAGCCTAGCGCCAGCGGAAGATCTGCAGCGCCACCACGAAGCTCACGAACCCCCACGCGGTCACGATGCCGAGCGGAGCACCGAGGTCACCCAGGCGGCTGCCGTCGATCATCACGGCGCGAAGGGCGTCGTTCAGCGCCGTGAGCGGGAGCGCTTTCACCAAGGGCTGCATCGCGTCGGGGAAGCGGGCGTAGGAAAAAAACGTGCCCGACAGGATCCACATCGGCAGCATCACGAGGTTCATGAGCCCGGAGACCGCCTCGATCGTGCGGGCGCGGCTCGCCACCAGCATACCGAGCCCCGCGAACGAGAAGGCGCCGAGTACCGTGATGAACGCGACCGCGCCGAACGAGCCCCGGACCCCCACGTGGAACATCCACCAGCCGAAGCCCACGAGCGCCGCGACCTCGAGGAACAGGAACACGAGCCGGGACAGGATGAACGAGAGGAGGTAGTGACTCCGGCGCATCGGCGTCGCCATGAAGCGCTTGAGCAGCTTTTTGGTGCGGGCCTGCACGACCGAGAATCCCACGCCCCACAGCCCGCTCCCCATGAGATTCATGCCGAGCAGGCCGGGGATGAGGAAGTCGATGTAGCGCGAGCCGGGCTCGGTGACTCGCTGGTCCGCGACGCGCGCCGGATCGACGCGGCCACGGGCGTGCTGCACGACCGCATCCGCTTCGAGCCGGGCCAGCCGGCTCTCGGTCCGGGTCGAATCGTACCGATACACCACCGGATCGCCCGGCACGACGAGCAGTGCCACCCGGCCGGTGCGCAGCTGCAGCCGCGCCTCGCCTGAATCGAGCACCGCCGCCGTGAGCCCGGGCGCACGGGCCAGCGCGGCCGCCAGCGTGCTGTCCCCCGCTCCGCGGAGCACCGCCACGCGCAGCTCGCCCGGCCCCCGGTTCCGAAACGCGATGCCGAGCGCGAACGCCAGCACGATCGGGAAGCCGAACACCCAGAAGATCGCTTCCGGCTCGCGATAGAACTCCCGCATGCGGGCGAGGGTCAGCTGGACGAGCGGATGATCACGCATCGCGCAGCTGCCGGCCCGTGAGCGACACGAAGACGTCCTCCAGCGTGGCATGGTGGGTGGCGAGGAGCGAGAGCTCGGCGCCACGCCGCTCGAGCAGCCCGAGCAGCGCGGGCACGGCGCGATGCACTTCCGCCACCGTGAGCGCGGTGCGATCGACCCCGGGGCGCACCGCGCGCACGCCCGGCAGCGCGGCCAGGTCCGACGGGCTCGGCGCCCGCGTCGCCCCGTCCGCCAGGGCGAACTCCACGACGTGCTCGGCACCGAGGGAGGCGATCAGGGAACGGGGAGTGCCGAGCGCGATGACCGTACCATGGTCCATGATGGCGACCCGGTCGCACAGGCGCTCCGCTTCCTCCATATAGTGCGTGGTGAGGAGGACCGTGCCGCCCGCCGCCCGGAAGCGGCCGATCACGTCCCACAGCTGGCGGCGCGACTGCGGATCGAGGCCCGTCGTGGGCTCGTCGAGGAACAGGAGCTCGGGCCGGGAGACGAGCGCGCACGCCACCGCGAGGCGCTGCTTCTGGCCGCCCGACAGCTTGCCCACCCACGCGGTGCGCTTCTCCTCGAGCCCCACCAGCCCGAGCACTTCCTCCACGGAATGCGAGGCGCGGTAGAAGCTGCGAAACAGCCGGACGGTCTCTTCCACCGTGAGCTTGTCGGCGAGCTGCGTGTCCTGCAGCTGAATGCCGAGGCGCTCACGCAGCGCGCGGCTATTCGCACCCCCGGTCCATCGCATCCCGAGGATCTCGACCTCACCCCGGTCGGGCGCGGTGAGTCCCTCGAGGATCTCGATGGTGGTCGTCTTCCCCGCCCCGTTCGGCCCCAGCAGACCAAAGCACTCGCGTACGTTGACGGTGAGATCGAGCCCCGCGACCGCCACGACGTCCGCGTAGCGCTTCGCGAGGCCGGCACAACGGATCGGCAGTACGGGCGGGGGCACGGTCAGGCCGGCTTTTTCGGCTCCGCTGGCGTCGTGGCGTGTTTCATGGCGGCGTCGAGCTGCATGTAGATGCTGTTCACCGCATCGGCGAGCGCGCGGATCTTCATGTTGATGCCGCCGCCGCGGCCGGCCATGACCGACATGGTGCCGGCGAGGTCGGCGATCGTCCCGACGTTCGCCGTCAGGGCGCGCTGCCGCATCTGTGATGCCGCGATCGCGATCTTCTCGCTCAGCTGCTGAATGGTGCGCGTTTGGCCCGCCCGGTTCCCCTCGAGCTCGGTGACGAGGTGCTTCAGATGATCGGCCGCACGCTGGAACTCCTCGACCTCTTCAATGCGCCGGAGCTGGTCCGCGGTGAGCTTGGGGGGCGGCATCGTCCGTCAATTCTGCCCGCCGAGCGCTTCGCTCAGGACGCGCCCGTCGAGCGGCTCGGCTGGTGTCAGGTCGAGTAGCCGGGCCAGCGTCGGCGCGATGTCCACCGTGCTCACCCGCCCCCCGTACACGCCGCGCCGGATCCCCGAACCCCACAAGATGAGCGGCACATGCGCGTCCAGGTCGGTCGGCTGACCGTGCATGGCGATCGGCACGCTCGGGTAGCTCCAGATCGAGTACGGCTTGAGCGTCACGACGAGCTCGACACCTACATCCGGCGGCAACTGGTGTATCCAGCGACGCGACACGGGATCGGCCGCGTCCCTGTCGGTGAGATCCGCGGGGCGGTCCACGCGAGCCACGCCCGCCAGCGCCCGCAGCCGGGTTGCCACGTCCGCGACCACGCTGTCCGCGTTGACGCCGCCGTCGACCAGCTTGGCGCGATCGGGGAGTAGCAACATCCCGCTCTCGAACTGGAGCCAGTCGCCGCCGCCGGCGCGCTGGTCGAGCGCCGCATTGACGCGCTGGAAGATGGTGTCGGGGATTACGCGCACCGCCCCCGGGTGCCCCAGCATGCGAGAGCGCTCGGGGAACGGGGTCACTCCGTGGTCGGCCGTCAGCACGACGAGCACATTGCTTTTGCCGTAGCGCACGAACAGCTGCTCGAGGAACCGGCCCAGATACCGGTCCAGCCGCACCACCTGGTCGTGGATCTCGCGGGAATCGGGGCCGTACGCGTGACCGACGTAGTCGGTCGTGGACAAGCTCACCGCCAGCAAGTCGGTGGCGCCACGACCGCCGAGCTGCAAGGCGCGGACTCCTTCGAGGGCGAAGGCGAGCGTGAGTGAGTCCATGGTCGGCGTCGCGAGGAAGGCGAGCGCCGCCTGCCCGCTGTCCGTCGGGAGCCGGTGGGGAAACAGGACATCCCGCCCCTGGTTCTCGTACGAGACGCTGTCGGGCTCGGGGTAGTCCCGCTCCGGGAGGAATAGCGTCCACTGGGTTCCCGCAGCCCGGAACGGCACGCGCTGCCCGTTGAATACCCGAACCCACGTTGGGAGGGAGTCGGCGTAGTAGCGACTCGTGGTGAAGAAGCCCCCGACATACCAGTAGACGCGCTCTTTGGCCCGGCCGATCGGCAGGATCGCCCCGCGGTCTTTCCCCGAAACCGAGAGAGCGCGCGCGCCCGGGTCCGCGGCCTTGAGCCAGTCGAAGAACGCGGTCCCGCGAAAGTGCGTGGGGGAAGCACCGGGGCCGGTGACGCCGATCAGCGGCGCGGCCTGATCCTGCACACCCGCGAGGTTGCGGGTGATGCCGGTGTGGGCGGGCCAGCGCCCCGACAGAATCGTCGAGTGCCCCGGTGCGGTCTCGGTGATCGCGTGGTCCTGATAGGCGTCGCTGAAGGAGGCGCCCCCCTTCAGCAGCGTGGCGAACCCGCCCAGGAGCTGCGAGTGGTAGCGCTCGAGGTAGTCCGGCCGCAGCTGGTCCACCGTGATGACCACGATGAGCCGGGGCCTGGGGCCAGGCGCGGGCCCGACCCCCGCGAGCAGAAAAAGGAGAGAGCGAATCATGTCACAGAAAATACACGAGGAAGGCTCGCTATGCCGTTGGGGTGGCGACGCGCCGCGCCTCGTGAACGTTCCACGCAACGACAGCGGCCACGGCCACGACCCCCGCTGCGAGGTAGAAAGGGACGGCCGGCCCCAGGTACTGGAAGGCCGCCGTCGCACCCATCGGCCCCACGATTGCCATGATGCCGCGCAAAGTCTGTTGAGCCCCCATTTGTACGCCGTACTCGCCGCGATCGGTGCGATGGCTGACCAGGGCTGTGGTGGCCGGGAACAACAATGCCGTCCCGATTGGGGCGAGGGCGAGGCAGAACGTGAACGCCAATCGTGTGGTCGGCAGTGGCATGAGCAGCAATCCAATGCCTAGCAGCACAGCGCCCAGCCGCATGGTGCGGACCTCTCCAAGGCGCTCGTTGATCCATCCCACCGGCCAGGTGCGCATGACGACTCCCACCGCGCTGAACACAAAGTAGATCGGCCCAACGGTGTCTTCATTGAGCCCGAATCGGCGTTGAAGGTAAAGCGACAACACTGCGATCAGCCCGTTCAGGGCCAGCATCCCGATCCCGTAAACCCAAATGACTTCCGAGACCGGACGCGCTGGATGGCGAATGACATTCCACAGCGGACGCGCCACATTCGACACGGCGACGTTCCATGCTTCCGACGTGCGAGACGCCGCAGGACCGTTCGGCTGTGCCGACGGCGCTACCCGTGATTCGGGAAGCCACTTCCAAGCGAATAGCACGTTG
>Ga0209689_1003044_pt1 | contig 12373 bp, 10 predicted proteins | sample GraSoiAngelo_149_FD_187119 | JGI IMG/M metagenome (GOLD analysis project Ga0209689, IMG submission 187119) | Grasslands soil microbial communities from the Angelo Coastal Reserve, California, USA - 14_1009_09_30cm (SPAdes) (version 2) | ecosystem: Environmental > Terrestrial > Soil > Grasslands ...
GAATGATCCGCTCAACTGCGGGATTGAGATCAGCGCCAAGCCGCCGGGCAAACAACTGCAAAGCGTCTCGTTGCTAAGCGGAGGCGAGCGCGCCATGACGGCGGTCGCGTTGCTGTTCGCGATTTACATGGTGCGACCGAGTCCGTTCTGCATTCTCGACGAAGTGGATGCGCCACTCGATGAAGGCAATATCAACTGCTTCATACGGGTGCTGGAGCGATTCGTAAACCAGAGCCAGTTCATCATCATGACCCACAACAAACGCACGATTGCGAAAGCGGACGTGCTTTACGGAGTGACAATGGAAGAGCGCGGCGTGAGCAAGTTGGTCGGCGTGAAGCTCAGTGCCCCGGCGCAACCTGTCACTGAAGCAGCTTCAAACGGGGGTGAGCACGCACCGACGCAGCGGCGCCTCGCGCTGGCAACGCGATAGCGTAGCGCACGCGTCCCGCGTGCTGGTGAGCGGGTCCTCACGCTCACGGTCGTTCCCTAGCACAAACGGCAGCCGGAATTCGATTTACTTCGAAGATACATCCGCCGTATAACTCTTTGCTATGAAGCCTCTCGCTTTCTTTTTAGCGTACCTGCTCGCGCTCTCCACGGTATACGCTGGCAGCGCGACCTGGAGCGCAACACCACTCACCGGCGATTGGAATACTGCGACGAATTGGATGCCGCCTACTATTCCAAACGGACCAGCAGATGTCGCGACCTTCGACGTTTCGAACACGACTGACATTTCCCTCTCGACCGGCACCGAGGTTAACAGCATCGTATTCAATTCGGGCGCAAGCGCGTTTTCGATTACCGTCATGCCTGGCTTTACGCTCGCTACCAGTGGCGCCGGCATCATAAACGATTCCGGCAGGCAGCAGAATTTCATAACGGGAGTGGACGACTTCCTCAACGGGGGTGAGGCCGGTAACATCAGCTTTACGGGCACCGCCACGGCGGGAAGCCAGAGCGTGTTTACTGTTCGCGGAGCCGAAGGGAATTATGCTGCTGATGGCGGACATATAGATTTCTATGATGCTTCCACAGCCGGCAGCAGCAGCTTTATCAATAACGGCAGTGTCTATTCCTTCGGTGGCGTGACAGAGTTTCACGATAGTTCAACTGCGGGGGCTGGCATTTTCACCAACTACGCTGGAGCAGCGTACTTCGGTGGCAACGGCCAGACCGAATTTGTGGACAACTCTTCGGCGGGCAACGCTATAATTACTAACAAGGGTGCTAGTACCTTTTCCCTGGGTGGGTTTCTTGATTTCTTTGGTACTTCGACGGCCGGGAACGCCACGATTACCAACGAAGGAGGCTCAGTTGCCTACAGCGATGGCGCATGGACGACTTTTTGGGCCTCGTCCAATGGAGGCAGCGCCACCATAATTTCCTACGGCGGCGCCATAGGAGCCAGAGGACTGGTGGATTTTGCTTATGATTCTACCGCAGGCAATGCGACTATCATCTGTCACGGTGAGCCTGCGGATGGCGAAGGTGGAACGGCATTCTTTACTCAATCCTCAACCGGCGGCACGGCGCGGATCGAGCTTTTTGGCAAAGGCACCTTATCGCTGACTAATCGCGATGTACGGGAGGTAACAGTGGGTTCCATCGAAGGGAATGGCTTTGTGACATTGGAAGACAATCAGCTCGTTGTGGGCAGCAATAACTTGAGCACGACTTTTTCGGGCATGATCGATGACGAAGGTCTCGGCGGTTCGCTCAGAAAAATTGGAAGCGGCACGCTGATTCTGACGAATGCCAACACTTATACCGGCGGCACCGTGGTCAACCGCGGCAGACTTGCAATAAATAACACGACGGGCTCCGGCACGGGCACCGGTGCCGTGCAAGTCGTCGGTGGAGCGCTGGGCGGCAAGGGATTCATCGCTGGCCCGGTGACAATAGGAACCGGCCGAGGGGGCCGAAGCGTGCTGGCGCCAGGCACGGGTGGGTTGGGACTTCTAAGAATCCAGAACACAGTCACTTTCGGAATAAACGGAACATACCACTGGAATTTGAATGCCGAGGCATCTACCGCCGATGAGGTGGTCGGGACTGGGATAGCGATCAGTGCTGGCGCGCTCTTTTCGGCCTCTGCCCATAGCAGCGCCGCGATCCCGCTCGGCACGGTGTTTACGGTAATTGATAACAGGGCAGTCGCCCCGATCTCCGGAACTTTTAGTAACCTCGCTGACGGCGCAACAATTATAGTTGGCAGCAACACGTTGCAAGCTAATTACGAAGGCGGAGACGGCAATGATCTCACCCTCACGGTTGTGCCGTAGGAAATTTCAGATCGGCAAGCGAGATCAATCATCGGAGGAGGTCACGATGGCGAGACGCCAGCGCCAGCGCGCGAGACGCCCGCACGCGGCGGGCAAGCTGTGCGTTACCCAAAGCGAAACGCTACAAAAAACTTTGCGCGCAGTTGCCGATCTTGGCTAAAATGGCTCGATGCTTCAGACGGCGCAGCGGACCGCAAAATCGAAAGGAAAAAAAGGCGCGCCCGCATCGCTGGGCGAAGCAGCTGCGGGCAAAGCCGCGCCTCCTCACGACCGTTTTCTGGAAGCGTTTCGCTGGATGCTGCTGGCACGCACGCTCGAGGAGAAGCTCGTTAGTCTCTACCGCGGCGGTCAGATCACCGGCGGCGTTTACATCGGCAAGGGCCAGGAAGCGGTCAGCGTCGCTTGCGGAATATTTCTAGAAAAGGGCGACATCTTTGCGCCCTTAATTCGCGACCAGGCGGGGCGATCTGCATTCGGCGAACCGCTGATCGACGTCACGCGCACGTATCTCGGTTCGCGCCTAGGTCCAATGCGCGGACGCGACGGCAATATTCATCGTGGCCGACCGCGCGATAATCAGCTCGCCATGATCAGTCATCTTGGCGCGATGGTTTCCGTGACGGTGGGCGCGTTGATGGCGAAACGATTCCGAGGCGAAAAGGGGTTCATCGGCCTGAGTTGCATCGGCGAAGGCGGAATGCAGACGGGCTCGTTTCACGAAGGAATGAACATTGCCGCTGTTGAGCAGGTGCCGCTAGTCGTCGTCGCAACGAATAATCATTACGCTTACTCAACGCCCAACGACCGCGAGTTTGCGTGTCATGATCTGATTGACCGCGCGATAGGGTACGGATTCGAAGGTTACACTGTCGATGGAACCGATCTTGCAAATTGCCTAGATGTAATCGGCGGCGCGGTCAAGCGCGCCCGAGTGGGTCGCCCACCGCAGTTGGTCGTCGCTTCCATCCTACGCCTGTCTGGTCACGGCGAACATGACGATGCGAGTTACGTGACGGACGAGATTAAACGTGAACCGTTTGCGCGCGATTGTTTGAAAGTCACTGAGCACACGATTGTCGATCTTAAATTGGTCGACACGGAGACATTGGCAGAGTGGCGCCGAGACGCAGCCACGCAAGTGGACGTGGCAATTTCTACAGCGCAAAAGGAGGCCGCACCCGAGGGCGACGAAGAAGATTGGTGTGCGATCTCGACGCGCGACCTTGTCGATTCTCTGGAATGAGCATCACGTATCTGGAAGCGATCCGCGAAGCCCAGGCGAAACTGCTCCGCGATGACGAGCGCGTTTTTATCTACGGGCAGGATGTCGGCGGGACATTTGGGGGCGCCTTTAAAGCAACGAAAGGTCTCGCTAAAGAGTTTCCCGGGCGCGTGTTGAACACGCCGATCAGCGAAGACGCGATGGTTGGGACTGCGATCGGGGCCGCCATGCATGGGATGCGGCCGATTGTCGAAATGCAATTTGCCGACTTTTCCAGCACCGCGCTCAATCAAATCTTAAACAACGCCGGGACGCATTATTGGCGGACGGATGTTCCAATCCCCATCACAGTGCGTTTGCCCTCTGGTGGCACAAAAGGCAGCGGGCCGTTTCACAGTCAGTCGATGGAATCGATCTACGCGCATTATCCGGGGCTTATTGTAATGACGCCGGCGACCGTAGAAGATGCCTACACCATGCTCATTGAAGCGGTGGCGATCGATGATCCGGTCATATACTGCGAACACAAATATCTCTATTATCACCTTAAGGCAGAGAAACTGCCGACCGAAGGCTTGCCCACAGGCAAAGCGCGCATCGCACGGGAAGGGCGCGACCTGACCATTGCCACCTACAGCGCGATGCTGCACGAAGCACTCGCGGTCGCGGAACAATTGGCCAGCGAAGGTTTTGAAATTGAAGTTGTCGACCTTCGCTCAGTTAAGCCGCTCGACACTAATACCGTTCTCGCTTCAGTCGCACGCACGGGCCGTTTGCTTTGCGTGGGCGAATCATTTCCGTGGGGCAGCGCAACGGCTGAAATTATCGCCCGTGTGACAGCGGAAGGCTTTCATCTGCTAGACGCGGCACCGCAGCGCATGAACGCGAAAGATACACCCATACCGTATCATCCGAATCTCTGGTCGGTGCATCGCCCGAACGCAAAAGAGATTGCGAGAAAGGCCCGCGCTCTCCTCCGAGAATAGGAATTTATGGCGCAGGTTCCGATCATCATGCCGCAGCTAGGCGAATCGATCGCCGAAGCCACCATCGTCGATATCAAAGTGAAGTCCGGCGACGAAGTCGCGGCCGATCAGGAAATTCTCGATGTCGAAACGAACAAGGCCGTCATGGGCGTGACCACGCCGTGCAAAGGCAAGATCGACAAAATTACTGTGCAATTGAAGGAAACGTATCCAGTCGGCGCGGTGCTCGGCTACGTGGAAGCGAGCGAGGCAGACGCAGCAAGATTCAACAAAGCGGTCCCGGAACCTCCAAAGGGAACTGTGTCAATGGAAATTCCCGGGCGCGAAGAACAGGCTGCTGTCGCAGCACGCCAGAGGGATGGTGAAGGCGTGAGACGCACTGGCGGGCTGCCCGTTCCTGCCGTCGCAAAAGGCGCCGGATTTTTGTCCCCGCGGATGCGTGCGCGCATGGAGGAGTTGCAGCTAACGAACGCTGATCTTGCCGGAATTCCTCCGACCGGCGCAGGAAATCGCGTCACAATCAAAGATCTCGAAAATTTTCTGCACAAGATCGAGAACCAACAGACGGAAGAAGCTTCCGCGATTCGGGCAGGCGTCGCTGATGCGATGCGGCGGAGTTGGGCGCGGCCGCTCTCAACGATCGGTTCGTCAGTGAATCTCGATCCGGTATTACGGGATCGACAATCGCGCGATTCAAAGCCCGGCCCCGGGCTTTACGCTTTGCGCGCGCTTGCTCTCGCCCTTGCCCAAAATCCAAGCGCAGCCGCAAAATTAATCGGCAGCCGCGTTGTACAATCGAACTCCATCGACGTGGGCATCGCCGTCGAAGCCGAGGATGGAATTATGGTACCGGTCATTCGTTCCGCTGACAAAACGTCTCTTGCCGATCTTACGGCGAAGTACAAGGAACTTGTCGATCTTGCGCGGCAACGACGAATTTCGCCCGACATGCAAGTTGGCGGCATCGCGACTGTTTCAAACTTCGGCACCTTCGGAATGGAATGGGGCACCCCCATTCCATTACCCGATCAAACATTGTTGCTCGGCCTCGGCGTGGGAAAGAAAGTTCCTTCGTGGGATGAAGATAAAAAAGAGTTTGTTCCCGAGACCGAGGCGCAGATCACGTTAAGTTTCGATCATCGCAGCATCGACGGCGGCGGCGCGGGTCGTTTGCTCAAACGTGTAATCGAGCTGCTGCAAGATCCAAAAAGACTATGATTGATTTCCTGGCGGGGCGAGACTCAGCTTGCCTTGAGCCTGCCGAACGCGAGCCGATGATTGATCGCCCCAACTTGCGCTGACAAATCGTAGCGAAAAGCTAAGCACAACCACCAGAACGGACGCGATGGCTGCTCCGGTTCCCCAACTCAGCCAATATGGTCGATAGGTGAGAATGAGTCGCCCATGCGCGCCGGCTGGAACTTCGACAACAGGAAATAATCCGCGATAAGAAGTCACGGCGAGCTTCTGATTGCCTAATTGCGCCTCATATCCCCGAAAATACGGCCGCGAGAAAGTCAGCAAGGCAGGCCGATCCGCCTTTGGAACATCGACATCTACTTCGACGCGATTTCGCAAATCGTTGATTTGTGAAATCGTAGCGGAAGCAAATTGCTCGCTAGACCGCGAAGGAATTGACGCTACCGAGCGCACGCGCGCGAAGGGCGCGCCGCGCCGATGAAAGACGCGCCCTTCATCTGTTGAAATGACCAGCTGCCATTCAGAGGCCGGCTGAGGAGCGACATCCAGTTCTCGCGCCACAACGATCCCGTCCACGCCAAGTCGTGCCAAGTCACCTCCTTCGCCAGCTTGGTTACGAAGTAGATACTTTCCCACTTCGGGATCAATCTCTCCGTGAACCGTCGTCCCGAATTTACGTGCTATACCCGCAGGCCGGATTGGGCTGTAACCGTTGATGAAGCGAAGCTGTCCCCACATCGATGTGCTCCCCAATCGCACAATTTGTCCGACCGATTCCGGTTTTTTTCCCGTACGATATGTCTGCTCGGCCCATAGATAGAGGCTCAGATAAAGGTGGCGCGAATCAAGCGGTGACGACCTAATCAGTTCTTGCGACAGATTGTATTTCGGGACACCGCAGTTCGGCGGGATGCAAAGATATGTCGAAAGAAACGCCAGAAATGTGATCGCTACCGGTACCCATCCGCCAAGTTCGGAATTGCGTAAAAGAAGCTCTAAAAAATACCAAAGCACGGCGAGCCCGAGAAAAATCCAGGTCAACGGAAAAGCATAGGGGCCGCCCGTTTGAAAGATGGACATCGTTAGGGCTATCAAGATAACGAGTGCGAGCGCTGTTGTAGCCGGTGTCAATGACCCCGGCCATCGGAGAGTCGACCCCGTACCACGCCAAGTTTGCAGCGCTTCTGCCGCGCAAATTGCGAGAATAAGATGGAAAAATGGAAGCCAGCGAAAACTCCACCGAAACAGCCCCGCGGCTGGTAGCATCGCGAGCACGAGCACAAGCACGAGCGAGGCCAGCTCCCATTTGATTCGCCTAACGAGCGTGCCACCGCGCCAGATGAATCCAGCAATGAGCGCAACGGGAGCAACCAGGCCGCACGCCAATTCCGTCGCGGTATGCGGAATCAGACGTGAGGAGAACATGGTCCATTTCACAGTCCAGTAGGGAAGAATTAATCCTGGTAGCGCCGCAGGCGGAACGAGCCATTGCCAATGCTCTGAGGTCGGCTGCAGCTCGCGCGCTGAACCTCGAACGTAATCAAGAATTGCCAACCATGCCGGCGCAGAAAGTCCGAACCCGAGAAGGGTGCCGAAAGCCAACGGCAAGATTGACAAGACGTTTCGCGTTTGAGCTAACGACTTGATCGTTAACCAGACCAGCAACAGCGCCAGCATAACCACCGCGTAAGGAAAGCCGCCAGTAATGACGAGGTAGACAAAGGGCGCCGGCCAGAGAAATCTCCATTTCGTTCTTCGTACATCCAACGCGCGCTCCATTCCCCACCATGCCCATGGCAGCCACGCGAAAGCCCCGAGCGCGCCGAACCAATCAGTCGCGCCCCAGCAAATGATCCAGCCGTTCAAAGAGGCGATCAGCGCAACCAAGATTGAGAGTGAAATTGAAAATAGACGATCGCGTGCGAGCAAGAATGCGCCGATTGCCAGAACAGAAAGATGCGTGATGGAAAGAGCGGCTGCCTGTTGCGGAAATGTCAGCGGAAACTTCCAAATCAGGATGACCGCCGCATTCACAAAAACGGAGAACGTGCCGTACTGAAATTCCCCGGCGAGATTGCCACAGACCCAGGAGTAAGGACTCAGAAGCGGCCAATGGCCTTCGGACCAACTGCGCGCCACATCGGCGAACACGGGCAGCACCGATATTTCATAATCATCGTTCCAAAAAACGAGCGGATCATGCCAAAGCAGAATGAGGCAAAATCCGACGATTAGTAGACCGGCTCCGAGCGCGCCGAAGAAATTTAGCCACCGATTAACACAGATTTTCACAGATGGAGAAAGAGACAAAATCCCTCACCTTCATCCGCTTCCCCTGGGAAAGGAGAGAGGGTGGGACGAGGAATCGTTTCTCCTGATCTGTGTTTCATCCGTGTTCATCCGTGGCAAGAATGTTTTGAATTCACAGCACCACCGGCTTGCCCTCCGTCATGACGAGGATCTTTTCCTCGATGCCGTGTGTGCGCGCGCTTGCGACCAATCGTTGTGGAGGCTCATGAAGCGGTTCAAAGCCGAGGCGAAAAGTCCCGTAATGCATCGGAATCAAAGTCTTGGCGCGAAGTTCGAGAAAGGCCTTCACTGCTTCTTCCGGGTTCATGTGAACTTGGCGACCGCTGGGCGCTTCGTAGGCGCCGATGGGAAGCAAGGCGATATCGATCTTGTAGCGGTCGCCAATTTCTTTGAATCCCGGAAAGTATGCGCTGTCGCCGCAGTGAAAAATCGTGCGGCCGTCCACCGCTATGACAAATCCGCCGAAGTCGCGATGCAAGTCTGCGAGAAACCGCGCGCCCCAGTGGTGACATGGCGTGAGCGAAATCTTAAGCGGCCCGAGTCCCACCGTCTGCCAGTAATCAAGCTCGTGCACAATGTGGAAACCGAGATCGTGCACCAGGTTTCCTACGCCCATAGGCACGACAATGGGTTGATCGGCGGCGATGCGTCGCAAGGTACGCCGGTCGAGATGATCGAAGTGCGCGTGGGTTACCAAGACGAAGTCAATGGACGGCAGATGATGAATTTCGAAGCCTGGTTGTTTCAGTCTCTTGATCACCTTGAGCCATTTCGACCAGATGGGGTCGATCAAGACATTGACTTCGTGAGTTTGAACAAGAAACGAGGCGTGCCCGATCCAGGTGATGCAAATCTCGCCTTCGCGGATTTTCGGAAATTGCGGCGGCGCGTAACCACCGGCGCGTTTGATGAAAAGCGAAGGGATCAGGACGCTGGTGAGAAAATTGCGCTTGTGCCAGTCGGCTCGCGGACGCAAGCGGACGCGCGTGGAGCGCTTAGTCCTGGCGCCAGCCTCCGAGGCTTGGCGAACGACATTTCTCCGGCTCTTCCTTGGAAAACGAATCGGCACTTTCGCGAAAGCATATAAGCCTGCCTCAGCGAAGCAAAACCTTTTGCGCTAACCGAAAGCAGTCAGCCATTGGCAGGCGACACGCCTTCCCTGGGGTTCGGGGGACGCGCACGCCTGTTTCTTCAGGCGTGGCATATCTGGGAGCACATAGCTTACGCCTCCGTGTGCACATCAATCACGTATCACGCTTAATGAATTTCAGCGAACTCACCGAAGCTGACGAACCTCGGAGCCACGAAACCTCTGCTTGATGCGCACCATCGAGCCTGCTTTGAGGCAATGGTAGCAGCGGGGCTAATTGAAAACAGTGAGAGAGCTCGTGTCACATGGGAGCGTGACGTGGAAGAGCGTTTTTTTGCCTACAAAGGTGCATACGAAAACGTTCATAGACGAGAAGATTTCTCGCTCCGTTGTCTGACTGGCCTTGGTAGTATTGGCTGGCTTTTTTTCCGCTATTTGTTCCCCGGGAAAACCCCAGACTCACGCTTGGTGATCCTAATGAATGAATTCGGAAGCATCAGGTTCCAAAGCCTAGCTGAGATGGTTAAGTCATTGAAGGCTGCACATGAGCCAAGACGATGGTGGAAATGTTGGAAATGACAATATCTCTCCGGCTCTTCCTTGGAAACGAATCGGCACTTTCACGAAGGCATATAAGGCTTCCTCAGCGAAGCAAAACCTTTTGCGCCGATGCGCTCTTTGTCATGTCGAGCGGAGCGAGACATCTTTCAGTGTTCGCCAGGAAAGCGAGGAAGGGAAAATCAAACAGCAAGAGATTCCTCCACTTCGGTCGGAATGACAGATGGCAATCTTGCGAGCAGACTGCAAAAGATGCGACGGTCGTAGACCACCGCTACAGGAGAATTGCAGGCGACACGCCTGCCCCTACAACACTGGCTCCCCTACAACTCGGTTGATTGCGTATGAATTCCGCGTTGAGTTGTGCGCGATATGCGAAACTGGAAAATTCTCGTTCCTGTCTTTTTGATTTGCTCGGTCGCGTTCGCGATGGAATCACGCTTGCCGTTCAGCACGGTTTTTAAGGGACAGGATCAATTTAATCGGCTGGTTGCGAAGGCCAAATCCGGGAACTGGAAAGCGCTGCCGATCGGCGAACGGACCGCGACCGTGGGACAGGCACTGGTTGGGACGCGCTACAAACATTTCACTCTCGAAATCGATAATCGAATCGAGTCACCGTCGGTCAATTTTCAGGGGATGGATTGCTGGACGTTTTTCGAAATCGCGCTCAGCTTCGCCCGGATGCTGAACGAGCCAGAATCGAATTGGACGCCGGAGCGTCTATTGCATTACATCGAGCTCGACCGTTATCGCGGAGGCCAATGCAGCGGCGAATACCTTTCGCGCCTGCATTATTTAGAGGACTGGCTTTACGACAATGACCGCCGGGGTCTCGTGGAAGATCTGACGCGCACTCTCGGCGGCGTGAGCGTGCCGCATTCCGCTGGGGAAATGAGCGTGGGCTGGCGGCACTACCGTTATCTCGCGGCGAACCGTTCGCTGCTCGGATCGCTCGCGCGCATGGAAGCGAATGTTTCATCGCGCCCCCTGTATGAAATTCCAAAAAACCGCGTCGCCGGAATTGAGTCCAAATTGCACAGCGGCGACATCATCGGAATTATTTCGCGCGATCGAAATGGACTTTATTCGACCGCGCACGTCGGCCTCGCGTTTCGCACCAACGACGGCGTCCTACATTTTATGCACGCTTCTTCGCCTGGGAATTACGGCCACGTGATCGTGGACGCGCAGCCTTCGAAATATCTGTATCGCTACCGCTCGGATAGCGGAATTCTGGTCGCACGCCCGCTACGTTAGACATCGTCCTCCTCGTGAAATTCCGCGAGCAACTTCTCTAATTGCTCAAGGGCCTCTTCCGCGTCGACCCCGTGTGCTTCGAGCGTAGCCGTAGCGCCGCAATCGAGGTTAGCCCGGAGAACATCGATGAGACTGGCAACTGAATATCGTTTTCCTTCTTTCACGATCCAAATTTCCGATCGGAAACTGTTCGCACGTTTAACGAACTGGGCTGCTGGCCGAGCGTGCAAACCGAGTTTATTGGTGATGCGCACCTCTCGCTGCGCTGAGACGGGCGCCCGTTTTTCACCGAATTTCATGCCTGGCTCGTACCCCAGCGGCGATGGAGGAATGTTTCGATCGGCGAGAAAAAGATTTTATCGGCGAGCAAACCGATGACAACGATCACAAGCATGATCGCGATGACTTGATCCATCGCACTCAACTCGCGGCCGTAATGGAGAAGTTGGCCGAGGCCGAAGCCGGTAAGGATCGTCACGAAAATTTCCGCTGCCATGAGCGAGCGCCATGCGAACGCCCAACCTTGCTTCATGCCGCTGACGATGAAGGGAAGCGCGGCTGGCAGGATAACCTTGAACCACATGTGCAAGCGTTTGGACCCCATGGTCAGCGCGGCGCGGCGGTAAATTGGCGGAACGTTGCGTACGCCGGTGTCGGTTGCGATGACCACCGACCAGAGCGTTCCCATGACAACCACGAAGAGCATGGCCGCCTCTGTTTGACCGAACCATAGGAGCGCAAGCGGGACCCAGCAGACGCTGGGCAGCGTTTGCAGGCCAAGCGCCATGGTGCCAATCGTATCGCGAAACAATTTCCAACGCGCGGTTAAGAGTCCGAGTGGAAGTCCGACGACAAGTCCGATGAGGTAACCGGCGAGCAAGCGGCGCATGGTGATCACCGTTGCCTTTGCCAGAGTTCCGTCCACAGCCGCGTTCTTCAAATAGCTCGCGACCTGCCACGGCGACGGCAACAGGACAGGCGACCAAATTCTGGCCCGAAACGCTGCTTCCCAAAGCAGGAGAAGAACAGCGAAGAATGCAGCCGCTAGAAGAAATCGTTTCATCTTGCGACAGTGACTTCGGCTTTACCGAGACTCTTCAGAGCCTTTGTGATTTGTGTGGCGTGAGCGGCAAGATCGACACTGTTAATGTCGCGCGGGCGGGGTAGCTCGACCGGAAATTCTTCCCGAATGCGGCCGGGATGTGGCGAAAAAAGCAGAACGCGATCGCCCAGACAAGCTGCTTCGCGAACATTATGCGTAACAAAGACAATGGTCTTGCGCCGCGCTTTCCAGATTTGCTGAATGTCGCCGTAAAGTTGCTCGCGGGTGAGCGCATCGAGTGCGGCGAATGGCTCGTCCATGAGAAGCACGCGCGGATTCGGCGCAAGTGCGCGCGCCAGGGAGACGCGCTGCTTCATTCCACCCGAGAGCTCGTGAATGTTCGCGTGTTCGAACCGG
>Ga0209689_1003050_pt1 | contig 12354 bp, 8 predicted proteins | sample GraSoiAngelo_149_FD_187119 | JGI IMG/M metagenome (GOLD analysis project Ga0209689, IMG submission 187119) | Grasslands soil microbial communities from the Angelo Coastal Reserve, California, USA - 14_1009_09_30cm (SPAdes) (version 2) | ecosystem: Environmental > Terrestrial > Soil > Grasslands ...
GAGCGCGGGCTCATACGTCCTGCGGTTCGACGTCGTGCAGGAAGGCGTTGCGTGGTTCTCGGGTCAGGGAGTCCCGATGGGGAGCGTTACTCTCCAAGCGCAGTGAGGAAGCTCCTCGCACTCGCGGTCGTCCTCGTGATAGCGGCGTGCGGAGCGCGGAGCGCACCCGCGACGACACCTCACTGGCAGACGATCGGTGAGCTCTCGCAGCCGCGCGCCTACGCGAGTGCGCTCGCGTTGTCGAACGGCAAAATTCTCGTGGTCGGAGGATTCGATCGCTTCGCTCCGGACGTGATGAACGGTCAGAGCGAGCTGATCGATCCCACGACGGGCGGCGTCACGCTCCTTCCACAGCGGTTGCTCGGGCGAGTGCATCAGAGCATGACGTCCGCGTGGGAGGACCTGGTGGTGGTCGCCGGTGGCGTCGAGTGGCGCGGGACGTACTGGTCGCCGGTGGACCGGGTGGATGTCTTTCGGCCGGCGCAGCGCGGCTGGGTGACCGGCGCGCCGCTTCACCACCCGCGTTCCGATCATGCCGCGACCGCTTTGCAGGATGGCCGCATCTTCGTAACCGGCGGCAACGCGGACACGAAACTCCTGGCCTCGACCGAGATCTACAACGCGCGCACCGACACGTGGACCGACGCCGCGCCGATGCCGCGCGGGCGCACTCAGCACAGCGCGGTCACCTTGGTCGACGGCCGCGTGCTGGTGGCCGGTGGCATCGATACGAACGGAGCCGCGACAGACACCTCCTTTATCTACGACCCGCGGACGGACAGCTGGTCAGGTGGTCCGCGCATGACCATCGCGAGGATGCAGCAGGTCGTCGTCGCGCTGCCGAATGGCGACGTGCTGCTCGCCGGCGGCGATGGGCCCGCATCCGGCACGAGCGAGCTCTTTCTCTTCGGCGAAACCCGCTTCGTCCCATCAGGCACGCTCGTCACGCCACGCTTGGTCGCGCAAGGCGCGCTTCTTCCGGATGGCCGCGTCGTCCTCTCCGGCGGACTGCCGCTGCGAATGCATGAGTTCCAGCCGCTGAGCAACGCGGAGATCTGGGATCCAAAGACCGGGCTCTGGAGCGCGCTGCCTTCGGCGCCGACGTCACGCGCCTGGGGGAGCATCGTCGTCGTCCGCGGCGTCGCATACCAGCTCTCTGGCACTGGCGAGGGCGAAACGGCCTATCGCACGATCGAACGCCTAGCGTTCAATTAGAGAGGTGCAATCCTACGAAATTGGGTTGGATGCGCGTACATTCAGTCAGTCATACGCGTTGATTCCAGCGACGTGCGCCGCCGAGCGGCGCTTTCCTGAGGAGGGATCCGAATGAGTTTCGCGCTGTTGCGACGCGCTGTCCTCTCCGCGCTCGTGCTCGTCTCGCTGTTGATAGCCCTCGCCATACCGGCGGCTCCGGCTCGGGCCGCGGGCGCGGGAATGATCCACGGGAAGGTCGTCGACTCCGTCACGCTTCTGCCGATCCAGGACGTCTGCGTGTACCTCGGAATCCCGGGCAACTTCTGCCTCTGGAAGACGGCCGCGGACGGCACCTTCAACATCGATCTCGACGCCTTCCTCGCCAATGATCACGGGCAATGGCAGAACTACTTCGTCAAGACTGGTTACGTGACCGCGGGGACGAACGTATTTACGTCCAACGGTGGCTACGTCTACGGGCAGGACAGCTTGACACCGCAGGCCTTTCCGCTGGTGAAGCAGAAGGTCGGCCCTCGCTCGAGCTGCACCGACGCGGGATTTGCGGACAATCCCCCCGCGCTCACATCCACCGTCTATCTTCCGAACATCACGCGGAGGCTCGGCGGCCGTAACGGGTTCCACACGTCGTTCATCATCCAGAACACCGGAACGGTGAACACCGAGCTCGAGGTGTCCTTCTACAAGTTCACCGACGGGTCATGCGCCGAGCGATACGTCGTGCTCACCGTCGCGCCGGGGACCGCGCATTTCAACGATCCGAACGATGATGTGAAGAACCCAACGCTCCCCGACGAGACGCAGTTCTCCGTGGTCGTGCAGAGCTTCGGCTCGAAGATCGTCGGGGTCGTCAACGAGCATATGAACGACACCGATCCGGTCCGCGCCGAGGCGCTCTCGTACGATGGCTTCAACGCTGGCGCGAAGACGGTCTATCTACCGAACATCACGCGGAAGTTCTTCGGTCTCTTCGACACGCCGATCGTCATCCAGAACCTGGGCACGTCGACCGCAGCGGTGACGGCGACGTTCAAGTCCTTCGACGGCACCGGGCCCACCATCGTGATCTCACGCACGATCGATTCGGGTCGCGCGAAACAGATCGATCCCGATTCTGATGACCTAAGCCTGGGCGCCCCGGGCCTCACCGACAACAAGCAGTACGCCGTGACGGTTTCGTCGAACCAGGACGTCGGGGTCATCGTGAACACACAGGCCGACAAGGCGAGCGTCGAGCACCCGGTCGCGGCGGCAACCGACGGCATCACCACCGGCGGCGCGACCATCTACGGCGCGTACGCCTCGAAGAACGCGCAGGGCGTAGGCCGCTACTCGACGATCATCGTGCAGAATCTCGGAGCGACCGCGGTCACGCCGCAAATCACCTTCACGCCGCTCACCGGAAGCCCGGGCACGGCGAACACCTATACGTTCCCCGCGATCAACCCGAACTCATCGAAGCCCTTCGACCCGCGCTTCTCATTCAGCACGCAGGGGACGACGAACACGCCCTGCAGCACCGGCGGGACGGACTGTCTCGCCGACGGCGAGTACAGCATCAAAATTGAGGCGGTCGGTGGGAGCATCGCCGCTCAGGTCAACGTCAACAGCGCTCTCACCGCGATGGGTTACTCGGCCACCGCGGTGCCCGCGACGAAATTCTTCCTGCCGAACCTCACGAAGTCGCTCTGCTTCTGCCCGACTCCGACTCCGAGCACGGGCTTTTCCACACCGATCCTGCTCCAGAGCGTCACCGCCACCACGGTCACAATCAAGTGGTACAACTTCCTGGGCGGTGCGCTCGCATACACCCAGACCGTGACGATGACGCCAGGTTCGGGGGTGCGGATCGACCCTTGGGCGATCACACAGCTCGCCGCGGACAAGCAGTACTCCGCCGTCGTCGACGCCGGAACCGGCACAGTCACCGCGATCGTTAGCGAGTTCGCTACCGGTGGTGACAACGCCATGATCTACGAGGGCTTTGCAGCAACCCCCTGATCCGAACGGGCCGCGCCGGCTTCTCCGGCCTCGCCTTTGGCGGGACACCGGAGGAGCCGGCTCGAATAGCGCGGCCTATTGGCTTGGCCGTGGCGGATTAGGTGTCCGCGCTGCCGTGGCCGCCGTGGCGGTTCTCCTATTAGTTGCAGCCTCATTCGCGCTCCTCAGTCCAAAAAACACGGCGGCGCCGGAGGCGACGCCCACTCCTGCCGGAAGCAACCAGATCGCGGGCCAGACGAGTCGTCCGACGGCACCTCCCCCGACACCGGAGGGCACCGCCGCACCTCCTCCGTCCAACCCGGTCGAGACGAGCGCACCCGCGAAATTCAGCCCTCCCGCTCCGTCACCGCAAGCGACACCCACGCCGACGGTTGAGCCCGGGCTGTGGCGCATCCAGGGCTACGTGTTCGATGAGTCAGGAAAGCCGCTCCAGGACGTCTGTGTCGCCGGTCCCCGCGGCTGCTTCCCCTACACCCCCCACACCGATGAGCGGGGGCACTACTTCATCGACGTGGCCCAGCCGATCAACGGGATCACGACGAACTTCGACTTCTACTTCCAGATGCCTGGTCGCGAGACGGTCTGGTGGCATTTCACACCGACGGGCCCCATCGACTTCAATGTCGTGCTGAAGCCGGCGTAGGGTCGTTCCCCCATGATGAACCCCGCAATGGATGCGGCCGGACGCGCGACCGTCGCGGACGCAAAAATAGTTGCCCTCGCCCGCGAATCGCGCGGCGAAGCGTTGCAGCTCATCTATGCCGCCCACAAAGTCCGCATCTATACGTTTCTGTTGCGCCTTCTCGCCGACCCAGCCGCCGCGGACGATCTCACGCAGGACGTCTTCACCAAGGCGTACCAGGCGCTCGGGTCACTGACGAGCGAGCACCGCGTCCTGCCATGGCTCTATCGGATCGCGACGAATACGGCGATCGACCACATCCGGCGAAGAAAGCGCTTCACCTGGCTTCGTGTCGGACGCCTCGCAGGGACGAGAGAGGAGCCCCTGATGAAGGACGAGCACGGCGCCGTCCCCGAGCGGGATCAGCTCCGTCGGGTCCTAGCGACATTGCCGGTGGAACAGGCAGCGGCGTTGTTGCTCCACGCCCTTGAAGGGTATTCATACAAAGAGATCGCAGAGATTCAACATTGCAGCGTGACCGCGGTCCGAAGCCGGATCGCGCGGGCCCGGCAGAAGTTCCGGACCGAATATGCGACGACCGAGGCTCGTCATCCGTCTTAGGGAAAGATGGGGATAGCGCATCTCTCGGCTGACGAGCTTTCGGCTCTCATAGACGGCGAGCTCCGAGCCCAAGCCGAGCTTCGCGCCCGGCTCCATATCGGCGAATGCGTCTCGTGCTCGGCGAAATACGCCGAAGGCATGCGGCTGGACGAAGCCCTCCGAGAGCCTCTCGCCGTGGGCTGTGACGAGATCGTCGACCTCCTGTCGGCTGCCGTCGACGGTGAAGCGAACCAGGTGGATCAAGCGATCGTGCGAAACCACCTCGCGGGATGCGAATCCTGCGAGCGCCGATCTCAAGCGTGGGCCAGCATGGCTGCAGAGATTCGCTCGCTTCCCAGGCTCACACCGTCCGCGCGCGTCGACCTCGCGATTCGGGACCTCGTCGAGCGTCCCGACGCGCGCCAGACCTGGAGAGTCCGTGGCACTGGTGTGCGGGCCTTCATCGCGGTCGCGGCGGCGGCGATCGTCGTTGCGGTGGGCCTCATGCCTGGACCCGAATTGCCCGTCGGCTACAACACTCCAGGGACAACCGAGCGCACGCTCGTTGCCGGAGTCCAGCAGATCGTTCTCAATCCACGGAACAACACGCTGTACGTGCTCGACCCCAATGGCGCCGCCGTCGACGCGCGCGACCCCGGGACAAACTTCGTCAAGACTCGGATCGCCGTCGGCGGGCGGCCGACTGCGCTCGCGCTGAACGAGAGCGCGAACACGATTCTGGTGTTGGACGCGGAGCGAAAGCGCGTCACGGAGATCGACGCTGTGACCAACACCGTCACGAGTGCGACAACGGTCGCCGTGACGGGGACACCGACGAGCATCAGCGTTGGCGCATCGGCGACACAGATTCTCGTCGGTACGACTTCGTCCGGCCAGTCGAATTCAACCGGCGGCGGCGCGCTCGCCGTCCTGGACAGCTCCACAAAGCACCTCGAGACAGTTCGCGAGACGAGCATCGCCCCCGCGCTCGTCGTGCCGGATCAGCAGACCGGCCGCACCGCATTGGTGTCGGCGCAGACGACGACGCTCGTCGACTCGTCATACAACGTGGTCGCAACGGTGCCGGGAGGCGTGAGCGCCACCTTCTCGCGGCAGAGCGATAACCTCGCGGTCCTGTCCGCAGCCGGCGCGGATTCCGTCGTCACCTTCGCGGGCACGAATGCGCCGTCGGCACTTTCGCTGCGTGGCGAACCGCGGGCCATCACCTCGCTTCCCGACGGTGGCTTTCTGGTCCTCGTCACGACCGGCGGTGGCAGCCGCGTGAGCAAGATCACCCGCGACGGGACTCTCGCGGGAAGTGTTGACCTGGCTGTTCCGGGCGGAGATCTCGTGTACGACGGCGCAACCAACCTCTTTGCCGTGGCGAGCGGAGGCCGGGTCGACATGGCGCAGATCCCGACCGAAGTGAGCAGCGTCGCGACGCCTCGACCGACCGGCTCGAATCCGGCCTCGCCGTCCCCGTCGGGCACGCCGGCCACGAGCCCGTCCGCGTCGCCGTCGCCGACGGCGCAGCCGTCGGCGAGTCCAGCGATCGCCCTGACCTCAGCTACGACGGGCCCGAGCGGTGTCGCGAAAGCGCGACAGCTTTCCGCGGACCTCTACAGCTACCCGCTCCCAGCCGGCGTCGAGCCGCTGATCGTCGCGACCCATGGGTCGCGCCTGTGGTTCGTCGACAGCCGCAACGGCATCGACGTGTTCGACACCAAGACCAGTGAGTACTACGGCATCGGCAAGCTCGACGGCGGCGCTCGCGTTTCATATCTCGCGGCAGGGTCGGAGTACGTCTTCGCCGTCGACACGACATCGGGGCAGATCGATGTGGTCAGCTCGGTCCAGGAGCGCGTCGTTCTGACATACCCCATGAGCGCTCTCGCGAACGTCGAGACTGTCGCCGTAGGTCCGGATGATCGCTTGTGGCTCGCGCTTCGAAATGCTCCGTACCTGCTGGTGTTCGATCCGAAGCTCGGCCGGATGGATTCGCTGTACCTCGCGGGTGCGCGCGTCGCCGCGCTCACCGTTGATGCGAAGGGTCGTGTCGTCTACGCCGACGATCTTCGCGGCGCCGTCGGGATGTTCGATCCCGCGACGAACCATCTGTACGAGGTCGCATTCCACAAGCGGGGCACCACGACCGCGCTCGTGAGCGATGCCGACGCCACGCTCTGGCTGGGGACGACAACCGGTGAGATATACGCCGTGGCGGGAACGAACGTCACGCTCTCGGTGAGCTTGCAGAGACCGGTGACCACCCTCGTTACCGACCAGCGCGGCCGCGCCTGGTACCTCGCGCCTTCGCGTCCAGGCGCCGGCGGCTTCGGATTCGGTCCGGCGGACGGGAGCCAGGCCGCTCGCCCGGTGCCCGGGCCAGCGGCGGGGCTTGCCTTCAACGCGGTCGGGTGGGCATTCCTCGGTGATCCACGGGGGGCCGTCTACATTGCCCTGCCGGCTGACGAGCGGTGAGGGATGCGACAAACCGGCGTCCCCAGCCGTCTAGGGAACGTGCAACCCGGCTACCTTTCAAGAGGCGGCGTGGCAGCTAATGGCTCCCTATGGTACAAATCGCACGCCTCGCCGACATCGCGACGGATAGAGGCGCTGAACCTGTCCGACTTGGGTACGGTCCCCGGATGTCACCGCCCTCCGGGGCACGGTCTGCCGGCCACAGACCAAAAACCGAAAGGGGAGGTGAGTCGCGTTAGCTAGGGGGAACGTGACCCACTCGGAGACGACCTAAGCGTTAGCGCTCGAGCACGAACGCGAAGCGCGATCACCGCGATCCAGCACTGATCCAAGCGACGCGAATTCCAGCGACACAGCAAGAAAAGGAAGGACGTATGCGAAAGATCACGACCGCGGTCACAGCAGTCGCGCTCTCGTTGAGCATGCTGGCCATGGCCGTACCTGCAGCAGCGGTAGCGAGCTACGACTCGGCGTACGCGTCTGAGTCGGCGTTCGTCAACATCGCTCCAGGCCAAACCCAAAGCTTCCAGGTCATCTTCGTGAACACAGGGACGACGACCTGGACGCGCGGCACCGGCACGCAGGTCGACCTCGCCGCCTGCCTCGACGACAAGACGACATGCAACTCGCAGGATGCCAGCGAAGCAACTTGGAACTCCGGATGGATCTCTGCCGTCCGTTACGCGACGACGACACAGACCTCCGTCGCTCCAGGGTCCTTCGCGACCTTCTCGTACAACATCCAGGCGCCTGGCAGCGCAGCAGCTGGGACCTATCGCTTCAATGGTGATCTCGTGCTGAGCACCACCGGCGAGAAGATCCACCCCGAGGGCTACTACCAGGACGCGACCGTCCAAAGCGGCGGGGCGGCGGCTAGCCTCACGCTTACCCCAGCCTTCCAGTTCCGTCAGATCGGCCAGAACGCGAGCCTTGCGATCAAGACCCTTGACTCGCTTGGAGCCGCAGCACCCAGCGTCTCGTGGACGTGCAATGTCGTGACGGCGGTCACCATCGGTGGCCAGCAGTCCGTCAACCCGGCACTCACGTTCAGCGGCACGACCGACGCCTCTGGCGCGTCGACCCTCACGTACACCCGTCCAAACCCTGGCACCGACCAGGTGACGTGCTACGTGAACTCGAACCCGATCGCCCGCGCGAACGCGCAGGTCCAGTTCGGGCTCGCGAGCCAGACACTCTCTGTCGGACCTGACACGGCCGAGACGCACGCGGCGAACGGGACCGACTGCCGCACCTACACCATCACCGTGCTCGACCCGAACACGGGTGGAGCGCTCACCACCGCGACGACCGTGACCATCACCTACGTCGAAGGCACGCCCGCCGGTGTAACCCCGGCCTCCGGCTCGACCTTCATCGTCGCGGCGAACACCACGACGACGACGTTCAACCTGTGCGGTACCGCAGCTGCGACGGCCACACCGGTCGGCACAGCCGTGATCATGGGCAACACCTACACCGACCAGGGTGGAACGACGACCTTCCAGGTTCCCGCGGCCTCGACGGCAACACTCAGCCCGTCGTCCGCGACGAACTTCCCGAGCAGCAGCACCGCATCCGCTCAGCTCATCGACAACTCGACCGGTGAGCACCGGATCACGCTTTCGGTCACCGACCAGTTCGGCAACGCTATCGGCAGCACCGCTACCGGCTCGACCGTCTACACCGTGTCCGCAACGGGCGGCACCGTGTACGTCCTTGAGTGCGCAGGCGCGGGCACGCCGACTCCGCCGATCACTGTCGCTGCCGGTCAAAGCGTGACATGCACGACAGCTGCTGGCACGACCCTCGCGAACGAGCACATCACGATCGACTCCTCGACTGGTGGCGCGAGCGCAACGGTCCGCGCTACCTACACACCGACCGGTGGAAGCGCGCTGACGTCGAACACGGCTGCGAAGTCGTGGACGACTCTCACCGCGTCCGCTGAGCCCACCTCGGGCTCGTTCAGCGGCACCGTGTCGTTCGTCGAGAAGCGCACATGCGCGGGTAGCACCGCGGCCAACCCGGCAGGGTGGTACATCCTGACCGTCGGGTCGACGAGCTACCTCATCGAGTTCAACACAGTCCAGACCTTCGCAGTCGTGGGCACGGCAGCCACATGCGACCAGTTCAGGGCAGCCCTGAGCGTTGGCGACGTGGTTGTCTTCTCACCGACCTCCGCACCAACGCACAACATGACGAGCAACTCTCCGTAAGGAGCGTTCTCGTTATCGCGACCTCGAGACCGGGGCCCGCAAGGGCCCCGGTCTTTTTTACCGCGGTCCCGCGGCGATAGGCTGGCGAGGTGCCACGTCGGAAGCAACGGGTGGTCCGGGTCGTCGACGCGTTCGGTGCATCGACGATTCGACGAGCCCTGCAGTGGCTTGTCACGGTCAAGATCGCGGGCGTGATCCTGTTGTTCGATCCGGCAGCGCTGCAGAGCTTTGAGCTGCCCAAGACCGTCTTCAGTCACGCCCTGGCGTGGCCACTCGCGGCCCTCGTGCTGGTCTCCCTGTGGCGGTACGGGTCCGGGATCTTTCCGCGTTCTCCGATCAACATTGCGGTCGGCGCGCTCGCGGTGGTGTGGGTCACATCGACAGCGGTCGCGGCAGATCGGTATCTCGCTTTTTTCGGAGACCCATCGCGATACGAGGGGCTGACGTACCTCGCGGACATGCTCGTCCTCTACGCCGCCGTGTGTATCGCGTTCCGCGAGCCGCGCGACTTCGCGCTTCCGGCCAAAGGGCTTGCCGGCGCGACGGTTATCGCGCTCGCTTACGCGATCGTTCAGCGTCTCGGTCTGGACCCCGTGAGGTGGTCCGCCGATCCGGTGCAGCGGCCGTTCAGCGTCTTCGGTAATCCCGACATCTTCGGGCACTTTCTCAGCGTGACCTTCGGACTGGCCGTCGGGGTCGCGGCGTTTTCGGCGGGGATCCGAGCTCGGCTCGCCCGGGCGGCGGCGGTAGCGTTCGTGCTCGTCATCGCCGTCGCGGGCGGAGTCGTTGCCGCGCGCGGCACGCTCCTCGGGATGGCAGGCGCGATTGCCGCATTGCCCTTCATGATCGTTCGCGTGCGAGGGTTCACAAGATCGACAATCCTTCCTCTGACGCTCGCGACCGTAGGCGTGGTCGCAGTCACGGTGGTGGTGCTCTTTGCATCCCCGCTTGGCGGGCGCTTCCGGGCCACGATCACTGAGGGTTTTGAGGTCGGCGTACGTGTTCGGATCTACGAGGCCGCCCTGCAAGCGACGCGCGACCGGCCACTTTTCGGGTGGGGTCCCGACAGCTTCGCCGCGGCATATCCCAGCTACCGAGCGGCTGACCCCGCTGGGACTTCTGGCAACCAGCCGGAATCGTCCGCGCATAACTGGCTTCTCGAGGCAGGCGCGACGACAGGCATCCTGGGCGCGCTCGCGTTACTCGCTGCTGTGGCCATCACGACCGAGCGGCTGTATCGGATCGGGCTGCGTCAAGCGCCGGCGATCGCCGGTCCGCTCCTGCTCGGTCTTGTCGCCTACTGGGCGCATGGTCTCGTCAGCGTCGGTTCGGTCAGCGTCGACTGGTTCGGATGGGCCGGGCTCGGCGCGGCGGCAGGTGTCACGACGAGACTTGTACCGTCCGGTCTGCAGCGCCGAGTGGACCTCGCCGGATCGGCTGTCGCGGTCGGCGCGTCATGTCTTGTTGCGCTTAGTGGCGTCTCGGCGCTCGACGCAAGTCACCTTGCCGCTTCGGCTCAGAGCGCACTTACGGCCCAGCGCTCTGACGCCGCGGTCACGTCTGCGTCAGCAGCCGTCAGTCGCGACTCCGGAAGGGCCGCGTACTGGGAGCTCGTCGGGCTTGCCTACGCCGCGAAACAGCAATGGCGCGATGCGGGCGACGCCTTCGCTGTGGCCGCCCAACGTGCGCCGTACATCGCGACACATTATTCGAACCTTGCGCGGAACCGGGCGCGGCAATCACTAGCCGGGGATCAGACGAGTGGCGGGCCCGATGTGGCCGTCAACGCGGCGCGGCGCGCGGTCGCGGTCGACAAGAACAACTGGGAATCGGAGAGCGTGCTTGCAGAGGTCCAGAACGCCTTCGGGCAACCCGAACAGTCACTCGAGACGATCGCCATCGCCGTTGCCCTCAACCGCAACAATCCGAACAACGACACGGTCGCAGCGGAAGCCGCCGCGAAAGTGACTGACGTCGCAAAGGCTCGCGTCCTCGTTGAACGGATCGTCGCGGTGAAGGAGAGTGCCGTACTGAGACTGACTCTTTCGCGTCTCGCACTGCGTCTCAACGACCGCCAGGCTGCGTTGCAGAACGCGCAGCGCGCCCTCGAACTCGATCCTACGAACGTTGAGGCGCAGAGTGTTGTTGCTAGTCTGCGTGGCTGACCGCCCGAAGATCATCGTTCGACGAAGTTCTTGCCGCCGCCTTATCCTCTTCAGCGCGATCGCGATGACGGCGCGATTGTCGCGCGGGTGAGCCTCCGCTTTCCCTTCCCTTCTGTGATCCGATTGCCGTTGCGGGTACGATTTCACTGAGTTGAGGCCGACCGCACCGGGGGCCGACATGTCCCCAAGCAACCCACGCCTGGGCGTCTCCCTGCGAGGTCGCCATCTCATCGCGTTCGACGCTGTCGCAACCGTGGCCTCATTTGTCATTGCGCTCGCGTTGAGATTTGACGCGCCTTCCCCAGCGTTCGACCAATACCTTGCCGCCTACCTCTGGGTAGTACCGGCCCTTGTTGTCGTACGGCTCGGCGCATTCATGCTTCTGCGCCTCTATCAGCGGGTGTGGCGCTACGCCAGCGTCGACGAGCTCATCGCTGTCCTGGCCGCGGTGGCCGGTTCGTCGACGATCGCATACATCGCGATCTATGCAGTTGCTTTATCGAGCCCTTTCAGAACGATCGGCTTCCCGCGGAGCGTCGCGATCATTGACACCATCTTCATGATCGCGCTCGCTGGCGCATGGCGCTTCGCGCTACGGGCGATTGGAGCCGGCCGCGATGGGGCGGTTGCGCCGAGAGGTTCCGAGTCGGCGCTCGTGCTCGGAAACGGCGCCCCGGTGCTGCAGGTCCTGCGCGAGCTAAGGTCGAACCCGGCCTTGGGCTTGAAAGCCGTCGGCATCCTCTCGGACGAGTTTCCGCGCGGCCAGCGTCTCCTCGGTGACTTTCATGCCACGCGCCAACGCTTCCTTATTCCCCGCGAAACCGGCGAAGAAATCCTGGCGCACAATCATGTCGTACCGTTGCTGGGCAATCACACAAGCGGCCGTCAATACGATTGCCGCGATTCCAATTACTCTCATCGTCTTCATAGGTCCTCCTTGGCGACAACATTACCGAAATGGAAATCGAATCGGCTTGGATGATCGGACGAAAGGCCGGAATTTCAGGACGAAGGGCGTGGGGGGACCGGCCGGTGGGCCCGACGCTAAATAAAGGCG
>Ga0209689_1003053_pt1 | contig 12351 bp, 13 predicted proteins | sample GraSoiAngelo_149_FD_187119 | JGI IMG/M metagenome (GOLD analysis project Ga0209689, IMG submission 187119) | Grasslands soil microbial communities from the Angelo Coastal Reserve, California, USA - 14_1009_09_30cm (SPAdes) (version 2) | ecosystem: Environmental > Terrestrial > Soil > Grasslands ...
TCGATCAGGTCTTCGGTGGGCTCGCGGCCAGGCATTCCTCGAACAGCTTGAGGGCCGCGCGCGTGAACGCCCACATGTTCGCCTCGCGATCCGCGTCGCCCGTCTCCACGGTGATCACCCGCTCCACGGGCCCGGCCACCGCGATGCACGCATGCCCGCTCTTGTCGCCGTAGCGGTTACCCGTGGGCCCCGCGGCGCCCGTCTCGGAGAGGCCCCACGTGGTACCGAGCTTCTCGCGCGCCGTGCGCGCCTTGAGAAGCGCGTAAGGCTCGGAGCTCGAGCGGATGCCCTGCATCGCCTCGTCGGGAACAGCGAGGAAGGCCCGCCGCGCCGCCTGCGTGTAGATGACCGCGCCGCCCATGAAGTACGCGGACGCGCCCGGGATGGAGAGGAGCGCGGCCGAGATCAGGCCACCCGCCGAGGACTCGGCCACGGCCAGGGTTTCCTTGCGCGCCACGAGACGCGCGGCCACGGATGCGGAGAGGGAGGAGAGCTTTTCCGGCATTGTCCTGGGAACCTCCTTGGGGTCCGAACCAGCCCATTGCGCGTCGGGCGCGGAAAGAGTATCAAATAGGAGGACGTTTCGTGTGGTCGACCTTTTGCGCATGACGAAGCAGGACGGAGGAGACAAGCCCATGGGCCAGAACCTGGAGCAGTTCGCCGCGGAGTGCCGCCGCATCCTGAAGGACACCCCCGGCCCCGACGGGCGCGAGAAGGTCCGCGCGCTCGTGGAAGAGGTCCTCAAGGACGACGCGTTCGTCGCCAAGCACGTCGGCGACGACGTCCCCGAGCGCAAGATCCTCTACGAAGATCCCGATCTCGGCTTCTGCATCCTCGCCCACGTGTATCACGGCGCCAAGGAGAGCGCGCCGCACGATCACGGCCCGACCTGGGCGATCTACGGCCAGGCCGCGGGCGAGACGCTAATGAACGAGTGGGCCCTCGTGGAGCCGGCGAGCGAGCAGAAGCCCGGCAAGGTACGTCACGTCAGGGCCTACCCGCTGAAGCGGGGCATGGCCCACGTCTACAACGAGGGCGATCTCCACTCCCCGAAGCGCGAGGGCTCGACCCGGCTCATCCGCATCGAGGGCCGGAACATGGACAAGGTCAAGCGCCTGCCCTACGAGAAGGTCTAGCCTGGACTAGTCGCGAGACAACGCCACCCTCACCCAGCCCTCTCCCTCTCCGAGGGAGAGGGATTTGTTTGATCCCTCGCCCCCGGAGAGGGAGAGGGCCGCAGTTCGAGCTGAAGGGCGAAGCCCTGAGGCGAGGGCTGAGTAGATAAGGGGGAGGCTAGGAGGCGTACGCGCGCTCGCGAATAGCCCAGTCAGGGCAGAAAAGAGTCGACGACTTCGTAGCGCTCCGTCGTCACGCTCGCTCCGGTGGCGGCGGAGGTTGCCGTCTGCCGCTGGAGCCGCGCCTGCTCGCTCGCCGCCATCGCTTCCTGACTCTCCCAGAGCGTGACGATCAGCCCCTTGCCCGCCTCGCGGTCCACGAGCCAGTAGACGGCCTTGAGCCCGCGGTCCTTCTGGATGCTCGGCTTGACCTGCTCGCGCGCGCGAACGATCCACCGCTCGAGCTCTTCCGGGGTTCCCTGCCAGGTGCCGATGCGCGCGAAGTCCATGAATGCCTCAGAGCCTACAGGAACGTGGTGTCCGGCTCGATCCCGAGCATGAACTGACCCACCGTCTCGAAATGCGCCTGGCGACCCTGGAGCTGCTGGGTCACCGCGTGGATGTCCCGGAACCCGCGGTCGAAAGCGCTATCGACGAAGATCGAGGTCGCGCCGGCGGCGTGATGCGTGACATCGGCGACCGCCTTCGCCTGGTGAATCGCGTAGGTCGAGGCGAGCCGGATCAGCATGCGCTGGTCCATGGTCAGGGTGCCGGAGCTGCCCACCGCGCCCCAGATGTCCGCGAGCGATCCCATCAGGAACCGCCGCGCGGAGCTGAGCTGCGCTTCCGCCTGCCCGACCTGACTCTGGATCACCGCGTTGTTCGCGAGCGGCCGCTTGTAGCCCCGCGGCGTCTTCTCGCGGGCGAGGCTCACGAAGGCGTCGAGCATGCGCCGCGCGATGCCGAGGGCCACCGAGGCGAAGCCCGAGGCGTAGAAAGATCCCGTCGGGAAGCAGTAGATCAGTCCCGGCTGACGCCGCTCGGCGGGATCATCGCGAGAGATCGAATGATCGTGCGGCACGAAGAGATCGTCCACGGTATAGGCGTCGCTGCCCGTGCCCTTGAGCCCGCTCACGTGCCACACGTCCACGAAGGTGGCGCTGGCGGCGGGGAACAGCATGGTCCGCTCCACGAGCTTGCCGTTGGGCGTCCGGCGCGAGCTTCCGTCAGGCTCGGAGATGGGGCAGTGCGCGCCCAGCCACGTCGCGTGTCGCCCGCCGCTCGCGAAGCTCCAGGTGCCCGTGACCCGGTAGCCGCCGTCGACGGCGATGGCCCGCGCACCGGGCCCCGGGCCCCACGCGAGCACGGCCCGTCGGTCGCGACCGAAGATCTCCATGGCCACGTCGTGCGAGAGATAGGCGGCGGACATCGAGCATCCCGCGGCCTGACAGAGACACCATGCCGTGCTCGCGTCGGCCTTGGCGATCTCCTCCATCACCCGGGCAAAGGTGACGGGATCGACCTCGCCGCCGTCGAGGGAACGGGGCAGGAGCAGGCGGAAGAGGCCCGCCTCGAAGAGCGCGGCCAGCACCGGCTCGGGCAGCCGCCGCTCCCGCTCGATCTGATCGGCGCGGGCCTCGATCTCCGGAGCCAGGGCGCACGCTCGTTCGACATAGTCGATCTCTTCGTTCGCTTTGCTCATGGCTCCGAATATAGCGCAAAGCGGAGGCAGCGCGCCCGACGGCCCCTCATTGCTTCACCGCACCGAACGTGAGGCCGCTGACGATGTGCCGCTGGGCGAGGAGGGCGACCACGAGCACGGGCAGTGTGATGAGAGTGGCCGCGGCGGCCAGGGTGCCCCAGTTGATCTCCTCGTAGGAGATCATGGTGTAGACGGCGATGGGCAGGGTGCGGGTGGAGCGGCCGGCCAGGATCACCGAGAAGAGAAAGTTGTTCCACGAGAAGACGAAGGACAGGATGGCGGTGGCGACCACGCCGGGCTTGACGAGGGGGAGGGCGATGCGCCAGAAGACGCCGAGGTAGGAGCAGCCGTCGATGAGGGCGGCGTCCTCCAGCTCGGCGGGGACGTCTTCGAAGAAGGAGATCATCACCCAGATGATGATGGGCAAACTCACGATGAGATGGGTCAGGATGAGCGCGCCGTAGGTGTCCACCATCCGGAGACGGCGAAAGAAGATGTACCAGGGGATCAGGTAGGCGATCCCAGGAATGATGCGCGCCACCAGGATGACCACGGCGAGCCGCTGCTGCCGCCAGCGCGCGATCGAGTAGGCAGCGGGGAGCCCGACGGCGAGGCCGAGGGCCGTGCAGCCCGCCGCCACCACCAGGCTGTTCCACGTGTAGAGGAAGAACGGATACTTGGTGAACACCTCGCGGTAGCCCGCCACGGTGACGCTGAAGCGCACGAAGGACGGCGGATACGCCGTCGCCTCGACCTGCGGCTTGAGTGAGAGCGTGATCATCCAGTAGAAGACGAAGACCGTGGGCAGCATGAAGAGACCGGCGAGCGCGTAGAAGGCGGCCGTGGACAGCCGGCGGCGCCCCGCGCCTCCCCTCACCACGTGGTGCTTCTCCGCACCTTGATCAGGATCAGCGAGGCGCCCATGACCACGGCGAAGAGCGCCACGGCCATGGACGAGGCGTAACCCATGTTGAAGTAGGAGAAGGCCTGGTTGAAGAGCAGGATGTTGATCGTCTCGGAGGCATTGGCGGGGCCGCCCTGGGTCATGACGAAGATGATGTCGAAGGTCTTCAGGGCGTCGATGGCGCGGAAGAGCACGGCGACCACGAGCGCGGGCCGGAGGAGCGGCAGCGTGATGTGCCAGAAGGCCCGCAGCGTCGAGGCGCCGTCCAGGTGGGCGGCCTCGTAGGGCTCGCGAGGCAGGCTGGCCAATCCCGCAAGCGCGATGAGCATGATGAGGGGCGTCCACTGCCACACGTCGACCATCGCGAGCGCGTACAGCGCCGTCTGGCTCGAGTACGTCCAGCGCCAGGGCGAGAGCCCGACGACGGAGAGCAGGTAGTTCGCCACGCCGAGGCTCGGGTGGTACATCATCACGAAGACGAGCCCGATGGCCGTCGGCGTCGCCACCATGGGCAGGATGGCCAGGGTGCGCAGCAGTCCCCGCCCCCAGAACTGCCGGTTGAAGAGCAGCGCCATGGCGAGGCCGAGGACCGTCTCGGCGCCGACGGCCACGATGGTGAAGTAGACGGTCCGCCCCACCGCCTCCTGGAAGCGCGCGTCAGCGAGCGCGATCTTGCGGTAGTTCGCGAGACCGATGAAGTGCGGCGCGGTCAGGCTGGAGGCGAACCACTCCTGCAGGCTCATCCATACCGTGTAGGCGATGGGATAGACGATGATCACCGCCACCAGCAGCACGGCGGGGGCGGGAAAGAGCCACCGCGCGTGGCGATGCGCCCAGCGCCCGAGCCGGCCGGAGGAGGTCGGCACCGAGCCTCGCGTTAGCCCTCCGTCCGGTTGAGCATCTCCTGGAAGTCTTTCTGCGCCTGCGCCAGGACCTGGGCGGGCGGCGCGCCCTCGATGGCCTTCTGAATGGCCACGCCGATGATGTCGCGGTACTCGGTGACGCCGACGATCTCCGGCAGTCCCTGCCGGCCGATCTTGAGCGAGGCCTGATAGGCCTGGTACCAGTCCGCGGGCATCTTGGGCTTGGCCTTGACCTCCGGGCTGTCCCAGGTCGAGGTCCGTCCCACGCCGACGCCGGCCATCAGCTCGCGCACGGCATTGGCCTTGTTGGTGGCCCACTGGCAGAAGAGGTACGCGGCTTCCTTGTTCCGACTCTGGGCGTTGACGGCCATGCCCGTGATGTAGATCGGCGAGAAGTGTCCGCCGGGGCCGGAGGGCAGCACGGCGTAACCCACCTTGCCGACCACCTTGGACTTGGTGGCATCCTCGAACTGGCTCGCGAAGTTGACGCCGTCCATGTAAATGGCAGCCTGGCCCTGCATGAAGGACGCCGAGCACTCGTACCAGTTGAAGTTGACCACGCCCGGCGGCCCGTACTGCCGAAGGAGTTTGCTGTACATGTCGATGGCCGCCACCTGCTCCTTCGTATCGAGGGCGGCCTTGCCGTCCTTCAGGTACGTGCCGCCCATCGGAAACAGGATGCTCGGGTACTGGGTGGCATTGGCGTTCTTGAGCCCGCGGAGCACGATGCCGTAGATGCCGGGAGGCGCGTGGAGCTTCTGCACGAGCGGCTCGAGGTCGGCGAGCGTCTTGGGTGGCGCGAGATTCTTGGGGCCGAAGAGGTCTTTGCGGTAGAAGAACACGTTGGCGTCGATGAAGGCGGCGAGGGCGGAGATGCTGCCGTCGGGCTGGGTCACGCCCGAGCGCGCGCCCGGGGAGAAGTCGTTCCAGTCGAAGTCGGGGCTGGTCAGGGCCGTGTCCTGCAGGAACTTGTTCAGGGGGTGGTACCAGCCCGCCTTCCAGAAGCGCTTCTTCTCGACATGGAGCGAGGTGAAGAAGGCGTCGATCCCGCCCGAGTTCGCCGTCATCTCGACCGTCATCTTCTGGCGGGCCTGGATCTCCGGCAGCGTCTCCCACTTGACCTTCATCCCCGAGAGCGACTCGAACTCCGGGATGTTCTTCTCGAGCACGTCGATGAAGGGGTGCTTGGTCAGCATCAGGAAGAGCTCCTTGCCCTGGAAGCGCTTCCAGTTGAAGCTCTGCGCCTTCGCCGGGGTGAAGACGAAGGGTCCTGTGGCGGCGCCTGCGGCCGCGGTGGCGAGAAAGGCGCGGCGGGTCAGTCGGCGAGCGGCCATCTTTGGCCTCCTCTCATGCGGTAGGCGGCATTGCCTTCGGCGGTCCAGTGCCTTCGAGGATGGAATCGCCGCTGTGAACGCCGCGAGTGTAGGCGGGGCACGAACAACCGTCAAGGGACGAGGTCCTAGATTACTGGGGAATAGCTGCAGTGACTAGTAACGGAAACGTTGCAAGCCGCTCTCGTTCCTTCTCAGCACCCTTTTCGCTCAGATACAACGTTAGCTCGTAGTGACCCGGATTCACTGGCAGTCCGAGTGCACTAATTATGTTTCTATGCGTTGGTGCTGTCATCTGAAATTCAATCTGCGCGGAGAGTGCCTTTTGCCCGGATGCGTTTATAAGCTCGCATATCTGAACAAACTCCTTACCCTCGTCCTCCGGAGTTCGGTACCATAACGCGAAAATATCCCACCGCTGCGGCGCAAATGCTTTCTCGGGGATCTCTTCCGAGGGAGCAGACCATTGCTGAAGTATTGAAATGAGCGTCGGATTATTTTGCTGATCAATCGCGACTCTTTCACACGGTGCAAACAACAATAGCTTAGGCATTCAGAACCGCTGTCCTTCGTTCTTCTGTCATGTCAACTGAATCTGCACGCTGGATAGTAATACTCCGCCTGTATTGTCCCCAGCCAGGTCGCTGTGTAATCAGACCGCTATCTCGCAGCCGAAGCGAGAAGCCAGCGGACAACAACTGTGCTACTGGGTTCCAAGCGGGAGGCGCAGGGACGACCTTACTGTGCCAAATTGGCCCACTCTCTATCCAACGATTTCTCAGCTCAATGCGTCGCTGATCCACTTCTTCTCGGCTCATTCCAAAGTCATCATATTCAAATTCCGTTCCGCACGACGGGCAGATACTAAAGTTTCGCGGCGGACGGCGAAGGCCTTGATATCCACACACCGGGCAACTATTCACGGTTCCACCTTTCAGAGCACTGATCGTCACAATACTGACGGAACGTCCGCCCGCCCAGTCGGTGAGGCTCGGCGATGAAATATGTATAAATAGTGGAGCGATCCTCGCTCATTGCCCCGAACTCAAGCGTGCCTGTATTGTAGCGTACCCAATCGAGCTCAGGGCGTTGGCATTCTTCGACGCCTGGCATGTCAGCGAGGAGGGCTCCCAAGAAGTGATCGGCCAATTCCACGTACTGCTCGACCGTGTCGGCTCCCAACAATTCACCGTGTTGCTCGAAATGCTCGAGGGCGTCAAGCTCGTCCGAGAACCCCTGCGTGTAAGGTGCCATCTCTGGCGGGAACTATCGCCAGTGCCACTTTGCGCAGGCCGCCCCTTGAGCGATCCGTCGCCAGGTCCTAGGACCAAATGTCCTCGCACGCACTTTTCTCCCTCTTAGGCCGCCCTTTGTTCGACCCCTTCGGCGGTTGGCTCTACGCTCTCAGTCCCTACCCTCGCGATGTCTGGAATGAGCTTAGGGACGTATGACCCTTAGGGCGCTCCACCGTTTGGCGGGGAGTATGCCATAGGTAGGAGTAGTGACTGCGATGCCTCAAATTTGAGACACTAATCGCCAGTCAGCATCCCAAGGTGGGCTGGCGTGCGGGCCCGGTTTGGCGTATGTTTGCACGGAGTAGCGGGCCCGGGGAGAACCTGGGCGCGGCCGGCACGCTCGAGACCCGGGCTCGTGGAGATCGTGGCCCAGAGGAGGATCGTCATGCAGCGCTTCGACAGGCATCGGCAGGACGTCGGCAACGTCGTGTTCCTCGAGCACGTCAACGTGCGCGTGCCCGATCAGCGGCTCGCCACCGCCTTCTACATCCAGGGGCTAGGCTTCACGCGCGACCCCTATATCATGGTCGGCGTCGAGAACATGTGGATCAACATGGGCCAGACGCAGTTCCACCTGCCCACGGGCGAGCCGAACGTGATGCGCGGACACGTGGAAATCGTGGTCCCCGATCTCGAGTTGATGCCCGCGCGGCTCGATGCTGTCCGCGATCATCTCAAGGACACCAAGTTCGGTTACAGCGTGGAGGACAAGTACATCGCCGTCACGACCCCGTGGGGCAACCGGCTCCGCCTCTTCGCAGCCGGGCCGACCTTCGGCGACATGACCCTCGGCATCACGCATGTCGAGATCCCCGTTGAAGCGGGGCGCGCCGCTGGGATCGCGCGCTTCTACGAGAAGGTCCTGGGCACCGCCGCCGCGGTGACGCCCGATGCGGAAGGCTTGGCGGCGCACGTGAAAGTGGGCCAGCGGCAGGAGATGGTCTTCCGCGAAACGTCGAAGCCCATCCCCGCCTACGACGGCTACCACGTGGCCGTCTACATCACGAACTTCTCCGGGCCGCACGAGTGGCTCGACAAGCACGGGCTCGTCAGCGAGGAGAGCAACGAGTACCAGTACCGCTTCAACACGATCGTGGATCCCGACACGCGCGAGCCTCTCTGCGTCATCGAGCACGAGGTCCGGTGCTACACGCACCCGATGTTCTTCCGTCCGCTCGTGAGCAGGAACCCCGTTCAGCGCCAGGCGACCTACCAACGCGGGCGCGACGCCTTCTACCCGGCCGGCTGAGTCGGCGGGGAATCGGAGCACCAGGGGCGCCGGGGCCGTCGGCGTGAAACATGCCGGCCCCGGCGCCCTTGATCGTCTCGAGCCTGTCCTGAGAATGATCCGCGCCCGCACGACGCTCGTCGAGCACAGTCGCGGCGTCTTCTATCGCGCGCGCGATCCCTTCCTCCATTTCCACGAGGATCCTGCAGGGTTCTTCTGCGACATCAAGGTCGACGGGCGCTTTCAACGCCACCCCGCCACCACGAAGGCTCAACAGCGCACGCTGGTCGCGCGAGTAGTCAGGCTCGCCCGAATCCCTCCCACCAAAATCTCTCCTACTAAAATCCCTCTCCCCCATCGGGGGAGAGGGCCGCAGTTCGAGTCGAAGCGCTCGCTTCGAGCGATGAGGTGAGGGCTGAATGAAGAGGGGGCCCGCTAACGCGATGCTGAACGTACTGGTCAACATGCCGTTCAATGAGGAACAGCTCAAGCGCCTCCGCGCCGTCTCGCCCGATCTCCACGTCACGTGTGAAGACGCCGAGAAGGCCGACTACTCCGCCACGGAGATCCTCTACGCCGGCATGCCGCCCCGCGACTTGGGACGCGCGCCCAAGCTCAAGTGGGTCCAGCTCCACATGGCCGGCGTAAACGCGCTCCATGACCACCCCGTCTACACGGACTCGGCCACCATCCTGACCACGACCAGCGGCGTGCACGGGCCCACCATCGCGGAGTACGCGATCACCATGCTCCTGGCCCTGGCCCATCGCGTGCCCCGGATGGTCGAGTGGAAGACCAGGGGCGCCTGGCCGCCCGACGAGCAGCGCTGGCCCCTTTTCGTTCCGACCGAGGTCCGAGGCGCGGTGCTCGGGATCATCGGCTACGGCAGTATCGGGCGCGAGCTCGCCCGCATCGCCAAGAGCGCCTTCGGCATGACCGTGCTCGCGTGCAAGCGCGATCCATCTCTCCGCGCCGATCCCGGCTATCACCTGCCCGGCACAGGCGATCCGGAAGGTGCGCTTCCCGACGAGTGGCTCGCGCCCGAGAAACTGATCACGCTGCTGGCCAAGTCGGACATCGTCGTCATGTGCGCCCCCCTCACACCGGAGACGCACGCCATGATCGGCGCCCGCGAGCTCGAGACCATGAAGCCCTCGGCGTACTTCATCAATGTCGGACGCGGCGCCACCGTGGACGAGACGGCCCTGGCCCAGGCGCTCCGCGACAACCGCATCGCGGGCGCCGCCGTCGACGTGTTCGCCCAGGAGCCTCCACCGGCCGGGCATCCGCTCTACGCGCTCGACAACGTGATCGTCTCGCCCCACGTGTCGGGTTTCCTGCCAAGCTACGACGACAAGTGCGCCGAGCTCTTCGCGGAGAACCTGCGTCGCTACCTCGCGGGACAGCCGCTTCTCAACCTGGTGGATCGCGCCAGGGGCTACTAGGCATGCGGCAGATCACCCGAACGTAAACCCAACGTACGCGGCAGCGGCGACCTCGTCGCACTTCTCCCGGTACTTGGGCGCGCCGCCCGCGTACACGATGAACGTGCGCTTCTGCTTGCCCGCCACGTTGGAGTTGATGCCCATCATCCAGGAATCGACCTGGGTGAACAGCATGCGCCGCCCGGTGTCGAGCACGTGCTGGGTCCACTCGCGCTCGGCCTCGGCCGTGGGCTCCACGCGCGTGTGGCCCTTCTCGCGCATGTGCCGGATGAGCGCGGTCACCCAGTCGACGTTCTGCTCGATGCAGCGGGGAATGTTGCAGAAGGTCGCGGCGTTGTGCGGCCCGACCAGCGTGAAAAGGTTGGGGAAGCCTTCGATCTGCAGGCCCAGATAGGTGCGCGGTCCCTCCGCCCACTTGTCCCGCAGCCGCCGCCCGGCTATCCCACGGAACTCGATGCGATCGAACGCGCCGGTGATCGCGTCGAATCCGGTGGCATAGACGATCATGTCGACGGCGTGCTCGGCGCCGGTGGTCCTGACCCCGGCGGGGGTGATCCGCTCGATCGGCGTCTCGCGAAGATCGACGAGGCGGACGTTGTCCTGGTTGAAGACCTCGTAGTAGCCGCTCTCGAGCGGCACCCGGCGGGTGCCGAAGCCGTGGTTCGTCGGGATCAGCTTCTCGGCGATTTTCGGGTCGCGCACGCGCTCGCGGATCTTCCGGCGCATGAAGTCGGTGATCGTGGCGTTGGCGTCCCGGTTGATCAGTACATCGCGGAAGTTGCCCATCCAGATACCGAAGCCGGGCTCGCGGTAGCGCCGCTCGAAGAAGGCCTCGCGCTCCTCGGAGCTGACCTCGAGCGCGTTGCGCGGGTCGGCATCGTGGATGAAGCAGCCGAAGGAGTTGCGGCAGGTCTCGAAGATCTCCGGATACCTCGTCTTGATGCGGGCCTGATCCGCCGGGTCGATGGGGCTGTTGTGCAGCGGAGCGCACCAGTTCGGCGTGCGCTGGAACACTGTGAGGTGGCCCACCGTCTTGGCGATCTCGGTGATGGCCTGCACGCCGGTCGCGCCGGTGCCGATCACCGCGACCCGCTTGCCCGCGAAGCTCACCGGCCGATGCGGCCACGTGCCGGTATGGTAGGCCTCGCCGCGGAAGCTCTCGACTCCCGGGATGGTCGGCATGGTCGGCGCCGACAGCGGGCCGATCGCGGTGATCAGGAACCGGGCCCGCGCCCGCCGGCCGTCCTCGCTCTCGACCTCCCACTGGCCCGCGGCCTCGTCGTAGGCGGCGGCCTTGATCCGGCAATCGAACTCGATGTCACGGCGGAGGTCGAGCTTGTCGGCCACGAAGTTGCAGTAGCGGAGGGTTTCCGGCTGCGCCGCGAAGTGCTCGCTCCACTCCCACTCGCGCAGGATCTCGTCGGAGAAGGAATAGCCGTACGTCCAGCTCTCGGAGTCGAACCGCGCCCCAGGGTAGCGGTTCCAGTACCACGTGCCGCCGACGTCGTCGCCGGCCTCGAACACCCGCACGCTCAGGCCCAGCTCGCGCAGCCGATGGAGCTGGTACATCCCGGAGAGCCCGGCGCCGATGACGATGACGTCGTAAGGTTCGCCTGGCCCGGCGCTCCGGAGGGACACGATTACCTCCCAGGTCTCACGCGGGCTTCTCGACGATCTTCCAGTACGAGTCCTTCCTGAGGACCTTGCCGTTCCGGAACTCCCAGTGATCGCATCCACGCACTCTGATCTGGACTCCGTCTGGGGTCGTGCCGGTCAGCAGCCATTCCGACACGCCGAGGTTGCCGCTGACCCAGTGCCGGCCCTCGCTGTAGTGGACGTCGGGAAGTCCCTTGAAGCGGGACGCCAATCCCTCTCGCACCTGCGCCTTGCCCGTATACCGTCTCCCCCAGGGGTCTGGTCCTCGCGGCATGTCCAATGAGCAATCCTCAGCCATGAATTCCATGATGGCATCGAGATCGTGGGCATTGAACGCATCGGTGATGGCCTTCAACGTCTCGACGGAGACCGATTCCGATTCAGCCATGGCTGCTCCTCCTTGGATTCCTGAGGCTAGCGCTTCCGTGCCGGATCCTCGTAGGCGGCCAATGACTTCACTCAATGATCTGATTTGCACGTAGCAGGAACGACGGTGGGAGCGTCAGTCCGAGCTCCTTCGCTGTCCTCAAAATTGACGATGAGCTCGAACGTCGTCGGCTGCTCGAAAGCCTTCTTGTCGGCGGCGCCGGCGCTCGCGGCTGTGAGCAGGAGCGCGCTGAGGAGAGCGAACGCGGTGGCACGCTTACACGTCATTGTGTCCTCCTGCCGTTACATCCCTCTCCCCTCTGGGGAGAGGGCAGGGTGAGGGGGCAGTTTGGGCGCGTGCGACTACTGCTGCGCCAGCGGAACCGTCGCCGTCATGCAGGGCTGATTGCCGTGGACCTTGGTGGTGTGCCCCTTGCCCGTGGTGT
>Ga0209689_1003057_pt1 | contig 12342 bp, 15 predicted proteins | sample GraSoiAngelo_149_FD_187119 | JGI IMG/M metagenome (GOLD analysis project Ga0209689, IMG submission 187119) | Grasslands soil microbial communities from the Angelo Coastal Reserve, California, USA - 14_1009_09_30cm (SPAdes) (version 2) | ecosystem: Environmental > Terrestrial > Soil > Grasslands ...
AGCCGCCCGCGGAGATCCTCGGGCATGTAGTGGGTGGTCAGCTGGGCGCTCGACCGCCGCCTTCCGATGACCGGGCCGAAGTCGATGACCAGCCTGTAGGCGGGCTTACGCGCTTGTGGAAACGCTTCCGCCTCCGCGATTCGGCCAACGCGCATATCGACTTTCTCAAAGTCCGAGATGTCGATCCGGGCGTAGGCGTCCTCCAACGCAACTAGTGTAGTGTGCCGGAGCATGCCGCTGACGAGCCAGGAAATGCGCGATGTGTTTCCCATCGCGCGGCGGTACGCCTACCTTGACCACTCCTCGATCGCGCCTCTGTCAACCCCGGTCCGCACCACCATGGAGGTCTTCTTGAACCGCCAGTCAGAGGAGCCCTTCGACCTCGACCATTGGGAGCGGCTGCGGATCCAGGTGCGGGCACGGATCGCGGAGCTGGTCGGGGCGCGCCCCGAGGCAATCGCCTTCATCAAGAACACCACCGCCGGGCTGGGCCTGGTAGCCGCCGGGCTGGATTGGCGTGAGGGCGACAACATCGTTGGAGTAGCAGGCGAGTTCCCGGCCAATATCTACCCCTGGCTCGGCCTGAAGGATCGAGGCGTGACTCTGCGCCTCTGCCCGCACGACGCCGGCCGCGTGGACCCCAAGGCGCTGCTCGGTCTCTGCGACGACCGCACCCGGGTGGTGGCGATCAGCCTGGTGCAGTTCTGGAGCGGGTTCCGCACCGATCTTCGGGCGCTCTCGACCGGCCTGCGCTCGACGAACACCCTGCTGGTGGTGGACGGCATACAGGCCGTCGGTGTGCTGCAGGTGCAGCTCGGACAGCTGGCGGTTGACGTGCTGGCCTGCGGTGCGCAGAAGTGGATGCTCGGCCCGACCGGGATCGGCTTTGCCTATCTCAGCCAGCGCGCCCTGGACCGTGTGCGGCCGGTGGTGATCGGGACCGATAGCGTCGTGCAAGACCGCGAGTATTTCGAATACGACCTTACCTTCAAGGCAGATGCGCGACGCTTCGAGGAAGCCGCTCCCAACTGGCCTGGAATCCTGGGCATGGGAGCTGCGGTCAACCTTTTGGTGCGGGCCGGGCTGGCCGCCGTGGAGACCGGGGCACTCCGGCTCGCCGACCGCCTCCGCGATGAGCTGATAAGCCGGGGCTTCAAGCTGGTATTCAGACCCGAGCGGCAGGGAGAGAAGTCTGCCATCGTCTCTTTCCGTCATCCGCGGATGGTGCCGGCCGAGGTGCATCGGCGCCTCCACGATGCCGGGATCATTCTTTCCTTGCGAGGCGACTTCCTTCGGGCTTCCCCGCATTACTACAACAACGACGCGGACATCGACCGGTTGCTCGAGGCGCTACCCCGATGAGCTGGTGGGCGGAGCTAAGGGCCGAGCTGGGCCGGGAGACGCAGCCGGTCAACACCGTTGTGAGACTGATCATCCTGGAGCGCGGAATTCGGGGCGGGCTTCTCCTGTTGCTCAGCATTGCCCTGCTTACGGACAGTCAGCAAATCCTGGGGCTGGTCCGGCAGTGGGCATCCGCCCTGGACGTCGAGGCTGCCCCTGAGCTGACCCGGCGCCAGGGTTTCTTCCGCCAGATCCTCTTCAACGTCCTGTCCTGGGTCGGGGCGCTCGGCGGCCGGACGGTGGTCATGATCGCGATCGGGCTGATGGCGTTTTCCCTGCTCGAGCTGACCGAAGCGGTCGGCCTGGCCCGGCGCCGGCGCTGGGCAGAGTACCTGACCGTGATCGCCGGCTGCCTCGGCATCCCATTCGAGGTCTTTGAGGTGATCCGCCGGCAGACGGTGCTGCGAATCAGCTTCCTCGTCATCAACGTGGCCATCGTGCTCTACCTGGCCTGGGCCAAGCACCTCTTTGGCCTCCGGGGCGGGCGGAGAACCGAAACGCTTAGCGCGTAGAGTCTGGCTGGAGTGGGATTCCCACCCCTGAAACGCCCAGCGGCTCGGCGTGCCGGGTCAGCATGCCGACCAGGAAGCCGAGAACGCGGTCAGCGGAAGATCCACTCGAGATGTTTGCCAGGAGGGCAGGTTCGGGAGTCCTGAACGCGCCCAGCGCACCGGCTCTCGCTGCTCGCGAAAAGGTCGGTGTCCCGGCCGGTGCGAAGGTGACGCGCACCGCGGCATAGCGGTCACCGGAGTGGACCAGTGTCAGCGGCTTCTTCCTTCGCACCTCCCAGGCGCGGATCTCCTGGCGGCTGATGCGTCGCTGCAGGGTGGTCAAGAACCGCTTTCCGCCAGGGTCCTTGCCGGCATATATGGCCACCTGCATGCGCACACTATACCGCCGGGATCAGGTCTTTCCCCAGGTCTCGAAAAAGCGCCGCATGGCGGCTCGCACGGGCTGCGGCGAGCGGCGCGGTTCGTCGGCGATGAACGCCTGCTGGGCTCGCTGTTCGCGCAGCTCGGCGCGGTTCTGTCGCCAGACCTCCCAGACCCGCTGCACCGCGGTCACGTTGGTGCCGATGGCGAGGATCCAGAGCGCGATGGTGAGCGTCGACCAGCTAGTGGGGAGCGGCTCCAGCAGCAACCCGGCGACGATGATCACCACCCGCTCCGGCCTCGCCAGGATACCCGCCTCGCATCTAAAGCCGAGACTCTGCGCCCGCGCCCGGACGTAGCTGACCAGAAAGGAGCCGGCCAGCGCGGTGAGGACGAGGATCGGCTCCAGCGTCAGATGATGGGCAAGGAAGTAGACCAGGATGCCGAGGTAGACGACGCCCTCCGAGTACCGGTCGACCGTCGAGTCGAGGAAGGCTCCATACCGGTAGACCTTGCCGGAGGCCCGGGCGAGGGCTCCGTCGAAGATGTCGAAAAGCCCGGCGAAGAGGAGCACGCATCCGCCCAGGAAGACCTGACCGATCGCGACGAGTCCGGCGCCGAGCGTGGTGATGGCCAGCCCGAAAAGGGTAAGCATGTTGGGGGTGATAGCTGAGTCGCGAAAGGTGCCCACGGCGCGCTCCGCCCAGCGACGGACCCAGGCCTGGAATTTCTGCGTAAACATCAGTTCGGGCTCAGGGTGGGCTCGAGCCGCATCTGCGGCACAGGACGCGGCCGGGCCGATGCTTGCCGGTAGACATCCTGCACCTGGTCGATCACGCGTTCCCAGTCATACTGCTGGACCGTGCGCAGCCCTGCGACGCCGAGGTCGCGGCGCAGGGTAGGACCGTTGATCAGGGCCTCCAGCACCGTGGCGAGCTGCCGCTTGTTCTTGGGTTCCACCAGGAGCCCTTCCCGGCCGTGGGTCAGGACGTGCCGGAAGCCGGCGATGTCGGTTGCGACGATCGGCTTGCCCGAGGCCATCGCCTCGAGCAGGACGATGCCAAAGCTCTCATCACCGGTCGCCGGTGAGCAGAAGATGTCGGCGCTCGCGTAGTAGCGGGGCAGCTCATCCGATGACACGTAGCCGGCCGTGACCACGTCCTCCAGTTGCTTGCGGGCGATGAAATTGCCGTACCAGCGGCGAAGAGGCCCGTCGCCGACGATGATCAGCCGGATGGCCGGATAGCTTCGCTTGAGCTGGGCAAACGCGCGAAGCAGATAGCCAAGGCCTTTGCGATATTCCAGGCGGCCGACGAAAAGGATGTTGCACTTGCCGTCTGCGAACTCAGGGAGGGGTGGCTGGTTGCGGAAGCGCTGGACGTCGATCCCATTGGGGACCACCCGGTACTCGCCGGGAAAATAGTGCTCCACGAACTCTTTCGCAGGCACCGAGACGGCAATCCGGGCGTTCAGCCGGCGAACATACCGTTTCAGCAAGGGCTTACCGTAGTAGTAGCCGACGTTGGAGCGGGCGAACGCGTGGAAGGTCCCGACGTTGACCGTCTGCGAGTAGCGGAGCGCGGTTACCGGGAGGACCGGCATCAGCGGCTCGTGGTAATGGATGACGTCGAAGTTTCCGTCTCGCACGTAGTGCTTGATCCGGTTGGTCAGATGGAAGCTGACGGTGATCCGGGCGACCGAGCCGTGCATTGGGATGGGAAAGGGCCGGCCGACCCTGACGAAGTCCGGATGGGTGTCCGCGTAGTCTGCGTCGGAGCAGGGCGCGAACACGGTGATGTCATGGCCACGCCGGCGCAGCCCGGCCGCCAGGTGGCGAACGTGCTCGGTGACCCCGCCCGGGTGCGCGTAGTCGTAGGCCGAGATCAGCGCGATCCTCATTGGCCGACGACAGCGCGAACGGCCAGGCGCCCGACCCTGGCCCAGTTACGGCCGATCCGGCGGAACTTCAGCTGAGCGATCCGCCGGTGGGTCATGAAGTCCCAGTACTCGCCGAACGCCTGGGTCTGGCTGGCCATGATGGCCTTCTTCATGTCCTCCGCGGTCGAGCCGGGAAAGCTGGTGTAACCGGTCCCAATCCCTTCCAGGTGGTGGCTGTCCGAGCAACCTACCTCAGGGAGATGGAAGCGGCCCTTATTCAGCCGATGGATCTTGGCCGCGCAGGTCCGCCCGGCGACCGACGGGTTGAAGGTCTCCACCGCATCGAAGTAGATCTCAGGCGAAGTATCTTTCATGATGCCGTCGAAGGAGCGGAAGCCGATGCTGCGGGTGAGCATCGAGAAGGGGTGAACCGCGATCGCCAGGCCACCCTGTTCGTGGATCCGGCCGATCGTCCAGTCGAGCGGCCGCCACATGGGGATTGGTTTCTCGATGAAGAGAGCCAGCAGGTGGCCGTGGAGGGTGGTGACCTCGGAGCCGGCAACCACGTCGAAGTCGTACTCGTTGGCGAGTTCGAGCGCCTCGTAGCTACCCGTCAGCCGGTCGTGATCCGTGATGGCAACCACGTCCAGGTCGGTGCGGTCACGGACATAGTCCAGCACCTCTCGCACCGTGGCGGTGCCATCGTTGAGCGAGGTGTGCATATGAAAGTCCGCTTTTCCCAAGAGGTCCTCCTTACTCTCCAACGGCGGCTTGCGCCGGCGGTGACGGGATGGTGACGGACGGGGAGATCTGCTTGTCCGGCCAGATCGGCTCGAGCACGTGCCACTGGTCCGGATACCTACTTATATAGCGTTCAAACGTCGCCAGGATCTGTTGCATGGCACTTCTGACGTCATTGTCATGGTTGTCACTGGGGGTAAGGAAGATGGGCGGCTCACCGATCGCAATATAGCGGTCGTCAGGATCGCGCAGGCAGACGGCCGGCAGTATCGGAGCGCCGGTCTTCAGGGCCAGTTCCACCGGGCCGGTGGGAAAGGACGCCAGCCGGCCGAAGAAGGGGAACTGCCGGCCGGTCTTGAGGATGTCGCGGTCCATCGCCAGGACCACCAACCGGTGCTCCTTGAGCATCCGCAGGATGTCCCGCGCCCCCGTCCGGCTGAGCGGAACGATCTTCATGCCCATCCGCGAGCGAACCCGAAAGACGTGTTCGAATAGCCGCCGGGGTTCGATCTGTTCGACCATGATCCCGATCTCGCCGAACGAGGCCGCCCAGCTGGCTGCCGCCAGCTCCCAGGAACCCATGTGTGGTGCCACCACGATCACACCCTTGCCGGCCGCGATGGCGCGGTCCAGGTTCTCCCGCCCGATCGGGGTCAGCAGTGTGCCCAGTCTGACCCGGTCCATGCGCGGGATCTTGAAGAAATCGATCCAGGCTTTGGTGTAGTTCAGCCAGTTCTGCCAGGCGAGCTTGCGGATGGCCGGGCCGGCGAGCTCGGGACAGACGTGCTCCAGGTTGCGCTCCAGGGCTTTCCGCTGGCGGCCGAGCAGTGGGAATGCGAGGGTGCTGATCACCACGCCCAACGCGTAGGCGAGGCGCCGGGGCAACCGGGCGATGATGCCTTCGATCACCCGGAACCCGACGTAGGTGATCATGAGGGATCTAGAGCTGGTTGCATCGGCGGGGGACTGACCGGCCGCTGGTCGTTACGCCACACGCGCAGGAAGACCAGCCACTGGTCGGGTTCCCGCCGGATGATGCGCTCGAAGAACTGGACTATCCGCTCGGTGGTCACCTGGATGTCGTGCGCGGTGTCGCCGGTCCGGCTGACCTCGAGGGCGGCCTCGACCTCGGCCACGTACAGGTTGTCGGGCTGGCGCCGAAGCCATACCGGGATGATAGGAACACCCGTCTTGAGGGCGATCGCCGCCGGCCCGGCGGGCAGGGTGGCCGGCCGGTTGAAGAACGTCACATTTACGCCCCGGTCGCCGGTGTACAGGTCCGAGGCCAGGGCCACGAGCTCGTTACGGGCCAGCGCCTTGATGATGTTGCGCAGGCTCCCGGCCAGCGGTATGATCCCCATCCCGATCCGTTTGCGGGATGTGATCACCAGGTCGTTGATCCCGCCGGCGCGGAGCTCGTTGACCACCGCGTTGATCGGGTATCCGTAAACCGCCGAGGCGGCGGCCAGCATGTCCCAGTTGCCGATATGGGCGGTCACCACGATGGCACCCTTGCCGCCGGCGAGGGCTCGGTCGATGTGCTCGATCCCTTCCGGCCGGACCATCCGCCGTATCTCCTCGGGGGATAGCGAGTACATCAGCATGAAGTCGGCGATCATCTTGAAATAGTTGCCGAAGGCGTGGCGGGCGGTCCGTTTCGCCAGCGGATCGTTCCAGGGCACGCCCAGCACCTGGCCGTAGTTCTCGTAGGCGATCCGGCGCCGGCGCGGCATCAGATAAAAGGCGCAGCGGCCGGTCAGCGCCGCCAGCGGATAGCGCAGCCGTGGCGGCAGTGTCCGGATGATCCAGTTCCCCAGCCGAAACAGGGGCACCAGGATCATCGGCGGTGGCCTGCCTCCTTGCTCGCGGTCGACGCCGGCACCGCGCCCGGGGCGGGCATTTCGCCGTTCAGCGTTGTCCCGGCTATGAAGGCCTCGGTCAGCCGGTGGGCCACCGAGTCCGTGTACTGCGTGGGAGGTGATTTCATGAAGTAGGCCGACGGGCCGTCGAGCGCGCCGGCCAGCTTGCGGTCCAGGGCGAGCTTACAACAGCGGACGGCGTCGATCACGACGCCGGCGCTATTCGGAGAGTCCCAGACCTCCAGCTTGAGCTCGACGTTGAGGGGCACATCCCCGAAGGAGCGGCCCTCCATGCGGATGTAGGCCCACTTGCGGTCGCCCAACCAGGGCACATAGTCCGATGGCCCGATGTGGATGTTGTCGTCGCCGATCTCTCGCTTGAGCTGCGACTTGACGCTGTTCGTCTTGGAGATCTTCTTGGAGGTCAGCCGCTCACGTTCGAGCATGTTCAGGAAGTCGGTGTTTCCGCCAAAGTTCAGCTGATAGGTCCGTTCCAGCCGGACGCCGCGGTCCTCGAACAGCCGGGTCAGGACCCGGTGCACGATGGTGGCGCCCACCTGGGACTTGATGTCGTCGCCGATGATCGGAATGCCACGCTTTTCGAAGCGGCCGCGCCAGTAAGGCTCGCGGGCAAGGAATACCGGCATGCAATTGACGAAGGCGCAGCCGGCGTCGAGGACCTGCTCGGCGTACCACTTCACGGCTTCCTCGCTGCCGACCGGAAGGTAGTTCACGACGACGTCGGTCCGGGTCTGTTTCAGGATGCCGACGATATCAGCGGTCGGCCCCGGGGCCTTGGTGATGATCTGTGAGAGGTACTTCCCCAGCCCGTCATGGGTCATGCCGCGCTCCACCTTGATACCCAGGTGAGGCACGTCGGCGAACTTAACGGTGTTGTTGTGTCCGGCGAAAATCGCGTCGGACAGGTCCTTGCCGACCTTGTCCTTGTCGATGTCGAATGCAGCGGAGAACTCGATGTCCCGGATGTGGTAGCCGCCCAGCTCGGCGTGCATGATTCCCGGGATCTCCGACCCGGGCTTGGCATCCCGGTAGTACTGCACTCCCTGCACCAGGGAGGACGCGCAGTTGCCCACCCCCAGGACAGCCACCCGGACCTTGCGGCGGGACCGGGAATCAGGGCGCGCAGCCCGTTTCTTGACGGCCTGCCCGTTCGATTTGCTCATGGTTTATACCTCGCTCCTTTCGTAGAGTGCCCGGACCCGTGGCCGGGGTGCCATCAGCGTGAAGATTTCTCGGTGGAAGGCGCTAAGACCCTCGCGGTTGAGTGAGCACAGGACAACTCGTCCTACCCGCCGCGAGCGCACGAGTTGGCCGCGCCTCAGCATCCGCAGGTGCCAGCTGAGCCTCGGCTGGCTCAGGTCCATGGCGTCGGCGAGCTCCTGGACACTGATATCCGGAACGCCCGCCAGGAACTGCAGGATCTTGAGGCGGGTGATGCTGGCCAGCGCCTGGTAGTGCGCACGGAAGTCGCGAAGGGTTGGTGGAGCGCCGGTGGTTATTGCCATATAAAGAAAACTTTATGAATTATAGCAGCTCGATTCAGGACGCCGGAGGCGAGGGCCGACTCAGGCCCGAGCCGTGCCCGCCAGCCCAAAGCGCGCGTCGTAACGCGCGCAATAGAGGCGTTAGGTCAGCAGGTCGCCGGACATTGCCGCGCGAACTCGCACTGGTCCTTGTAGCGACATTCGTTGATGCCCTTCAGGCCGCGGGCAACCACGCGCTGGAGGGCTACGATCTTCTTTTGCTTCTGCTGCTTCTGCGTGTCTTCCGCATCCATCGACAATCCTTGCTGTGACGAAGCTCTGATACTGGACGGAACTCGATGCGAGACGAGGATAGGGAGCATGATCCGGCCCGGTCAAGGAAAGAGTTGTTAAGCATGGCCGGTGCTAAGGTTGGGCTGTGGCCGCCAGCAAGACCTCTAAAGGCGCGTCCCGAGCCGTTACCCGCGGTTTCACCGGCGTCCTGGGACACGCGCGTGGGATTGGTGTCCTGCGCGCGCAGCAGCAGTCGGACCGATTAGCCCACGCGTATTGCCTGACCGGCGACGAAGGGATCGGCAAAACGGCGGTGGCCCGCGCGCTCGGGGAGGAACTGCTCCTGGGTCCCGGCCAGCCAGCTCGTCTGGACGTGCATCCGGACTTCTGGTCGGACGATCGCCCGGAGGCGATCAGCATCGATGAGATCCGCTTCCACCCGGAGAAAGGCGCTCAGGCGCACGAGCAATCGCTCCAACAGTTTCTGAGTCTCAAGCCATTCGTCGCCGCCCAGCGGGTTGGGCTACTCGCGAACGCGGAACGGATGACGGAAGCGGCCCAGAACTGCCTTCTCAAGACCCTGGAGGAGCCGCCCCCCAACACCGTGCTGGTCCTGACCACCGCCTACCCGGACCACCTTCTGCCCACCGTGGTCTCCAGGTGCCAGACAATCGCCCTCACTCCGGTCTCACGCAGCGCGCTGGTCGCCTGGCTAGTCGACCGCGGGACCGCGTCCGATCGTGCCGAAGGGATTGCCTCGCTGGCGCAGGGCCGGCCTGGCCTCGCATTGCATGCTCTCCAGGACCCCCGGTGGGTGGAGGCGTCCGACCGCTGGGGTCGGGAGATCTCGGCGCTCGCATTCGAGCCCACGGACAGCGTTCTCGCTTATGCGTCCCGTTTCGGCCAGGGGCCACAGGCGGAGCAAAGGGTGATCGCGTCTGAGGCTCTTCGCGCCCTTACGAGCTGGTTGCGTGATGCCCTGCTGGTCCAATCCGGGACGGCCTTGCCGATGGCAACCGAGCGGCGCGACGCGCTGGAGCATTGGACAGGCGCTGTGCCGGCCGATCATCTGCGGACCTCGCTGGCCACAGCCCAGCGGACCCAGCTCCTGATTGATCAGAATGTGAATCCAAGGCTGGCCATGGAAGTCATGCTTCTCGATTTCCGCCTCGGAGCACGCGTGTGAACCGGGTTTTCGTCACCCTCCCCCTGCCTGCAGCCGGGCTCGACCTGCTTCGCGAGCGCTTCGAAGTGGTGGTCATGGAAGCCGAGGGTATGCCGGCTGACAAGCTGAAGCGCCACATCGCCGAGGCCGACCCGATCGGAATCGTGGGGATGGTCAATGTCCCGATCACCGACGAGATCATGGCGGCCGCCCCCAGGCTCAAAGTGATCGCCAACTATGCCGTCGGCTACAACAACGTCGACCTCCAGGCGGCGAGCCGCCGCGGCATCCTGGTGACCAACACTCCAGGCGTGCTCACCGAGGCAACCGCCGACCTGGCCTTTGCGCTTCTCCTCGGGGTCGCGCGCCGGCTGGCCGAGGGCGACCAGTTCCTCCGGGCAGGGAAGTTCAAGGGCTGGAAAGCAGACCTTCTGTTAGGCAGCGATGTCTACGGGAGGACGCTCGGCATCATCGGATTCGGTCGCATCGGTCAGGCGATGGCGCGCCGGGGGCTTGGCTTCAGCATGTCCATCCTCTATACAGATGCGCGCCGCGCCACTCCCCAGGTCGAGTCCGAGCTTCGGGCGGTCTATGTTCCGCTCGACGAACTCTTGCGCAAAGCCGACTTCGTCACCATCCACGCGGATCTGAACGATCAGACGCGCCATCTGATCGGGGAGCGCGAGCTTCGGTTGATGGGACCCGACCATTTCTTGATCAACGCCGCGCGCGGCCCGATCGTGGATGAGAAGGCACTGGTCAAGGCTCTGAGGGAAGGCTGGATCAAAGGTGCCGGCCTCGACGTCTACGAGCACGAGCCAACAATCGAGCCGGGGCTTACCGACTGCATCAACACCGTCCTGCTGCCACACCTTGGGAGTGCGACTGTGAGAACCAGGGACGCGATGGCCGAGACGGCTGCCCGCAACCTGATCGCCGCTGTGGACGGACAGGCCCCGCCCAACCTGGTCAACCCCGACGTGCTCGCGGCCCGCCGGTAGTGCTGGATCTGGAAGGGCTGCCCGGCTAGGTGCCGATCCGGCTCCTGGCGATTGACCTGGACGGGACGCTGGTCAACGACCGGCTTGAGATCGACGCACGCGATGTGGCAGCGGTGCGGGCGGCGACCGCGGCCGGGGTCCACGTGGTCATCGCCACCGGCCGGATGTTCCGGTCCTCGCTCCCGTATGCCGAGCAGCTCGGGCTGACGGGCCCGATCATCAACTACCAGGGGGCGGTTGTCCGCGACATCTCCTCTGGGGAAGTGCTTTACAAGTGCGAGTTGACCGTCGCCATGCAGAGACGCGTCCTGGAGTATGTGGAGCCGCGCGACTGGCACGTCAATGTCTATGTGGATGAGCGGGTCTACACGGCGCGCGCCCGGCCGGAGGCCGACCTCTACCAGAAGATCTCCATGGTCCCCTACGAGGTGGTGGGGCCGCTCTCCAGCTGGATTCGCCGGGAGAGCACCAAGATGGTGTTGGTCGACCTCGATCCTGACGACGTACCCGCCCGGATGGCCGAGCTCACCAGCTGGATGAATGGGGTTGCCACCGTGACCAAATCGCTCGCCTGGTTTATCGAGGTAATCAATCCGGAGGTCTCGAAGGCGCGAGCTGTCGCGATGGTAGCCTCCCGACTGGGTGTGAGCCAGGCGGAGGTGTGCGGCATCGGTGACAACAAGAACGACGCCGAGATGATCGCCTGGTCGGGCTTCGGCGTGGCCATGGGCACCGCCCCCGAGGACGTCCGCCGGCTGGCGAAATACGTGACCGGTACGCCGGAAGATGCGGGTGTGGCGCAGGTCATCGAGCGGTTCGTCCTTGGCAAAGAACCCGTGCCGGTGATGCGTCCGGCCTGATCACATCCTTCTATATACTGGTCAATCTCGCGGCCCCGTGGTGTAGCCTGGTCTAACACGCAGCCCTGTCAAGGCTGAGATCGGCGGTTCAAATCCGCTCGGGGTCGTTGAACCCTCATTTTTGTATTCGATTTCACAGGTGGTGGCTAGTTGACTAATCGGGTCAACATGTACACATTTTCTTCGGGATCGATGGCTCCCCCTTGGCGGTTTGCCTCGACGCTGACCGGCGGAGAACATAAGTAATAGGTATGGCGAGTCGGAAATGCTGTGTCGTCGATCAGCTAATCTCGGACCGTCGCGAGCAGGCGCTGCACAGTGGCCGAATAGCGTCGCTACGGTGCAGAACTCGGCCGCCTGGCTGATTTCCTCCGAGCGCCCGAGCTTGATTCCGCAATGCGCTTGATGGTGTCGAGGCGCGCATCCCAACGAGCCGCGACCTTAGCCATCGCGCGCGCGGCGCGGTCCAAGTGCTCCGGCTGAACCGAATAACGCACCTCTCGACCGTGCCGCGAACTCTCGACAAGCCCGGCGCGGTCGAGAACCGTGAGGTGTTTGGTCACTGCCTGCCTAGTAAACGGGAGTTCGGCCGCCAGGGCGGTTGGCGTGACTTCGCCGTGGGCGAGGATCAGGTCGAGGACACGGCGCCGCGATGTATCGGCGACCGCTTCGAGAAGGGCCTCCTCGCTGATGCTCGACGGGTTCATCCGCGAGCGGCCGTGTTCGACCGCCGAGCGTAATCGCGCAGGCGTCCGAGGTAATATAGCCAGCCGCTTGAGTTTTCCTC
>Ga0209689_1003059_pt1 | contig 12341 bp, 13 predicted proteins | sample GraSoiAngelo_149_FD_187119 | JGI IMG/M metagenome (GOLD analysis project Ga0209689, IMG submission 187119) | Grasslands soil microbial communities from the Angelo Coastal Reserve, California, USA - 14_1009_09_30cm (SPAdes) (version 2) | ecosystem: Environmental > Terrestrial > Soil > Grasslands ...
GCGGCCATGGATTCCTGCCCGAAGCTGTAGTTCCAGAACATCAGCACGGCCTTCTTGCGGCCGTCCTTGAGCATCACGTCGGCGCAGGGATACGAGGTCTGCCAGTTCGAGAACGAGGTTCGGAACACGTGCGGGGCGCAAAGGGTGCCGGTGACGGCCTGCGCGCCGGCGTTGGTGACGACCGTGAGCACGTTCTCCTGGCGGACGATCTGCATCATCGCCATCGCCACGCCGGAATGCACCGGGCCGGTGAGAATGTCGACCTTCTCGCCGGCGATGAGCTTGTTCACGTTCGCGGGCGCCTTGGCGGGATCGGACTCGTCGTCCACCGAGACCCATTCCACCTCGCGACCACCGAGCTTGCCACCGTGCTCGGAGGCCGCGAGCTTCATCGCGTCGGTGATGTTGTGGCCGAGCGCGGCGTAGGTGCCCGAGTAGGGCAAGAGCAAGCCGATCCGGAGCTTCGCGGGCGTGGCGGAAAAGAGGCGGCGCGCAAGCAGGCTGGAGCAGGCGGCAGCGCCGAGAAGCGCGCGGCGGGAGACAGTCATGTGCGACCTCCGCGGGCGGTAATAGGACAGGAGTCTGCACGGGACGTCAACCGGACCGATCACGCTCTCGACAGGCGGATCCGGTCATCCAGTCAGTACGGCTTCTGGCCGACCCAGTTGCCGGGCGGCTCGTAGTCGCAGACCCAGAAGTCCCAGTTGCCGGGCGGCGACGGCGCGAACGGCCAGTTCGTGTCGCAGACCTGGTGGGCGCATCCGACGCGGACGCTGTCGCGCCAGACCAGCTGCGTGTAGTGCCCGCACTCCTTTCCGGGCGCGCAGGTATTCGTCGCGTAGTCGTAATCCTGCGCCTCGCTCGCCCACGCCGCGACGACGTCGCTCGCCGCCCAGTGGCCGGGCGGAGCGCTGGCGGCGATGTTCTCGCCGCGCTCACCGCGCCCCGCATTGTGCTGATACACGCAGCGATCGGCCCACGCTTGCGCGACGCTCGCGGCGTCCGCGGACCAGGTCAATTCCGGAAGCGGAGGCGACGGCGCCGGCCGGGCGGAATGGCGGACCGCGTTGTGCAGGTCGAGCCAGGTCTGCGCGTCCGCCGAAGGAGGGGATTGCGAGCCTTGCGGCTCGCCTGGAAGCCCGCCCTCGCATCCAGCGGCGAGCACGAGAGCGACGAGCCGGAGGCAAGCTCGCATCAAACCGCAAGTTACCCACTGGACGATCGAGCGACACCAGGCAGCCGAGCGGCGGCATCGTGCGATCGAAGGCTCCGGGCCGCGGCTCGTTTTCGCGGGCGAGATGTGGCAAGCGTCTGTCGTGTTCTCGCGCCGCCTGCCGCACGTCGTGACCCGCAAGGATCTGGCGCTGCTGATCGCGCCGACCTACGCCGCATCGGCGAACGTCGATTTCGACGAAGCGCACGAGCGCATGGAGCGCGCCGTCGAGAGCGATGGCGTCTCGGGCCATCTCTATGCCGGGCTCTCCGCGGCGCTGCACGAGCGCAAGGGTTCGCGCACGACGGAGGATGCCATGATCGACGACCTCTCCGCAGGCGTGCAGAAACGGCGTTCGCGCGTGAAGGCGGCGGCGCTGACGCCCGCGCTTTCGGCGGTGATGGTGATGCTGAACGTCGAGCTCGGCTACGCGCCGGAGATGATGCGCGGGGCGCTCGAGAATCCGAAGGGAAAGGCGCTGCTCGAGGATGGCCTGCGCGCGCTCGGGGCGCATCTGCTCAAAGAGCTCGTCAAGTAGGTTCCGCTCCCTGGTCCGGACTCAGCGGAACGCGCAAGCGAGAAACGTGGTCCGCTGGCCGAGCACGATCGCCTTGCAGCAGCGCAGGTACGTGCCGAAACCAAACCGCGAGACGATCAGGACCGTGTGCCGCAGCACGTCATTCGTCGTGATGACTCCCTGGATGACCATGACGCGACCCTCTCCGGTTCCGTGTGCAGCTTCCGGAAGAGAGTAATTGCGACGGTCGTGCCAACGTCCGGCTCGCCGGCAGAAAAACGGATTGGCGGCCAGGAACCCCGTATTTCGCCTTTTGGAGGCATCCGTTGCGCCGCGGCGCATGCGCTGCGCCTCTTTGCCTGTCCGAGATCGCTACAGCCGCGGTGGCGCAGCGTCGCGCTATCGGACACCCCCTGGTGAGTGGCGCGGTACCGGACAGCAGCGGCGTGGAAGCGGACGGCGTTGCGAGCGGCCGCCCTACACGATCGCGCGCACTACGCCGCCATCGACCCGCAGCGCTGCACCGTTCGTCGCCGCCGCGAGCGGGCTGGCGAGGAACGCGACCAGGTGCGCGACTTCGGCAGGCTCGGCGAAACGCTGCAGCAGCGAGCTCGGGCGCATCTGCCGGAGAAAGTCCCGTTCGACCTGCCCGGCATCTTTCCTCTGCTGGCGCGCCAGCCCCTCGACGAACGCGCCAACCCCTTCGGAGCGCGTCGGACCCGGGAGCACCGAGTTGACCGTCACCTGCGTGCCCGTGGTCAGCTCGGCGAGGCCGCGCGCGAGCGCGAGCTGCGCGGTCTTCGTCACTCCATAGTGGATCATCTCGGCGGGGATCTGCAGCGCGGACTCGCTGGAGATGAAGAGGACGCGCCCCCAGCCGCGTTGGAGCATGCGCGGGAAGTAGTGGCGCGAGAGCCGCACCCCGCTCATCACGTTGGTCTCGAACAACCGCAGCCAGGACGCGTCGTCGATCCGCTCGAACGGCACGGCCTCGAAGATGCCGACGTTGTTGACGAGGATGTCGGTGTCGCTCGCCTGCGCGATGAGCGCCTGCGCTCCGGACGCGCTGCCCAGGTCGGCCGCGACCGCCTCGACGCGGGCCTCGCGGACTTCGTCGCGGATCCGGGCGAGCGCGGCATCGACGCGTCGTTGCGTCCTGCCGTTGACGACGACGGTCGCTCCCTCGCGCGCCAGGTCGATCGCGATCGCCAGCCCGATGCCCGCCGTCGATCCGGTGACGACGGCCCTCTTGCCTCGAAGCTGAAGGTCCATGCGCACCCAGATGCAGCAATGGACATCTGGTTGCAATGGCGAGGCGATGCAGGCGGCTCTGAAGGCCGCCCGGAGAGCGGTCTGACGATCTTGTCCGCCGTTCCCCGGCAAACGACAAAAGCGTCGTCCACCGGTGCGACAGGGTCGGCCCGCGTGCCTCGATCCTGGCCGCGATGTTCAGCGAGAAACAGCGCTTCGGCGCCCCGGCCATTCCTACGTTGATGTCGTCGCGGTGGATCGAAATGACGATTTCGTTGCCCGTGGATCGTGTCCCGGAAGCCGGCCACAGAGTGAAACGAGCGATCGCGGGCGGCGCACCCCCGTGGCACCCCCGTTGCACCACATGGGTGGCGGTACGGCGTGCAATCGGGCCCGCCTGCCACGTGCACGGGCCAGCACCGTTTGCGGCGCCATCGGTGGCGCCAGGGAGAGTGGGCGGATGTCGAAGGCGAAGGATGTGATCGGATACGCGAAGGACAAGAAGGTCTCGATGGTCGACCTGAAGTTCATGGACTTCCTCGGGCTCTGGCAGCACTTCACCATCCCGCTGGCCGAATTGACGGAAGGCGTTTTCGACGAAGGGCTCGGCTTCGACGGCTCCTCCATCCGCGGCTGGATGCCCATCCACGCCAGCGACATGCTGGTGGTTCCCGACGCCGAGACGGCGGTGCTCGATCCGTTCATGAAAGACTCCACGCTGTCCGTCCTTTGCAACATCGTCGACCCGATCACGAAGGAGCCATATTCGCGCGACCCCCGCTACATCGCGCAGAAGGCGGAGAAGTACCTCCGCTCCACGGGCATCGGGGACGCGGCGTACTTCGGCCCCGAAGCGGAGTTCTTCATCTTCGACGGAGTGTCGTACGACACCGGCGTCAACCACGGGCACTACAAGATCGAATCGCGCGAAGGACAGTGGGAGACGGGAAACCCCGTCGAGCACAGTTACGACGGCAAGACGCACACCACGCGCCCCAACCTCGGCTACAAGCCGCGCTACAAGGAGGGGTACTTCCCGGTCGCTCCCATCGACTCGCTGCAGGACCTGCGCACGGAGATGTGCCTGGTGATGGAGCAGGTGGGTATCCAGGTCGAGCGGCAGCACCACGAGGTGGCGACGGCAGGGCAAGCGGAGATCGACATCCGATTCGACTCGCTGGTGAAGACTGCCGACAAGCTGCTCTGGTTCAAGTACATCGTGAAGAACGTCGCGCTCCGCAACGGCAAGACGGTGACGTTCATGCCCAAGCCTCTCTTCGGCGACAACGGCTCGGGCATGCACACCCACCAGTCGGTCTGGAAGGCGGGCAAGCCGCTCTTCGCCGGCGAAGGCTACGCAGGCATGTCGAAGATGGCGCTCCACTACATCGGCGGGGTGCTCAAGCATGCCCGCGCGCTGGCCGCGCTCTGCAACCCGACGACGAACTCGTACAAGCGGCTGGTGCCGGGGTTCGAGGCGCCGGTGAACCTGGCATACAGCTCGCGCAACCGCTCGGCGGCGATCCGCATCCCGATGTACTCGCCTTCGCCGAAGGCGAAGCGGATCGAGTTCCGCTCGCCCGACCCGTCGTGCAACCCGTACCTCGCCTTCTCCGCGATGCTGATGGCGGGCCTGGACGGGATCGAGAACCGGATCGAGCCCGGCGAGCCGCTCGACAAGGACATCTACGGCTTGACCCCGGAGGAGCTGAAGGACGTTCCGAAGATGCCGGGGTCCCTGGAAGAGGCCTTGGGCGAGCTGAAGCGTGACCACGAGTTCCTGCTCAAGGGGGACGTCTTCACCAAGGACGTCATCGAGGCCTGGATCGAGAACAAGATCGAGCGCGAGCTGAACCCGGTGCGGCTGCGGCCGACGCCGACCGAGTTCGCGTTGTACTTCGACATCTAGGCGCTCGCACGAAGGGCTTTTTCGCTGGGGCACCTCGCCCCGATGGACTCGTCTTGCCGCAATTCCGCCAATCAGGAGATCTCCCGATGATGAAGAAGCTCGCCCTTGCCGCCGTTCTCGTAACTGCCAGCGGTGCATACGCGACTCCCACCACCACGTTCTGGGCGCCGTCGACGACCGGGATCCAGCCGTTCCTCACTCCCCACATCACGTATGACACATACTTCTGGAAGGGTCCGACCGCCGGCCAGGCCGGGTCGCCCGTCTATCCGGTCACCACCGGCCTCACCATGGGCGTGCTGCCCTGGGACAACCTGCAGCTCGAGGTCGGGTTCGATCTGTTGCTGCCGAGCAGCGATCCGTTCCTGTTCAATGCGAAGCTGGGCGTGCCCGAGGACAAGCTGTTCCCATTCCAGCCCAGCTTCGCGGTGGGCATCTTCGGCGTGGGAACGAAGCAGAGCACGGCCACCACCCTCGGCACCGACTACAACCTGCTGTACGCGCAGCTTCAGCACACGATCCCGAGCGTCGGCGGTTATGTCTCCGTCGGCGGCTATTACGGGCTGCAGGACAAGCTGTATCAGGCGAGCGACGGCAGCGGCACCAACCGGGCCGGCTTCATCGGTGGCTTCACCTCTCCTGATATTCCCATCAACACGCCCTGGCTACAGAAGATCAACGTCGTCGGGGACGTGCAAACCGGCAAGAACGCGCTCGGCGCGGGCGGTGGAGGCCTCGTTTTCTACTTCACGGACAAGGTCGACATCCTGACAGGCCCCGTCTACTTCTTCGATCCCGGTGCCCAGCCCGGCGGGAAGCAGTGGTTCTGGACCGTGCAACTCGACATCGATCTGCCGCTGCGCGCGACACCCTCGCCGGCGCCCGCGGCGCCGGTCAGCGAGACACCGGCTCCGGCGACCACGACGGCATCGACGAAGTGAGCTCTGCCGAAAATCAGGGCAGGGAGGGCCGCGCTCGTCCTCCCTGGCCGTTTCACCGCGGTTGCGGGCGGAACTGCCAGAGCCAGTCCCCAGGGCGTACGCGCTCGCAGGCGTACTCGGGGTGCCCCGCGCCGTAGTACAGGGTCACGCGCGAGTGCAACGTCCGGCGAGGCCGCTCGTCGAGCCTGCAGCGGGCGCTGCGCTCGATCTCGTCGCAGAACTCGTGCGCGAAGCGCCAGCTCCACGCCCCGGGCGTGACGCCGTCCTTCGCGCCGATCTCGAGGACGTAGCGGACCGGAGCGCGGATGAGCCGATCGAGGAGCCTTCCGGGAGGCAACCAGGAGGCGAGAACGAGATCCGGCCGCGTGCGCCGGATCGCGGCGAGGGCGTCGACGCGGAGGACGGACGCGCCGAGCCGCACTCCCGGCACGTCCTCTTCGCGAAACTCGCGGCGCTCTCGCGCGCTCATACGCGCGCGGGCGTCGGTCCAGGCGCCGGAGTCGCTCGCCACGATCTCCAAGCCGGGCGCGGCCTGGCGGAGGGCGGCCGAGAGGAACCCGTCTCCGGCGGCAACTTCGAGTACGCGCCTCGCAGCGAGCGTGCGGATGCGGGAGGCGAGCGCCCGGACGAACTCGCGCGTCGGCAACAGGAACACGGGCCCGCGCGCATCCAGTTCGCAGATCCGGAACAGCTCGCCTCTGCGCAGCCGCTCGAGCGCTGCGTCCAGGGCCCCCGTGGTGGGAATCCGCCGCGCGCCGGAGCGTGACCAAAGCAGGCGCGTGACGGCTTCGCGCGGGCTCACGCGCTCCAGCACCTATGCAGCTGCCGGCCGTTTCCGTGAGCCCACGAAACGGAAGCGATCGAATGCACGCCGGCTCTTGTGCGCAACGATCTGCAAGCAGTCCCCGCGGCCTTCCACGCCGGTGAAGACCGACCAGGCGAGAAAGACGTGCCAGAGCCGATACCAGCGCTCGCCGTATGCCTCGATCACCTTCTCGCGATTCCGGATCCAGTTCCGGTACCAGCGGTGGATGGTCATGCCGTAATGCACGTTGATGTTCTCGACGCTGCGGATCTCGAAGCCGGCCTTCTCGAACTGCGCGGCGACGAACGAGAGCGGCAGGCTCGCGTCTGCCCCGGGGAAGATGTACCTGGACATGAACATCGCCCAGGTGAAGTCCGAGGCATCCCAGTAACCGCCGCGGTCGTTGCGCACGAGACCGAGCTCGGGCGGACGGCGCAGCCCGACGATCTGGAGGAAGAACAAGCCGTCCTCATCGAGCAGGCCGCTCACCTGCCGCAGGAACTTCTGGAAGTTCTTCACGCCGACGTGCTCCGCCATCTCCAGGCAGGAGATCTTGTCGTAAGCGGGGCCCGGGATGTCCCGATAATCGAGCGTGAGAACGCGCGCGCGGTCTTGCAGCCGTCGCGCCCGGATGCGCTCGGAGGCGAACTCCGTCTGGTTCTTGCTCAGCGTGACGCCGGTCGCGTCGACCCCGAACTGATCGGCGAGATTGGCGACCAGGGTCCCCCAGCCGCAGCCGATGTCGAGAAGCCGATCTCCGGCCTCGAGCTGCAGCTTCTCGCCGACGTCGCGGATTTTCCGCTCCTGCGCCGCCTCCAACGATTCGTCGACGGAACCGAACCTGGCCGAGGTGTAGACCATCGAGTCGCCGAGAAACGCCTCGAAGAAGTCGTTGCCGCGATCGTAGTGGTCGAGCACGAACGAGCGGTCCGCCGCCTTCGAGTGCACGAGAAGCGAAGGAACGAATTTCGTGATCAGGAACTTCGCCTGGTCCCAGGTGAAACGGTAGTTCACCCAGTCCGCGCGCTCGCGGAGCAGTTCGTGCAGATCGCCGCTCACGTCGATCGAGCCGTCGATGTAGCGCTCGACGAAGGTGGTCATGGGGATCCGGCGGTCGCGGAACGACCGCGCGGTACCGTCATTGCGAAAGCAGAGGGCCTGTGAGGGCGATGCCATGAGGCTCCTTTCGGGCCCGCCCATCCTACCCGTTCCGCGCCGATGAGCCACTTGCCATCCGGCGGCGCCGCGCAAAGATGGCGAGCGTACCCAGCGCAACTGCCCAGCCGGCGACGGCGCCGGACGAAGAGCAGCCCGTGGACGCGGACGGGACCGAAAGCGCGCCCGAGCCGGCGTCCGGGGATGGATCGACGGACCTGTCGGAGGTGCCGGCGTCCGCCGGCGCGCCGGCATCGACGCCCGCGTCGGGCGGGCTCGCGACGGGAAACTCGACCACCTGCGCCGCGGCGTCTTGCAGGAATGCCGCCTCGGTCGCGGAGAGGTACAGCGGCGGCAGGCCCGCAGGCGACTCGCGGAACAGCAGTGCGTAGAACACGCAGGCGTTCAGGTAGATGGCCGCGTCCGTCGGATGCTTGCCGTCGTACATCAGGTAGGTCTGCGGCTTCGTTTGCAGCACTCTCTCGAAGGCCCGGCTCAGGGGAGCGATCGCGTTGTGCGTGGAGAGCTTTGTGGAGAGCGTGGCGTAATTGGCGTCGAGCACGGCCGTGTATGCCGCGCGCGTGGCGTATCCATTGAGGTCCGTCAGTGCCCAGTTCTCGAACAGGAACAGGGTGCCCGAGGACGCCAGCGAGCGCGCGATCGACGGCTCATACGTCGACACCGCCGTGTTGTAGAAGGCCGTCGGGGGGTTCAGGACGGGCAGCGTGCTGAACTCCTGCAGGACGATGAAGTCCCAGTGCGTCGCTCCGGTGAGGAACTGCTGGGGGATCTGCGAGTTCCATGACTCCTGCAGCGTGTGCCCCAGGTCGATCGCCTCCTTGTACGTGAGCGTCTTCTGCTGACTGGAAGCGAGCCGCGCGAGCACCGCGGGCATGTCCCAGCCGGTGGCGCTCGACTGCGTCGCCGTCAGGCTGTTGCCGATGAACAGGACATTCGCGCTGGTGGTGAGGGCTTGGGACGATCGATGCGTCTGCAGCTGCGAGACGTCGCCGCAGGCGGACAGCAGGCAGATCACGACGGGAGCGGCTGCACGGGCAAGAAGCTTCATCGGTTCTCCGGGTCGCAGGTGTTGAAGGACGAACCAGCGGGATCCGTGTGGGAATTCCGACAAGGAGCGGCACGGGTGAGGCCCGCGGAGAGGTTGTGCGCGGCCCACCCACCCGCGGTCGGGCTCTGCTAATAGGTCCTCCGCAGATGCCTGCTCCGACACCTTTCGCCGACGGATCGCGCGTTGCCGAAACGGAGCGCCTCGTGCTGCGACGGTTCACCGCTTCCGACGCCGCGTTCACGCTGCGGCTGCTCAACGAGCCTTCGTTCATCGAGAACATCGCCGACCGCGGCGTGCGGACGCTCGAGCAGGCGGCCCGCTACCTGCTCGAAGGACCGATCGCGAGCTATGCGCGCCATGGGCACGGTCTCTATCTGGTGGAGCTCAAGCCTTCGTTGCAGCCGATCGGGATGTGCGGCGTGCTCAAGCGCGACGGATTCCTCGACATCGATCTCGGGTACGCGTTCCTCCCCGAATTCTGGTCACGCGGATTGGCGCTCGAATCCGCCTCGGCGGTCCTGAATCTGGTCAGAAGCGTGCTGCGCGCTCCGAGGATCATCGCCTTCGTGTCGAAAAGAAACACGGCATCGATCCGGCTGCTGCGGAAACTCGGCTTCTCCTACAGCGGCGAAAGGAATCTGGACGCGGCTTCCGATCCCGTCTCACTGTTCCAGCTCCAGCTGCAAGAGACCTGAGGAAACGATGGCCGAGATGAAGTCGGGACGGATCGTCGAATGGCGCAGGCTGTCGCACACCCTGTCCCTCTTCCGCGTCGTCGCCCGCGACGGCGCGCGATTTCCGTCTTACGAAGCCGGCCAGTACATCGCGCTCCGCCGGGACGACTGCCTGCTCACGCGCAAGGTCAAGGATGGAGATCAGATCCAGTACGTGCCGGATCTCGATGCAGAGGGAAAGCAGAAGCGGGGCCCGGTCACCCATTCGTACTCGATCTCCTCGGCTCCTTTCGAGACGTCGGTGGAGAACTACCTCGAGTTCTACGTCGTGCTCGAGCAGGGACAGGACGGAGTGCTGGGCCGGTTCACCGAGTCGCTCTTCAGGGGGATCGAATCGCAGCAGAACGACCGGCTCGCCTACGTAGAGCGCATCGTGGGGGATTTCACCCTGGCCAAGCGCGCGGCGGGCTTCGAGCACGTGCTGATGGTGGGAACGGGCACCGGCCTCGCGCCCTTCGTTTCGATGCTCAAGCAGCTCCACCGCGACGCGAGCAGCGGCAGGGCGCCGCCGGCCCGGTACACGCTCTTCCATGCGAACCGCACGCACGAAGAGCTCGCGTACCACCAGGAGCTAGTCGACATCGAGGCCTCGAACACGTTCGATTTCGTCTACGTGCCTTCGGTGAGCCGGCCCTCGACGCGCGACCTCGCCGATCCGCAGGTCGGCACCGGCCGCGCGAGCAACCTGCTGCGTCAGGTCTTCGGGTTTCCTTCGAAGGAACCGTCCGTCGCGACCGCGCCCACGTTTCCGCGAAACCGCCCGCTCGAGCTGCTGCAGAAGAGGGTCGACCCTGCGCGCACAGTGGTCCTCACATGTGGGAATCCAGCCGCCATGGCTGATATCGGGTGGTTAGCCGCGCAGACGGGAATGCGGTTCGAAAAAGAAGACTGGTGAAACGCCCGTGCTACATCCCGGACCTCGATGCTGTCGCTGCGCGTCCAGGAGCATCGCGAGGCGGCAACGAGCGCCGGCCTCAGCTACGTCACCGACGGCGTCGCCGGCATCCGCCGGCAGCGGGCCGGGAAGGGATGGGTGTTCTTCGCGCCCGACGGCACCCGCATTCGCGACGCCGGCGAGCGCTCTCGCATCCGGTCCCTGGTGATTCCGCCGGCGTGGACCGACGTCTGGATCTGCCCGGATCCCCGGGGTCACATCCAGGTCACGGCGCGAGACGCGCGCGGGCGAAAACAGTACCGCTACCATCCCTGGTACCGCGACGCGCGCGACAAGTCGAAGTTCCGCCGCATGCTCGAGTTCAGCGAGATCCTGCCCGATGTGCGCGAACGGGTGGAGCGCGATCTACGCGCGCACGACCTCAGCCGCCGCCAGATCCTCGCCACGGTGGTGCGGCTGCTGGACAAGACGCTGATCCGGGTGGGCAACGACGAATACGCGCGCGAGAACCGCTCGTTCGGTCTCACCACCTTGCGCGGGCGCCACGTGCAGATCGAGGGGTCGAAGCTCTACTTCTCCTTTCGCGGCAAGAGCGGCGTCAATCACCAGGTGGCGATCACCGATCGGCGCCTCGCCCGCATCGTGCAGCAGTGCCAGGATCTCCCCGGCCAGGAGCTGTTCCAGTACGTCGACGCCAGGGGCAAGCGGCAGACCATCTCCTCCGACGACGTGAACGCGTATCTGCGCGAGACTACCGGCCGCGACATCACCGCGAAGGACTTCCGCACCTGGGCGGGGACCATGCTCGCCGCAAAGCACCTTTGCGCGATCCGCCCCGCGAGCAGCCGGCGCGAGGCGGAGCGCAACGTGGTGCGCGCCATCGACGCCGTCGCCGACCGGCTGGGAAACACGCGCGCGGTCTGTCGCAAGTACTACGTGCACCCGGGATTGGTGCGCGCGTACTTCATGGGGCTGACTCCGCCGCTCTCGTCGGCTTCGTCGCCGCGGCTGTTCCGGCGCGAACACCCGCACGCGGCGCTGCGGCGCGACGAGGTGGCGGTACTCCAGTTCCTGCTGGAAGTACCCGAGGAGTGAGGACGGGCGGCGTTAGAATGGCCGCATGACGCAGACCTCGTCCAAATTGCCCCCGCCGATCTCGCGCTTTTCCGTCCCCAAGCTCGAGGAGCTTCCCGACGACGTGCGGGCGCGGATCCTCGCAGTGCAGGAGAAGGCGGGCTTCGTGCCCAACGTGTTCATGGTGCTCGCGCGGCGGCCCGACGAATTCCGCGCCTTTTTCGCCTATCACGACGCCCTGATGGTCAAGGAGGGCGGCGGCCTGAGCAAAGGCGAGCGGGAGATGATCGTCGTCGCGACCAGCGCGGCCAACGACTGCCACTACTGCGTGATCGCCCACGGGGCCCTGGTGCGCGTCTACGAGAAGCAGCCGTTCCTCGCGGATCAGGTGGCGACCAATTACCGGAAGGCGGACATCTCGCCTCGGCAGCGCGCGATGCTCGACTTCGCGATGAAGGTCGCGCTTCGCTCGTCCGAGATCGAGGAAGCGGACTTCGCGCCCCTGCGGGAGGAGGGGTTCACCGACGAGGACGGGTGGGACATCGCCTCGATCGCAGCGTTCTTCGGGATGAGCAATCGGATCGCGAACGCGACCGGGATGCGGCCCAACGACGAGTTCTACCTGATGGGGCGGGTGCCGAAGGCGCGGGCGAGCTAGCCGTTCCCGCGCTGAAGGCGTGGGTATGCGGCGATTGTTTCGAGGCTGTACAGGCTCATCTTCCGCACCACTTCGGCGCGCGCTTCTCCAGGAATGCCTTCATCCCTTCCTGCGCGTCCA
>Ga0209689_1003068_pt1 | contig 12329 bp, 11 predicted proteins | sample GraSoiAngelo_149_FD_187119 | JGI IMG/M metagenome (GOLD analysis project Ga0209689, IMG submission 187119) | Grasslands soil microbial communities from the Angelo Coastal Reserve, California, USA - 14_1009_09_30cm (SPAdes) (version 2) | ecosystem: Environmental > Terrestrial > Soil > Grasslands ...
CGAGCCGTCGAACCTCACGGGCATCGTCGACAAGCTCGAGGCGCGCGGCCTCGTGAGACGTCGCGCGACGACGGACGACCGGCGCATCAAGATGGTGTTGCTGACGCGCGAGGGCGCCGCCCTTCGCGACCGCCTGGTGGCGCGCTTCAGCGAGCCCGCGCCGTGGATGCTGGCGCTCTCCGCCGGTGATCAGCGGCAGGCTCGACACTGCCAAGTTGTTCAACGGCATTACCCTTCACGCCACGGTGGAGACTCCTCCAGGCGCGGACGCGACGACCGAGCGGGTCGATCCGCAAAGTTACGTTGTCGATCTGAAATTGCAGGCGCGCCTGCCGTCGCCGAACAAGACGATCGAGGAATTGGCGAAGATCAGCCCGCAATTGCCGACGTTGCTGCCAGGATTGTCAGCGATGTTATCTCCCGATCCGGTCTCGCCGCTTTACGCGCAGCTTTACGAAACGAAAGTGAAAATGCTTCAGGAGAATCTTGCCCGACTCGATTTGCTTCTCTCGCGACACAATTTTTACGATTGCCAGACCGTGCTGCAATTGCAGCATCCGCAGAGTCATCGCAAAGCGCTCCTGCTTCAGGCGGACATGGATGTCGATGCAGACGGTTCTGACGCGGACCGCATTCCGATTGGAAATGGCGCGACTGCAAATTTCAAACCATTCACCAGTTATCGCTGGCCAAAAAAGACGCCTGCGCCGAATCCTTATCTCACTGCGGTCGAGGATCGCTTGAAACGCGCGGAAGCAGAATATGCGCTCAAGACAACTACCCCCGAACGTAAACGCGAGCTGCGCACGGGCCTCACTCAATTGCGCGATCAAATGACAGCGCTCACAAAATTCAGTTTCCTCATCGGCGCGACCGATCCGTACATCGTGGTGCCGGGCGCTTTTGCGCGCGGGCGCGACGGCGCCAAAGTGGGAGATTACGCAGTGGTCGTCTTCGCCACCGTGGTTTATCCGGCAATTGTGGGCGATATCGGGCCGAACGACAAAGTGGGCGAAGCATCTTTACGCATCGCAAAGGAAATCAACCCGCTCGCCACGCCAAATAACCGGCCGGTGAGCGATCTTAAAGTCACGTATTTGATTTTCCCCGGAACCGCCGACGCACCGTTTGGTCCGCCTGATTTGGATAAAATTCAGGCGCGTTGCCAAAAGTTCGTGGACGAAATCGGCGGCGCAACCATGCCGCTGCATCACTGGGCAAACATCATCCCCCCGCCGCCGACTCCTACCCCGACGCCGTCTCCGAGTCCGACATCGACATCGTCGCCCGCGCCCGGTACATCGGCAATTCCATCCGCATCGCCATCAGCGACGTTCGCGTTTCCAATTCCGAGCCTGAGCCCGCCCTCGTTTGAAAGTCCGTCTCCGGCGCAGAGCCCGCCGCTCATCCCGACGACTTCACCGCTCGCTCCGCCAACTCCGTGACCCATTCACCCGGCACTACGCGTCGGGCGGAAACATCGGCGCGGACTGCGGTGGCGGCGGCACCAGAATTCTCTGCCTCTCGACTGGAGTGCGGCGCACGCGACGGTGCCGAGATTCAAAAGGCGCATATTGGTCGGGTGGCGGCGCCACGATTGCAATGCGGCCTGACGGCAAACGCAAAATCCAGCTCCCGCCAGGTGTCATGCCCAGAAACTCGGTGCGGACTGAACCTGTACGCAACGGTCGCGCGAATGTCTCCGACTCGTTAGGCCGTTCCGGTGCGATGCGCTCTTGTTGCGGTATGGTGGATGAGCGGCGCTTTGTTGCAGAAGCCACCGCTTTCGTTTTGCCGCGATCCTTCGAGGCCGTGATGTTCGATAAACTCGCCTGCTCCTTATTCTTTGCCCCCGACTCACTCGCGGCGTCTCCCAATGCGCCTTTGGCGTCAACATTCGCATTTTGTAGCGGAAGCTTTTGCTCTGCAAATGAGCCCGCTTGCTGCGCCGACAGATTCTCAGGGCCTTCCGCGGGTGGCGCAGCATTCGGAGCAGCCAGCACGGGACCTGATGCCGGCGACGCCTGCGCACCCGGCGTTGCGTTGCGGTTCCCGCTCGCCACCGTTGGTGAGGAAGTCACAACAGACTGATTAGGAATGGGCGTGGTTGCTTGAACAGACAGCACATTCGTCGCGTTCGTTGGCGCTGGCGACGCCGCTAGCGCCTGACCGGTGGCGCGCGAAGCAATGATCGGCTCCGGCGAGGCTTCCGGCACGCCTATAGGAACGCCGATCGCCTTGGTCGTACGATTTCTGTGCAAGACGGTTCGGATAGGCTCCGCCAACAGAATTGCGGCAAGCGCTGCCAACGTGAGCGCCAGCGCAGCAAGCGCCAACGCTCTTCGCGGCACCCGATGCGGCCGCTCGCTCGTTCTCGGAATTATCGACACGAGAGGAATGCCAAACCTGCGAGCGAGTACCTGTCGCCGTTCAACTCTCAACAAGCATTCGCGAATCTCTTCCGCGAACCCGACTGGATCCTGTGGGCGTTCATCGGGATTGTTGCGTAACATCTGTGCAAGCAGATTCCGCACTCTCGTTGGAAACCGGCTGAGCTGCTGCAGAGGAATAGTGCCGGCTGAAGGGGCGGCGCCAGTCAGCAGAAAGCACATCGTGGCGCCGAGAGAATAAATCTCTGACCGAAAATCGACTGTCCCATACTGCAACTGCTCGGGACTGACGAACTGCGCTTCGCCGCCCTGAGAGTCAGCGTTCGATCCGGCCAGGCCGAAGTTAATTAGCTTGACGAATGGCCAACCGCCCTCGGCCGTCGGTCCGGGGACGATCATGAGGTTGGAGGGCCGAATGGCGCGATGGGTAAGTCCGCGAAAGCTAGCGGCACTCAACGCGCTGACTACTTGGAGAGCGATTCGCAGAACCGCATCAAGCGCCATCGGACCGTTCGCTGCGATCCAAGAGTCGAGCGCCTCACCCTCTAGATATTCCGAGACGAAGACGAAGTGATCGTCTTCAACTCCGAAACCAGAGACTTTCGCGACGTTCATGTGATCGAGCAACTGGGCGGCGCGCGCTTGCTCCTCGAACTGTTCCCGCGCCGCCGGGTCCACGCTCACGATCGGAATGAGCTTCAGTGCCACTGGTTCACCGGACCGGATGTCTTTGGCCTTGTAGGTAATCGCGTCGCCGGCTCGGCTGAGTTCTCGATGGGAACCATCGCCTTTCGCGCAGATGCGGTAGTGCTCGGCAAAAGTTGTTCGTTCCATAGTTCGTGCCGTGGCCTGGGCAAGCGCCGTCATCTCCAAAAGCATTCGGCGCCCCAAAGGCTGTAAGGATTAGACCGCGCCGGCTCTGAATCATTCACCTCAATTCAGGCCGCGGCAAGTGCAGCCCCGCCTCGGCGGGGTGGCTACCCCGCTTGGATTCGAACCAAGAATAACGCCTCCAAAGGGCGCTGTGTTACCGTTACACCACGGGGTAATGAGATTTTCGATTTTCGATTGGCGATTGCCGATTTGCAATTCTCGATCTAATCGCCGGAGCAAGACTTAAATCGCAATTTGCAAATCGCAATTTGCAAATTGGCGCGCGGAACAATGCGCGCAATTATTCTCCGGCAGTGTGGCGTGATCGGCCGGGGCCGTTACACCGCGGCTGAGACATCGCCCGAGGCATTGTCGCCCGAATACTTCAGGCTTTGCAGGGTCGACCGGACATGACTGACGATCTCATCCGGCGCGAGTGGCTTGCGCAGGAAACCGGCAAGCCCAACGCCAGCGGTCATTAACCGATCCACCCTCTCTTTTTCAATAAAACCGGTGCACAGGACCACCGGCACATCCGAGCGAATCTCGCGCAGCCGCCGGAACGTCTCTTCCCCGTCCATAAAAGGCATGGTCAGATCGAGAAGAACGAGATCGTAAGCATGCGGATGGAGGCGGAAAAGATTGAGACATTCGAACCCCGATTGCGCCGTGGCAACGCGATACCCCGCTTCCGACAGGATTCGTTTGACCAGCATCAACGCCATTTTTTCGTCGTCCACAAGAAGGATGGACTGTGGTGTCGCGCTGGAGGGAGGCGCGCTTTTCGTCTTCGCAAACGCCGCCAGATCCGGATGCATGAGCATTCTCTTGTCAGCTCCGCCCGCTTGCTTAACGAGTTCGGTGGCCACTTTTTCTGCGCGCTCAATGCTGGTGCGCAACATCGCGAGATATTTTTCCGAGCCAGCGCTGCGTTTCAAAATATCCTCAATCAACGAGCAGGTGCCCGAGATAATCTGCAAAAGGTTGTTGAGCTCGCTCGCCGCCTTAGCGATTGAGTCCGGCGGCTGAGTCGGCGATCCAGCCTCGGTTTCCGAGCTCATGAGCGGGCGCGATGGTTCGACCGTTGGCCAAACACATCCTCCTGATTTGCCGCCATTTTCACTGATTCTTCTTGGAGCAGACGGAGTGCCGTTTCTTGCCGTGATTGGGAAAAAAGGAATGTATTAGCGCGGCAATTCGGCCCGGATGGACGCAAAGGCGGAAAGGCCAGCAGAACTACCTTTCCGTGAATCAACATTCGCGAAGAAGGCGAAATCGGTTATATTTTGCTTCCCAATGATGAAGGCGCTGATCGTAGAAAACCTGCACGTGGCGATCGCGGACCAGGAGATTGTCCGCCGGCTCAGCCTGACTCTGCCGCGCGGCGAAGTGCACGCCATCATGGGGCCGAATGGCTCCGGCAAGAGCACGCTTGCAAAGGTGCTCGCCGGTCATCCTGACTACCACGTGATCAAGGGCAAAGTAATGATGGATGGCGAAAATCTTCTTGAGCTCGAGCCCGACGAACGCGCGCGCAAAGGCCTCTTCATGGCTTTCCAATATCCAAGCGAAATCCCCGGCGTGACCATCGCAAATTTCCTCCGGGCCGCGATGCAGTCGCGCTTGCCTGAAGGCGAAGAGCTGGAGGCGACCGATTATTACGCCAAGTTGTACGAGAAAATGGACTTGCTCGACATGGAACGCTCTTTCACATCGCGCTCTGTCAACGAGGGTTTTTCCGGCGGCGAGAAAAAGCGAAGCGAAATTCTGCAATTGGCCATGCTCGAGCCGAAGTATGCGATTCTCGATGAAACCGACAGCGGGCTCGATATCGACGCGCTCAAGACGGTGGCACACGGTGTCAATTCGTTGCGCGGCCCGGAAATCGGGATATTGTTAATTACGCATTACCAGCGACTATTGAATTACATCATCCCCGACTACGTGCACGTTATGGTGCAAGGCCGGATTGTGCGTAGTGGCGATAAACAACTGGCCCTCGACCTCGAGGAACGGGGCTACGATTGGGTGAGAGATTACGCGGAGGAGCCGGTCAGCGTATAGAGAGAAGGATCTGCCAATGAAAGAAGCAAACTCAGCCGTCCAGATCGATCGCAGCATCGGCGATTTCGCTTATCCGGAGGTGCATGTGCGCGACGCTGGCGCCGGATTAAGCGAGAAAACGATCCATTACATCTCCGATGTCAAAGAAGATCCGGATTGGGTCCGCGAATTTCGTCTCCGCGGACTCAAAACATTTCTCGAAAAACCGTTGCCGACGCATTGGGCGAGCAAAGATCTCGAAGCAATCGATTTCGACAAAATCCGTTATTACCTCGCGCCCGGCACGGGAGCGAAACGCAGTTGGGACGAAGTGCCGGAGGACATCAAGCGCACATTCGAGCGGCTCGGCATTCCGGAACAGGAGCGAAAATTTCTCGCCGGCGTGGAAGCGCAGTTCGACAGCGAGGCGGTTTACTCCAACATCAAGAAAGCCGTCGGCGAACAAGGCGTCATCTTTGTTGGATCGACCGAGGGACTGAAAAATCATCCCGAAATTTTCCGGAAATGGTTCGGCAAGGTTATTCCGATCGGCGACAACAAATTTAGCGCGCTCAACAGCGCCGTCTTCAGCGGCGGCTCCTTCATCTACGTGCCGCCCGGCGTGAAAGTGAAACATCCGCTCCAGGCCTACTTCCGGATCAACGCGGAAAATTTCGGCCAATTCGAGCGCACCCTCATCATCGCCGACGAAGGCTCCGAGGTGACTTACATGGAAGGTTGCACGGCGCCGAAATTCAACACCACGACATTGCACAGCGCGGTGGTCGAGCTGGTCGCGCTCAAAGGCGCGAAGATTCAATACATCACCGTCCAGAACTGGTCGGCGAATGTTTTCAACCTGGTGACGAAACGCGGCCTCGCTCACGAAGACGCCCAGGTAAAATGGATCGATTGCAACATCGGTTCGCGTCTCACCATGAAATATCCCGGCGTGATTATGAAAGGACGCAAAGCGCGCGGCGAAGTGCTTTCCATCGCGCTCGCGAACGACGGTCAACACCAAGACACCGGCGCAAAGATGATTCACGCCGCCGATGAAACCACCAGCAACATCATTTCCAAATCGATCTCCATCGGCACCGGCCGCGCCACCTACCGCGGGCTCGTTAACGTTCCCAAGCATCTCAAACATTGCAAAAACAACACCGAGTGCGACGCGCTCCTCATCAACGCCACCTCGCGCACCGACACTTATCCCACCATCACCGTCCGGGGCACCGGAAACGCCGTGCAACACGAAGCGAGCGTGAGCCAGGTGAGCGCGGAACAGATTTTTTACATGCAACAGCGCGGTTTGAGCCAAGCGCAAGCCATGAGCTTGAGCGTGAACGGTTTCGTCAACGATCTCGTCCGCCAATTCCCGATGGAGTACAGCGTCGAGCTCAAGCGCCTGATCGAGCTCGAGATGGAAGGCTCGGTCGGATAACTTTTCCGCCTAGCAAAACCGAGGAGCGGCGGTCTCAAGACCGCCGTTCGTGTCTAAGATCGACATGTCGTTAGTCGCCCACGACGAAGTAACGCAAGCCGGATCAATCCTTTTCGGCCCGGTCGATTCGCGCGGTCCGGATTGGTTTCGCGATCAGCAGCGCGCGGCCTGGAAACAATTCGAATCGGTGCCCAAGCCGACCCGGAAAGATCAAGCGTGGCGATTTGCCAATGTCGATCTTCTCGATCTAACTCCGTTTAAGTTCGGCGGAACGCTGTCCGATCACGACCGTGCCGAGATTCTCGATCAATCTCGCGGACTCGCTGAGGTCGCCGGACGCTTGATCTTTGCCGGCGATGAGCTTGTTCATCGTGATGTAATCTCCGATCAACTGCGACAACGCGGCGTCATTTTTCAACCACTCGAGCGCGCCATGGTCGAGCACACCGATTTATTCCGAAAACATTTCATGTCGCAGCCGGCGACGCTCGGCTCCGCCAAGTTCGCTGCGCTGCACCAAGCGTTGGTTTCCTCAGGAACATTTCTTTACGTTCCTCGCGGCGTTGAAATCGAATTGCCAGTTGAAATTTTTCATTGGCTGGCTGGCCAAAATGCCGCCGTTTTTCCGCACCTGCTCCTTGTCACCGACGAACTTGCCAAAGTCACAGTGATCGAACATTTCCGCTCCGCCCATCGGCAATCGCCCGGCTTCGCTTGCGGAGTGAACGACCTGATTGCCGGTCCGGGCGCGAAAGTCACTTACGTGTGCGCCCAGAAATGGGGGGAGAACGTTCTCGCCCTGCAAATTAATTTCACCAAAGTGGAGCACGAAGCATCCGTTAAAAGTTTGAATCTGCATCTCGGCAGCCGCTATTCGCGTTTTGAAAGCCTCAGCCGTCTCACTGGTGAAGGCGCGCGCAGCGATTTGCTTGCCGTCTCCATCGCTGATGGAATTCAGGAATTCGATGCCCGCACGCTCCAGGACCACGCCTGTCCGCATACCACCAGCGATCTGCTATACAAAAACGCGCTCAACGATCGTGCCCGAAACATTTTCGGCGGCCTCATCCGCGTCGAGCCGCACGCGCATTTTACCGATGCCTACCAGAAAGTGCGCAATCTTCTTCTCAGCGATGACGCCGAAGCCAACTCAATGCCCGGGCTCGAAATTCTCGCCGACAACGTGAAGTGCAGCCACGGCGCCACTTCCGGTCAAATCGACGCCGACGAAATGTTTTATCTCCAGGCACGCGGCATTCCGCCTGCAATTGCCCGACAATTGCTAGTGAGCGGTTTCCTGAACGAAGTCATCGAGCGGATCGAGGAACGCGTTCTAGCGGATCATCTTCGAAAGTTGATCGAAGAAAAATTCGCGCGGTAGCCGGAGCACAGGCTTCCAGTTCGCCCTAGGACGAATCCGTCCAGTGTGCGCACCTGTGCGGCCAGCGGGCGTCCCGCCTGCTGAGATCAACAACGCCGCCGAGACGGCCACGCTCCGGAAAAAATTGTTTTGCATCGATACGACGCGTTGTTTATTCTAGATTTTCCTCAGTTTTCCACAGACTGAGCCGGTAATTGTCGATCCATGGACGTAAGCGGAAATATCAACGCGATTCTCGCTCAGAAGGGCGACGAGATTTTTTCCATCTCGCCCGACGCGACCGTTTACGAAGCCATCGAGATGATGAGCAACAAAAACGTCGGCGCACTGCTCGTGATGGAAGGCGAGCGATTGGTCGGCATGATTTCCGAACGCGATTACACGCGAAAGGTGTTCCTGCGTGGGAAAAGATCCCGCGAAACAAGTGTCACAGAGATCATGTCCACGCAGTTGACCACCACGCGCCCGCAGGAAGGCGTCGAGAAATGTTTGCGTCTTATGACCGACAAACACATCCGGCATTTGCCCGTCCTCGATGACGACAAAGTTGTCGGCGTCATCTCCATCGGCGACCTGGTGAAATGGGTCATCTCCTGCCAAAGCGCTACCATCGCACACCTCGAAAATTACATTCACGGCGGCTATTCCGGGTAATCTTCTGTAGCGGCGCTCTATGAGCGTCGCATTAATTCGTCCGACGGTCATAGACCGCCGCTACAACTTCCAGACTGTTTTCCCGCCTACCATCGTCCGCACTGCGCGCCCTTTCAGCTCCCGCCCATCGAACGGCGAATTGCGCGATGCCGATTCGAACTTGTCGATCTTGACCGTCCATTCCAGATTCGGATCGATGAGAGTCACGTCGGCCGGCGCGCCGACCGACAAAGTTCCCGCTTCGAGTCCCAATAGTTTCGCCGGTTCCAGCGTGTACATCTCGATCAAACGCACGATGTCGATCTTACGATGCTTGTGCACGAGGAGATCGAGAAACAATCCGAGCTCAGTCTCCAATCCGATGATGCCAAACGGCGCGGCATCGAACTCAACCTCCTTTTCGAATTCCGCGTGCGGCGCGTGATCGCTCGCCAGGATCGACAGCGTGCCGTCAGCGATTCCTTCCAGCAGTGCATCGACATCTCGTTGCGATCGCAGTGGCGGATTCATTTTGTAATTTGTATCGAAATTCTCGAGCGCCTCGTCGGTCAGCGCGATGTGGTGCGGACAAACTTCGCCGCTGATTTTGGTTCCGCGAGCACGCGCGTCGCGAATCAATCGCACGCTTCTGGCCGAAGTGACATGCTGGCAATGAATGTGATGATCGCAAAGGTCCGCGAGCAAAATGTTGCGCATCACGATTACTTCCTCTCCCGCGGCCGGCCAGCCGGGCAACCCGAGCAGCGTGCTCCAGTAACCTTCGTGCATCACGCCGTTGCCGACCAAGTTGTAATCCTGGCAATGATCGAGCACCGGCAAACCAACCATGCGTGCGTACTCCACCGCGCGCCGCATCAGCTCATGGTTTTGAATGCAACGGCCGTCATCCGTGATCGCGACTACGCCCGCTTGCGCCAGCGAGCCAATCGGCGCTAGTTCTTCACCCGCGATATTTTTTGAGATCGCACCGGTTGGCAAAACATTCACGCATGCAACCTCCGCCGCGCGATCCTTGATCCACGCGATTGTCGCAGGACTGTCCGCAACCGGAGACGTGTTCGGCATGCAAACAATCGTGGTGAATCCTCCCGCTGCCGCCGCTCGCGCGCCCGACTCCATCGTTTCCTTGTGACCGAATCCGGGCTCGCGCAGATGCACGTGCACATCGATCAAGCCGGGCGCGACGATCAAGCCGCTCGCGTCGATCTCCTCGACCTGTGACTTCTGACCTCTGACCTCTGGCCTCTCCGCGATTCGTCCATCGACAACTGCGAGATCGACCATCTCATCGCGGTTATTTGCCGGATCGATCACGCGGCCGCTTCGAATAATTGTCGCGCTCATCTGCGGATTGGGGAGTGCACGCGCCTCGCGTGCTCAGCTTCGCGCCCTCGCGAAGGTGCCTTCGTTGCGTTGGTTGAACTTTCTTTTCGGCGAGGCACCGAAAAGTGCACGCGAGGGCGCGTGCGCTCCCCAGAATAAGATTGCTCGCTCATTTAGGTCGATATGCCTCCGCAGAGATAAAGAACGGCCATGCGCACGGCCAAGCCGTTGGTGACTTGGTCAAGAATGACGCTTTGTGCGCCGTCCGCGACTTCGCTGTCGATCTCGACGCCGCGATTGATCGGCCCCGGATGCATGATCAAACAATCCGGCTTCAAAAGTTTGGCCCGCTCTTTCGTTAGGCCGAACAGCGCGGTGTATTCGCTGAGCCCGGGAAAATATTCTTTGCGCTGACGCTCGTGCTGGATGCGCAGCAGATTCACGACGTCGGCCTCGGGCAGGACATTGTCGATCTTGTGCGAGACAGCGACGCCGAGCTTTTCAAATTCGCGCGGCACGAGGGTGATTGGCCCGACCAACGTGACCCGCGCGCCCAGTTTGACGAGGCCAAAAATGTTCGACCTGGCGACACGGCTGAACAGAATATCGCCGACAATCGCTACGTGCAGACCGGCAATTTTTCCACGCTTCTCGCGAATCGTGTAAAGATCGAGAAGTGCTTGCGTGGGGTGCTCGTGCGCGCCATCGCCGGCGTTGATCACGCTCGCCTTCAATCTTTGCCCGAGGAACTGCGGCGCGCCCGCCGAACTGTGTCGCAGGACGAGAATATCAGCGTGCAGCGCTTCAAGGTTGCGCGCAGTGTCTTTGAGCGTTTCGCCCTTCGCCAGGCTCGAGGTCGAGGCAGAAAGGTTGATTACATCGGCGCTCAAGCGAAAGGCGGCAAGCTCAAACGAGGTGCGCGTGCGCGTGCTCGGCTCGACAAAGAAATTCACCAGCGTTTTCCCGCGCAGCGCCGGCACTTTCTTGATCTCGCGCGTGCCAACTTGCTTGAACGCGTCCGCTGTTTCGAGAATGAAATTGATTTCATCGGCCGACAATTCGCGCAGGCCGAGCAAATCTTTGCGGTTCCAGTTCATGGTCGGGTAGCGCACGGGTCTCGCTTGCTGGCGAAAGCGTCCCGCTTTCGCGAACTTTTGCGCGGAATGATCATGAAGTTTTTTCGACGCCGGTGCGTTTTGTTTTCGGAAGTCCACGAAGCCGGGCCAGCTTCGCCAGCACGCGAGCCGCGCGCGCTCCCCAGAATGTTCGCGCGCGCTTTCATTCTTTCGATAACCGCACCGCGTCAGGCTCGTCATCAGTTTGCTCGAGTCGAACACGAACCTTTTCGTTTGCCGCCGTGGGCAAATTCTTGCCGACGTAATCGGCGCGAATGGGCAGCTCGCGATGACCGCGATCGATCAGCGCGGCGAGTTGGATTCGCGCTGGCCGGCCGAACGAACCGATCGCGTCCATGGCCGCACGCACGGTGCGTCCAGTGAAAAGCACATCATCGACGATGATGACGGTACGACCCTCGAGCGACGTCGGAAGCTGAGATGCTTTTACGATCGGAAGCTCTGCGCGCGTTCCGACGTCGTCGCGGTGCATGGCGACGTCGATCACGCCCGAATCGACCTCGATCTTCTCGATCTCAGCAATAAAGCCAGCGATGCGGCGGGCAATTTCATCGCCACGCGATGGAATTCCGGCCAGAACAACCGAGCGCAAATCCGGATTGCGCTCGATGATCTCGTGCGCGATCCTCCGCAGCGCACGGCTAATCGCTTCCGCGTCCATGATCGGGAGGGCGGCAGACGACGAACTTTGTTTTGAATCGTTCATTTACATTCCTTGGCGACCTCACCGGATCGCGTTAAAGGAACAAAAAATTTAGGAGGCTGCTTTCGTTTCCGCGCGCGCCTCCTTTATTCGCTTATCCCGCCAGCTGGAACGATGTTTCACGATCCAATCGAGCAGCGCCTTCTCGAAGCCGATATCGGCGCCGACCTTTTCGCTCTCGATCCATTTATGTTTCAAAATTTCCTCGCGCTCGGCCAAGAACTCTTTGTAGAGCACCGAATTCTTAACGAACTGTGATTGATCCTCTTGTTTAGGGGGCATGGGGCGAATGTTTTCCATAAAAACGAGAATCGGTCAATGAAAAGTGAATAACTTTGTTTATGTATGACGTAGCATCGGCCATACCTATTTAAACGAG
>Ga0209689_1003069_pt1 | contig 12328 bp, 9 predicted proteins | sample GraSoiAngelo_149_FD_187119 | JGI IMG/M metagenome (GOLD analysis project Ga0209689, IMG submission 187119) | Grasslands soil microbial communities from the Angelo Coastal Reserve, California, USA - 14_1009_09_30cm (SPAdes) (version 2) | ecosystem: Environmental > Terrestrial > Soil > Grasslands ...
CAACCTCGCCGAGAAGATCTCCGAGAAGCGCGGCGAGAAGATCAAGGGCTACTTCCTCAACATCAAGGGCCCCGAGCTCCTCAACAAGTACGTCGGCGAGACCGAGCGGAAGATCCGCGAGATCTTCCAGAAGGCCAAGGAGAAGGCGAACGAGGACGTCCCGGTCGTCGTCTTCTTCGACGAGATGGACGCCCTCTTCCGCACGCGCGGCACCGGGATCTCGTCCGACGTGGAGACCACGATCGTGCCCCAGCTCCTCGCCGAGATCGACGGCGTCGAGGGCCTCAAGAACGTCATCGTCATCGGTGCCTCGAACCGCCAGGATCTCATCGACCCGGCGATCCTCCGCCCCGGCCGGCTCGACGTGAAGATCAAGATCGAGCGGCCGGACCGCGTCGCCGCCACCGACATCTTCAGGAAGTACCTCACCGCGGACGTGCCGATCGCCGCGTCGGAGCTGCGGGGCGACGTCGCCGCCGCGCTCGACGCGATGATCACCGCCGCCGGGGAGGCCATGTACGCTCTGAGCGAGGAGAACCGCTTCCTCGAGGTCACGTACGCCAACGGCGACAAGGAAGTCCTCTACTTCAAGGATTTCGCCTCCGGCGCGATGATCGAGTCCATCGTCCGCCGGGCCAAGAAGCTCGCGCTCAAGCGCCTCATCGGCGGCGGCCCCAAGGGCATCACCACCGAGGATCTCAAGACGGCCGTCCGCGAGGAGTTCAAGGAGAACGAGGACCTGCCCAACACCACGAACCCCGACGACTGGGCGAAGATCGCGGGCAAGAAGGGCGAGCGGATCGTCTATGTGAAGCCGCTCATGGGCGAGTCCAAGGAAAAGCAGCGGAGCGTCGAGCGAGTCGTCAACACCGGACAGTATCTGTAGGCGCGATCGAGAGGGGGGCGTCGAGCTCCCCTCGTCCTTCCCCTGGCCCCCGGCCTGGGTTTTTGTTCTCGGCGAGCGAGGGACGAATGGCCATCCCGAAAGTCATGGGCATCGAGACCGAATACGGGATCACGGTCAAGAACCAGCCTGACTTCAACCCGATCCTCTCCTCGCTCCTGCTCATCAACTCGTACGAAACGTACCGGTCCTCGCGTGTGCGCTGGGACTACGAGGCCGAAAGTCCGCTGCGCGACGCGCGCGGCTTCGAGTACATGGAGGAGAAGGAGGGCACGTCGAAGGAGGAGTCGCGGCTCATCAACCTCATCCTGTCCAACGGCGCGCGCTTCTACGTCGACCACGCCCATCCCGAGTACTCGAGCCCCGAGACGACGAACCCGCGCGACCTGGTGATCTGGGACCGCGCCGGCGAGCGGATTCTCAATCTCTCGCGCCAGCGGGCCGAGGCCGTCTCGCCGCCCGAACAGCGGATCCTGATCTACAAGAACAACACCGACAACAAGGGCAACTCGTACGGCACCCACGAGAACTACCTCATGGACCGGAAGGTGCCGTTCGCGCGGATCGTGCAGCACATGATGCCGTTCTTCGTCACGCGCCAGATCTTCACGGGCGCGGGCAAGGTCGGGGCCGAGAACAACGCCGACCCGTGCGACTACCAGATCTCGCAGCGCGCCGATTTCCTCGAGACCGAGGTGGGCCTGGAGACGATGCACTCGCGCCCGATCATCAACACGCGCGACGAGCCCCACGCCGATCCCGAGAAGTACCGTCGGCTCCACGTCATCGTCGGCGACGCCAACATGAGCGAGGTCGCCAACTACCTGAAGGTCGGCACGATGGCAATCGTCCTCAGCATGGTCGAGGACGACTTCATCGACCGCGACTTCTCGCTCGACAGCCCGGTCCTCGCGCTCCGCAAGGTGTCGCGTGACCTCGCGTGCCGCGAGCCCATCCGGCTCAAGGACGGCCGGACCGTCACCGCCATCGACGTCCAGCGGGAGTTCCTCGAGCTCGCGCAGCGCTACTACCGCGAGCGAGAGAAAGAGAGCTGGGTCGGCGACGTCCTCGCGCGCTGGACCCACACGCTCGACCGCCTCGCCGAGGACCCGATGCAGCTCGGGCGCGAGCTCGACTGGGTGATCAAGCACCAGCTCCTCACGAACTACATGGCGAAGCACGAGCTGGGCTGGGAGGACTCGCGCGTGCAGATGATCGACCTCCAGTACCACGACATCCGCCCGGGCAAGGGCCTCTACTCCAAGCTGGAGGAAGCGGAGGCCGTCGAGCGGCTCGTCACCGACGACGAGATCGCCAAGGCGATCTACGACCCGCCCAAGGACACGCGCGCGTACTTCCGCGGCATGTGCCTGCAGCGGTACGCGGACGAGATCGTGTCGGCCAGCTGGGACTCGGTGATCTTCGACCTCAAGGAGGGGCCCCTGAAGAAGATCTTCATGCTCGAGCCGCTCCGTGGCACCGAGGCGCACGTCCGCCAGCTCCTCACCGAATCACCGACCGCGGCCGACCTGCTCCGCAACATCTCGCGGTCGAGCGGCGGAATGTGACCGCGATGATGGACGCGGGCGACCGCTGGCGCGGCTTCAGCGACTCTTCGAACCCGAGCTTCGTGGACCTGCTCCGGCGCGAGGCGCCACACCTGATGCCGGGCGCGTCGCCCGCGCCGACGGACGCGCCGCGGGAGCCTCCGCACGGGACGACGGTGTTGTCCGTGCGGTACCGCGACGGCGTCATCATGGCCGGCGACCGGCAGGCGACCGCCGGCTTCCAGGTCGCGAGCCGGCGTATCGAGAAGATCTTCAAGGCCGACGAGCTCAGCGGCATCGGCATCGCCGGTGCGGCCGGGCCCGCGACGGAGATGGCCAGGCTCTTCCAGACCGAGCTCGAGCACTACGAGAAGGTCGAGGGTGAGAACCTCTCGCTCGAGGGGAAGGCCAACCGGCTCAGCCAGATGATCCGCATGAACCTGCCTGCCGCGATGCAGGGTCTCGTGGTCGTGCCGATCTTCGCGGGCTACGACGAGAAAGCGGGCGTCGGGCGGCTCTTCAAGTACGACATCACGGGCGGCCGCTACGAGGAGACCAACTACGACGCGCAGGGGTCCGGCGCCAACTACGCCCGCGACTCGCTCAAGAAGCTCTGGAAGCGCGACATGGCGCGCGAGGAGGCGCTCCGGGCCGCGCTCGAGGCGATCTTCGACGCCGCCGACGAGGACGTGGGCACCGGCGGCGCCGACCTCGTGCGCGGGATCTTCCCCACCGTGAAGCTGATCACCCGCTCCGGCTTCGCCGAGGTGCCCGAGGACGAGGCGCGCCGAGTGTGGGAGGCGATCCTCGCCGACCGGGCCCGCAACTCGCCGGGGGCCTGACGTCATGCCGCTGCCCTACTACGTCAGCCCCGAGCAGATGATGAAGGACAAGGCGGAGTACGCCCGCAAGGGCATCGCGCGCGGGCGCTCCATCGTCACCCTCGAGTACGCCGACGGCATCCTGCTGGTCGCCGAGAACCCCTCGACCCTGCTCCACAAGATCTCGGAGATCTACGACCGGATCGCCTTCGCGGGCGTCGGCAAATACAACGAGTTCGAAAATCTGCGAATCGCCGGCATCCGTCACGCGGACGTCAAGGGATACTCGTACAGCCGCGGCGACGTGACCGCCAAGGCGCTCGCCAACGCCTACTCGCAGGCGCTCGGGAACATCTTCACGCAGGACATCAAGCCGTTCGAGATCGAGGTGCTCGTGGCCGAGGTGGCCGAGTCGAACGGCTCGAAGAACGAGATCTACCACATCCTCTACGACGGCACGATCGAGGACGAGCACAACTATGCGGCGATGGGCGGCCAGGCCGACGAGATCCGGCGGTTCCTCAAGGACCACTACCGCGAGGGGCTGCCGCTCGGCGAGGCGCTCGGGCTCGGCGTGCGGGCGCTGACGGTCACGCAGAACAAGACGCTCAGCGAGCGCGACCTCGAGGTCGCCGTCCTCGACCGCACGAAGGTCCAGCGCAAGTTCCGGCGCATTCCCGTGGAGGCGCTCGGCCAACTCCTGGGCACAGCGAGGTAAGTCGTGCTAGTCTGAGAGCAGCAATGGAGCCCGCGGTCCCGTGAAGCGCCGAATTTTCGGCCTCGAGAACGAGTACGGTCTCACCTGCACTCTGAACGGCCAGCGGCGCCTCAGCCCCGACAACGTCGCGCGATATCTGTTCGAGAAGGTGATCCCGGGCGCGCGGAACGCCAACGTGTTCCTCGAGAATGGCGCGCGGCTGTACCTCGATACAGGATTCCACCCCGAGTACGCGACCCCTGAATGCGACGACGTCACCGAGCTCGTCATCCACGACAAGGCGGGCGAGCGGATCGTCGAGGACCTCCTGCACCAGGCGGAGAAGCGCCTGCGCGAGGACGGGATCTCGGGCAACATCCTGTTGTTCAAGAACAACACCGATTCGGCGGGCAACTCGTACGGCTGCCACGAGAACTATCTCGTGAGCCGCGACGTGAGCTTCCAGCGACTGGCCGAGGCGCTCATCCCCTTCTTCGTCACCCGGCAGATCGTGGCGGGCGCCGGCAAGGTGCTCCAGACCCCGCGCGGCTTTCACTACTGCCTCTCCCAGCGCGCCCAGCACATCTGCCAGGAGATCTCCGGCGCGACCACGTCCTCGCGCTCGATCATCAACACGCGCGACGAGCCCCACGCCGACGCGGAGCGCTACCGGCGTCTCCACGTCATCGTGGGCGATTCGAACATGTCCGAGGTCGCCACGTACCTCAAGATCGGCACGACCGCGCTCGTGCTCGACATGATCGAGGACGGCTTCTTCGACCGCGACTACTCGCTGCAGTCGCCGGTCCAGGCCATCCGCGACATCTCGCACGACCCGACGCTGAAGGAGGCCATCAAGCTCAAGGACGGGCGCACGATCACCGCGCTCCAGATGCAGCTCGAGTACCTCGAGTACGCGACGCGCTACGTGGACTCGATCAGCCCCGATCCCGCGACGAAGGACGTCCTGGCGCGCTGGACCGACGTGCTCGGGAAGCTCGAGACGGACCCCATGCAACTCAGCCGCGAGCTCGACTGGGTCATCAAGCGCCAGCTCATCGAGAACTACATGAACCGCCACCGGCTCACGTGGCGCGACCCCAAGGTCTCGCTCCTCGACCTTCAGTACCACGACATCCGGCCCGACAAGGGCGTCTACTACCGCCTGGTTGCCAACGACCACGTGGACCGAATCACCGATGACGAGACCATCGAGCAGGCCAAGCACGTGCCGCCCCAGACCACGCGCGCGCGGCTCCGCGGCGAGTTCATCCGGCAGGCCAACCTCAAGGGCAAGGACTACCGGGTGGACTGGGTGTACCTCAAGCTCAACGACCCCGAGCGCGAGACGATCCTCTGCAAGGACCCGTTCCAGTCCCACGACGAACGGGTCGAGCGCCTGATCCGCTCGTTCTAGCGCGCCGCCGTCGGCCTGCCGCCCCACAGCGTGAAGGTGCGCCAGTTCCGTGACCGCCCCACCCAATGTATGCCCGCCAATGTTGACATCCCCCCCGGCAACCGCCCTATTCTGGTTTCACGGCAACGTGACGACGACGAACGACCAGCAGAGCGCGCAGCGATCATCCGCGGCGCACGGGAGTGGCGACTATGTTCGGGAGAAAGAGCGGGAAGCCGGCCGTCAAGGGGAACGACCTCACCGCGTTCATCGACGAGGGCTCCGAGATCGAGGGGAAGTACACCTTCAACGGCACCGTCATGCTGAACGGACGCTTCCGAGGCGAGATCGTCTCGAACGACACCCTCATCGTCGGCGAGAAGGGCGTGATCAACGCCTCGATCCGTGCCGGGGTCGTGCTGATCAACGGCGAGGTCGTGGGCAACGTCATGGCCTCCGAGCGGGTCGAGATCCGGGGCTCGGCGCGCGTCTTCGGTGACGTCGAGGCGCCCGTGGTGGTGATCGAGGAGGGCGTGCTCTTCGAGGGTCACTGCCGCATGACCAAGGCCCGCCCCGTCGAGGCGGCGCCCTCGGCGCGCGACACCGTCGTCTCCCTGAAGCGCCAGCTCTGAACCACTAGGCCCCACGCCTCACGTCGCTCCGTACTCGAACCGCTCGAACTCCGTCACGCTGTCCGCCTTCGACCAGCACCCCACCGCGCCCGGGCCCGCGAGCGCGCCGTCGCGCACCGTGAAGAGTCGTCGGCCGTCGAGCGACACCCGGAACTCGGCGCCCGCAAAGTCGACGCGCAGCGTGCGCCAGTCCCGCGCCTTGACGCCACGGATCTCGAAGTCGGTGGCCCCGCCGTCGGGAGCGAGGTCGTCGCGTCGGCCGTTCACGACCTTGAAGGCGAGGACGTTGCCGGCCAGCGCGTGGGCGCGGGCAACGTAGTAGTTGCCCGGGTCGCGCCAGCGCCAGATGACGCCGCCCGCGCGGTCCTCGCGGCCGCCGATGGAGCGGAAGCGCACCTGGACGAACCCGTCGCGGAGCGGCGCGTCCTTGACGAGCGCCCACCCGACGGTCGCGCCGCCCCGGTAGATCAGCCTGCCCTGACGCTCCGACCACTGGGCGCCGCCTCTGCCCGTCGGGCCGAGCGACCATTCGCGCGGGGTCTGCGCCGGGACGGCAGAGGCCACGAGCAGCGCCGCGAGGGCGAGCCGGGTGACGATCGCCCTCACTCGAGCGGCCCGATCGCGGCCTCCACCGCCGCGAGCACGCTCCCTTCCTCGGCGAGGGCGCGCGCCGCGTCGAGATCGGCCTTGAGGTAGCGGTCGCCGGCGAGCGGCGGGATGCGCCGGCGGACGGCCACGCGGGCCGCCGCGCTGCCGCGTCCGGGCTCGAGGGGCGCGCGCAGGTCGAGCGCCTGCGCGGCGAGCACCAGCTCGATCGCGAGCACCTGGCGCACGAGGGCGAGCGCCCGGCGGAGCTTGAGCGCCGCGCCGGCGCCCATCGAGTTGTAGTCCTCCTGGAGCCCGGAAGTCGGAATGGAATCGACGCTCGCGGGATGGGCGAGCGTCCGGAGCTCGGCGACGAGCGCCGCGGCCACGTACTGGGCGAGCATGTAGCCCGAGTGCACGCCGCCGTGAGGCGAGAGGAACGGCGGCAACCCTTCCGAGGTCAACGGGTTCACGAGGCGGTCGACACGGCGCTCGGCGATGCCGCCGAGCTGGGCGAGCCCGATCGCGAGCGTGTCGAGCACCAGGCCCAGCACCTGGCCGTGGAAGTTCCCGCCGCTCAGCACGGCGCCGTCCGCCGGGAAGACGAGCGGATTGTCCGAGACGCTCCCCAGCTCGCGCGCGACGACAGCGCCCGCAAAGGCGAGCGCCTCACGCGCCGCCCCGTGGACCTGCGGCATGCAGCGCAAGCTGTACGCGTCCTGGACGCGCGTGCAGTCACGGTGCGAGGCGATGATCCCGCTTTCGGCCGTCAGGCGGCGCAGGTTCGCCGCGGACGCGACCTGGCCCGGATGCGGCCGCAGACGGTGGATCCGCTCGTCGAACGCCGCGTTGGTCCCCATCAGCGCCTCGAGCGACATCGCCCCCGCGACGTCGGCGAGGCGCACCAGACGGGCCGTGTCGGTGACGGCGAGCGCCGCGAGCGCGGTCATCAGGTGAGTCCCGTTCAGGAGCGCCAGGCCCTCCTTCGCCTCGAGTACGAGCGGGGCGAGCCCGGCGCGTGCGAGCGCCTCCCGCGCGAGGGCGCGCCGCCCGTCGAGCCAGGCGTCGCCCTCGCCGATGAGACACGCGGCGACGTGTGCGAGCGGCACCAGGTCCCCCGACGAGCCCACCGATCCCTGCTCGGGGACGACCGGGTAGACCCGCCGGTTCAGGCAGGCGATCAGCGTCTCGACGACCGCCGGCCTCACGCCCGAGGCGCCCCGCGCGAGCGACGCCGCGAGCAGGAGCACGACGGCGCGAACTTCCTCCTCGGAGAGGGGCGCGCCGACGCCTCCGGCGTGGCTCAGCACGAGGTTCCGCTGGAGCTCGGCGCGCTCGGCGGGCGGGATGACGACGTCCTTGAGCTTGCCGACGCCGGTCGTGATGCCGTAGATCGGCGCCGCGCCCTCGGCGAGCTGGTCCACGAACCGCCGCGCCGCCGCAAGCGCACGCGCGGCTCCGGGCGCCAGGCGGGCTTCCTCGCCGCGGCGGGCGACGGCCTCGACCGCCTCGAGACTCAGCGGGCCGCCGTCGAGATCGACCATCCCTTGGTCAACTCCCCGACGCGCGCCAGAAGCTCGCGCTGGTCCACGGTCGTCAGGCGTCCCGACGCGACGACCTGTCGCCCGTGCACCCAGACGTCGCTCACGGCCCGGGGCGACATGGCGTAGACGACGGACTTGAGGAGGTCGGCGCGCGGGTGGAGCGAGGCGTCGGCGAGGTCCACGGCGACCAGGTCGGCGAGCTTGCCGTGCTCGATGACGCCGGCGTCGAGACCGAGGATCGAGGCGCCCACACGCGTCCCCATCGCGAACGTGCGCGCGGCGTCGAGGGCCGAGCCGTCGAGGCGGCGGACACGCTGGAGCAGCGAGGCCATACGCATCTCCTCGAACACGGAGAGCCGGCTGTTGGTGCAGCCGCCGTCGGTCCCGAGGCCGATCCGCACGCCGCCCTGCAGCAGCTCCAGGATGGGCGAGATGCCGTCACCGAGGAACATGTTGGAGCTCGGGCAGTGGGCGAGCGCCGCGCCGCGCGCGCCCATCAGCGCGATCTCGTCGTCGTCGAGCCACACGCCGTGCACGCCGATCATCCGCGGCCCGAGCACGCCGAGCCGGTCGAGGTAGTGGATGGGCGTGGCGCCCTGCTCGCGCGTCGTCCGCTCGCCCTCGTAGGGCGCCTCGGCGACGTGGATGTGGAACGGGACCTGCTCCGCCTCCGCCACCTCCCATCCCGCCCGGATCATCGCGGGCGAGGCGCCGTGAGGGCTGTGCGGCGCGGGATGGACGAGCGTCGTCGCATCCTTCCGGTGGGCGGTGATCAGCTCCCGCGTCCGCCGTGTGGCGTCGGCGACCGTCTCGCGGTAGCGCCGGGGTGCGCCCTCCCAGTCGTACATCGAGCGCGCGAGGACGAGGCGGATCCCGACCCGGCGGGCAGCCTCGACCACCGCCTCGGCGTTCTCGTTGCCCTCGTCCTGGAGGTAGAAGAAGTCGACGCACGTCGTGACGCCGTGCAGGAGCATCTCCGCGAACGCGAAGGCGGCGCCGAGCGCGATCGCGGCGCGGTCGAGCCTCTCCGAGAACGGATAGAGCACGCGGTCGCGCCAGCTCATGAAGTCGAGGTCGTCCCCGAGGCCACGCAGGAGCGACTGGAAGGTATGGCAGTGGGCGTTGACCGTACCGGGCAGGAGCGCCTTGCCCGCGAGCATCACGTCGCTCGGCCAGTGGCGGTGCACGTGCTCGACCGCGGCGACGCGGCCACCCTCGACCACCACCACGCGACCCGACTGCCAGCCCGCTTCCGTGAGGACGAGGTCCGGGACGAGCCTCATGGTAGCGGGGGCCGCGGGGCCGGGACACTCCGTGCCTGGCCTGAGACGAGGCGCGACTCGGCTGCGTTCGGCATGTCGCTTCTCCTCTCACCGGACGGGTGCACGACCTTCCCGCGCTTGAGGACGCGGGTCACGTGGTTCACGCCGTAGACGTACGAGAGGGCGCGCCAGTTCGGGACGCCCGCGAGGAGCAGGTCGCACTGCTTGCCGGGTCGGAGCGACCCGACCTCCTGCTCGAGTCCCATCGCGCAGGCCCCGTGGAGCGTCACGCCGAGCAGGGCCTCCTCGGGGCTCATCTTCATCTGGCTCACCGCCATCGTCATGACGAGCTGGAGGTTCGGCCCCATCGAGGAGCCGGGGTTGAAGTCGGAGGCGAGCGCCACGCGCACGCCGGTCTCGAGGAACTTCCGGGCGGGCGCGTACGGGAGCCCGAGGAAGAAGGCGGTTCCGGGGAGGAGCGCGGCGGTCACCCCCGCCTCCTTCATCTTCGCCACATCCTCGACGCGCGCCTTCAGCAGGTGATCGGCCGAGAGCGCGTGCAGCTCCGCGGCGAGCTCGGCGCCGCCGAGCGTGACGAACTCGTCGGCGTGGAACTTCGCCCTGAGCCCATACGACGCTCCCGCGTCGAGGATGCGCCGGGCCTGGGTGGTGGAGAACACGCCCTCCTCGCAGAACACGTCCACGTACTCGGCGAGCGTCCGCTCGGCGACCGCGGGCAGCATCTCGTCCACGACGAGATCGACGTACGCGTCGGTCCGCCCCTTGAACTCGGGCGGGACCTCGTGCGCGCCACAGAAGGTCGAATGGACCTCGACGGGCTGGAGCTCGGCGAGCCGCCGCGCGGCCGCGAGCATCTTGAGCTCGTCCGCCGTCGTGAGCCCGTAGCCCGACTTGATCTCGATCGTCGTCGTGCCGTGCGCGAGCACGGTCATGAGCCGTGGCAGCGCCAGCTCGACCAGGTCGTCGCGGCTCGCCGCCCGCGTGGCGCGCACGGTCGAGAGGATCCCTCCGCCCGCCGCGGCGATCTCCTGGTACGAGGCGCCGCGCGCGCGGAGCGCGTACTCCTCCTCGCGCGAGCCCGCGAAGATCGCGTGGGTGTGGGAGTCGACGAAGCCGGGAAGCCCGACGGCGCCGCGGCCGTCGATGCGCTGTCCGCCAGGCACGGCGCCGACCTCGGCGGCAAGCCGAGACTCGGGCCCGACCCACACGATCCGCCCGCCGGCCGCCGCGATCGCGCCTCGCGTGATCACGCCGAGCGGTCCCTCGCCGAGCGCCGGCTCGCACGTGACCAGCTCGGCGAGGTTCGTGACGATGAGGTCGGCGCTGATCATCGGCCCGTAGCGGCGCTCACGTCGTGACGCCCGGCAGGTCGAGGCGGTGGCGCCGGGCCGCGGCGATCGCGTCGTCATAGCCTGCGTCGGCATGGCGCATGATGCCGGTGCCCGGATCGGTCGTCAGCACGCGCTCGAGCCGGCGCGCCGCGTCGGGGGTGCCGTCGGCGACCACGACCATGCCCGCGTGGATCGAATAGCCGATGCCGACGCCTCCGCCGTGGTGGACCGAGACCCACGTGGCGCCCGCCGCCGTGTTCACGAGCGCGTTGAGGATCGGCCAATCGGCGATCGCGTCCGAGCCGTCGCGCATCGATTCCGTCTCGCGGTGGGGCGAGGCGACCGAGCCCGAGTCCAGGTGGTCGCGGCCGATCACGAGCGGCGCCTTCACGCGCCCGGATGCCACCAGGTCGTTGAAGATCCGCCCCGCCTTCGCCCGATCGCCGTGGCCGAGCCAGCAGATCCGCGCCGGCAGCCCCTGGAAGTGAACCCGCTCGCGCGCGAGACGGAGCCAGCGGACCAGGTGCGCGTTGTCGCCGAAGGCCCGGATCAGCGCGGCGTCGGTCTCATAGATGTCCTGGGGATCGCCCGAGAGCGCGACCCAGCGGAACGGCCCCTGCCCCTCGCAGAAGAGCGGGCGGATGAAGGCGGGCACGAAGCCGGGATAGGCGAAGTCGGTGACGCCGGCGTTCTCGGCCGCCTTCCTGATGTTGTTGCCGTAGTCGAAGAGAATCGCGCCGCTCTTCTGGAGCTCGAGCATCGCGCGCATGTGCTCGGCGAGCGAGGCATGGGAGCGCGCGAGGTACTCCTTGGGATCGCGCGCGCGGAGCCGCGTCGCCGCCTGCACCGAAAGGCCCGCGGGGATGTAGCCGTTCAGCATGTCGTGGGCCGAGGTCTGGTCCGTCACGACGTCGAACCGGACCCCACGGCTCGCCAGTTCGGGGTGCACCTCCGCGGCGTTGCCGTGGAGCGCGATCGAGAGCGGCGCGCGCTTCTCCCTCGCCTCCTCCGCCCAGCCGAGGGCCTCGTCGAGCGACGACGTCATCCGGTCGACGTAGCGGAGGCGCAGCCGCCGCTCGATCCGTTCGCGATCGATCTCGACGAAGAGCCCGACGCCCGCGTTCAGCGTGACCGCGAGCGGCTGGGCTCCACCCATCCCGCCGAGCCCCGCGGAGAGAACCAGGCGTCCGGCGAGCGTTCCCCCGAAGTACTTCTGCGCGCAGGCCCCGAACGTCTCGTAGGTGCCCTGGAGGATCCCCTGTGTCCCGATGTAGATCCACGAGCCCGCCGTCATCTGGCCGTACATCGTGAGCCCCATCGCTTCGTATTTTCTGAAGTGCTCCCAGTCGCCCCACGCCGGGACGAGCATGGCGTTGACGATCAGGACGCGCGGCGCGTCGGAGGACGTCGTGAAGACGCCGACGGGCTTCCCCGACTGGACCAGCAGCGTCGCGTCGCCCTCGAGCCGCCGGAGCGTCGCGACGATCGAGTGGTAGGCCTCCCAGCTCCGCGCGGCCTTGCCCGAGCCGCCGTAGACGACGAGGTCCTCCCAGCGCTCGGCGACGTCGGGGTCGAGGTTGTTCATGAG
>Ga0209689_1003076_pt1 | contig 12310 bp, 12 predicted proteins | sample GraSoiAngelo_149_FD_187119 | JGI IMG/M metagenome (GOLD analysis project Ga0209689, IMG submission 187119) | Grasslands soil microbial communities from the Angelo Coastal Reserve, California, USA - 14_1009_09_30cm (SPAdes) (version 2) | ecosystem: Environmental > Terrestrial > Soil > Grasslands ...
GGCGTCGACTTCGGTTGGACTCCGGACGTTGTGGGCCAGCTCGATTCCAGGTGCACCGTGACCACCAAGTTTTGTCCACAGGCCGAAGACCATGCTTCCTGACTGAAAAAAGAGAATCTCATCGTCCGGTTGCTGGGCTCCGCGCCATCCCATTGCCTCATAGAAAGCACGCGCCCTGGCCAAGTCCTTCACGCCAAAGGTCACGAGGCTGATGCGCTGTTCCACGCGCCCATCGTACTTCCGGGTCGTCCCGATGCGGCGCCGACGGAATCCAGTTTTCGTAATGTACCGACTACCCGAAGTCATGAGTAACCCGCCGATTGTTGTACGTGGGACGGCTGAGGAGTTCTGGACTGGCGACGCATATCACCCGACGGACGTAGACCTCATTCCGGAAAGTCACGTTCGTGATGGAGCGGCACCTCAAGCTCGTTGACCCAGCCGGCCAGGATGCGCTCGAAGTGGTTCTGCCACGCGCCAGCCCGTAGGGGTGCCGGGTGGGAAAGTCCGCCACCACGCCCATCACCTAAGTGCAAGGCATAACTGTGGAATTTCGCAGCGAAAATTCCGGTCGGTTCGTGCTTCGATCTCAGATGAGAGTTCGCTAGGGTCCGAAGTACTGGAAGAACCCGAAGGCGCCGTACCTGCCGGAATGGTCGTATCTGACGTGCTCGTCGCTGACCGTGAACTGCTTGGTGCCGACCAGCGCTGCTTCCTTCACGACCAGGCCCTCGGGCAGGACGACGCGCGGGTGGATTGTCTCCTTGGTGACGGGATTCAGGATGTACTCCATCTCGACCGTGATTGCGTCGGCGGCCGCAACGCGCGGCAGTTTTGTTTCGGAGTCCACCTCATAACGAACGTACCGTGGGCCATGCAGCTCGCTGAAGGTCTTGCGAAAGATCGCCCAGGGACCTCCGCCGTTCCCCTCCAGCAGCTCGTGCAGCGCTTTGCGCTGTGGTTCGCCGGCCGTTTCGTCGATGAAGGATGTCGCGACTCCGTTTCCCTCATGTATCGCCGCGGGCCAGTTGCAGTAGAGGCCGATGTTGAGGCCGTCGAGTCGCAAGTCCCCGAAGGAACCCTGCTCGATGTGCCAGGTCCAGCCGCCCTCACACTTGCCCGTGCTTGGTCGTCCGTTCACGTTGCACGGACACCCGTAATCGCAGTTACAGGAGACGATGACCTGGCCCTTAATCATCCAGTTGGTCGGCTTCATCGATGCCATTGCTTCCTCCCGAACCTTAGATCTTGCCTGACAGAACTTGCGCGATCTCCGGTCGCGCCACGACCAGCAAAGCGCCGGCGATGAGCCCGGTCCCCATCACTCGACCGAACGCGACTCCACGCGGCAACACCTTCTCCACGAGCACCGCAACCGCGATGACGGCGGCCCAGAGCAGACCCATCGCCCCCGCACCCACAAACACCACCATCAGGGCCCAGCAGCAACCCAGGCAGTAAAGCCCATGCTCGAGGCCGAGACGCATCTCGCCCGCGACGCCGGGGTACCAGTGGGTCAGGAGGAAGTCCATCGGGCTGCGGCAGACCCGCAAGCAGGGAGCCTTGAGAGGCGTGAACTGGTAGACGCCGGCGAGAAGCAGAATGGCGGCCACGGCGGGCGCTCGGGCGCCCATCGGCAGCAGCGCGTCGCTGAGCCGGGTCAGGAGCCAGACGCCGACGCCAAAAGCTGCCCAAACCAGGAGATACGCGCCGATGAACGACGCGCTTCGCAGCTCCGTCAACATACGAGCAGAGCCCGCGACCCCGCGCCTGTGCAAAAGGATCATCGGCATCGCCGAGGGCAGCATCATCGCCGCCATCATCAGCGTCCAGGAAACCAGAAACGGTGCCAGCCCCGCGCCCACTTCGTTGCCGGAGGATCACCCTACACCACGACGTAGAACCAACATGGTTCGCACCTGGGACACGACGGTCTCCGGTGTCCGGAGGACGTCGCCGGCGGTGAAGCGAAGCAGCCGGACGCCTTCGCTGATCAGACGGTTTTGACGTCGGTTGTCCTCGACAAGGCGGTCGCGATGCATGGTGCCGTCGTACTCGATCGCCAGCCGATGATCCGGGTAGTAGAGATCAGGCCGCCCGACAAACAGGCCCCGGCTGTCGAAGAGTGGCACCTGCACCCGCGGTCGCGGCAGCCCGCCGAGCACCAACAGCATTCGCAAGCGCGACTCCATCGGCGATTCCGTTGCCGGTTCTGCGAAGCTGGCAACCCGCGGATTCAGTGCGGCGGAGTCGACGATGCGCGAGTGGAGTGCCATGTCCACGATCACGACCGCCTCGCTCACGCTCAGACGTCTGCAGAGATCATTTAGTGTGCGCGTGATCGAGGTGGCTCGCCAGCCTTGAATCATCACCACGTCACCTTCTGGAAGAAGTGCACGTCTCACTGCCAATCGGGATCGCGCTGAGATCCCCGACCCGGGCGGAACCGTCGCTTCGATCGGATTACACGGCTCAACGTCCAGCCCGTGCATCCATCCGGCTGTTCGCCCCGAAAAAGCAGCTGTCGTTGGCAGGCGAAGACTCGCAGCCCTGAGCCTCTGCGCCGGTGTCTCGGTGAGCCCTGCCCAGACGTATGTGGTCGGGCCAAGGCGGCGCCAGCTCGCACCCTCGAGATTCCACCGATCAATTCCCGCTCTGCGCGCGTCGGCGAGCGTGAACGGACCGGTGGTGAGTTCCGCTGGAATCGAGGGAGCGCGGCCCATCCAACGAGCATGCGAAACGCCGAAGCACGCTACAACCCAGCCGGTTAAGCGATTTGCATACTGCGGCGGGTTTGAATTGCCATCGAAACCCGCCGGAGCATGCAACCCCGCGGGTTGGGCGCCGCTACGTCTCGGCCAAGCCGCAGATGAACCTGATGACCGCCTCGATGCCGCGATGGTAGTTGTCGATCACCAGGTGCTCGTTGGGTGAGTGGATCGCGGAGTCGGCCTGGGCGATGCCGCTGATCACCAGCGGCGCGCCGAGCGCCTCTATGAAGTCGACCGCCACGGGAATGGAGCCGCCCACCCGAATCAGCGCCGTGTCCTTGCCGAAAGCCTCCCTGTAGGCGGCCTGTAGAGCGCGCGCAGGTGGATGGTCGACCGGGCAGGTGACGGGCGGCGCCGAACCCAGCACCTCGACGCCGATCTCCACGCCTGGCGTCGTCAGCGAATGGACATGCTTCTCGAAGGCGGCCAGGATCGACTCCCAGTCCTGATCCGGCACGAGCCTCATGCTCACCTTCGCCCACGCCTCGGCGGGGATGACCGTTTTGGCCCCTTTGCCCGTGAAGCCGCCGATGAAGCCGTTCGCGTCCAGCGTCGGGCGGCTGCCCGCTCGTTGGAGTGCCAGGAAGCCGGGCTCGCCCTCCAGGGCTCTCGCTCCGGTCATGCGTTTGACCGTCTCGGCGTAGCTCGCATCCTTGGCCTTCCACGCCGCGAGCTCCTTGGGGGTCGGCTTCCGGACCGCCTCGTAGAAGCCCGGAATCGTGACGTGTCCGTCCCGGCCCTTCAGCTCGCCGATGACGCGGGCGAGTGTGTTGATCGGGTTGGGCGCCACCCCGCCGAAGGACCCCGAGTGGAGGTCGACCGCCGCTCCCCTGGCATGCAGCTCCGTGTAGAGGAGGCCGCGAAGCGCGGTCGCCAGGGTGGGATTGCCGTCTTCGTCCATGCCGCTGTCGAAGATCAGGACCGCATCCGTCCGGAGCTGCGCCGAGCTCGTCCGCAGGTAGTGCGGCAGCGTCGTCCCGGTGATCTCCTCTTCGCCTTCGATGATGAATCGCAGGTTGATCGGAGGTCCGCCCGCGGCGAAGAGATGCTCGGCGGCCTTGACCGTTGCCATGTGGTTGCCCTTGTTGTCGGCGGCGCCCCGAGCCCAGACCTGGCCGTCGCGGACCGAGGGCTCAAACGGGGGAGAGGTCCACTCCTCGATGGGATCGACCGGCTGGACGTCGTAGTGGCCGTAGATCGTCAGATGAGGCTGACCGGGCCGCCCGTCCCAATCGGCCACGACCACCGGCAGGCGACCCGGAAGCCCATCGACGGTTTCCGCCCGCATCCCCATGGCCGAGAAGCGGTCGCGGAGCCAGCGCGCGTTGCGCAAACAGTCGTCGTGGCTTTCCGGCAAGGTGCTGATGGACGGAATGCGGAGCTCCTCCAGCAGGTCCTCCAGGTCGGCCTTGCGGCGCGTCCGGGCGAGGGCGACCGCCGCCTCGAGCAGCGAGCGCGTCGTCGCCATCCGGTCAGGCCTGGCCGCGCGCGCGCTTGATCTGGTCGGCATGGTCGTGCGCGTGCACCGCGTAGATCCTCAGCCAGTCCTCGGTCCCGTAGGGTCCGGATTCGGTATGCCTGCCCACGATCCGCCAGTCGTCTTCCGTCATGCGGTCGAGCAGCTGGGAGCAGGTTTCGCGGGCCCAGCGCATCGCCTCGAGGGATGGCTGGATCGGCCGGTCTGACGTCAGCCGCTCGGCGAATCCCTTCTCGTCGTAGCCGTATATGACCGGTTCCGGCTCGGCCAGCAGGCGGCGGATCCGGATCGCGGACATCATCTCGCTGTCGGCGAGGTGGTGGGCGATCTGGCGGGGCGTCCATTCCCCGGTCGCCGAGCGGTCGAGCTCCTCTTCCGTCACGCCGTCCAGCGCCTCGACGACAACCTGGTAGCCGTCGCGGTACTGGCTGATCAGTCGTGCCCTCTCTTTGGCGTCCACGTCGTTCCTCCAATGGAGCCGCCGACAGGAATCGAACCCGTAACCTGCTGTTTACAAAACAGCTGCTCTGCCAATTGAGCTACGGCGGCGCTTCCAAATGAGCGTAATGGAAGCCTCCGAGAAGGGCTGTCGTGAGTGCGTTTCTGGGTCGGGCGACTAGCTCAGCAGCGGGAGCAGCACAGCGACGTTCGGCGACCCGAGCCCGGTGACCGGATCCCAACCCGGCCCCGACGGCAAGCCGGCGAACCCCGCAAACGTGTTCCCTCCGCCGGTGATGTCATGGAAAGCGGCGTCGTAAGAACTGCTCTTACCCACGTGGTAGAGCCGCGTGTTGAGCGGTCCCTGGCGGTGACCCGCCATCTCGTTGGACAGCGCCGCGATGCCCGCCCACTGCGCGGTGGCGGGGCTGGTTCCGCTCACGCGGCCGAACTTACCCCTGAACGCGACGATCACGGCCCCGTACATCGATGCGCCCAACGCCACGTCAGGGATGCCTCGCCCGGTGTTGTTCTCGATGAAAGGCGCCTGGTAGCCCGGGCGCTTGTACGCCTGGCTGAAGCCCCCACCACTGGCTCCGTACTGGTCGTTCCAGGCCACCTCCGACTGGTGAGCACCGGAAACACGGTCCGCAACCAGGCGCGTCCCGCCGACGGCGGTGACCTCCGGGTCGGAGGCGGGCGTGGACACGGCGGCAACCAAAGTGCCGTCGCAAGTCCGCTCGGCCGCACCTACGTCACCGGACGACGCGAGCAGGGTCATGCCCCTGGCGTGGGCAGCCTTGAACACCGCATGCTCCTCGGCCAGGAAGTCGGCGGTCGGGCAGGTCTCCGCCTCGCCGAAGCTCTGCGAGATCACATCTCCCAGGTCGTTCTCGACCGCGTATCGGGTGGCACGAAGGATGTCTGCGTCGTCGCCGCTCGCGGCGAGCACCAGGTGGATGGTCGCGCCGGGGGCAATGGCGTGCGCCCACTCGACGTCGGTCGCGATCTCGAGCGCCCAGCCCTTCTGAATCGCGCTAGAAGGATCAAACTCCGTCAGACCGTCGGGGGCCGTAACCAGCGGTGTCGTAGCCGGCAGGCCGAAGGTCTGGTCGAAGCGAGCAAGGTCCGTCAGGAGGGTGGGGTCCTGAAAGCCGGCGATGATCACGATCGTCTGCCCGGCTCCCGTGGTGCCGGCGTTGATGACCGACTCCATGTTGTAGGCGGTCCGAATCTGTTGCGGCGTATAGCACGGCATGGGGGCAGTCGGGTTCTGGCACGACAACCCCGGCATGACGTCGTACTGCGCGTCGTCCAGAACCTCAAAATTGGCGCTCGTCCCGACGGCCGGCACCATCGCGTGGACCGCAGCTGCGGGCACGAAGGAAACGGCTCCGAGGGCCGTGGACGACGCAAGAAGACCGACCGCAAGGCGCGCGACGATAGCTCGTAGACCGAACGTGCTTCCCAACCTAACCCTCTCCTGACGGCCGCTCCGGGCGGCTCTGATGTGGTCGAAATCGTAGGGCGGCCAGGGACGCAGTGAGCCCCATCTAATTTCGTCTCTTTATCCTTTCCCAGGAATTGATCGAGCCCAAAGACGTGGTCATCGCCATCCTCGGCTCTTCCGCCGCCCTGGCCGGCTTCGAGCTCGTATTCCTGGGCATCATCATCGCCGCCTACCAGTCCTACTCGGGCAGCGTCCCCGAGCATGTGGTCCAGCCCTATCGCCTCACCGGCACCGCGCTCCTGGGCACCTTCGCCGTCAGCCTCGTCACCGTCGCCATCAGCCTCCTGTGGCTCAGCAATGGAGGCCCAACCGGCCTCTACGGCTGGGCGATCGGCCTGTTTGCGCTCCAGCTCGTGGCGGTGTTTGCCTCCGCCACCTGGGCGACGCGCATGGTCCTCTGGCAGTAAGGCGGTGGCGCTCACCCAGAAGAAGCTCCAGGACCTGAAGGACGCGAGCCTGACGTCCCTGCTCCACGACGACGCGGCCGCCTGGAAGGCGAAGGCGAAGCACTCCTACACTGCGACGCATGGCTTCATCAAGGAGATCCGCCCGGACGACGTGGTGCCTCTGCTGATCGCCGAGCTCGAGGTGACGCCTGAGTTCCGCAACTACCTGGCCAAGAGGAAGCTGAAACAGAAATACTGGTCGGAGTGGTTCGCGGAATTGATCATCGACCGGTTCTGGTCGGAGTTGAAGGGAGGATGACGATGGCAAAGGACCCGTCGGAGCAGGCCAAGCGGTTCATCGATGCGTCGCTGCGGGGCCGTTCCCGGCCGCCCAGCAAAGCCGCCTACGCGCGGGCGATCAAGCTGGCCCGGCAGGCGATCGAAGAGCTCGCGCACGTGGCTCGGAGGGCCGGCTCCTCGGCCCGATAACGAGCGATTACCTCATTTGAGGGATGCCGCCCAATCGACTGCGGTGATATGCACTTAGGTCAGAACTAAGGCGGTGAAGGCCCGGGTGGCACCGGGGCCTATCGAGGGGGTGTGGTCATGGTTCGTCCACGCGTCGCTATTTGGGCGCTGGTGGCCCTTGTCGCAGGCACGGTCGCGCTGGCGCCGTTGCGCGGAGGAGTAAGAACGGCGGACGCCGCCGCGATCACCTTCGAAACTCCGACCATCGTCGATCCGATTCACACCAACGGGGAGCCCGACATCGCGATCGACCCGCAAGGCCGCGTCTTCAACAGCGGTCCCACCGGGACCGGCACCCAGCGCAGCACGTGGTTCGGCTCCGTCGACGGCGGCCACACTTTCCGGGTCATGACCCAGAAGATCCCCGCGTCGCCCGCAGTGGGCATCCCAGCCCCCGGGCCGGGCGGCGGCGACACCGACATCGCGTTCGACCGCAGCGGCAGGCAGTACTTCGCCGACCTGTGGGCGCTGGCCTGCCAGCGCGTCGCGGTCACGGGTCCGACCAACTCTGGCGCTACCGATCAAGAAAACTTCCTGGGTTGCTCCGGTAGTGGACCAGGGTCGGACCGGCAGTGGTTCGCGGTATACGATCCAGCGCCCGGCACGCTTAATCAATCGGCCTACACAGGCCCGCGCCCACTGGTCTACCTGGAATGGAACAACGTTGTCGGTCCGGGGAACGGGGGCGCTCAGTGGAACAAGAGCACGGACGGCCTGAACTACGTCAACGCCACCGCGGATGTGACCCCTGCGACCAGCGCGATCTATTCGCCGTTTGGTCCCGATGGATATCCTGCGATCGACCAGGTCACGGGCAAGGTGTTTCAAGCCGCCGGCTGCACCACCGACGACGGATGCACGTCGAGCGGCCTGTGGATGAACATCGGCACGCCGGACTCGACCGGCACCTTGAAATTCCTAGATGACAACGGCGCGGGCGGCCGGGACCTCAAGAAGCTTGTCCACATCGCCGATACGCCAACCGGTTCGCCCGACACGCTCTTCTCGGTCCTGTCGATGGACTCCGGCCGCAACCTCGAGGTGGTCTGGACGGTGAGCAACAGAAACCCCGCTCTGCGCCAGACTTTTGTCAGCGCCTCGAGCGCAGCGAGCGGATGGACCACCTGGACGGCGCCAGTCCAGGTCAGCGACGGCTCGACCGCCACGGGCGACGCGACCAACGTTTTCCCGTGGCTCAAGGCCGGAGGACCCGGCCGCGCCGACGCGGTCTGGTACGGATCGGACAAGCAGGTCGACCCGAGCAGCCACAACAACCAGTCCTGGAACGTCTTCATGTCGCAGGTCGTGTTCCCGACGAACGCGGCGGGAGGGATCACCGGCGGCGCTCCGTCGACCCAGCTCGTGAAGGTCACTCCGCACCCGATGCATTACGACGACGTCTGTCTGCAGGGCTCCGCATGCATCGCCAGCCAGGGCAACCGCAACCTGGCCGATTTCTTCGTCGTCAACATCGACAACAGCGGCGCGGCCGAGATCGTCTATGACGACACCTCGAACAAGCTCGTCCAGGCGCCAGGGACATGCACCGTGCAGGTGGCCGACCACTGCGGCGCCGGCGTGATCACGATCGCGCGCCAGTCGTCCGGGCTGGGCCTGTTCGGCACCAAGGTCAGCGGGCCGTCGAATTCGCCGGTCAGCGGCCTGAGCGACCCGGCGGGGGACGCCCGGTACTCAGTGATCGGGGGCAGCAACCAGGCGGGCATGGACATCCGGTCCAGCCAGCTCAGCTTCTCGCCCAACGGCTCGACTCTCAATATCACCATGCAGGTCACAGACCTTGCGCACCCCGCCACGACGATCGGCTCCATAGCGGGCGCCACCAACGTGCAGTACGTCACCCGGTGGCAGATGGGCAACACGGTCTACTACGCCGCGATGGAAAACAACGCGCTCAACCAGCCGATCTTCTACGCCGGCGCGATGAAGACCATCGACCTGTGCTCGGTCTCGGCGTGCTTTCCGCACGTGCTGACGTATCCCGAGCCGGGAGCGGGGCCGACGTTCACAGGAAAGGCCGAGACAGGGTCGATTAACTGCACGACGAGTCCGTGCACGCTGACCATCTCGGTCAAGGTCGGCGACGTGGGCGGGCCGACCGGGGCCAGCCTCCTCGAGTCGGTGGGTGCCTACTCGCTGGCGGCCGCGATCCAGGAAGGCGCGGAGGACAACGCATCCGCAGAGAGCGACACCGTCCCGCTGGAGATCGACGGGGTGTGTTGCTACAACTTCAGAAGGAAATAAGAGGGTAGAGAAGGGCGGAGCAGATTAGAGCTCCGCCCTCACTCTTTCCGCCGCCACCGCTAGCGCCCGCAACTTGCCGAACGCCTTGTCGCGCGGCAAGTACTTCATGCCGCAGTCCGGCGCGAGGATGAGCCGTTCCGGATCGACGAACTGCAACGCGTTCCTGATCCGGCGGGCGACAGTGTCGACGTCTTCGACCGGGCTTTCGTCGGACAGATCGATCACCCCGACGATCACGGTCTTGGCGCCCATCGAGCGGAGCACGCCCAGGTCGACCTTCTGCTGCGCGGACTCGATCGAGATCTGTCGCACGTCTACGTCTGCGAGCGGTTCGAGGAACGGATATCCGTTGGGCCGGTTGTGGACGATGTGCGCGTACCCAAAGCAGGTGTGCAGCGCGGTGGTGCCCGTGATCCCCTCCAGCGCGCGGTTGATCGCCCTGACGGCGAAGCGCTCCGCCTTCTCCGAGCGTGCCTGGAGGTATGGCTCGTCGAGCTGCACGACGTCCGCGCCCGCGGCGAACAGGTCGCGCACCTCCTCGTTCACGGCCTCCGCCAGCGCCATCGCGAACGCTTCCTCGTCGTGGTAGTGGTCGTCCTGCGCCTGCTGCGACATCGTGAAAGGTCCTGGCAATGTCGCTTTGATCTCGCGGTCGGTGTTGGTGCGCAGGAACTCCACGTCCCGCTTCTCGACGGGTCGTGTCCGCCGAATCGGCCCGACCACGCGCGGAACCGGGTTCGGGTGACCGGTCCGGTCGAGTGCCGACCCCGGATGGTCCAGGTCCATTCCCTCCAGCGCCGTCGCGAATCGGTTGGAGTAGCTCTCGCGCCGGACCTCCCCGTCGGTGATGATGTCGATCCCGGCCCGCTCCATGTCACGGATGGCGACTAGCGTCGCGTCGTCCTGCGCCTGCTCGAGAAACTCCGGCGCGACGCGCCAGATCTCTCTCGCCCGCACGCGTGGAGGAAGCCGGGAGCCGAGCATCTCGCGATCGACCAGCCATTCCGGCTGCGGGTAGCTGCCGACCACGGTCGTGGGCAGGAGTCGCACTCCGTCGCAAGGTTAATCTGTGCCTCGAAATGGCGATGAGTCCAGGCCGGCTCTCCGATGACCAATGCGAAAAGGACTGGATCTGGGAGCGCGAGGTCGAAACGGCGTCCGTTGACGAAGTGCAGCGACTGGGCGGGGCCGCATGGGACCGTCAGTACCGCCGCCTGCGTGAAGCCTCGCCCTTCTATGCTCGGAAGTGGCGGGAGGCGGGTGTGGGCGGCACCTTTGTCGGACTCAAAGACCTCGCCAACCTGCCCTTCACCACCAAGCAGGAGCTGAAGCAGGCGCTCGACGAGGACCCGCCGTTCGGCAGCAACCTGTGCGTGTCGCCAGACCAGGTCAAACGCATCTACCAGACGAGCGGAACCAGTGGCAGCCCCAGTGTGCTCGCGCTGACCCGCGGTGACATGGAGTCATGGACGACCATGGGCACGCGGACCTACTACGCGACAGGCATCCATGAGCACAGCAGCGTGCTCACGACCTTTGGCGCCGGGCCGTTTGTCGCGGGCCACACGCATTTCGTGCTGCTTCGCATAGGCGCGCGGTCCGTCCCGGTCGCACCGGGTGACACGGAGCGCGTCGTCTTCGGACTGCGCGCCGGTCTCGCCGACACACTTCTGTCAACCGCTTCATTCGCGCAGTACCTGGCCAACCGGGTCGAGAAGGACACCGTCCCTCTCCCCTTCAGGGGAGAGGGTCAGGGTGAGGGGCGAGGGCTGACGCACGTCGTCACGGGCGGCGAACCTGGTGGTGGAATCCCGGCCATCCGCGATCACATCCAGCGCGTGCTCGGCGTCACGGTGACCGAGGTGATGGGCATCGGCGACATCGCGCCCTCGCTCTTTGGCGAGTGTCCACACCAGCAGGGCATGCATTTCTGCGGCGCAGGGCATGTGTGGGTGGAGTTGATCGATCCCGACACCCGCGCACCGATGCAAATCGAAACCGGCGCCGTCGGAGAGATGGTCTACACCACGCTGACGCGCGAGGCGATGCCGATCGTGCGTTTTCTCGGCGGCGACATCGTGCGCATCGAAGGGACTGCCTGCGAGTGCGGGAGGACCAGCTTCCGACAGCGCGTCCTGGGGCGACGCGACGACATGTTCATCGTCCGCGGCGTGAACGTCTACCCGACGGCCATCCTCGCCATCGTCGGCGACTTCCGGCCCCGCGTCACCGGCCGGGCACGCGTGATCCGCAAGGGCGAGGCGACCTCGATCGAACCCCCGGTCCCGGTCGAGGTCGAGGTGACCGAGCGGCACGAGTCGGATCCATCACTGGTCACGGCGATCGAAAACGCGATTCACTCCAGGTTGATGTTTCGGAGCAAGGTCGAGCTCGTGCCGGAATCGGATTTCGGGGAAGCCGGCTACAAGACGAAATTGACCGTCCAGAAGTGAGCCGCAAGAAGATCAGCTCGCGGCTTGGCCGCAGCACGACCGACCAGATCTTCGTCCGCGGCCACGACCTGGCGGAAGACCTGATCGGCAAGGTGTCGCTCGGCGACGTCGCGTTCCTAGAGCTCAAGGGCCGGCTCCCTTCGAAGCAGGAATCGGTGATGTTCAACGCGCTGGTGGTGACGCTGGTCGAGCACGGCCTCACCCCGAGCACGATCGCCGCGCGGCTGACCTATTTCGGTGCGCCGGAAGCTCTCCAGGCGGCGGTGGCGGCCGGCCTCCTCGGCATGGGCGACCGCTTCGGCGGCTCGATCGAGCAGGCGGCCCGCACCCTGCAGGAGGCGCCGCCGGACGGCGAGCTACGCAGCATCGCGAGGCAGATCGTCGAGTCCCATCGGGCGAGCAAGCAAGTCATCCCGGGCATCGGCCATCCTGTCCACAAGCCGGCCGACCCGCGGGCGACCAGGCTGTTCGCCCTGGCGGCGGAG
>Ga0209689_1003077_pt1 | contig 12310 bp, 5 predicted proteins | sample GraSoiAngelo_149_FD_187119 | JGI IMG/M metagenome (GOLD analysis project Ga0209689, IMG submission 187119) | Grasslands soil microbial communities from the Angelo Coastal Reserve, California, USA - 14_1009_09_30cm (SPAdes) (version 2) | ecosystem: Environmental > Terrestrial > Soil > Grasslands ...
GCTTCGCGTTCAGGCCAGTTCTTCATTAAGTCCGATGAAGCCTTCACGCTCTAAATGTAGGATGATTTCCTGCGCAGCCTCTTCGGGTGTGAACTCGGCGGTGTTGATCACCACTTCAGCATCGTCAGGCTCCTCGTAGGGATCCGAAATGCCGGTGAATTCCTTGATAATTCCAGCCCTCGCCTTCGCGTAGAGACCTTTGCGATCGCGCTGTTCGCATACGTCAACCGATGTGGAGAGATGCACCATAATAAATCCGCCAAGTGGCTCGATCATGGCTCGCACATGTTTGCGAGTGGAGTCATACGGCGCGATCGGAGCACAAATTGCGATGCCGCCATTTTTGGTGATCTCAGAAGCGACGTATCCGATGCGGTGAATGTTGAGGTCTCTATGTTCCTTGGAAAAGCCGAGTTCTGAAGAAAGATGCTTGCGAACCAGGTCGCCATCCAAAAGCGTTACTGGTCTGCCGCCCACTTCAAGAAATTTGGTGACGAGAACGCTGGCAATCGTCGATTTACCGGAGCCGGAGAGGCCAGTGAAAAAGACTGTCAGGCCCTGTTTGTGCCGTGGTGGAAAACTGCGCCGCAGTTCCTGTACGACCTCGGGATAGGTAAACCATGCAGGAATGTCGCGCCCTTCATTTAATCGCTGACGCAATTCTGTGCCAGAGAGGTGCAGGACGTGTACATCCTTGGGAACTTCGTCCTGGGGAAAATACTTATCTTCATCTTCCACATAGACCATCATGCTAAACGGAACCATGCTCACGCCGATATCAGCTTCGTGTTTCCTGAATAATTCTTGAGCTTCATACGGCCCATAAAATGGCTTTCCATCTGCGTCTTTGCCTGGGCCGGCGTGATCGCGTCCCACGATTAGGTGTGTGCAGCCGTGATTCTTGCGAATCAAGGCGTGCCAAATCGCTTCCCGTGGTCCGCCCAGGCGCATGGCCAGCGGCAACAAGGAAAGTTTTGCCGTCCCATGCGGGTACTTCGCGAGCAGTAGTTGATAGCACCGGACCCGCGTGAAGTAATCTACGTCGCCAAGCTTGGTCACCCCAACCGAGGGATGGATCAGCAGGTTAGCTTCAACCTGTTTCGCTGCGCGGAGAGTCAATTCCACGTGCGCGCGATGCATGGGATTACGCGTCTGAAATGCCACGACACGGCGCCAACCCAGCCGGGCGAATTCGACCCGCAATTCAGCCGGAGTTAAACGGAGATTCTTGAAATCGTAGTGCGCCGGCGGCTGGAGACCTTCGATGCGGCCGCCCACATACCATGCGTTTTCTTTGTTCAGCAGATAGTTCACCCCGGGGTGAATCGGGCTAGTGGTATTAAAAACCGCCTTCGCTTCGGCTTTACGATCCGGTTGCCACACGTCTTCCACGTGCAGTACCGCGAGCATTACTCCCTCTGCATCCCGCAGCGCGATCTTGCTGCTCCCTGGCTTCAGGGCTTTAGCGAAAGATTCGGTGACATCGAGCGTGATCGGTATCGGCCAGAGAACGCCGCTCGTCAGCTTCATATTGTGGCAGACGCCTTCGTAATCTGCCTTGGTCATGAAGCCGCCTAAGGGAGAGAAACCGCCGTTCAGCAGTAGTTCAAGATCGCGGATGTGGCGGGCCGTCAAATCCCACGAAGGGAAGTCCCTCGATTGCGCTTTTAGTTCGGCCGCTCTTTCGCCGTCTACATTGAGATTAATAAGTTCGCCACCGTGTGGAGGGATGAGGTGGCTGTGGGTTGTCGAAGCGTCCAAATTCGTAAACATCTCAGATTCTCAGGGTAATATCTTGCAATTTCATCTGCTTTGATAAAACTGGCAGAAGATAATGATTGCTATGACGAATGGAGCAATTCCAATTCCGTCAGAGCACTTCCTAGCAACACTACGTGCCTACGCTGCCGAGCGATGAACATCGCCATCTTCGTCATGGCGCGATGATATGACACATCCTGTGCCATATCATCGAACGAGAATTGCGTGTGCATTGCGGGTTGAGGAAAGTTAAACGAGCAAACCTTTTACATCGTAACTGTGATATGCAAGTGAATTTCCCGTAAATCACGGCGATTTCGGCGAAATGGGCGTCGAACCCATGGCACGTCTGGACCGTACTCAGCGATCACGCGCGGCGGGCTGAAGTCCATTTTTCTGGCGACGCGTTCACCGCCCCTGGTGTTATCCAGTCATGAAGTGTCCACGAAGCACCGGAAATCCGGACCATCCGCGTTCCGGCAGCCGAACCAACGAATTGACAGTGCGACGATCAAGGCTCTTGACTGTTCAGTGATCACTCGTCACTTGTCCACTGGTTTGGGCGCGGTTAGCTCAGTGGTAGAGCACTACCTTGACACGGTAGGGGTCACAGGTTCGAACCCTGTATCGCGCACCATCTTTTGCCTCAACAATCATCTTCATGCCTGATTCTTCTTCAATCCTCGACCAAGCGATAAACGGCTCAATCGAGACGCTGCAATCGTTAAAAAAACTCGAACCCGAAGTCGCGCGGGCGGCGGATTTTATTACCGATTGCCTAACGAAGCGAAGCAAATTGCTCGTTTGCGGCAACGGCGGCAGCGCCTCCGACGCTGCTCATTTCGCGACGGAGCTGGTCGTCCGTTTCGCCAAAGATCGTCCCGCCTATCCGGCGATCTGTCTCACGGGCGACGGTGGACTTCTCACCGCGGCGGGGAACGATTACGGTTTCGACGAAATCTTCGCGCGCCAGGTTGCGGCGTTTGGTGTGCCCGGCGACCTGCTGATTTGCCTGACGACTTCCGGCAAATCGAAAAATGTCCTGCGGGCGCTGGAAGAAGCGAGATCTCGGAAGCTGAAAACCATCGCGTTTCTTGGACGCGATGGCGGTTCGACCATCGGCATTGCCGATGTTGATCTTCTAGTCGCGAGCGATTCAACCGCCAGAATTCAGGAAGCGCATCAGCTTCTTCTTCACGTTATCTGCGAGGCGATGGAGTCGCGTCTCGCGCAAAAGTAACCCTTGGCGGAAAGCCATGCGAAGAGCGGCCGGCACGGCCGCCACTACAGACTCACTCCGATTTTTTCAGGAGACGGTCGCGTTCGCGATCCAGTTGCCGCCGCTCATTTGCGGTTAAACTTCCAATCCCGAATTTCGAGATTTTATCGAGGATCGGATCGATCGAGGCATAGACATCGTCGGGCTCGGCAGCGCGGCTTGGGCGCGGCTTTTGCACAACATGGAATTTAGGCTTTGGGCCAATCCGCTCTTTCAAGTTCGTCCACCAAGCGAGTTCTGGACCGGCACCTCGCAGTTCAATGAACAGAAAAGCTGCGCCGATGCTCGTCCAGACCACGGCCAGATCACTCCATGCGTGATAGGCAAGCAGTTGAAAGGTGTAAACGCCAGCGAGAATCAGGGCCACCCATTTTGCCATTATGCGGAGGAACAATTCCACACGTGGATAGATCGTCGCAAAGGCAACAAAAATTCCAAAGTGCAACGCCGGTGAACCGGCAAGAGCGGAACGCTGCCGGAGCCCCCAGGTAGTCAGCACAATCGTTGGTGCAATTAGCAGCACAGCGTAAAGCACAATATAAGCGTGACGTCCGATAAAACGTTCCACCTCGCGTCCGAAGACGAAAAGCATGTACATCTCGATCGCAAACCAGAGAAGAGACGATGGTGCATGAACGAACGCGTAGGTGAAAAGGCGCCAGACCTGGCCGCCGTACCACACTGCCGCACTATCGAATTGCAAATAGCCCAAAATCGAACCTCCGCCGAATGCAACGAGAAGGGCCGCGAGAATCGCCATTGCGACATGCACCCCGACCAGCATCGTGGTCACGTCGACAGGGTAGCGGCCCATCCACGCAACTGGACGATAATCATCGGAGGTGGTCACTCCGAACATAAAAGAAATAAACAGCCAGCGTTCTGAACAAGCAAGCCAAGTTCGCGGACGCGCGAAAAAAATATTGGAACACAGATATCTTGTCTGTTCGCCACAGCAAATCCGTTTCGCCTGCGTGACGTTGGCCGTGAAATTTTCGCTTGGAGACGCGACTGATGCGGCGAAGATTATCACTTCATTTTTTTGACCTGCCCGCAGAGATCGACAGTTACATTCATGAAAGATATCGCGCCTGCTATTTCACCGCTGAATGGAATCGGCGATGCCAAGCCAACGAATCAAGCGGTGCTTGATTGGGTGCGGGACGTCGCCAAGCTGGCGCAGCCGGAGAATATTTTTTGGTGTGACGGCTCGGAGCGCGAAAATGAATTCCTGATCGTGGAATCGTTGAAGCAGAACGTGCTGATCAAGCTGAACGAGAAAGAGGTTCCGCGCTCGTATTTGCACCGCTCGAACCCGAACGACGTCGCGCGCGTCGAGCAGTTCACTTTCATTTGCACGCCGACCAAAGAGGAAGCCGGGCCGACGAACAACTGGTCGGAACCGGCGGAGACATATTCGAAATTACACGGGCTGCTGAAAGGCGCGATGCGCGGACGCACGATGTTTGTCGTGCCTTACATCATGGGGCCGCCCGATTCGCCCCTAACGAAGGTCGGGTTCGAAATCACCGATTCAAAATATGTCGTGCTCAGCATGCGAATCATGACGCGCATGGGCAAAATCGCGCTGAAACGACTCGGCAATGATCCAAAAGCGGAATGGAACCGCGGTGTGCATTCGTTGCTCGATGTCGATCCAACGCGCCGATTCATCTGTCATTTCCCGCAGGACAACGCTATTATTTCTGTGGGTTCAGGCTACGGCGGGAATGTTTTGCTCAGCAAAAAATGTCTCGCGCTACGCATCGGGTCGTATCTGGCGCGCAAACAGGGTTGGATGGCGGAGCACATGCTCATTCTTGGAATCGAATCGCCGGAGGGCCGCAAGCATTACGTCGTGGCGGCGTTCCCAAGCGCGTGCGGGAAAACAAATTTCGCCATGCTCATTCCACCGCAGCATTTCAAAGGCTGGAAAATCACCACGGTGGGCGATGACATCGCCTGGATGCAAATTCGCGATGGCCGGCTTTGCGCGGTGAATCCGGAGAACGGGTATTTCGGGGTTGTGCCGGGCACAAGTTGCAAGTCGAATCCGAACGCGATGAAATCGATCGCGCACGACACGCTCTACACGAACGTCGCGCTGACCGACGATGGCGACGTTTGGTGGGAAGGCAAGAACGGCATGCCGCCGAAACACGCGATCGATTGGCGTGGCAACGATTGGACGCCGGATTCAAAAGAGAAGGCCGCGCATCCAAACAGCCGCTTCACCACGCCGATGCGCAACAATCCCGCGCTCGATCTGGAGGTGGAACGCGGCGAGGGCGTCCCGATCAGCGCCATCATCTTCGGCGGCCGCCGCAGCGACACGATGCCGCTCGTTTTTCAGGCGTTTGACTGGGAGCACGGTGTTTATCTCGGAGCGACGATGGCCTCGGAAACAACCGCTGCAGCGACCGGCGCGGTCGGCCAGGTGCGTCGTGATCCGATGGCGATGCTGCCGTTTTGCGGCTATAACATCGGCGATTATTTCCGGCATTGGATCGAGATCGGTAAGCGCCTCACCAACCCGCCGCTCATCTTTCACGTGAACTGGTTCCGCAAAGGTACGGACGGAAAGTTTCTCTGGCCAGGGTTCGGCGAGAACATGCGCGTGCTCAAATGGATGATCGATCGCTGCGAAGGCACCGGCGGCGCAGTCAAATCGCCCATCGGCTGGCTGCCCGGCCCCCACGATCTCGATCTTGAAGACCTTGACGTTGAGCACAAATGCATCATCGAACTTCTCGGTGTCGATCACGAGGAATGGCAAAAGGAGATCGCCGCGCATGAAAAGTTTTTCGAGTCGTTAGGCCGCGGCGTCCCACGGGAATTGCAAAAGCAACGCGAGAAGCTGGCCACACGGTTCGCGGAATAATCGCCAACCTCCCACGCCGTTTTAGGTAGGGGCGATTGACTCAATCGCCCGCTGGGGCCGGTAGGGCGACGCTCCGCGGAGCCGACAAATTATTCTGATCGCTACGGCGCGAAGGATGCGGCGAGCTAGTCGGCTCGACAGAGGCTCGCCCTACCAAACATTTGCGAACCGCGCCGCGATCTCGGATAGTTTCCAGTGGATTCGAAGGCTGCTGAAAAACATCGTGTCGCCTCTTCCGCCGCGGCGGACTGCGTCGAGATTCGCGGGGCGCGCCAGAATAATCTCAAGGGAATCGATGTCGATCTTCCGCTCGGCAAACTGACCGTTGTTACCGGCCCGAGCGGCAGCGGCAAATCGAGCCTGGCCTTCGAAACCATTTACGCCGAAGGCCAGCGTCGTTACGTCGAAACGTTCAGCCCCTACATGCGGCAGTTCCTCGACCGCATGGACAAGCCACGCGTGGACGACATTCGCGGTATCCCTCCTGCGATCGCAATCGAGCAGTCAAATCCGATCAAGAGCTCGCGCTCGACCGTCGGCACGATGACGGAAATCAACGATTATTTGAAATTGCTCTGGCTACGGGTTACTCGCGCGTTCTGTCCGAGTTGCAGCCGCGAAATTCGCCCTGAAACCGCGCAGTCAATCGGTCATCAGGTGTTGCACGACTGCGTCGGGAAAACTGTTCTCGTCACTTTCTGGATTGCCGTTCCCCCGAAAACCGAGCCGCGCAAGTTTTTCGAATTTCTCCAGCAACAGGGTTATCTCCGCCTATGGATCAACAATGAAATCGTGCGGGTGGATGCCGATCCAAAAACCAAACGCCTTGGCGCCCGCGTCCAGGTAATTCAGGATCGCATCGCAATCTCTGAGGAAAACCGCGCACGTCTGATCGAAGCGATCGAAACCGCCCTGCGATTTGGCAAAGGCCAAGTCAATGTGGTCATAATGGCTGTAGAGGCAGGCGTCTCGCCTGCAACCTCCAGGAAAGCGGCCGACACGGCCGCCACTACAGTTTCTGACCGTCCCTTCTCCACCGGCTGGCATTGCGCCCATTGCGATCTCGACATTCGCCCGCCCACAACGGGGCTTTTCAGTTTTAATAATCCACTCGGCGCGTGCCCGGAATGCCGCGGATTTGGTCGTACCATCGCAATTGATCTAAACAAGGCGATTCCAGATCGCAGCTTGAGCATCAAACAAGGCGTGGTGCGCGTTTTTCGCGGTGCCGAGTTCGGAGAATCGCAGAAAGATTTGCTTCGAGCCTGCGCGCGCGAAGAGATCGATATCAATGTTCCCTTCGAGGAATTGCCGAAGGCCGACCAGGACTTCGTCATCGAAGGCGAGAAACAGTCAGGCGGTTATACAGAAGAGGAAGACGATCGGTGGTATGGCGTCCGCGGATTCTTTCGCTGGCTCGAAAGCAAGACTTACAAGATGCATGTGCGCGTTTTGCTCAGCCGCTATCGAGCTTACGTAACCTGTCCCGGTTGCAAGGGCGGGCGATATCAACCTGAAGCGCTCAATTATGAAATTGTAGCGGCCGTCTATGACCGTCGAGACGGCGCTCGCACAGCGCCGCTACAGTTAACGCTTCCAGAATTTCAAGCGCTTTCGATTTCCGATGGGCGCGATTTGCTGATGGCGATCGATATCCCGTCCAACGATTCGACCGCGCGAATGTTGCGCGACGAAATCTGCGCGCGGCTCGATTATCTTTGCGAAGTCGGCGTTGGCTATCTCACTCTCGACCGATCCACGCGCACTTTGAGCGGTGGCGAAGTGCAACGGGTGAACCTCACAACATGTCTCGGCGCATCACTCGTCAATACACTCTTCGTCATGGATGAACCGAGCATCGGTTTGCATCCGCGCGACGTTGGCCGGCTGGTGCGCGTGATGCACAACCTACGCGACAAAGGCAACACGCTGCTCGTGGTCGAGCATGAGGAACAAATCATTCGCGCGGTTGATAATCTTATCGACATCGGGCCGGGACGCGGCGAGCACGGCGGCGAATTGGTTTGGAACGGATCGCTCGCCTCGTTTTTAGGTGCATCGCGTTCTCCGAACGCGTTGCCAACCACAATCGCGCAGCGATCAAATTTGAGCCGCGTTGCTACTTTCGAGATGGCATCGTCCTCGGAGAAGCCGATCCATCATTCACTAACGCGCGATTATCTCAGCGGTCACAAATCGATTACGGTCCCGAAATCGCGGAGAAGATCGACGTCATTCATCAAGATCATCGGCGCGCGACAGCACAACCTCAAGAACATCGACGTCGATCTTCCGCTGGGCATTTTCACATGTGTCACCGGCGTCTCTGGTTCCGGAAAGTCCACGCTGATCCATGACGTGCTCTATCGGAATCTGCTGGTCGCGAAGGGGCAATCATCCGATCAGGAACCGGGTGCGTGCAAATCGATCACCGGCGCGCATCGCATCCGTGACGTGGTCATGGTCGATCAAGCACCGCTGGCGCGCACGCCGCGGTCAACACCGCTTCTCTATCTCGGACTTTACGATCGTGTTCGCGAATTGTTCGCCGCGCAGTCGGAAGCGATGTCGCAGGGACTTACCGCGAGCGCGTTCTCGTTTAACTCCGGCAGTGGACGCTGTGAACGCTGCTCAGGCACAGGCTATGAAAAAATCGAGATGCAATTTTTGAGCGATCTCTATGTGCGTTGCGCGGAATGCGAAGGCAAACGTTTTCAGCCGCACGTTCTAAAAGTTCAACTGCACGGAAAATCGATCCACGATTTGCTCAAGCTTACTGTGAGCGAAGCGATCGAATTCTTCGCGCAAATTGGAGAGGAGAAAAGCTTGTCCCATCCGGTTAGTGTGCTCGGAGACGTTGGGCTTGGTTATCTGCAATTGGGTCAGCCGCTCAGCACGCTGTCTGGCGGTGAATCGCAGAGGCTAAAGCTGGTTGGCCATCTCGCACAAACGCATAACTCTCAACGTTCAACAAGAGGGGAATCAGCAGGTGATCTTTTCATTTTTGACGAGCCAACGACCGGTCTGCACTTCGACGATGTTGCGATGCTTTTGCGATTATTTCAGCGGCTGGTCGATCGTGGTCATTCCATCGTGGTGATTGAGCATAATGTCGAAGTGATCAAGTGCGCTGATTGGATTGTCGATCTTGGCCCGGAAGCGGGTGACGCCGGCGGCGGGGTGGTCGCAACTGGAACCCCGGAGCAAATCGCGAAGGCGGAGAATTCGCACACGGGCAGATTCTTGCGACAGGTTCTTTCGAAATCTCCCAAAGCGCTGCATGTCATCCCGAGCCGCGGAGACGGCGAGGGACCTCACAAAATACCGCGCGAGTCAGAGAGATCCTTCGCTTACGCTCAGGATGACAACGTCGAGTTAGCGCGAGCCGCTGAAGAGGCTCCCCGTTTCCGCGTAAATGGAGCGAAGGCCGCGATCCAGGTCCACGGTGCACGCGAGCACAACCTGAAAAACATCGACGTCAAAATCCCGCGGGAGCAAATGGTGGTCATCACCGGCTTGAGCGGCTCGGGCAAATCGACTCTTGCGTTCGACATTCTGTTTGCGGAAGGACAGCGACGATTTCTCGACAGTATGTCGCCTTACGCGCGGCAGTTCGTCGAACAACTCGAAAAACCCGATGTCGATCTCGTCGAGGGTCTGCCCCCGAGCGTCGCGATCGAGCAACGCGTTACGCGCGGCGGTGGCAAATCGACCGTCGCGACAGTGACCGAAGTTTATCATTTCCTACGATTGCTCTTTGCGAAAACCGGAACGCAATTTTGCCCCAATTGCGATTTGCCCGTCGAAAAGCAGAGCGTCGCTGCGATCCTAAAACAGGTGGAATCAGCGGCGAAACGCGGGGTGCTCAAGGTGCTCGCGCCGCTCGTCAAAGCGCGCAAGGGTTTTCATACCGATGTTGCGCACTGGGCTGAACGCCAGGGGTTCGAAACGCTTTATGTCGATGGAAAACTGATTCCCATTTCTCAATTTCGAAAACTGGAGCGTTTCAAAGAGCACACGATTGACGTCGTCGTGGGCATGATCGATGCCAAGCGGATCTTGAAAGCGCGTAGTCTCACGGGGCGCGCACTGGAGATCGGTCGCGGCACCGCGCGCCTGCTCGACTCGAAAAATCGTCTGATCATCGTGAGCACTGAGATGAGTTGTCCCAACTGTGGCCGCGCCTTCGAGGAACTCGATCCGCGTTTGTTTTCCTTCAATTCGCCGCATGGTGCTTGTGAAGAATGCGGCGGGTTCGGTGAAATTTGGAATCGGGATCTGCAAACTGGCGCGGGCGACAACGGCGAGTCGGTTCTAGAGAACGAACTGGCAGCCGAACGCGAGTCCGAGTGGATCGACGAAGAAGAAGCGCGCGAGTGCCCGAGTTGTCACGGCTCGCGCTTAAACGCGGTGGCGCGTCACGTTCGTCTACAGGGATACGCGATCGACGATTTTACCGCGCTTTCGGCAAGCGAAGCCCGAAAGCTTATTGGGAAACTGCGGTTTCGCGGGACACAGAAAACAGTCGCCGAAGAGTTGCTTCCAGAAATTCAACAGCGGTTGCGTTTCATGGAAAACGTCGGTCTCGGTTATCTTGCGCTTGGCCGTTCAGGGAAAACATTGAGCGGGGGCGAATCACAACGAATTCGTCTGGCGGCGCAACTTGGATCGAATCTACGCGGCGTGCTTTATGTGCTCGATGAGCCGACAATTGGGTTGCATCCGCGCGATAATTTTCGGCTGCTCGACACGCTCGCTGCGCTGCGGAAGAAAGGAAACTCGCTCGTCATTGTCGAGCACGATGACGAGACGATGCGGCGCGCCGACCACGTTGTCGATCTTGGCCCGCGCGCAGGCGTGCATGGCGGGGAAGTCGTCGTCCAGGGAACCCTGCGCGATATCGAGCGTGCGAAAAACTCCGAGACGGGACGTTGTTTGAAAACGCCGCTTTGTCATCCCATTCGAAAATCGCGGCGAGCATTGCGCGATGTCGAAAACTGGATCGAAGTTCGCGGGGCTCGCGCGAACAATTTGAAAGATATCGATGTTCGCTTTCCGATCGGAAGACTTTCGGTCATCACCGGTATCTCCGGTTCAGGAAAATCGACATTAATGCACGAAGTGCTTTGGCCGGCGGTCCGCGACGAGTTGGAAAAGAGGAAGCGACCCGGTAACGGCAATTTTTTCAAGCTCTTTAGCGGCGCGGCGGAAATCGAAGCGGTTTACGAAGTCGATCAATCGCCGATTGGTAAAACGTCGCGTTCGACGCCGGGCACATACATCAAAGTATTCGACGAAATCCGAAATCTTTACGCGCAGCTGCCTGTCTCGCGCGTGCGCGGGTATTCGGCGAGTCGATTTTCGTTTAACGCGGAAGGCGGTCGTTGCGAAACCTGCAAGGGTCAGGGCGTGATCAAGCTGGAGATGAGTTTTCTGCCCCGCAGTTATGTGCCCTGCGAAGATTGCCGAAGCTGCCGTTACAACCCGCAGACGCTCGAGGTCCTCTATAATGAAAAATCGATCGGCGACGTGATGGAAATGACAATCGAAGAAGCGGCACAGTTTTTTTCGGCGCATCCGAAAATTGCGCGACCGCTTTCCTTGCTGGTTGATACGGGGCTGGGTTATCTCAAACTTGGGCAGCCGAGTCCGACCTTGAGTGGCGGCGAAGCACAACGCCTGAAGCTCGTGACGCAACTAAAGCGGGGAGTCAATCGCGCGGCGAACGAGCGGATTCGGAAAATGCGTAAGCCGGACTCGACATTGTATTTGCTGGAGGAACCCACGATCGGCCTGCACATGGCGGACGTGGAACTGCTGCTCAAGGTGCTGCATCGCCTTGTGGACGAAGGCAACACAGTGATTGTAATCGAACACAATCTCAGCATTATCGCGGAAGCAGATTACATCGTCGACCTCGGCCCGGAAGCAGGCGCCGATGGAGGCCAGGTTGTAGCTGTTGGCACGCCGGAAGCAGTCGCCAAGAATCGCATCAGTCGAACCGCGCCATTCCTACGCAAGGTGTTGAGCTCGTCGCGCGCTAAGAAAACGTTGTCGGCCTGATCCCGCAACGGAGTGAGAACAACCTGGCATTGGGTGACTGATTCACCCAACAGGGGTCGAAGTCTCCCTTAATGATGAGATCCTTTACTCTTTTCGCGGCTCGGGATGCCACGCGTTTTGATTGCTCGTATCCGTAAGATCGCTAAGAATCCCCGCCTGTGCTCGCTTATTATTTGCACGATCTCAATCCGCTTATTTTTCGAATTTACGATAATGTCGGGCCGCGCTGGTACGGGCTGGCTTATGTGCTCGCTTTTATCTCCAGCTATCTCCTTTTCTTCTGGCTCGCCAAGCGCGGGTTTGCCGATCTGCCCGCGGAGCGAGTC
>Ga0209689_1003080_pt1 | contig 12306 bp, 16 predicted proteins | sample GraSoiAngelo_149_FD_187119 | JGI IMG/M metagenome (GOLD analysis project Ga0209689, IMG submission 187119) | Grasslands soil microbial communities from the Angelo Coastal Reserve, California, USA - 14_1009_09_30cm (SPAdes) (version 2) | ecosystem: Environmental > Terrestrial > Soil > Grasslands ...
GGAGAGACAGCACGGACTGACTCGGGAGCGGCTGGTCGAGGCCGCCCTGGGGTTGATCAACGAAGAGGGCCTGGACGGGCTCTCCATGCGGGCGCTGGCCGACCGGTTGGAAGTCAAGGCGGCTTCGCTCTACTGGCACGTTCGCGACCGCAGCGAGCTGCTCGAGCTGGTGGCGGAATCGATCCTGGGGACGGTCGTCCGGCCGCGACCGAGCGCCGGCTGGCGGCAGAACGCGATGGCGATCGGCAGTTCGCTGCAGCGCCGTATTTCCGCCCAGAAGGACGCCACCCGGATTTTGCTCGAGGTGCCCGACGCGCTGGAGCGAAGCGACACGTACGCCGACCTGAAGGCGCAGATGCAGACGGCCGGCCTGCAGGCAAGCGAAGCGGGCGACGTGGCCCTGATGGTGATGACCCAGGTCATCACGTCACGGGCGCCCGCAGAGTCACCGGTTGTCGAACGCGGTGGCGACGTGGCCTCGATCGCCATCGACAGCGGATCGCGCGGTGTGATCCTGCGCGCGGGTCCGCCGGACATGGAGGCTCTGATACGTGTCCCGCCTGATCAGAGCGGTGCCGCGCCGGCGATCGTGCGGGGTGAGCAGGTCGTCGTGCGCCGTCTCCGCGGAGTGGGTCGCGGAGAGATCGAGCTAAATCCGCGGCGGCCGTGGAAATTCAAGGTCCAGGCGCCGACCTGGAACACCGTGCTGGACGTCGGCGGAATCGACGTGCGTGAGATCTACGTCGACAGCGGCGCGACCAACCTCGAATGCTTCCTGCCGGTGCCGCGAGGCGTGGTGCCCATCCACATCTCAAGCGGCGTCGTCAACGTCTCAGTGCACCGGCCGCGTGGAACGGCGGTCGTCGCGCACGTGCACACCGGCGCGGTGAAGTTGAAGCTGGACGATTTTTCGACCAAGGTCGCGATCTTCGACGTCCACTGGCAGAGCGAGGGCGCATTGGAGGTGCGGGATCGCTTCGACCTCGACGTCAGCAGCGGCGTGGTGGACTTCAAGGTCGACACCTACACACCAAAAGCCGAGCGGACCGATGCGCCGGCCGCGGAGCCGAAGCCCAAGGGCAAAGCCGCGTCAGCCCTGGAGATACTGCTCGACGGGGTGGAGGCTCGCGTGAAGTCGCGTTAGGACCTCCCCCCTTAACAGGCTGGGTTCTCGCTCGCCTCCGCGGCCGGTAGCGTGCCGCGAAAAGACCTGGAGGCGCTTTCCTCTGTAGCGCATAGAAACTTTCGCCGGGTAGTAGTCCAGCCGCGTGAGAGGTCGAGCGCTTAGGCAAGCGTTGCATGTCTCTCGCTGTCGCGGCTCCTCGGTGGAGGTGGGATCTGACTCCTTCGGAACGTTGTGACGCTGCTCCACGTTAGAAGAGTCATGCGCCGGCTGATGATCTCTCTCCTGCTGATCGCGGCGGCTTGCGGTCCAGTTCAGTCGCGGCCGGCCAGTACCAGTCCCGGTCCTAGCGTCAGCCCACTTTCACAGCCAAGCCAGTCGGCGTCCCTGCTCTTCGCCGCCCTGTCTGGTGTGCCTGTGCCCTCGGGGTTCGAGTGGAACCGAGTCTCGATCGCCGGACTCGATGGCAACATCCGGGCCCAGACCAGCTTTGCGTCGATGCCCGTGCCTAATGTTGGATGCACCGGCGTTTACGCCATACCTCCTCTCTCTGCGCACGTCGCCGCCGGCCGCGTCTACTTCGGCGACGGCACGGGCGTTGTGCGGAGTCTGTCGGTCGACGGACAGATCGCCAAGGTGGCTACCTTTCCGTTGACTTCAGGGCAGCAGATGTTGTCATTTGCGGTCAGCCCTGATGGGAGCCGGCTGCTGGGTGCTGTCTTCACGCTCCCGCCTGACCCCCAACTCGGTTGCGGCGGCCCCCCCGCACTCGGCGGCTACAGCCTCGACGTCTACGCCGCGCAACCAGGCGGTGCAACCACACTGCTGTACCACGAGAGCCTGCCAGAGCATCTTGCCGAGCACAGAATTGATCTCGGCATCAACGTCTTGGCGATGGTCGGCTGGGACCAGGTTGGACCTATCGGCACCTATCTGACGGAGTGGGCTTGTGACGGTCGTTCGGATGCACAACCTGTGACTCAGTGCCATGGGCCGCAGACCTACCAAGGCACGCCAGTTCGCGTCGATGCAAATACTGGAAAGGTTCTCAAGCAGGTCTCCGATCCTCAATCCTGCCCCGTGCAGCACATCGCTGTGAGTGGCAGCTTCGCGTGCATTCTGGGCGCGGATGGCGGTCTCAGCGTCCGGCGTCCCGACGGTGGCGAAATTTGGCGTGCGGCGAGCCGGCCGAACAACGGCTACGTCGTGGCCTTCTTGTCGCCTGATGAGCGCCGCATTGTCGTGGCGCTCGCATCCAGCGATGTGAAGGAAGTGGTCGGCCAAGATGGCAGTCGAATCGTGCTGGCGCGTGAATTCGTCTGGCCCCAGGGCTGGCTCGACTCGGAAACGCTGATCGGTACCGGCGCGGGAGGCGGTCTGAGCTACGTACATCTGAGTGCTCCAGGCACCGTCGTCGCCATCCACAACCAATTCCTTGGTCACGTGGGTCCACTTGTCGGAACAGTTCGCCCATAAACACATGGCCCCGGGTCGATGGCAATGGCGTGACGGGGAGTCTCCCTCTCCAGCGTGAGGTTGCGGCGCTGAGCTGGCCTTAACAGGCTGGGTTCTCGTGCGCCTCCGCGGCCGGTAGCGTGCCGCGAAAAGAGCTGGAGGCGCACATGTTTTTCCTCGCCGGCGAACCCGATATCACGCCAATCACCAACCTCATCACCACGTGGATCCACACCGGCCAGGCCCTCGTCGGCTCGATTGGCGCGCTGGCGTTCATATTCGCTTTGCTGTGTATGCCATAAACACTGCTGTCGGGCCTACCTGGGGGCTGGGGAGCTCTTGCGGCGCGGTTGACCGGCCGCTCGGAACAGGATGACTCCGGTGATAAGCATCCAGACCCAGAAACCGAGTACGCCGAACTGCGCATTGTTTGCGACCTGCTGAAACTGTCCGCCAGTTTGGAAGCCAGCGGTGAGGCCACCCACACACAACGCTGCGCCCGACAGTCCCCCCAACAAGCAAAGCCACCATGGAAACACTCGCGACTGCCACATGGCCACCGAGATGGCAAGGATCGACAGGCCGAGAGGACTGAATAGGCCGACATTCAGCATGCTGGCGATAGCGTGCCCGGTTACCGCTGCAGATTGGTCCGCCCCGCTTGTCGCGGCCTGCCCGACCCCGGCGGCCACCCAGTAGGACGCGATCTCCATGAGCACGCTTAGAGCCATGGCGGCGACGGCAAGGTCCGCAAGCGCGCTGTCCCCCCAAGAGCGGCGCAGCGCCTGCCTGATGCCGGCGATCAGGAGAATCCGACCCGGCAAAACCAGGCCGTACCAGCCGGCGGACAGCGCCGTCGCCGCGGCGTTCGCGGCGGTATATCCGCTGAATATGTCGGCCGGCTTTGTGCCCGTAGCAGTGGGGATCTGCACGCCGGCCGCACCACCGGGACCCGCGCCATGGATTCCGGTGACCGCTGCCAGCACTCCGACGATAGCGACCCACTCGAGCAGGTACATGATCGCGCCGGCCAGCGCCCAGCGGTTGCCCACCAGCTGACGCTGCGCTGACTGCGCCACGGCGGCGGGTCGATCGTCAAACGCGGGGTCCTTTCCTACGTCTCTCACGCCCGGCGCCCGGTCACGACCGCCAGTATGGGTGACAGTTCTCCCGGTGTCGAGCGGGCACGAAATTGGGCTCGCATTCTGGTTATCGACGGGAGGCCGGCCACTCGCACGCATGTAAAGCGCACGGCGCCATGACCCCGTCAGCGATGTGAGCTACGCCCGCCTTAACAACCTGGGTTCCTCTCGCGCCGGTTCACTCCTAGCCTCTCGCGCAAAACGACTGGAGGTTTCACATGCACTTTCTCGCCGCGAGTCCGGACATCCAACCGATCACCGATCTGATCAACACCTGGATCCACATCGGACAGGCGCTCGTCGGATCCGTCGGTGCGCTGGCTTTCATTTTCGCGTTCATCTGGAAGATCACTGCGGTCGAAACGAAGTCCGCGCTCGCGGCCAAGCAGTGGATCCAGCGGATCGTGGTCGGCACGATCGGCGTCGAGGTCGCCAGCTCGCTGGTCGGCATCCTGACCAGCTCAGTGCCTACGCGCTAGGACTCCCGACCGGTGGATCTCAACTGGCTCAAGGCCCTCTACCAGGAGCTGAGCCGGATCGACGGCTACCTCTACACGATCGTCCATCCGAACCTCATCCTCGCTCGGCTGCTTGACGACAGCGTCGGCTTGCTGCTGAACGTCTGGTTCAAGTTCGTGCTCAGCACCACCGATTTCGAGACCGGCGGCGACTTCGTCAACAGCGCCACCATCCAGCGCTTCGAACCGAAAGTGCAGCTGATCGCCAACGCAGCTCTCGTGCTGATCGCGTTGTGGGCTTCGTACCGGATCATGTGGGGGCACGGCCTCTTCACCCAGTACACCGCGCGCATCCTCCTGCCGCGGATCTTCATGGCCGCGGTGCTGATCAACTTCGCGATGCCTCTTTTCCAGATGGGCGTCATGGCCACGAACGCCGTCTGCCACACGCTCCAGAACTTCAGCGTTCACGACGACATCGCCACCTTCGCCGCGAGCTACAACCACGACCCCAACGCGGGGACGTGGGAGATCATCACTACCGGCGCCCTGGCGGCGGGCTTTGGCGTGCTGGCCGTCAGCTACCTCGTCCGCTACGCGGTCCTCATCGTGCTCGCGATCACGGCGCCGATCGCAGCGCTGCTCTTCATGCTGCCCGAGACCAGCCACCTGGCGAAGATGTGGGCGTCGCACTTCACGACGAACCTGTTCATGCAGCCCGCGCAACTTTTCGTGCTCTCCATCGGGTTTGCGCTGGAACACGACGGGATCAGCCCGGTCCACCACCTGTTCGCCCTCGCGTCCTTGCTGATCGTGTTCAAGGTGCCGGGAGCTCTCGGCGGGTCCGAGAAGGCTTCCCACAAGCTGGAGTCGATCGTGCACACCGCGTTCACGCACATCGGGCACGCGCTGGCGAAGGCGTGATGCGGCTCGTCGCGATCGTCGCGGGAGCTGTCGTGGTGTGGCTCGTCACCGCCATGCAGGTGCCGAGCCACGAGCGGATGCCGGTCGCGACGGTCGTGATCGGCGCCGTCGTCAGCCAGCCGTTCGGCTGCACGAACCTCGAGCTCGAGCCCTTCGACCGGCTCTGCCCGTCGCATCACATCCACACCGGCATCGACCTCGCCGCGCCTGGCGGCACCGAGATTCACTCCGCGACGGCGGGGATGGCGCTGGTGGGGTATGACCCGGCCGGCGCGGGCAACTATGTCGTGGTCGTCGATCAGCACGTGCGCGTCGTCTACTGCCACCTCTCGGAATTTCGAGTCGGTGCCGGCGATCCGGTGGCGCCGGGTCAGGTGATCGGGTTGGTGGGAGCGACGGGGCTGGCAACCGGTCCGCATGTCCACTTGCAGGTGAACATCGACGGCGTTCCCATCGACCCAGAAGCCTTTTTGGGTTCTTAACAGGCTGGGTAGGCGTGGCCGCTCCCGATTCCTAACCTGAGGTCAATTTCACGGAGGTGACGCGATGGTCAACAAAGTCATTCTCATCGGCAACCTGGCGGCGGACCCGGACGTCAAGGCGACCCCGAAAGGCGTCTACGTCGCCAACATCAGGCTGGCCACCCACACGTATCTCGGGAAGGACGAGGAAGGCAAGGCCAAGGAGGAGACCGAGTACCACCGCCTGGTCGCTTTCGGCAAGCTCGCCGAGTTCGCGGGACAGTATCTAAAGAAGGGCAGGGCGGTCTACGCGGAAGGACGCCTTCGCACGAGTTCCTGGGAGGACACGGCGGGCGTGAAGCGGTTCCGCACGGAGATCGTCGTCGACGAGTTCAAGTTCGTCGGTTCGAGGCCGCAGCAGGCCGCGGCCTAAGTTCGGGACAGGGCGGGTCCTCGGGTCGTAATCTTGTAATCGCAATGCCCGAGGACGTCCGCGCGTGGTTCGCATCCCGGGTTCCCAAAGGTTGGTTCGTCGGGCCCCCGGACGTGGCGGCGGACGGAGAGGAGATCCTCGTCCTGGGCACCCTGCCCGACGTCGAGCTCGCCGGCGGCACGTCCGGGGACGGTCGGGCGGCGGCCCGAGCCGCCCGGATCCAGCGTTTCCGCGAGGAGACCCGGGACGAACGGATCCGGATCGCCCGCGAGGCCGAGCGCCGGTTCGAGCGCAAGGTGGCGTGGGGGGCGAGGTGCGGCGACGAGGAGAAGATCTTCACCACGCTCAGCCTCCCGGTCATGACCCGGTTGCGAATGAGCGAGCGGTCGATCCTCGACACCCTCGTCGCGGGTGGCGTGGCACGCAGCCGGAGCGAGGCCCTGGCGTGGTGCGTGCGCCTGGTCGGGATGCACCAGGCGGACTGGATCAAAGGCCTCCGCGATGCCCTGGTGAAGGTGGACGAAGTTCGCAGTAAAGGACCGCTGAACTAGTTAGCCCCGTTGATACCCTGTGGCCACCTTGATCGCCAATGGCGAACGGAAGCACGTCGTCATCATGGGCGCGGGGCCCGCAGGCCTGACCGCCGCGTACGAGCTGCTCAAGCGCGACGTGCCGGTCACGGTGGTCGAGAAGGACGCGAAGCAGGTGGGCGGGTTGGCCCGCACCGTCGAGTACAAGGGCTACCGGTTCGACATCGGCGGTCACCGGTTCTTCTCCAAGAACGAAGAGGTCGAGCACCTGTGGACGGAGATCCTCGGCCAGGAGATGCTGACTCGCGGCCGCCTTTCGCGCATCTACTACCGCGGCCGGTTCTTCGCGTACCCGATCAAGGCCGTCAACGCGCTCTGGAACCTCGGTCCGATCGAGGCCGTCCTATGCCTGGCCAGCTACGCGCGGGCACGCCTGCAGCCGGTCAAGAATCCGAAGACGCTCGAGGATTGGGTCCGCAACCAGTTCGGCTGGCGCCTGTTCAGCATCTTCTTCAAGACCTACACGGAAAAGGTATGGGGCATCAGCACCAAGGAGCTGTCCGCCGACTGGGCGGCGCAGCGGATCAAAAGCCTCGACCTCTGGGTCGTTCTGCGCAGCGCGCTGTTGCCCGGTCGCAAGGCCGGCCGGCGCGGCGAGATCGTCACCACGCTGATCGACAGGTTCCGCTACCCACGGCTCGGTCCCGGCCAGATGTGGGAGCGCGTGGCCGAGATCAGCGAGCAGAAACACCATCCGGTGCTCCTGGGTCGATCTGTCACTCGGATCGACCACAAGGGCGGCCTGGTCAGGTCAGTCGTGACAACCACCGCCGACGGACGCACCGAGACGCACGAGGGCACAGACTTCATCTCCAGCATCCCGATGCGCGAGCTGGTCGCGAAGCTCGACCCGCCCGCGCCAGAAAGAGTGCGCCAGGCAGCGGACAGCCTTGGCTATCGCGACTTCATCAGCATCGCGCTGATGATCGATCGTGCCGACGTCTTCCCTGACAACTGGATCTACATCCACGACCCGGCCGTCCGCGTCGGGCGAATCCAGAACTTCAAGAACTGGAGCCCCGACATGGTGCCCGACGCGGGCAAGACGTGCCTCGGGCTCGAGTACTTCTGCTTCGAGGGCGATGGGTTGTGGAACATGCTCGATGGGGATCTCGTCGCGCTCGCGACGACGGAGCTCGCTCACCTGGGCATCTGCTCACCGGGCCAGGTGTTCGACGGCGTCGTCGTGCGCCAGCCGAAGGCATACCCCGTTTACGACGACAGCTACCAGGCCAACGTCGGGATCGTGCGCGACTATCTGATGAGCTCGCTGCCGAACCTTCACCTGGCCGGCCGCAACGGCATGCACAAGTACAACAACCAGGACCACTCGATGATGACGGCGCTACTGGTCGCGCGAAAGATCGCGACCGGGGGGCTGCTCGACCCGTGGAAGGTCAACGCGGATGCGGTTTATCACGAGGACATCAGGGTCGGTGAGCGCGACCTCACCGGCCGCCAGGTCCCGGAAAGGGTGCCGGCGAAAACCTAGGCGGTTCTCGGCCGGGCGAAGCTGGCCGCCACGAAGCTGGCCACCGCGAGGACCGCAAACAGCACCGCGTGCTTGTAGTGCGGTCCCGACGTCGTCGAGGTGAGGATCTGCAGAACGCCGACTGCATAGAGAGCGGCGATGACGATGAACACGATCCCCAGCACCCCCAGGCCAACCGCTAGCGATGTCGACCTCACCACAAGCCGAAATGTAGCAAAGCGAGGCCGGCCAGCCCAGCGCCGATGCAGTACCAGCCGTAGGGGTCGAGGCGACCGGACCGGAAGTACCGCAGGAGGAAGCGCGCGCTCGCGTAGGCCGCGATTCCGGACAGGACCGCGGCGGCGACGTACTCGAGGACGGGAACGCCACTCTTGAAGAGCTCGGGCAGTTCAACCAGGCCGGCGCCAAGGATCACCGGTGTCGCCAGCAAGAACGAAAAGCGGGCCGCCTCCTGGTGGCGCAGCCCGGCCAGCAATCCGCCACCGATCGTGACGCCCGAGCGTGAGATGCCCGGCAGGAACGCGAGCGCCTGGCAGGCCCCCACGAGCGCGGCGGCGCGAAAGCTGATGCGTTCGGCGTTGGCGAATTGCGATTCCTGCTCGACCCGCGATCCACCCTTCTCGTGACGGCGCCGCACCATCTCGAAGCCGAGCATCAGCAAGCCGTTGACGACCAGAAATCCGGCGGCCACGTACGGGCTCGCGAACAGCGACTTGATCCTGCTCTCGAGGAAAACGCCGAGCACGGCCGCGGGGATGGTCCCGACGAGCAGCAGCATGGCGAGACGTTCGGAGTCGGTTTTCATCTGGCCGCGGATGGCGGCGGTGAAGAATCCGCTGATGATCGCGACCCACTGGTCGCGATAGAGCACGAGCAGGGCGGTCGCAGTCCCCAGGTGAAGGAGGACAAGGAATGGGAGGAATGAAGGGTCTGACTGCTTGAAGGTCCAATGCAGGAGGCTCGGCACGAGCACGGCGTGGCCCAGTGATGAGACGGGGAAGAGCTCGCTGGCGCCCTGCAGCAGGCCCATGAACAATGCCTGGGCCAGACTCACCGACTAAATTGTCTAGCAATGGCGCACCTCGCTGTCTTCAACCCCGCCGTCAGAACCCTCCATGAGTCGGTGCTGCGGGCCGAGATGGCAGAGCGCATGGGCTTCAGGTCGGTATGGACGACGCAGATGCCCGACGCGCGCGATGCGTCGCTCGTGCTCGCCGCCTACGCGCACGCGACCCAACGCATCACTCTCGGGACCGGAGTGCTTCCGATCTATACGAGGCATCCGACCGCGATGGCGCACATGGCCGCGACGCTCGACGAGCTGTCCGGTGGCCGGTTCATCCTCGGCATCGGCATCAGCCACAAGGTGACGGTCGAGGGCATGTGGGGCATGACCATCGAGAAGCCCGTGGACGCAATGCGCGAATACCTGACCATCGTGCGGAACAGCCTGCGCGATGGGAGCTGCAGCTTCGAAGGCCGCCACTTCACGGCGCGCTGGTCTTACTCGGCGCCGCGCCGTCCGGAACTGCCGATCATGATCTCGGCGCTAAATCCGCGAATGTTGGATCTCGCGGGCGAGATGGCGGACGGCGTCGTCCTCTACATGAGCACGCCGTCCTACATTCGCGACCACATCATTCCGGCGATCGCCGCGGGACGCGCCAAGGCGGGCAAGACGATGCAAGGCTTCGAGATCGTCGCCGCGGTGCCGGTGTGCCTGACCTCAGATCGGAAGGCGGGCCAGGACGTGTTCCGGCTGACGGTAGGCCGCTACGCGAACCTCCCCTATTACCGAAAGATGATGGACGCGAGCGGGCTCCAAGAGGAGCTCGAGGCCGGCGAGGTCAGCGAGGCTACGCTCGATCAGCTGGCGGGGATCGGCGACGAGGACCAGGTCCGGGCAGCCGTCCGCCGCTACCAGGAGGCCGGCGTCACGCTGCCGGGCGTCGGCCCGTTCGGCGGTCATCAGGGCGCCAGGGGTTTCGAAGCGACGCTCGAGGCGGTCGCCTCGATCTAACGCAGTTTCGCGGCGGCGTCGTCGAGCAGGCGGCGCGCGGTGTCGAACTCCCGACGTACCGCGGCGTCCTCGGCCTGGCCGAGCGCATCGATCACGTCCTTCCATCGCGCGGCGTCACGTTCGCTCAGCCCGGAGCAGACCTGGCCGATGGTCTGCGTCGCGAAGAGCAGTCCTCCGCCGGGGTTGTCGAGAATCGAGCCGGCGATCCCGAGCTGCTCACGCGCCCAGGCGACGATCTCCTCGCCGGGATGCGTGTCCAGCTCCTTGGGGCGGAGGATCTCCATGCGTCCCCTATTCTCCGGCAAGCGCGCGGAGTGGCTCGCCGGTGAGCCGGTACACCGTCCACTCGGAGTTGGGTTTCGCGCCGAGGCGCTCGTAGAACCGGATCGCGTCCTGGTTCCAGTCGAGCACGGCCCACTCGAGCCGGCCGCAGCCGCGGTCGATCGCCACCTGCGCCAGACGCTCGAGCAGCACGCGACCGATGCCGCCACCGCGATGCTCGGGCACGACGAAGAGATCCTCGAGATAGAGACCCGGCTGGGCGAGGAAGGTCGAGAACGTGTGAAAAAAGAGAGCGAAGCCGACCGGCTCGCCGTCGTCATCTGCGATCAGCGTCTCCGCGTAGCGCCGTTTGCCGAAGAGATGAGTCGTCAGCTTTTCCTCTGTCATGACCACTTCGTGCTCGAGCTTCTCGTAGCGAGCGAGGCCGCGGATCAGCTCCGCGATCAGGGGCACGTCCTCCAGCTCGCCGGGCCGAATGCGAATTGTCACTTGGGGCGGTCCCGCAGCCGAAAGACGAAACGCATCGCGCCATGGGACTCCGAGAAGCTTGCGATCTTGTTGTCGACCAACCCCGCAGCAAGACCGGCGTGGATGAGGTCGGTGTCGCGCAGCGGGCCGCGGCCGCCCTTGGGCCGAACCACCCAGATGGCGCCGTTGGGCTCGATCCAGGTCTTCACCTCTTTCAACTTGTCGAGATCGCGCATCTCTTTAGCTCCGATGAAGACGATGTCACATGGCATTCGCGGCTTGCCGCGGACGATGTCTGACGTCCGCGATCGCAGCAGCTTCATGAACGAATCGTCGAAGACGCCGACGACCGCTACCTTCGCGCCAGGTTTCACGCCGAGCTTGTCGAGCAGCGGTCGCGTCGACGCGACGTCCGGGCTCAGCCTCGTGTTTCCTCATTGCCGCCGCGAATCGCGCCGAAGACGATGACTCCCAGCAGCCAGCCGCCGTACGCGCCGGCGATGGCGAGGACGATGACCGGGATCGGACTGCCGACGCGGCTCGAGAGCAGGCTGCCGAGACCCGCCAGCGCCGCGAACACCAGAGCTCCCGCAATCCCTCCCGCCACAGCACCGGCGAGCGCCGCGGCGTTGCTGGGCGGTTTCAGACCTCGATCACCTGCAGGTCTTTGACCGCGCCGGTGACCGTGCCCGAGTACACGTGATTGAAGAAGAAGCGCGTATCTGGATGACGCTTCCTCAATTTCGTCGCAGCCTCCCAGCTCATGTGGCTGAAGACGTCGCCCGGACCGGTCGCCTCGACGATCGCGGCATCGGCTCCCTGGACCAGCTTGTCCAGTGGCGCTGTGGGCTCGGTGTCGCCGGAGTAGGCCACGACCTTGCCGTTGACGTGGATGCGATATCCGTTGCTGCCCATGGTCCCGTGGTCCAGCTTGATGCTCTCGTACCTGACCCCTGACACGGTGCCGGATGCCTTCGCGGTCACGTAGCGGACCTTGAACTGGGGCCGCATGACCCGGTTCCAGTCGGGTCCCCAGCTGACCTCCCACAATTTCTCGAGGTACTGCTCGACGCCGGACGGGCCGACGAAAGTGAGCGGACGCCGGTCGACGAAAACGCGATGCAGGACGAAGGGCGGCAGGCCGAGAGTGTGGTCGCCGTGAAAATGGGTGACGAAGACGACCTCGATGTCGCCTGGGTCGACTCCAAGACGATGCATGTGCGGCAGGAGCGGCGCGCCGCCGTCCAGGAGCACGCGGCCATCCACCACCACGGCCCCGTTGTAGCGGTCCAGCGAGAACGCCGCGCCGCTGCCGAGGAACGCGAGCTTTACGCGATGGTTACCGCTGGGTTGAGATACACGTCCTGGATTGCGTGTAGTAATTCGATGCCCTCCTTCATCGGGCGCTGAAACGACTTCCGGCCGCTGATCAGACCCATGCCGCCCGCGCGTTTGTTG
>Ga0209689_1003082_pt1 | contig 12302 bp, 10 predicted proteins | sample GraSoiAngelo_149_FD_187119 | JGI IMG/M metagenome (GOLD analysis project Ga0209689, IMG submission 187119) | Grasslands soil microbial communities from the Angelo Coastal Reserve, California, USA - 14_1009_09_30cm (SPAdes) (version 2) | ecosystem: Environmental > Terrestrial > Soil > Grasslands ...
GCGAGCTCGCCCTTGGCCGTGTCCGCCATCTCGCGCAGCTTCTCCTTTAGCGAGTCATCTCGCGTTTTGGCGAACTGCTTGGAGAGCTCGTTTTGCTCAGCCTTGATGGACTCCGCCTTGAACTGGTGGCCGCGCCACTCCTGGTCTAGCCTCAGAATCTCGTCGACCGGCGCCGTCTCGCCCTTCAACTCGGCGGCGCGTCGCACCACATCCGGGTTCGCGCGAATGAACGCCAGCGAGAGCATCTAGGACTCGGGTTTCATGACCGGAAACAGGATCACGTCACGAATCGATGGCTGGTCGGTGATCAGCATCACCAGGCGGTCGACGCCGATGCCAAGCCCGCCGCACGGCGGCAGTCCGTATTCGACCGCGCGGAGGAAGTCCTCGTCCATTGGGTGCGCCTCGACGTTGCCCGCCGCCCGCAACGCGGCCTGCGCCTCGAAGCGGCCGCGTTGGTCGATAGGGTCGGTCAGCTCGGTGAATGCGTTGGCGTACTCGCGGCCGAGGATGACCAGCTCGAAGCGCTCGACGAACCGCGGGTCGTCCTCTCGTGGCCGCGCCAGTGGTGACACCTCGACCGGGTAGTCGACGACGAACGTCGGCTGCCGGAGGCGCGGCTGCACGTGTTCCTCGAACAGGTCGTTCAGCTCCTCGCCGGCCGCCTGCCGGCCGGTGTACTCCATCACCAGGTCGACCATTCGCTCGCGTCGGTACGGCGGCGTCAGGTTGACCGACTCACCCTCGTACGCGGTTTCGAGCGGCCGGTTGGCCGCCATCGCGGACACGACGATCAGGTCCTCCGTCAGCTGCATCATGTCCTCATAGTCGGCGTACGCCTGGTAGCACTCGAGCAGCGTGAACTCGGGGTTGTGGCGCGGCGACAGTCCCTCGTTGCGAAAGACGCGGCCGACCTCATACACGCGCTCAAACCCGCCGACGAGCAACCGCTTGAGGTGCAGCTCGAGTGCGATCCGCAGAAACAGATCCCGATCCAGCGAGTTGTGATGGGTCTGAAACGGCCGGGCATGACCGCCCCCAGGAATTTCCTGCAGCACCGGTGTCTCGACGTCGATGAAGCCTCGCTCGTCCAGTAGGCCTCGAATCGAAGTGATGATCTTGCTGCGAGACCGAAACACCTCGCGCACCTGCGGATTGGCGATCAGGTCCACGTATCGCTGCCGGTAGCGAGTCTCGACGTCCTTCAGGCCGTGCCACTTCTCGGGCATGGGGCGCAGCGATTTCGTCAGCAGCTGAGCCGAATGCACTTCGAGGGTGATCTCACCTCGCCTGGTGCGGAAGATCGGGCCGGTCACGCCGACGATATCGCCCACATCCAGGTCGGCGAACCGCGAGAACTCTTCCTCGCCCAAGACGTTGCGGTTGGCCATCAGCTGGATTCGGCCGCGTCCGTCCTGCAGGTCGGCGAAAACAAGCCCACCCTGCAGCCTCTTGACCATCAGCCTGCCCGCCACCGACACCGGCTCGGTTCGCTCCGCGTCGCCGAGCAGCGCCTTGGCCGCATCGGTCGAGTGGGTGGGATGAAATCCGCGCGAATAGGGATCGACGCCCGCCGCGCGAAGTCGCTCGAGCTTCTCGCGGCGATCGCGCATGACAGCAGGCAGATCGAGCTCTGTCTCCTCCGTCACGGCAAACAGACTAGCGGCTAGACGGTGAGCTCCTGTTCCTCCGCGGCCGGAAATGAGTTCACATCAGCGCCGCCGGCGGCGCGGTGGTTGCCCAGCGCCTGCTCGATGAGCGCATCGACGTCGGTGTCCGAATGCAGAGGATCGTGGTGGAAAAAAGCGAGCTCCTTGACGCCGGCCTGCTCCGCCAGCGACAGCGCCTCCTCATACGTGGAGTGGCCGAAACCGGCATGCGTCTTGTACTCCTCCGCCGAGTACTGCGCGTCGTGCACGAGCAGGTCGGAGTCGCGGCACCAGTTCGCGAAATCCTTCACCGTTCCGTTGGAGCCGTTGGCGAACAGCGCGATCTCGTTGTCGGTCGCAAACGTGAAACGCGAGGTGCCCTCGTCGACGCGGTAACCGAAAGTAGGGATCGGATGCATCAGGAGATGCGGCGTGATGCGCAGCGCGCCGACCTCGAACGTCTCGCCTGGGTTCCGCTCGATGAACTCCATCTCGGCCGGCATGTGGCTCAGCCGCACCGGAAAGTAGGCCGGGTCAGTCTGGTCCGCGAACGCGGCTTGCAGCGATTTCGCCGAACCCGCCGGTCCGACGATCGTCAGATGAGTCCCCGGCACGAACGCCGGCAGAAAGAATGGAAAGCCCTGGATGTGGTCGAGGTGCGTGTGGGTGATCAGGAGATGGGCCTGCAGCGGCTCGGTCGGACTGAACGTGCTTCCGAGCTCGGCAATGCCAGAACCTGAATCGATTATGAGCAGGTTGCCTTCCTTGTCCCGCACCTCGATGCACGTGGTGTTGCCGCCGTAGCGCAGGGTGCGGCGTCCCGGGGTGGGACGTGTTCCCCGCGTGCCCCAGAACTTGATCCTCATCGTGCCGCGGCCGGCAGGTAGATCTTCTTGGCGACGAAGATGTCGAGGAGGTCTCTGTCGAGCTTGCCCTGAGCCGCCTCTTCGTGAAGGATGTCGAGCGCGGTGCTCGGCGGCACAGCCCTCTTGTAAGGGCGGTCCTGCGCGGTCAACGCGTCGTAGATGTCGGAGATCGTCATCATGCGAGCCTGGAGCGGGATCTGGTCTCCGGTCAGTCCGCGTGGGTAACCCGATCCGTCCAACTTTTCATGATGACCGTAGGCGATCTCGGGAATGCTCTTCATCACCGGCGTCCATGGGATCTTGGTCAGGAAGTGAAAGCTGTGCGTGACATGTGATTCCATCTCGAGACGCTCCTGCGGATCGAGCGTGCCTTTGCGGATGCTCAGGAAACGAAACTCCTGGGGTTCGAGCATCGGGTGCGCATTGCCTCCGATGTCGTAGTACGTCTGGCGCGAGAGGAATTCGAGCATCGAGGCCTTGTCCTCGGGCATGACCGTCGGCTCGTTGGCGGCGGCGATGCTCTTGACCCACTCATTCAGCTGTTCCAACTCTGCTTCGAGCCGTCGATCGATCTCCTCGATCGTGGATCCGTTGCGACCGGACTTCATCGCCTCGAGCTTTTCGGTCGCGTACTTGACCTGCACCGAACGCTCGATGAACTCGAAGCGGGCCTGAATTACCTCGAGCCGGCCGGGGACGAGCTTTTTGGCCTTGATCAGGATGTGCTCTCGCACGCCGACCTTTCCAAAGTCGTGCAGGAGACATGCGTAGCGCAGCTCCTTGAACTGGTCCTCGGTGAGAGTGACATTGGCGAACTTGCCGGTTGCGATCTCGGTGATCTCGCGGGCCAGCCTCGTGGTCAGGCCTTCCACGCGACCCGAGTGACCCGCGGTACTCGGGTCTCTTTGCTCGATGGCGGTCACGCTCGCCTGGACGAACCCGTCGAACAAAGCCTGGATCGAGTCGAGCAAGCTCTTGTTGTCCAGCGCAACCGCGGCCTGGCTGGCGATCGATTCGATCATCTCCACGTCGTCGGGCTGGAAGCTGACGACCTCGGTCTCGACGTTGTCGATCGCCAGCCGCGTCTCGAACCGCCGCTTGGCGTTGATCAGCTGAACGGCGCCGACGACGTCGTTGTGGTAGTCGCGCATCGGCACTGTGAGCATCGACTTGGTGCGGTATCCGAACTGCGCATCGAAGCTCTTGCCACCGACGGGCTTCCCAGGCGGCGGGTTGTATGCGTCGTCGTAAATCTGGCTCTTGCCGACTGAGACCGTGTAACCGACCACCGACTTCTCGTCGACCGGCACCGTGAACGCCTGGTACGTGTTCTTGTCGAGCGAGTGGTTCTGGCTCGACGCGAGGAACAGCTTTGGGATGCCGTCCACCTCCATCTTCAGCCACAGGCTCGCGCCGTCCGCGTGAGTCAGCTGGCGCATGGTCGTGAGGATGAAAGACTGCAGCCGGTCGATGTCCTTCTCCGCCGAGAGCGCGATGCCGATCCGGTTCAGCTCGCGGAACTGGCGGTGCCGGCGGTGCGCTTCGGCCTCGAGCTGCGTCATCTGCTGCTTGAGAGCGACGTTCTCCATCGCAATCCGGACCAGCTCACGCACGGCCGCCACGGACGCATCGACCGGCACCTCGATCGCGATGGAGGCCACCTGCTCCGGCGCGTTCTGGCCCGGGGCGAGGAGGACGAGCGCCGGCTGCTGGATCTGGCCCGGGTCGGTCAGGCGCTCGGTTTCCAGGCCGGTCGCGGCCAGGCCGGGCAGGGGTCCGTCACCCAGCACATAAAGATGGAAGATCGGCGCAGTCTTCACGGGCGGCTACGTTCTAGCACCCCCGTCCGAGTTTTGAGCGTAGATAAGGCGTAAACCGTCGAGGGTCAGGAGCGGGTCGGTGGTTTCTATGACGGGGGTCAGCCCGGCCACGAGCGAGGCCTGGCCGCCGGTGGCCACGACCCTTGCCGTGCCGCCCAGCTCATCCGCCATCCGTTTGACCATCCCCTCGACCTGCGCCACGAAGCCCCAGACCAGGCCGGACTGGATCGAAGCGACGGTGTTGCGGCCGATCACCGAGTCAGGCGCGACCGGCTCGACCCGGCGAAGCATCGCCGTTTGGGAGACGAGCGCGTCCAGGGAGATCTCGACGCCGGGCGCGATCGCGCCGCCCAGGTAGTCGCCGTCGGCGTTGATCGCGTCGTAGGTGACGGCGGTGCCGAAGTCGATCACGATCACCGGCCCTCCATATTTGGAGTAGGCGGCCAGCGCGTTGGCGATGCGATCGGCGCCGACGTCCCTGGGATTGTCGTAGCGAATCCGGACTCCGGTCTTGACGCCCGGTCCGACCATCACCGGCTCGCACTTCAGGTAGCGCCGTGAGGCCTCGACGAGGGCCGGGTTGATCGTCGGCACGACGCTCGAGATCACCACCCCGGTTACGACCCCGAGCTCCAAGCCCTGGAGCGAGAAGAGCTGGCGCAGCTCGACCGCGACCTCGTCGGCGGTCCACTCGCGCCTGGACGTAACGCGCCAGTCGGCGGCGAGCCTCTCTCCTTCAAAGAGGGCCATCGTCACGTTCGTGTTGCCGACGTCGACAGCAAGCAGCATGGGCGGACTCTACCTTGGCAGGGGCGGGGGGTGGCCTTCGCTCCAGAGGAGCAGGTCGGCGGTCTCCCGCCGAATCGCCCTGGCTCGGGCCGCCACACGACGCGGATGCGGCCCACCGGGCAGGTCGCGCTTCGCGACCGACGCCTTCGCATCCCATGGGGCGACAAATGTGCCGTCCCGAACGTGCCGCCCGACCTGCTCGTGCGCGCTGCGGAACGGGGTGCCCTTCCGCACCAGCTCTTCCGCAGAGTCGGTGGCGACCAGCGCCGGGTCGGCGACGGAGGCGTTGAGGCGCTCGCGGTCGAACTCGAGGTGCTCGACCATGAGCGCCGCCGCCTCCAGGCAGTCGAAACAGTTGTCGACCGCCGCAAAGAGCGCCTGCTTGTCCTCCTGCAGGTCGCGGTCGTACGCGAGCGGAAGCCCCTTCAGCACCGTGGTCAACCCAACAAAGCTCCCGAGCGCCCGCGCGGCGCGGCCTCGCAGGAGCTCGGCCACATCCGGGTTCTTCTTCTGTGGCATCAGGCTCGACCCGGTCGCGATCTCGTCGGCGAGATTCACGAATCCAAACTCGGCACTGGCCCACAGCACCACGTCCTCGCCCAGCCGGCTGAGGTGGATGGCGGCCACCGTGCAGGCGTAGGCGAGGTCGAGCGCGAAGTCGCGGTCGGAGACCGCGTCGATGCTGTTCGAGGTCAAACGATCGAAGCCCAGCTCGCGCGCGACGACATCGCGCTTCAGAGGCAGCGTCGACGCGGCCAGCGCTCCCGAACCGAGAGGCATCTCGTCCGCGGCGTCGTAGGCGTGCCGAAAACGTGTCGCGTCGCGACGCAATGGCTCGGCGTGGGCCAGCAGGTGATGCCCGACGGTCACCGGCTGGGCCCGCTGCAGGTGCGTGTACCCGGGCATGAGCCAATCGGCGTGCGCCTCGGCCTGGTCCGCCAGCGCATCGACGACGTTGGCGAGGCCGACCGTGGCTTCGACCGCCGCATCGCGGCAGAACAGCCGCAGGTCGAGCGCCACCTGGTCGTTACGCGACCGGCCCGCGTGCAGCGCCGCCCCGGCCGGCGTGATCTCGGTCAGGCGCCGCTCGATCGCGGTGTGGATGTCCTCGTCCTCCAGCTTGAAGTCGAACTTGTCGCTGTCCAGCTCACCCTTGATTTGCCGGAGCCCGCGACCTATCGCGGCAAGCTGGCGGGTCGAGAGGATGCCCGCCGCGGCCAGCCCGCGTGCGTGCGCGAGACTCCCCGCGATGTCGTACGGATAGAGCTCGTAGTCGATCGCCAGTGACGACGAGAAACGCTCGAGCTCGGGTAGCAGCGGCCGCTTGAAGCGGCCGCCCCATAGCTTTCCGGCCTTTTTCGCTATGGCGTGAGCCTCTTGGCGTCTCCCAGCAGCTTGCCCAGGTCGCGTGCATGCAGCTGTCCCTGGACGCGCGCCGCCGTGCGGAGCCCCATGCCCCACAGCTTGATGAAGCCGGCGGATGCGGACTGGTCGAACTCGTCACCTTTGCCGTAGGTGGCGAGCGCGTGCTGGTAGAGCTGACGTGGCCCCTTCCGCCCCACCACCTGCGCTGACCCTTTGTAGAGCTTCAGCCGCACGTCGCCCGTGACGTGTCGCTGGGTCTCGGCCACGAAAGCGTAGAGGGCATCGCGAAGAGGGCTGAACCACAGACCGTCGTACACCATCTGGGCCCACTGCTGGGCGACCAGCTCTTTGAACCTCGCGACCTCCTTGGGCAGCGTTATGTCCTCGAGCGCCTGGTGCGCCTGGAGCAAGAGCACGGCGGCGGGCGCCTCGTATATCTCGCGCGACTTGATGCCGATGAGCCGGTTCTCCAGATGGTCGATGCGGCCCACGCCGTTCTCACCGCCGACGCGGTTCAAGGCGGTCACGAGCTCGAGCGCCGCGACAGGTTTGCCGTCGAGCGAGACGGGGATGCCTTCCTTGAAACCGACCTCGACGTAGGTCGGTTCGTCCGGGCATTGCCTCGGATCGCGGGTCCATAGGTACACGTCCTTGGGCGGCTCTGCCCAAGGGTCCTCGAGCACGCCGGCCTCGATCGAACGGCCCCACAGGTTCTCATCGGTCGAGTAAGGCGAGCGTGTCGTGGCGGGAACCTCGATGCCATGTTTGGCCGCGTACTCGAGCTCGTCGTCGCGGTTCATGCCCCATTCTCGGACCGGAGCCACGACCTGCAGGTCCGGCGCGAGAGCCGCCGTCGTGACGTCGAAGCGCACCTGGTCGTTGCCCTTGCCGGTGCACCCATGCGCGACGGCTTGCGCACCCTCGCGGCGCGCGACCTCCACCATCATCGCCGCGATCAGCGGCCGGCCCAGCGCGGTCGCGAGCGGATATTCCTTCTCGTAGACAGCGCCAGCCTGCAGCGAAGGCCAGACGAACATCTGGAGGAAGGGAAGGCGTCCATCGGCGACGTAAGCCGCGGACGCGCCCGTCTTCAGCGCCCGAGCCTGGATCGCGTCCAGGTCCTTTTTCTCGCCGAGGTCGACGGTGAACGCGATCACGTCCCAGCCCTGGTCCTTCAACCAGCGGATCGCGACTGATGTATCGAGGCCGCCCGAGTAGGCCAAGACAACTTTCTTGCCGTGGTCCAACTTCTTATCCGGCATTGACCAGCAGGTTCTTCAGCGCGCGAAGAGCGCCGCGTTGCCGCAGCACCGCGATGATCGTGTCGTCGCCCGCAACCGTGCCCGCGATCCCCGGCAGCGCAGCCTCGTCGATGCGACGGGCGACGAGGTTGGCGGTGCCGGGCGGCGTCCTGATCACGGCCATCGGCTCGACCACCTCGATGGAAAGGACTAGCTCGCGGACCAGGCCGGCCGAGCTCCGGTAGCCGCCGCCCGAGCGAACCAGGCCGAGCTCCTGGATGTCGCGCGAGATCGTCGCCTGCGTCGTGCGCATTCCGCGCCGCGCGAGAGCCTCGGCGATTTCCTGCTGCGTGTGCACCGAACCTCGGTTGACGAGGTCGAGGATCGCGCTGTGGCGCCCGGCTTTGGTCGCGGTCATCCCGCCACCCTGGCCATCAAGGCGTGCGCCCGGTCGATCTCCTGGCCCGTGATGATCAGCGGCGGCACCAGACGGATCGAGTGGTCGTCGACAGCGTTGACGATCAGTCCCGCCTCCAGGCATCCCAGCTGAAACTGTTTGGCTTTCGGCGCCTCGAACTCGAAGGCCTGCATGAGGCCGAGACCGCGCAGATCTTTGGCACCGAGGTCCTTGATCGCGTCGCGGAGGACCTCACCCATCTCCGCGGCGTGACCAACGAGACTGTCGCGTTCGATCACGTGCAGCACCGCCAATGCAGCGGTGCAGGCCAGCGGGTTGCCGCCGAAGGTCGACCCATGGTCGCCCGGTTCGAAGACGTCTGCCCGGGGATTCGCAAGGCACGCGCCGATGGGCACTCCGCCGCCCAGTCCCTTGGCCAGGGTCATGACGTCGGGCGTGATGCCGGCGTGCTGGTGCGCGAACCACCTGCCGGTGCGACCGAGTCCGGTCTGGACCTCGTCGAGGATCAGGAGCAGGTTGTGGCTGTCGCACCACTCGCGGACGCGCTTCAGGTATCCGGTGGCCGCGGGGATGATGCCGATCTCGCCCATCACCGGTTCGAGCATCACCGCGACCGTCTTGTCGGTGGTCGCGGACTCGATCGCGGCCGCGTCGTTGAAGGCGACGTGGACGAATCCGTGCGGCAGCGGCTGGAACGGGTCTGAGTACTTGGGCTGGCCGCCGGCGGTGATGGTCGCGAGCGTGCGGCCGTGGAAGGAGCCTGTCGTGGTGATGATCTCGAACGCGCCATCGCGGTTGCGTGCGCCCCATTTCCGGGCCAGCTTGATGGCCGCTTCATTCGCTTCCGCGCCAGAGTTGCAGAAGAAGACGCGCGAGGGGAACGAGAGCTCGACCAGGCGCCGCGCCAGGTCGATTTGCGGCTGCGTGAAATAGAGATTGGACGTGTGGATCAGCGCGCCGGCCTGTGCGCTGACCGCGCGGACCACGTCAGGATGCGCGTGCCCGAGCAGGTTGACCGCGATTCCTGCGACGAGGTCGAGATACTCCCGGCCCGACTCGTCGTAGATCCGACAGCCGCTACCGCGCACAAAGGTGACCGGCAACCGCCGGCCCGTCTGCATCAGGTACTGCTCGGCCAGCTCGAGCGTGGTCCGTGTCGAAGAGCTCACGGCGTGACCATGGTTCCAATGCCGGCTTCGGTGAACAGCTCGAGCAGCAGCGCGTGTTTGGTGCGGCCGTCGACGATGTGCGCCAGCGGCACCCCATCGAGCGCCCGCAGGCACGCCTCGAGCTTGGGGATCATGCCGCCGGTGACCTCGCCCTTGTCGATGCGATGACGCGCGTCCTCTTTCGACAGAACCGCAACCACTTCGCCGTCGACGCCCAGCACACCCGCCACGTCCGTCAGCAGGATGACCTTGGCGGCCTTGAGCGCGACCGCGATCTCGGCGGCGACGGTGTCGGCGTTGATGTTGTAGGCGTGGCCGTCGTAGCCAAGCCCGATCGAGGCGATGACAGGGATGTACCCGCGCGTCAGCAACGCGGTGATCGGCTCCTTGTTGACCTGCGTCACCTTGCCGACGAATCCCATCGTTTCGTCGAGCGGCTCGGCGATGATCGTCGGTCCGTCCTCCCCGCTCATGCCCACCGCCTGACCACCCAGCCGGTGGATCGCGGCGACGAGGTCGGGGCTGACCTTGCCGGTCAGCACCATCTTCACGACCTCCATGGTCTTTTCGTCGGTGATGCGCAGCCCGTTCTTGAACTCGGGCCTGAGTCCGAGACGTTCGCTCATGGCGCTGATCTCGGGACCGCCTCCATGCACGAGCACCGGCTGCATGCCGACATAGCGCAGGAGAACGATGTCGAGCAGGGTCTCGTCGCGCGCGTGGTCGATGGCGTTGCCGCCGACCTTGATCACGACGATCTGGCCGTGGAACCGCTTGATGTAAGGCAGCGCCTCGACCAGGACCTTGGCGCGCTCTTCGACAGTCAGCGTCACGTCGTGTAGTCGGCGTTGATTCGCACGTACTCCTCCGATAGGTCGCAGCCCCACGCCTCGGCGGTCCCGTCTCCGAGCCCAAGCCTGGCCACGATCTCAATTTCCGGCTGCTCGAACGCTCGCCGGACGCCCGACAGGTCCACGTCGACCCCAGCGCCTCGCTCGAAGACGACCAGGCCGCCGACGGTGAGGTGCAGGGTGTCGAGGGCGAGCTCCGCGCCACTGTAGCCGAGCGCGCACACGATCCGGCCCCAGTTCGGATCACCGCCGTGCACGGCCGTCTTGACCAGGCTCGACGAGGCCACGGCCCGGGCGGCCGTCCGGGCGTCACCGTCGGAAGCCGCGCCCTGAACCTTGACCGTGATCAGCTTGGTCGCGCCCTCGCCGTCTCGCGCGATCGCGCGCGAAAGATCACGTGCCACCTGGACCAGCCCGGCCCGCAGCTGCTCAGCCTCCGCGCTGCCGGCGCGGATCGGTTCGTTGCCGGCGGCCCCGTTGGCGAGGATCAGGAAGCTGTCGTTGGTCGAGCTGTCGCCGTCGATCGTCACCTGGTTGAAGCTCCGGTCAGCGACCGACCGCACGAGCTTCGCCATCAGCCCCGGCTCCACCGCCGCGTCGGTGGTGACGTAAGCGAGCAGCGTCGCCATGTTGGGATGGATCATGCCCGAGCCCTTGCTCATGCCCCCGATGCGCACGTCCGCGCCCGCGATGTGGAGCTCAGCCTTCGCCGTCTTGGGTTGGGTGTCGGTGGTCATGATCGCGCGCGCCGCTGCCGCCCCTGCATCAGGGCTCATGTGACCGCACGCTTCCGCGATCCCGGACTTGATTGCGTCCATCGGCAGGTAGCGGCCGATCACACCGGTGGAGCTGACCAGGACCTGGTCCGGGTCTAGGTCCAGCCGGTCGGCGGACAGCTTCGCCATCAGAAGCGCGTCGCGAAAACCCTGCGCACCCGTGCATGCGTTGGCATTGCCTGAGTTGATCGTCAGGGCCTGCACGCGGTTGCGCTGCAGGTGAAGCTGGTCGATCACGACCGATGCCGACTTCACCTTGTTGGTCGTGAACACCCCGCCGGTGTCGCACGGAAACGCGGAGTGGATCACGCACAGGTCGTCCTTCTGGCCGGAGGGAATGGAGGAGGCGCCGGTGGTGAATGCTTTGATCCCACACGCCGCCGTGCCGGCCCGAAATCCTCGGGCGTAGGTCACGGCCACTGCACCGGACCGACCAGCGCCGTCGTCCGATCGAAGCCGAACGCGATGTTGAAGCACTCGACGCCCTGCCCGGAAGCGCCCTTCATCAGGTTGTCGAGGGCGGCCGTGACCACTGCTTTTCTGCCTTGCGCCGATACGTTGACCAGGCAAACGTTCGAGTGAGTCGCGAGCTTCGTCGTCGGAGTCTTGTCGACGACCTTCGTGAAGGGCTGCCCGGCGTAGAACTCTCGATAGGCATCCTGCAGCTCGCCCAGTGAGCCTTTCAGGTCGAAGTAACACGTGGCAAGGATGCCGCGCGTCATCGGCGCCAGGTGGGGCACGAAGGTGACCGCGAGCCCGTCGAGCTCCTGGACGATTTCGGCCAGGTGGCGGTGACCTTCGATGGCGTACGCGCCGAGCGTTTCGTTGACCTCGCTGAAGTGCACACCGAGTCCTGGAGACCTGCCCGCGCCGCTGACACCAGATTTGGCGTCGATGACAACGTCCGACCCCACCAGCCCCGTCGATACGGCCGGCGCGAGGGCGAGAATGCTCGCGGTCGAGTAGCACCCCGGCACTGCGATCAGCTCAGCGTTTTTCAGCTCGTCCTCGTGCAGCTCGGGTAGACCGAGGACAGCCCGCCCCAGAAGCGCCGGGGCCGGATGCGGCTGCCGGTACCACTTCGGATACTCCGATGAGTCGCGGAGCCGGAAGTCCGCGCTCATGTCGATCACCCGCAAACCCGCATCGAGCCATGTCGCGACCCTCGCCGCGCCGACGTTGTGCGGAAGGCAGCTGAAGATGACGTCGAGCCCGTCGGGTGCCGGTTCGGCCAAGAACTCTCCCTCGACGTCGAGGAGTGGAAAGACCTCCGAGTAAGCCTTACCCGCGTGCGAGCGCGACGTCAGCTGCGACAGTTCGACGCCGGGATGGCGCGCCAGCAGGCTCACCGCGGTCAT
>Ga0209689_1003084_pt1 | contig 12302 bp, 16 predicted proteins | sample GraSoiAngelo_149_FD_187119 | JGI IMG/M metagenome (GOLD analysis project Ga0209689, IMG submission 187119) | Grasslands soil microbial communities from the Angelo Coastal Reserve, California, USA - 14_1009_09_30cm (SPAdes) (version 2) | ecosystem: Environmental > Terrestrial > Soil > Grasslands ...
CAAGATCGTGTCGCCACGGGGTCTGTGGGGGGCGTTACGCCGCGCCACCTAACGGATCGCGCTTAAGCTGCGGGCGACTCGCTCGCCGGCGCAAGGGTGGTGGACGAAGGCCCGTGCCCGTCAGGGCACGACACAACGGCTTCCTTTAGAACGAGCGCGGCCGGCAGCTTCGAGCGCTTGTTAGGCGCTTCGCTGCCGTCCTTAAGCCCGCTTGCGCCGCCGGAGAACCGGCGCGAGGGCTCGCAACGCCTCGTTGACCGCCTCGGAATCGGGAAAGACGTCCATGAGAGGGGTCCAAAACGATGATGTTCGTACCTTCGTGATACCGTTGTGCCGGGGTCCGGGAGTAACACCGAGAGTGGGTCGCCGTAGACCGTGACTGCCTCGTCGAACGCCATCACCGCCCGTCAGCTTCAAGCGCTTGTTAGGTAGCTCCGGACGGAAGTCTACCCCCACGAAATAGGGAGGTCCATGAAGCGCGATCGCTATCACTCAGTACCCCAAGCTCAGCCATGATTTCTTGGGCGAACTCGACATCAGCGAGACCACTTGCTGTGATCAGGCCGCGGTCGCGCACCGCAGGAGCCTCTACATACATCGCGGACCCCACGTAGTCGGGCACGTGGTGTTTCAGATACTCACGACCGTTACTCGTGTGCCGACGCCCCGAGAGGAGGCCCGCACGTGCGACGGCAGTCGTGGCCGCACAGATGGCAGCGATTGGCACCGCCCGTGTTTCAAAGGTCTTGAGAGCTGCGACCAACTCGGGTTCAACTAGTTGCTGCTCCCAACGATCACCGCCCGGCAGGATGAACACCGCAACGTCGTCTGGGTCGACCTCAACGAGCGCAGTGGTCGGCTGAACAGTGAGACCACCCATCGACTTAACGGCGTCGCGGGTGAGGCCCACAACCTGGACGCGGTAATGGCCGTGCCGGCAGAGCTCCGCAAGCGCATGGGCCGCCTCCCAGTCGGCGAAACCAGGTACCGCTAGGAAGTAGACGGCCTTAGTTGGCATGTCCCCTGCGCCCGGTGGAGCCGCCTAACGGATCGCGCTTAAGCTGCGGGGCGAGCGCCGGCCAGCGCAAGCGCTCCGCCGTGTGTGACCGGCTGGCTGGCGGACAAACGCACGGTTCCTTTGAAAGCCGGCCCCGCCAGCTTCAAGCGCTTGTTAGGCGGCGCGGTGGTCGCAGACTGACGACCGGACTTCATCGACATGGGTACGCCAGTCCTGGTGCCCAACTGATCGTCCCCAGGTTGACGGGGGTCACCGTCAGCGTCCAATCCGGCTGCGTTGGTTTGAAGTCGTTGAGGGAGTTGGGAACGTAAAACCATACGCGATTAGTCTTGGGCGGAGCGACCGGAGGCGTGATGCACTGCGAGTCACTCTGGATCATTATTGATCCCTGGTCAAGGATGACGTCGCCGTTAAGGTATTGCCAGCTGAAGCGCGTGTTCGCCCAGTAATTCGGATAGGTAGTCTTGTTCACCACCTCAACATGCAGTGTGAGCCCTGCTGGCGCAGTAGAGGACGTGCAACCTAGGGCGGCGAGTACGGCGAGACCTGTCAGCACTTGTTTCATCAGAGCCTCCCACGTAGATGCTCGCGGGTCCTTCATACGCGCCTCAACAAGGCAGCGTCCAGAGTGCTTTCCATCGACGCGCCGCCTAACGGTAACTTGACTGGTCTTCCTAGACTATTTTGGGCGCAGCAAAACCGCTACCTAACCCGCACCAACAGTCATAACCCCGCTTGATAGGCAGTCTGCCGAATCAAACTATCACAGCGCGTTCGGCGGGCCGCCGAACGGTTACCGCGGCACGACGTCCTGCGTAAGCTCGAGGCTCACGGCACTCGCACGACGAGATACCGGTAACTCGTCGCCGATTCGTACATCAGCGGCGCGCGCACATCAGCGAACGCGGCGCGGCCCGCCAGGCCGATATCCTGCGGCGTGACGCCGGGAGCGTAGATCATGATGTGAGACGGGAACGCGCGCTTGAGGATCTTACCGGTCGCGGCGTCGAAGTCAGCCACATCCCCTGCCAGCACGTGGTAGCCTTCCAGTTCCGAGTCACGATTCACCAAGCAGGTGAAGCCGTTCTCGCCGTCGCGGGCTTTCTGGTAGCCCTGTGACGTGAAGACGTACACGGTTGCCTTGCTGCCGACGTCCGGTGGCGCGGCGGAGATCGCCAGCTCGGTCTCGCGATCGCGCCGCAAGACCGTCGCTACGTTCACTTGCGCATGCGCGCTCGCGGACGCCGCGAGCGTGGTGACCAACGCCAATGCTGATGGCAACGAATGCATCAGGAACCTCCTCGATCGGTTGCTCATCGCCGCCGTCGTCCTCATTCAGCGGTCAAAGCCGTACGGGGATCCACCTGCGACGCGCGACGCGCCGGGATCCACGTTGCGAGGACCGCTACCAAGCCCACGAACGCGGCAGCGCCGGCGAACACAGATCCATCCGTCGTGCTGACTCCGTACAGCATCGATGACAGCACTCGTGTCACCGCGAGGGCGCCCGCTAGTCCTATCGTGACTCCCACGGCGACGACCCGCAGGCCCTCGCCCAGCAGCGCTCGCACGACGGTTGCGGGAGTTGCTCCGAGCGCGAGGCGTACGCCGATTTCGCGACGCCGCTGTGCCACCATGAGCGCCAGCACGCCGTACAGGCCCACGAAAGCCAGCACCAGCGCGAGGACGGCAAACGTGGCGATGAGCGTCATGTTGAAGCGCTGCGGCGCCAGTGAATCGGCGACCACGCTCTCGAACGTGCGTATCTCCTTCAGTGTCGCCGACGAGTGCACCTCGTGCACCGTCTGGCGAACCAGCGGCAGCGCCGCGAGTGGGTCAGCGCCGGACACGCGCACCACCAGTGTCAGTGCATACGCGGGCAACTGCGAAAGCGGGACGTACACCTGGGGCGGAGCGTCGCCGTCCAGCGACACGGTCTTCACGTCATCCACGACGCCGACGATGACGCGGGGCGGCCGATCGCGCGCCCACTCGAACAGGGCGGTGACCTCCCGCCCGAGGGCGTCCGCCTCGCTGCCAAAGTGCTCGCGCGCGAACTTCCGATTCACGATCATGGACGCACGCCCAGACTGGTCATCCGAGGCATCGAACACACGGCCGGCGACGAGACGAATGCGCGCCGCACCGAAGTAGTCGCCAGCCACAATCTGGACTTGCGCGCTGGGATTCCGTCCGTTCTCGTACACCTTGCCGACTGGACGGACGCCGCCGTTTTCGAAAGCCCCGCTCAGCGGGAGGGTCACTACGCCGCCGGCTGCGACAATTCCGGGCGCTGATGCGAGACGGGCGATGATGTGATCGAACGTCGCGGACCAGCGCGCGCCGTCGACGAGTGGCTGAGGGCGCCCCACGAGGGGGATGGTCACGCGGGCCGTCAGGGCGTTCGAAGGGTCGAAGCCAGGCCGCACCTGCTGCAGACTGATGAAACTGCGGGTCAAGAGCGCAGCGCCGATGAGCAGTATGAGCGACAGCGCCACCTCGGTCATGACCAGAACGCGGCGCGTTCTCGACACGGACACCGCAGCGCGAGTGAAGCGCAAACGCGCTGCATACGCCGCGGCCACCCCGAAGCCGAGCGCCGCGATCAGCGCGAGCAGGCCTGCGACAGACAGCACCCGCCAGTCGAACCCGACGTCATCGGCTCTCGGGAGCGAGCCCGGCACCAGCAACAGCACGACTTTCGTTCCCCAGAATGCGAGCGTCAGCCCGACCGCCATGCCCAGGAGACAGAGCACGAGATTCTCGGTCACGAGCTGTCGAGCGAGGCGCCCGCGCGCCGCCCCCAACGCCGATCGCACCGCCAGCTCGCGCTCGCGTGCGTGAACTCTGCCGATCACGAGACTGGTGACGTTCGCTGCCGCGATGGCGAGCACGAAGGCGACCGCGCCCAGGAGGATGAGGAGGGGCCGTCGCACTCGCGCAGCCGCCTGCTCTGCCATCGACACCAGCTTGTACGCCGACTTCGGCTGGTCGTTCAGAGGAATGTTGCGTCTGAGTACCGTCGTGAGCTCGGCTTGCGCCGCGGACGCCGAGCACCTACCAGTCCCGCAGCGTTCCGACAGTTTGCCGACGGCCACAAGGTTCTGGACGCCGTAGTTGCTCACGTCCGACGACTCGAACACGAGCGGAGTCCACACGTCCGTGCGAGTGCCGAACTGGAATGGCGCGGGGAGCTCGGCGCCCCGGGGGAACGCGAAACCGGGCGGCATCACCCCGGTGAGCGTAAAGGGAGCGTCGCCGAGGTAGATGCGCTTTCCGATGATATCGCGACTACCGCCGAACTTGCGCTGCCACAGGTCGTGGCTGATCAGCGCGACGTTTGGCCCACCCGGCACCGCCTCTGCACGCGTGAATGCGCGGCCAACCACTGGCGAAACGCCCAGCACGTCGAACAGCGCCGGGGTCACGCGTGCGCCGGCAACCGCCTCTCGCTCGGCGTCCGGGGACTCGGCGATCGCATAGGGCCACGCCCGGAAGGCTGCCATCGCATCGAAGCTGCGCGAGTCACGCTCGATGTCCGAGTAGGAGCCGCTGCTCAGCGGCAACTGGCTCACATTGCCATCGTCCCAGCGCCAGGCAAGCCAAATGATGTTGATGCGCTCCGGATCCCGGTATGGGAGAGGTCGTAACAGGACGCCGTTGACGACGTTGAAGACGGCGAGCGCGGCACCGAGGGCAAGTCCGAGCGCGGTAACTGCCGCCGCGGCGAAGAGTGGGTTGCGGCGCAGTATACGAACGCCATATCGCAGATCCTGGATGAGATTCTCCAGTGGTCTTGTGCCGCGCGCGTCGCGATACGCTTCCTTCACATGATCCACGCCGCCAAACGCATGTATCGCGGCGCGATGCGCCTCGGCGGAGCTCGCGCCCGCGCGCATGCGCTCTTGTTTCTCGAGCTCGAAGTGGAACGCGAGCTCGTTAGTCATCTCGCGTTCGACAGCCGAACGGCGGAACAGCGCGCGCAGGCGGCGTCGGAGCAGGGCGGCAAGGTTCATCGGATTCACGTCGTGCGGAGCACGGCCTCGATGGCCGCGGCCATGCGCCGCCAGGATTCCGTCTCCGTGCCGAGCCGGCGACGACCCGCGGCGGTGAGGCTGTAGTACTTGGCGTTGCGGCCGTTCTCCGTGGTGTCCCAGTCTGCCGTGATCCAGCCGCGATCCTGGAGACGCTCGAGCGCTGGATAGAGCGACCCCGGATTGACCGTCAGGACACCCTTGGTGATCTGTCCGATGCGGTTGGTGATCCCCCAGCCGTGCATGGGCGTGAGCGACAGTGCCTTGAGCACGAGCATGTCGAGCGTGCCCTGGACGACGTCGCGGCTGCGATCCTGTGGCGTCATGGCTTCCTCTCGATTATCGAGATATATGATAGCTACCTCTCGACTGTCAAGAGGTGGGCCAGCGTCGGGGTCGCAGATCCTGGGTTGAGGGAGCGATAATTGGTTGGACGGAACGGCGCCGCGCAGGGTTGCAATCTGCCTTGGCCGTCGCACGGAGGCCTTGCGCCCTTCGATTTCAGCCGGCTGTCTAGCGGATCGCGCTTAAGCTGCAGCCCACGGAAGAAAGAGTAGTCATTCAATATCCTACGCGCGCCGGCAGCTTCAAGCACTTGTTAGGCGGCAGCGCGACGCCGGACCGGAAGCTTGGGGATGGCGTTATAGCATCCCGCGTATGGCTAGCTCCAGAAGCAGTACATGGTGTGTCCACCCTCTCGCGACGGTGGTTCCACCGGCAGTCTCGAGCGTTTCTTCTCTGCCAAGCGAGTAGGTGATCCGTGGCGTGAAGTCGGATCGGAACTCCCAGCCGACGCCGAGCTTGAGACCCACCCCACCGCCACCCACGAAGGCGTTTGCAGTCTTGGCAACGGGCTCGATGGGGTCGCCGGTCCCCTGCACCAGTGAGTAATTCGAGAATCCCGCTCCCAGTTTGAGGAAGGGGCCCCCTCGGTCGCGGGCGTACATCACGACAAGAAGACTGATGAGCTCGATCTCGGGAGGCTATCATTCTTCTTGAGACCATGTAACCAGCCGCTATATTCCGCGCCGACGCGGAGGCGTGGACTCGGGGTTCCCCCCAAGCCGAGCGAGATGGCCCACCCGCCGAGCTGCGAGCTTTTATTCGCTGTTGCGCGATGGTAGTCGCACGAGTCGCACGCGAAACTGGCGGGACCGAACCCGAGGCCGGCGCCCATCCAGAACCCGTGACGCGGTTCGTAGTCCTGTGCGACCGCGATCGCCGAGGAGCTGGAGAGCGCAAGGGCGAACAGGAGTAGCGAACTACGCATCGCGCTGCCGCCTAACGGATCGCGCTTAAGCTGCGGGCGACCCGCCCGCCGGCGCAAGAGGTTGAACGTTAGTCCGTGCGCGCCAGCGCACAACACTCCGCTTCCTCTAAAGCGATCACCGCCTGTCAGCCTCAAGCGCTTGTTAGGCATCACGGCTCGGGAATCCCCAAGTCGCGACAGATCTTCCGAGCCAAGCCCTCGTTGATCTCCCGATGCCGCGGGACTGTGGACGTCTTGCGAGCAGCCCGATTGACATACACCGAGTGATTGCCGCCTTCACGCAGCAGGGCGCAGCCATGTGCTTCGAGATGCCGGATGAGGTCGCGCCACTTCAAGCGGCAGGCAGGCGCAGAGGCTCGCGGATGACCGTCTTGCCGCCGATACTCTCTTCAGCCAAGGTGCGGTTGGCTTCGAGCACGAGACGCACCGCTTCGCCGAGGTTGGCGCGAGCCTCTTCGAGAGTCTCGCCCTGGGTGTTTGCCCCCGGTAACTCCTCAACGAACCCGATATAGCCTTCGGGCACCTTCTCAAAGACCGCAGTGAACTGAAGCTGCATGTTAGTTCCTCCGATGCCCCAATCTACAACGGCGGGTCGGGTGATGCCTAACGGATCGCGCGTAAGCTGCGGGCGACTCGCCCGCAGGGCGCAAGGCCGTTGGACGAAGTCCGTGCCCCGCCAGGGGCACAACACTCCGCTTCCGTTAAAGCGATCACCGCCCGCCAGCTTCAAGCGCTTGTTAGGCAGCGGCAGTTGGATGATCACTTGCCTTCGTATTTGAAGGAAACCTTCACCTTCGCTCGATAGCTCTCGATCTTGCCGTTCTTCAGCTGCATGTCGAGTTGCGAGATCTCTGCCACGCGCAGGTCGCGGAGCGTCTGCGCTGCTCGCCTGACGGCCGCCGAAGCCGCTTTCTCCCAGGACTCTGTGCTCGTTCCGACCAACTCGATGACCTTGTAGACGCTCTCTGGCATGTGAATCTCCTTGTCATCGTAGGTTGATCGCCGCCTAACGGATCGCGCTTAAGCTGCGGGCGACCCGCCCGCCGGCGCAAGGCCGGTGGACGACAGTCCGTGCCCGCCAGGGCACAACACTCCGCTTCCCTTAGAGCGATCACCGCCCGCCAGCTTCAAGCGCTTGTTAGGCCGCAGGCCGCTCGAGCTGCGATGGAACTGTCATGAGCGCGTTCAGAAGGGAAGGCGCCTGGACGTCGGTGAGATGGGTCCAGCCCTTCGAGCGATACAACTGTGGCAAGAACACGAGAGCGCTGATCATCAGAACAATCCACACCAACGCATCGATAGGAAGGCCACGGAGGAACAGCCAGATTTCGGGAAGGATGAACGCCTGCCACGCGAAGCCCCGTTTTGAAAACGTGGAGGCCCGCGCTAGCGTCGCGATAGACGCGAAATGTCACGCCGTCCCCTCAGTCCCGAAGGACGCCTGCGGCCGTGAGTAACGAGCCTGCTCATTGGCCTCGAGGCGGCTGCCATAGCTCGACTTTGTTTCCTTCTGGATCAATGACCCAGCCAAACTTCCCATACTCGGATTCATCAATCTTCTCGAGCACATTGCAGCCTTCTTCCTTCAAGGCCTTGACCAAGGCGTCGAGGTCTTCCACTCGGTAGTTGACCATGAAGCGAGCAGAGCTCGGGGCAAACTGCTTACTTTCTTGCGGACTGATTAGCCAGGCAGTTGTGCCTGCAACCGGCTTGCCCTCGGCGTCGGTCCAATCGAAGGCAGCTCCGCCCCAGGCTTGGACATCGATTCCCAAGTGCCGCTTGTACCAAGCCTGCAGTGACGGAGCGTCTTTGGCCTTGAAGAAGATGCCGCCGATGCCAGTGACTCGTTTCATGTGACTCCGATGTGCAGTGCTGGTGGAGAGGAATGTTTTCTTCTGCGGCCTAACGGATCGCGCTTAAGCTGCGGGCGACTCGCCCGCCGGGCAAGGGTGGTGGACGAAGTCCGTGCCCCGCCAGGGGCACAACAATCCGATTCCCCTAAAGCGATCACCGCCCGGCAGCTTCAAGCGCTTGTTAGGCGACACGCGCTCAAGAACGTCGCCGCCAACCGCGCGCCACCCCTACACCTACGAGCAGGCCGACACCGGCGAGCCCACAGGTCAGAACCGGTGTTATGGGGGTGTGGAGATTCGTCACCGCAAAGGGAGCGGCGACCGCGAATCCGACAATTCCGCCAACGAACGCGCCACCGCGATCCTCGGGCGCAAGCCACTGCAGCTTGGTAAAGACGACAACCGCAGCCCCGACTCCGAACACGCCTCCGACGCCCGCTCCGGCAAAGAGTCCGGGCTTCCCTGCTGCGCTGCCAAGGATGGAACCGACCACGGCACCGAGGCCTGCCAAGACCCAGGTGGCGAGGAATACGGGTATGGGCTTCAAGGGAATCGGCTTGTTCTCGACCCCGCCAGCCAGACCTTCCAGCCCGTCCGCCGCTGCATCGTTGAGCCGAAGCGCCGCAGGTAGAAAACCGTCGGGAACCACACGACGAAGATCCCGATGAAGAGGACGGTCCCTCCCTGACCAACGAGGTCGTGATGTAAGAGCAGTCCGATGTGCCAGCCGGCGCTCAACAGCAAGCCGACGAAAGTGAGGGGAGCGATGATGCGTTGCAAAGCGAGTTCCGATGAATGTGGGGCTGTGCGCCTAACGGAGCGCGCTTAAGCTGCGGCGCGCTGAAGAAAGATTCATCCTCTACGCGCGCCGGCAGCTTCAAGGGCTTGTTAGGCAGCATGCCTGATCTAATTCTCGTAGATCCAGGTCGGGCCGCGAGATGACCGGTACAGAGCGGGGGAACATGTCATGACGCCGTCTGTGCAAGCCGTCAGTTCCCACCTGGGCATTACGCTATCCAAGGGCAGACCACTTCGTCGCACTTCGCTCTCGAGGGCCATGTAGCCGCGACTCCCTGGCAGTGGGCGCCAGAGTCGCCAGTACTGGTAGCTTGGACCAGGCGGGGGAAGGCTGGGCAGGTAGCGCGGGACCAGCTCACGCAGGCTGTCAGGGTATCGGTGCTCCGCTCTGGCGAACTGCTCAAGGGCCGCTGCGATACTATCGCCGCGACGAATTGTCACTTGATCTCTGCCGTCCTGGCGATGACGTCGGAAGGTGACCAATGCCGTCAAGACTAGCGCCGCGCCGAGGATGGAGAGGACGATCGTTCTTAGCATGCCGCCTAACGGATCGCGCTTAAGCTGCGGGCGACCCGATCGCCGGCGCAAGGGTGTTGGACGACAGTCCGTGCCCGCCAGGGCACAACACTCCGCTTCCTTTAGAGCGATCAGCGCCCGCCAACTTCAAGCGCTTGTTAGGCCGCGACGAACGCCACACCAGCACTTACGATGCCCCCAGCAGCGATCACAAACCCAATGCGCCATACATGGTCCCATAACGAGAACCGGCGGGGCGGTGGCTCGGCCGACAGACGCCCTTCGCGACGAAGGCGCTCGCGTTGGCGCTTGCCGAGTACGCCAACAGCCACATACACAGGTACGGTAGCGATGGCAAAGGCCGCGAACGCTGCTGCAAATCGGGGTGCGTACGGCAGCTGCCCGAACCGGGATAGCAGCAGCGTAAGCGCCGCAAGCAACGCGGCGTACGGCACAAAGATCATTGGCCCGCGCCGGCTGTAGACGACGGTGAGAACGAGCCCGACACCACCGAATGCACCGACCGCCAGGGCTCGTGGGAAAGCCGGATTCGCAAGGAGTTCGTGAAGCATGACTTACCTCGCAGGATTGGTCGCTGCTAACGGATCGCGCTTACGCTGCGGGCGACTCGCTCGCCGGCGCAAGGGTGTGGGACGCAGTCCGTGCCCCGCCAGGGGCACAACACTCCGGTTCCTTTAAAGCGATCAGCGCCCGTCAGCTTCAAGCGCTTGTTAGGCGCCGGCCTCCGCCCACCGACAGACCGCGATGAGCGTCTGCTCCTCGAGACTGCCCGGACCGGGGCGGATCCAGACTGCCGTGGAATCCGTGGCAACGCGTGGGGGCTGCTGGCCCCGGACGTCCTCAGTGGACAGAATTCGCGGAGGCTGCTGGCCCCCGACGTCCTCAGTGGACAGAATTCGCGTCTGTCCGCGCCGGCAGTCTACCTCACGCCTCTCGAGTTGAACGTCTGCCAGGTCCGGCACAGGTGTGGGGAAGGTCCACCGCAGCCAGACGCGGCGTTGGTGGTCCGTTCGAGTCGCGGTCGCAGTATCCAGTTCGATGCGAACATCGGGCTTCGCCACAACGGGCGTCCACCGGTGGACAGGTGCGGGCTGTTGGCTTGCCCCAGAGGTGAACGCGGCGAGCGAGAGAACCAAGGTGGGCAGGGTCTTGATCATCAGCAACCTCCTAGCCGGCGCCTAACGGATCGCGCTTAAGCTGCGGGCGACTCGCCCGCCGGCGCAAGGTCGTTGGACGACAGTCCGTGCCCGCCAGGGCACAAACACTCCGTTTCCACTAGAACGATAAGCGCCCGCCGGCTTCAAGCGCATGTTAGGCAGCCGCTTGCTACCGGGACTGCGCATAGAACAGCGCGAAGGCTCGTAGCGATGCAGCCAAGCTACTAAGACAAGTGCGTGACGCAGATAATTGAGATTGGCCCACCGCTGCGCACGTGCCGCCGCAGTTGCAATGTCTGTTCCTCCCATCAACTTCACCATCGTTGGAATGAAATAGCAAAACGTGAAGAGTCGGTCGGCGAGGGCGGTTATGGCGGCGGCCAACCACCAGCCTCGAACGGCTCCCGCACTGCGCCAAGCCACGACCAGGCTTGCCAGCGTGAGAAGCGTGAGGGGGCCCGTTGTAACGAAGCCCCAGAACCTTCGCCCCGTGTCGTCCTGACGCGCCGCGGCAGCGTCCCATTCGACACCTTTGGCAGCGGGCGAGCGGATCCACCTGGACACAACGATGCGGTGCTCGTAGAGACCAGCGCCGAAAGCGATGCCGAGATTGATGACGAACAGCCAGAGGAGGATGGTTGACACGAGCTTTCTTGGTTGCGGCTGCCTAACGGATCGCGCTTAAGCTGCGGGCGACTCGCTCGAACGGCGCAAGGGTGCGGGACGAAGTCCGTGCCCCGCCAGGGGCACACAGGATAGTAACGATTAGACGCCCAGGCGGGTCGGTATAGAGACACACGCCCATCCCTGAGGAGGTCGGCCACGACTGCGCGAGCTGCCGCGACCTTAAGGTCGGGATCGAGACGTGGGTATTGGGTGTTCAGGGACCAGACGATTTCGTAGAGACCCGTGTAGTCCCCTTCCCCGTCGCTGATGACCTCCTCGCGAAGCTTGGCTGGGTCAATTGGGGAGGTCGTCATATGGCAGATGCCCGTGGCGGTCTAACGGATTGCGCTTAAGCTGCGGCCTGCGGCGGCCGCAGACAAGACAGACCCGTTCCTCTTCAAGCGGCCGCCGCAGGCCGCCAGCTTCAAGCGCTTGTTAGGCAGCGCCTGAAGGCAGCTGAATGGCGCGAGGCTAGCCCAACTCATAGTTCAGCGTTAGAGGATGCTCAGTCCCGTGCCCAACAGCCGACGTGCCCTCGCCGCGCAGGCCCCGAAGCTCTCCCGTGCCGGAGCCAGTGATGACGACATAGGACTCCTTCGCCGCGCCGTTCTCGAATATTCCAGTACGTTGGAGCACGAAGCTGCCCGCTTTCCCTGCAACGTGCCCGACGACCCGCTCGAGGCCGACGAACGTGGCCGAGCCGTCGCTGCGGTACATCATCAGGTATTCGACATGCCCCTCGCCCACGATATCGCCCGTGAAGGTCTTTGTGACGGCGGCCCGAGTCAACTTTGGTAGGTCCTGGCCCTCACTATAAGGCTTCTCGTCCCAGTTCTTGATGGTGAATCGGGAGTTCGCAACGTGCTTCATGTTTCTACCTCGGCCAGGTGATCGGGAACAGGATGTCCGGGCGCCATAGTTTGCAGCTGCCAAATGCGAGTGGGTGTCCCTGCCTAACGGATCGCGCTT